>SXGR01140783.1_pt1 | contig 81266 bp, 65 predicted proteins | sample 3174711 | NCBI WGS metagenome assembly SXGR01 (sample SAMN11356860, study PRJNA531348) | freshwater metagenome | isolation source: freshwater sample F1-60 | place: China: Fuxian Lake, Yuxi | collected 2017-12-25 | reverse complement strand
TTTTCACACGGATCCCGCGGCCTTCGCGGATGCCTTCGCGCGCGCGTGGTTCAAGCTGACGCTCCGCGACATGGGACCGCGCTCGCGGTATCTCGGCGCACAGGTGCCGTCCGAGGAGTTGATCTGGCAAGACCCTGTGCCGAAGGTTTCGCAACCGCTCGTGGGCGATCAGGAGATCGCGGCGCTGAAGACGCAGTTGCTCGCATCCGGATTGACCGTGCAGCAACTTGTCGCCACCGCGTGGGCCTCGGCGAGTTCGTTCCGAGGTACCGACAAGCGCGGTGGTGCGAATGGCGGTCGGATTCGGCTCGCGCCGCAGCGAGGATGGGCTGCGAACAATCCGCCCGCGCTCGACATTGCCCTGCGTGCACTCGAGGGCGTCCAGACGGCGTTCCACTCGAGTGGTCGCGGGCACATCTCGCTGGCGGACCTCATTGTGCTCGGAGGCTGCGCCGCGATCGAGCAGGCTGCGCTCGAGGCAGGCGTGAAGGTTCGTGTGCCATTCACGCCAGGTCGGACCGACGCCACGGCAGCACAGACGGATGCGGATTCTTTCCGCGTGCTCGAACCATCCGCCGACGGCTTCCGCAATTTCCTGTCGCCAGGGCTTTCGCGCCGCGCAGAGCACCTGCTGGTGGAAAAGGCTGATCTGCTGACGCTCACTGCACCCGAGATGACGGTGCTTCTCGGAGGGCTTCGTGTGCTCGGCGCGAACTGGGACGGATCGGCGCTTGGTGTACTGACCGCGACTCCCGGAAAACTGACGAACGATTTCTTCGTTCACCTGCTCGACATGAACACCGTCTGGTCGCCCGCCTCCAAGGACGAGGAGATGTTCCAGGGGCGCTGCCGCAAGACCGGGCAGTCGAAGTGGACTGCAAGTCGCGTGGATCTCGCGTTCGGATCGAACTCCCAGCTTCGCGCCCTCTCGGAGGTTTATGCAAGCGATGACGCGAAGGAGAAGTTCGTCCACGACTTCGTGTCCGCGTGGCACAAGGTGATGATGCTGGACCGCTTCGACATGCACCGACCGTGACGACACGGCTGGCTCCGCATGATCGATACGCACTGCCACCTCACCTTTCCTGAGTTCTCTGGGCGCGTCGATGCTGTGCTCGCAGCGGCCCATGCCGATGGCGTTCACGGTGCAGTGACGGTCGCAACCACCACGGCAAACGCCCTCGAGTGCGTGGCGCTCGCTGCCGCACACGAAGGCCTGTACGCATCGGCAGGCATTCACCCGCTCTACTCTGATTCGCCGTGCGACTGGGAGGACATGCATCGGGCCGCGCTTCACCCAAAGTGCGTGGCATGGGGAGAGTTGGGGTTGGACCGCCACTACGCCAAGCCGCCTATCGCCCTGCAGCGCGCGGTGCTCGATGAGCAGCTGTCCCGCATCCTTCGGTGGAGCGACGAGGGACTTGCAAAACCTGTCATCGTGCACTGCCGCGAGGCGTTCGCCGATCTTGTGCCGATTCTCGCATCGTGCGGCCTGCCACGCGAGCGATTCGTTTTCCACTGCTTCACGGGAACGCCGGCCGATGCACGCTTGGTGCTCGACTTCGGCGCATGGATCTCCTTCACGGGTGTCGTGACCTATCCGAGCGCGCGTGACCTGCGGGAAGCAGCCACGTTGGTGCCGATCGATCGCATGATGGTCGAAACGGACGCGCCATTCCTCTCGCCACAACCCGTGCGCGGACATTGGCCGAACGAGCCGCGCCATGTGGTGCATGTCGCACAAGCACTTGCCGCACTTCGCGGCATGGATCCGCATGAGTTGGCGTCCGCGCTCGACGCGAACGCCGAACGCTTCTTCGGCGTCCGATGGGCGCGTTGAACGCCCTGCGCATGGACTAGGATCGTTCGCCATGCTTGGCGGCGGCGATGCATCACGACCCGAAGCATCCATGAGCTTCGGCGACCACCTGGAAGAGCTGCGCCGCCGCGTCTTCTTGGCGCTTGTGGTGCCGGTCCCCCTGATGGTGCTGTTGTTCATCTTCGGTGCGGAGGTGCGGCGGTTCCTTTGCGAGCCGCTGCTGTGGGCGATGCGCAGCAACGGCATTCCCGCGCAGCTCACCGTTCTGAGCCCCACCGAAACGATGATGACCGACCTGAAACTGTCGCTCATCCTCGCCATCGTCGTGGCGGTGCCGTGGGTGCTCTGGCAACTCTGGCAGTTTGTCGCGCCCGGGCTCCACCGAAACGAGCAGCGCTATGTCCGCCTCTTGCTGCCTGGCAGTGGCGTGCTCGCACTGACGGGGGTCGCGCTTCTGTACTGGATCATGCTGCCGCTGATGCTGAATGTGCTCGTTGGCTTCAGCATTCCGCCGCAGCAGGTGCTGCCCGCGGACTCGTCCGTGGATGCGACCCATGGCGCATCGGCCGAGCGATCTGCACCGATCGATTTCATCGATGGAAATCCCCAGATGCCGCGTGCGGGCCAGCTGTGGGTCAACACCGCCACGAAGCAACTGTGCATCGCCGTGCCCGTCGAAGGCAACGCGGCGCAGGTCCGGATCGCGTCCGTGGCGCTGGAGAATCCCGGCGAACTGGTGCCGTCATTTCGCCTCAGCGAGTACTTGGATTTCGTGCTGCTGTTTTCGGCAGGTTTCGCGCTGGCATTTCAACTTCCGATCGTGATGCTGCTGCTCAGTTGGCTGGGCGTGGTTCACCCTGACATGCTTCGCCGCCACCGACGCTATGCGCTCTTCGGTGTCGTCGTGGTTGCCGCGCTCATTGCGCCCGGCGATTTGCTGTCGCTGGTGATCGTGACGGTGCCGCTGTACCTGCTCTACGAGTTCTCGATCTGGCTGATCGTGATCGCGCCGCCCTCGAGAGTCTCGGGCGGTCGCGTGCTGGAACAGTTCCGTGAACGACTGCGCGTGGGGCGAACCCGTGAGGGTGACGTCGGCGACGAATGATGCAGGAGCTTGCCTGATGAGGGTCCACGCACCCGTCTTTGCATCGTGGCGACGCCGAACGCTGCGGCGGCTGCGCAGCCTTCCGCGCGGCGCAACCCGTGAGGACATCGACATGATGCGGCGCGCCATCGCGCTGGCGGAGCACGCTGCATCGCGCGGCGAAGTGCCGGTGGGTGCGGTCATTTACCGGGACGGCATCGTGCTTGGCGAAGCATCGAACGACCGCGAGGCGACGGGAGATCCAACGGGGCATGCCGAAGTGGCGGCGCTGCGCGCGGCATCCGTCGCGATGGGCGGATGGCGTCTCTCGGGTTGCTCGATCGCCGTGACACTCGAGCCTTGCCCCATGTGCGCGGGTGCTCTCGTGAACGCACGCATCGAGCGGCTCGTCTACGGCGCGCGCGATCCGAAGGCTGGCGCCGTCGACACGCTGTACGACCTCTGTCGTGATCCGCGTCTCAACCACCGCATGGAAGTGATCGGCGGTGTGGATCGCACGCGTTGCGGTCAGTTGCTCACCCGCTTCTTCCGCGCACGACGCCGGGAGCGGCGCGCGCGCGACACAGGATCGGCATGAACGAAAGCGACGCCATCACTGCACGGGACGATGGAAGTGGAACGCCACGACCTCCGCGAGTCCTCTGCCTCGATCTTGGCGGTGTTGTGGTGCGCATCTGCAGGTCATGGCAAGAGGGTTGCGAAGCAGCAGGCGTACCGCACCGTCTGGCGGCCGCGGAGGGCGATCCTGCGTTCGTTCGTGAACGCACCAGGCTGGTGGACCTGTATCAGCGTGGAGCGCTGCCTCACACGGACTTCATCGCTGGCCTCTCTGCCGCCTTCGGCGGAGCACATTCGCACGATGAGATCGACCGCATTCATGCCGCATGGATCCTCGGTGACTACCCCGGCATGCGGGAGCTGCTCCAGCACGTGCAAGCACTTGGCATCCGCGTCGCATGCCTCAGCAACACGAACCATGTCCACTGGCAGCAGATGCACGCGACGAGCGATGCGTTCAATGCCATCGAACTGCGGCACGCATCGCATCTCCTCGGCATGAACAAGCCGCACAGCGACATCTACCGTGCATTCGAGTCCGCCACCGGATTCGGGCCATCGGACATCCTCTTTGCCGACGATCTGCGGGAGAACATCGATGCCGCACGCGCGCTTGGTTGGAATGCGGTGCACATCGATCACGCAGGCAGCCCTGCGGAGCAGATTGCTCGGACGCTCGCCGCATGCGGTGTGCCGCTGCGCAGTCCTTCGCGTGCTGCGACACCTTCGGCATGCATCGGCTCACCTCCATCACCGCTTGTCCCACGCACGCTGCTGAACGCATCGGCACCGGGTGGTCGCATCAAGGTGCGGCCTGAGGACTTCCTCGTGGATGAACTGCCTCTCTACGAACCGAGCGGTGAGGGAGAACATCTGCTGATCTCCGTTCAGAAGCGTGACATGACGCACGATGAACTCGTGAAGACGGTGGCAAGCCACTTCGGCATTCCACCGCGGGATGTGGGCTTCGCGGGACGCAAGGACAAGCGTGCCATCACCCGCCAGCTGCTCTCGGTGAACCTGCCTGGCCCCGAGCCTGCAGCTCGACTGGCACATGAACGGCTCGAGGTGCTGTGGACCGCGCGTCATCGGCACAAGTTGCGCCTCGGCCACCTTGCCGGCAATCGCTTCGTGATCAGGGTGCGTGATGTGGATCCACTGCAAGTACCGATTGTGCACAAGCGCCTGCAGCAGATCGCGCGCCTGGGCATGCCCAATGCGTTCGGACCGCAGCGGTTCGGCATGCGGCAAGATGGACATCTGCTCGGCGCATGGTGCGTGCTGGAGAAGTGGGATGCGCTCGTCGACCACTTGATCGCGTTTGGCGATGGCAGCGTGCCGTTTCCCGAACATCAGCGATCCGCACGCGATGCGTGTGCGCAGGGTCGCTTCGGAGCTGCCGTGCCCCTGTGGGGCGAGGGCGATCATGCCGAGCGGCGCATCACTGCAGCACTCGCGCGGGGCGCAAAGCCTGCTCGCGCAGCCAAGAATCTCGGCGCCGATCACCTGCGATTCTGGACAAGCGCGTGGCAGTCGGCCGTGTTCAACCGCGTGCTCGGTGCGCGACTCGAGGACGGTTCCTGGAACGCACCGCGTGCAGGAGATGTCATGCAGGTCGGCGATACTTCGCGGTGTTTCGTGATCGGTACGGAGGACGACCTCGATGATGTCCATCGTCGGTGCGCCGCATTCGAGACGACCCCCACTGGACCGCTTCCCGGCACCTCCGTTCGCACTCCTTCGGGGAAGACTGCCGATCTCGAGCGCGCCGTCATGCAGGAGTGCGGGGTCTCCGAGGAGCAGATGGCGCATGCCCCGCACGCGCCCACGGGCGATCGACGCGCCCTTCGTGCTGCAGTGCGAGCAACGAGCGTGGAATCAGGCGTGGATGAACATGGTGGCTTCATCCTGCTCCGCTTCGAGCTGCCCTCCGGCTCCTATGCAACCACCTTGCTCACGGAACTGCTTGGGCCTGTCGCGGAGTCCACGCGCGACGCAGACTGAATCGCGGGGCGATTCGGCTGCACACTGCATCAGGCCTTTTCCTCGTCCTCGTCCGACGCATCATCATCCTCCCACCAGTTCCCTTGCGGATCATCCTGGTCTTCGGACTCTGACTGCGAATCAGCATCATCGTCCGACTCCGAGTCCTCGTCGACCGCAAAAGGCAACGACGGCTGCGCGGCTTGGACGGATGCCGCCGCGAGAACATGCTCGGCAACGAAGATGGGCGCATCGATCGCAACCCCGACGGCGATCGCATCCGAGGGACGCGAATCGAGAGGGATCTCTTCTCCACCGCGCCTGAGAACGACCGTGGCAAAGAAGGTGTTGTCGCGAAGGTCGCAGATCTCGACACGAACGACGGTCGCGCCGAGCACTCGGATCACATGGGCGAGCAGATCATGCGTTTGCGGTCGCTCCGCTTCGGTCCCACTGCGGCGCCGTTCGATGGCGCACGCCTCGACCATCCCGATCACGATTGGAAAGGAACGCTTCCCGCCAATCTCGGTCAGCTCGATGATCTGCAAGTCGGTCATCTCGCGGATGTAAATCCGCGTGAGTTCGACGGGAACGAGCACCGCGTTGCCCTTCATGGCAACCGGAATGTTAGGAGCTTGACCACGCCGAGAGGAGCGCCGTCAAATCTGTGCCGTCGACGACACAGTCATCGTTGATGTCCGCCGGACAACTGCAGCCGCTGCATGTGCCCCACTGTGACAGAAGGATCGTGAGATCCGTGCCACTGACCACCCCATCTCGATCGAGATCGGCTGCGGGAGGACTCATCGCCGCGGCGGCCGCAACGCTCGCGGCTGCGTTCACGACACCTGCGCCGGTCATCTCGTCGAAGCCGGTTGCTCCGATGTCGCGCGCGTACTGCATGAGGACCGAGCGAATCAGCGTCGGACTCATGCTCGGGTAGACCGCGCGCATCAGCGCGGCAACGCCCGTCACATGCGGACACGCCATGCTCGTACCAGTTCGATTCCCGTAGCCATTGTTGACTGCGAGCGAGTAAATGCCTTCACCGGGGGCGGAGATATCCACCTCGGGACCGAAGTTCGAGAGGCTGTACCGCTGATCGAAGCGGTTGGAAGCCGCCACGGCGATCGTCTCGGAAAAGCGCGCGGGGAATGCGACCGCGGCGTTGCTGTTTCCAGTCGCCGCGAACATCGGGACATCGCGCGCTGCCGCATACTGCACCGCGCTCAGCAAGTACTGCGACCCCACCGTGTACTGCAGGCTCATGTTCACCAGATCAGCCCCCTGATCGACCGCCCACACGAGTCCGTCCGCCACGTACGACTCCAAACCCGAGCAAGGGTTCACGATCACCACGGGGAGGATCTTCGCATTCCAACACAGTCCGGCGATGCCGAGTTGGTTGTTCCCCGTCGCCGCGATGATTCCACTGACATGCGTGCCATGTCCGCCGCACACTTCGCTCGTGTCGGTGGTGTTGAGAGGAACATTCCGCCCCGGCAGGATCCGATCCGCCAACTCCGTGTGAGGGAAGAGCCCACTGTCGAGCACCCCAATGACGATGTTGGGGTTGCCCGACACAATGTCCCACGCGTCGGTCGCACGAATGTCCGCGCCAACCGTGCCGCCGCTTTGACCCGTGTTCCGAATCGAATACTGGAGACTGAACGAGGAATCGTTGGGAATGCCCGCGAGCCCGCCGATGCCATCCACTTCGCAGACCTCGAAGCCGACCCAGGACGCCTTCAGCAGATCCGCCACTGCGAGCGCGTTCGATCCCTCGGGAATGTCGATGCGCCACCAGCGATCGAGCCCGACTGCAGCGGCGGTGTCTGCGTGCGCGGGCAAGAACGGCAGTGGCCGCTCAATGTTGTGAACGCCGACGCCGCGCAGGATGCGCGCCAGTGCATCGAGTTCGTCGGGAGCTCGTCCGACCGCAGCACCTTGCTTTCCACCGCCGATCGCCTGCGCCGACCGCGCGAAGGTCCATTCGCCATTCGCATCCTGCTGCGCCTCGAAGTCGGCTTTCACTCGAACCAACACATGGGTCGTTGCGAAAAGCTCTTCATCGATGGCAAGCGCCTGCAGTGGCAACGCCCATCCGCCAAGACATGCTCCCAGACACGCACCCCATGACACCACGGACGACGCGAACGCCGTGACGCGCGATTGTCCCCGTCGCTGATCGCGACAAGGAGCGCTTGCGTGTCTGGATGGATCGACGTGTGGCATGGGTTTGACGCTTCGCTCCAAAGACTAGGCGGGTTGGCGTTCCGCCTTACGACAAGTACATTGCCGTGCTTCCAAAGTATTCAGTCAGGAACCCCCCTATGCCAAACCATTTTTACACTTTCACCTCAGAATCCGTGTCCATGGGGCACCCAGACAAGGTTTCTGACCAGATTTCAGATGCCGTTTTGGATGCCATGCTCGCGGTAGACCCCCAAGCGCGGGTCGCCTGCGAGACGCTGGTCACCACCGGCTTGGCGGTGGTGGCGGGCGAGGTGACATGCGCTGGGGATGTCGATGTGGCCAAGGTTGCTCGTGAGACGATCATCCGCATCGGCTACGACTCGGCGGAGAAAGGATTCGATGGTCGGTCCTGTGGAGTGCTGGTGACGATCGGCCGACAATCGCCCGACATCGCCCGCGGCGTCAACACGAAGACTGCAAGCAAGAAGAAGAAGGCTCAGGGCGCCGGCGACCAAGGCATGATGTTCGGCTATGCGTGCCGGGAGACCCGCCAACTGATGCCGCTGCCGATCATGCTTTCGCATCGTCTCGTCGCCCGTCAGGCTGAAGTCCGAGAGAAGGAGATCATCAAGGGGCTGCGTCCAGATGCAAAGAGCCAAGTCGCCGTCGAGTACGACGGACGCTCGGCGCGCAAGATCGAGAATGTCGTGCTGTCGACGCAGCACCATCCGATGTGGAACACTTGCCAGGACCGCCTCAAGTCCGAGGTGATTCGGCACATCATCAAGCCCGTGCTGGGCGATTGGTGGCACGACGGCATCGCGGTGCATGTGAATCCGACGGGGCGCTTCGAAATCGGTGGACCACACGGTGACTGCGGATTGACGGGTCGCAAGATCATCGTCGATACCTACGGCGGTCGTGGACGGCATGGTGGCGGCGCGTTCAGCGGCAAGGACCCGTCGAAGGTGGATCGTTCGGCCGCGTACATGGCGCGGTATGTCGCGAAGAACATCGTGGGTGCGGACTTGGCAGAAGTTTGCGAGGTGCAGATCGCCTACGCGATTGGCGTCGCGGAACCGACATCCGTGCTCGTCGACACACAAGGCTCTGGCAAGATTCCCGATGACAAGCTTGCGCGCATCGTGCGCGAGCACTTCGATCTCACACCGGCAGGCATCATCAAGACACTTGACCTGAAGCGTCCGATCTATTCGCACACCGCGTACCACGGACACTTCGGTCGTGAACCTGGCTCCGCCGGGAAGGGCAGTTTCTCGTGGGAGCGGACGGATGTCGCGTCTGCTCTCCGCCAGTCTGCTGTCCGCGTGCGTGCCAAGTGATTTCAGATCGCAAGACGATGCCGCGTGCAGCGGCGCTTGATCGCCTCCTCTCGCAGGTGACTGCGTTCCCCAATCTGCTCTTTGACCAGCGGCGGTCAGCGGCCCTCGCCGACTCCGCTGCCGAGGCAGCGCAGCACGAAGGCGATTCGAGCGAACGGAGTGCCAGCGGCGGCAGCGGACTGGCGGCGGCGATCGAGCGCGCCACCATCCGCCACTGGCTGACGGCTGAATCGATCGCTCGTCCACTCTGCACGCGCCCGTGGCTCGAAGTCCAACCACCCGCCCGTGCGGCGCTGCTCGCGGGCATTACGCAGCTTCTGTACATGCCGCGTGAACCCACCCACGCGGTTGTGGATGACACCGTGGGTTGGACTCGCAGCAGACTGCAGCACGGTGCCGCAGGCATGGTCAACGCCGTTCTGCGACGCGTCGCTGGACTGCGCAGCGGAACCACAACGCGCGGGGAATGCCCGGATTGGCTGGAACGACGTGATGTGCTGCCGCTTTCGGATGGACACTTGCTTCTGCTGAACGAACCGCTGCTGCCCGCAGACTCCGTGGCGCGCCTGGGCGTTCAGACGAGTCATCCACATCCGCTCGTGGCGCGTTGGCATGCGACTCGTGGCATGGAGATCGCACGGCACCTCGCCCTGCACAGCATGATGCAGATGCCGCTCGTCATTCATGATGGCTGCGAGCGGAGTGCGGGCACTGACTCGTCCCCGCTTTCGGATCTCCCACCCCACTCCTGCAGCGGGTTCTTCCTGCACAGTCGGGGCGGTCCTGAACTCGCGCATCTTCTGAACACTCATCCGGCCCTGATCCTGCAGGATCCTGCGAGCGCCCAAGCTGTTCTCGCGACTCGCAGCCTCGCTCCCCGTCGCATTCTGGACGCATGTGCCGGCCGCGGGACGAAGTCCGTCCAACTCGCTCTGCTGCATCCCAACGCGGAAGTATGGGCGACGGATCCTGATCCTGTGCGTCTGCGAGCACTGCGTGCGCGCGCAAAGGGCATCGCCAATCTTCGCATCTGCGAGTTGGCGGAGCTCGGACCCTTCCCCCGCCACTTTGATCTGTTGCTTCTGGATGTGCCCTGTTCAAATACAGGTGTCCTCGCGCGTCGCATGGAGGCGCGTTACCGGTTCAGCGATCATGCCATGGCGGAACTGGTGGCACTGCAACGTGCAATCGCCACTCATCACCGCGGACTGGTTGCTGAGCGCGGTCATGTGCTCTGGAGCACGTGCAGTCTCGACCCGACCGAGAATCAGGAACAAGCACGCTGGCTGGCACAGCAATGGCGTGGGCAGGTCGTGCAGGAGACGGAGTGGTTGCCCCGCGGCTCGATTGGCGACACCGCCGACCTTCTCACCGATGGCAGTTACCATGCTGTCGTTCGACTCCATTCGTAACGGACCAACGGAGCGCCTGCCATGATGTCCACGCCTGGAACGCCCTCATCTGCGCCGCCTCCATTTCAGGATGTGAGCGTGCCCGAGACTCACCGATGGCCAGGCGTTGTTGGAACAATCGCCATCATTTTTGGTATCGCTGGAGTTCTGCAGGGCGGCTGCGGGATGGTCGCCTCCCTCTTCGGAAGTCAGATGTATGAATCGATGAGCAGGCTCGCGCCACAGAGTGCAGACCAGATGGCTGCGCAACAGGCCGTCAATGAACGCTTCTTCTGGGTGAACACTGGGCTTTCGCTGCTGTCCATGTTGGTTGCGACAGTTCTTCTCGTGGGCGGCATCCAATTGCTCCGTCGCCGGGCAACGAGCGCAACGCTTCTTCGCCTATGGGCCGCAGCGAAGCTGGTGCTGGCCATTCTGCTCGCGGGCGCTGGCTGGGTGATTTTCCAAGCACAGATGGAGTGGATGCAGGCTGAACAGAACACATCAGGGGCATCGCCTGATCTGATGCGTGGAGTCGCGATCTTTGGAATCGCAATCAGTCTGCTCTGGCAGTGGGCACTGCCGCTCTTCCTGATCGTTTGGTTCAGCCGTGCGCCGATTCGTGCGTCTGTTGCGCGGTGGAACTGAGCCCAGTGGAACTGAGCCCGAACGGCTGGAGTCCATCAAGCGCTTCGAGACGCAAGCGCCGATTCTGCGGCGAGCAACTCGTTCCGCATGGTGACCGAGTCAGGTGCGAGGCAGATCCGTTCACGGGTCGCAGCGTCGGAAAAGATGCGGCTGATGAGGTGCAGAACCTGAATGTGATCTGTGATTCGTTCCGGCGGTGATGCGAGCAACACGATCAATCGGACGGGGCGACGGTCAATCGCCCCAAAGTCCATCGGCACCGTGGGGCGTCCGATCGCAATGGCCAGTCGTGCCACGCTGCTGCACTTTCCATGTGGAAATGCGAGCCCTTCGCCGATGCCCGTGGAGCGCTGCTGCTCCCTCTCCCACACTGCCTTCTTGAGCTGTGCGGGATCGGACACCGCACCGATTCCTCCGAGCGCATCGCAGAGTTCATCGAGCACTCCCTGCCGATCGACACCCTTCAGCGGGACACGCACCGCGCGCGGATCGAGCAGCTCACGAATCGAAAGCGAGACCAACATCGAATGGGCGAGCATAGCGTCCACCCTGCGTCGGGCGGGCGGAGTCACTCGGCGCGAGCGCCAAAACGCAACTCGCCGGAACGATCGCGGTGGTACTGGGCGCGCTCGAGTTCGCCGCGCATCTCGAGCGCCTCTGCGATGATCTCGTGAAGGGCAGGGTCGTTGGGTGCAAGTTCAATGGCCCGCTCAAGCAGCGGCACGGCTGCGTCCACCCGGCCAAGCCGAATCTCCCCAAGGCCGACCACGCCGAGCAATGACGGATTGTCGGGCTCGCGGATCTGGGTTGCTTTGGCGATGCGGAGGCCCTCCTCCACCTCATCCACCGCACCTTGGCGGATGAGCAGCGCAGCGAGACGGTTGTTCAGGGTGACGGGAGCATCAGGGCGGCTCGACGCCTCGCGCGCCCAGCCGATCGCTTCGACATTCCGTCCATCCCGCACGAGAATGCCGATGAGTTCCTCGGGAACACCCACCCACGAAGGATTGCGCCGCGACTGTTCCATCAGCCACTCGACCGTCCGCTCCGTCCGACCCATGGACGTCCACACTCGCGCGAGCAGCAGCACGAACACCTCGTTCTCCGATACGGCCAACCGCCTCTGCAACAGCGCCTCCGCTTCATCCCACTGCGCAAGCACTCCATGCAAGAACACCATCCGAAGAAGAATCTGATCCTGAGAAGGTTGAAGGACCGCCAGTCCACCCGATGTTGCCGGCAGTGTCCGCCGATACCACGCGATTGCCGACTCCGCGGACACGACCGTGCGTGGATCGATCGGGCTTCGATCGGACGAGAAGACCAGGGATTCAGGCACTCGCACCATCGAGTCACTTCGGAATGCCATCCATGCACTGACGTTGGTTGCAAGGTTGGCGCACAGCCCCAGCCCAAGGATGCCCGTCAGGGCGACCCAGGCGATTCCCGCTCGGGCGATGCGCCCCTGCCGTACGAAGTTGATCCGGTGGAACCCACTCGGCACTCGGCGGACGATCTGCGAAGACTTCCACGCCATGAATGCGAAGCACGCAGCAAGTCCGGAGGCGAAGAGAAGTGGCAGAGTGACCTTGCCGATGCCATCTGAAAAGGGGAAGTACACCGAGTAGAACCCCAACAACGCAGCCGCGAGCAGCGACCACTCACCCGCCCAGGTCAGGTCCCAACTGCGCGATGCGCGCGTCTCGGACGCGACCGAAACCGCTGGTTTCCCAAAGCCGAACGAGAGTGCATTGTTCGGACACACCGATACGCAGTCCATGCACTTCATGCAGCCTGGGTCGATCACCATCTTGTGCAGCGCAACCTCCTCATGGACGCGCACATTCGATGTGCACACCGCCGTGCAGTGGCCGCACCCTTCGCACGCGTCATTCACGCGGATCCTGCCGACGGCGAGTTCATCCACGGGCGCGAAGAAACCGCCGTAGGGACATGCGTAGGTGCAGTAGCCCTTGTTGCCGAGAAACCAGATGGTCAACCCACCGCACACCAAGAGAAAGGGAATGCCGACAAGCCAACCTGGGAAAGTCGCCCAGTAGTCATCGAGCGTCAGCCTCCAGGACAGTTGCATTGGCTGGAGATCAGGCTGGATGAATGGCGCGATGCCGAATCGATACACCACGGGCCACACGAACATGTAGAGGGCAAGCGCGAGCGGAATCCAACGAAGCAGTCGCGACCGAAACTCACGAGGACGGAGTCCCAGCCGCTTCAGCAGCACCGCGCATCCATCCTGGAGCATCAGCACGTGACATCCCCAGCCGCAGAACCAGCGACCAAAGATGGCAGTCGATGCGAGCGCGATCAGGAAGAAGATCGCACCAACGGTCACCGTTCCATACTTCAGCGTCTCCATCGACTCGCTCGGCTCGATGGGTGCGAGCGTGGTGCCTGCTGCGATCCAATGCGCAATGTGCACGAGGATGAGCGCCTGCACCACAAGCAGCACGGCGAAGCGCTTCACGGACATGCGCGACGGGCGAATGGCCGCATGTCGATGCGACGCGCACTCGCGCCCAGAAGCCTGCGACTGCGTGACAATCGGCAGCGGAACGGACACTGGCTTCATGGAGGGCGATTCTACGGCGCACTCCCACTCCCCATGCGCGCTCACGATGCCGACAGGTCGCTTTCGAGTACACCGAACTTCTATACTGCCTCCGCACGATGGCGCGCGACTACTACGAAGTGCTTGGTGTGACGCGGGGCGCGAGCGATGACGACATCCGAAAGGCGCATCGGCGTCTGGCGAAGGAGTTCCACCCGGATCGCAACAAGTCTCCCGAGGCGGGGAAGCGTTTCAGCGAGGCGCAGGAGGCGTACGACACACTCTCTGATCCGCAGAAGCGGAAGTCCTACGACCAGTTCGGACACGCAGGCGCGGCGGGCAGTCCATTCGGCGGCGGAGCGCCGGGAGCCGGTGGTCCGTGGCAGAATGTCAACCCCGAGGACCTGGAAGACATGCTCGGCGGGCTCGGCGGAATCGGCGATTTTCTGCGCGGTGGCGGAGGCGTCGGAAGTCGCGGCAGAGCAGGTCGGACTGGTCGCGACACTGGGCGCAGGGGCGGCAATGTCGAGCTCGAAACGACGGTGGACTTCTCAACGGCAGCGGTGGGCGGCGTTCGCAGCGTCACGCTGCGCAACAGTGAAGATGGGAAACCGATCACTTTCGATGTTCGCATCCCGCCCGGGGTCGCAACGGGTTCTTCGCTGCGGATTGCAGGTCGCGGACATGCCGGGGCCGGTGGCGGTCCCGCGGGCGATCTCGTGCTGCACATTCAAGTGGCACCGCATCCGCACTTCCGCCGCGATGGGCTCGACATCCTCATTGATGTGCCGATCACGATCGCAGAGGCGAGCCTCGGCACGAAAGTCAGCGTTCCACTCCTGAAGGGAGTGGTGGATGTTCGTGTGCCTGCGGGCACATCGAGCGGCAAGCGGCTTCGCGTTGCAGGAAAGGGAATCGCTCCGCCGAACAAGTCGCCCGGCGACTTCTACGCAGTCATACAGATTGTCGCGCCACCATCCCTCACCGAACAGGACCAGAGTGCTCTGCGGGAGATCGGCGAACGGCTGCCCAATCCGCGCGAAGGACTCTGGTAGCGCTTTGGCAGCGGCTTGGCAGCGCGTTGCCGGCGCGCAGAGTGCTCAATGCCCCGCGGCGTTCATCGATAGCGTGTGACGGCATGCAGAATCACCTGCCGAACCGACTCTGGATTTCGAATCACGCTCCATTCCAGTTCCGTCGCCACTCGCACGCGGTGTTGCGCCGCCGTCTTGCGCGCGTTGGATGAGGGGGTCGACTGACGCGGGCGCGCAGGCAGGGAACTCTCGGCGGATCTTGCCTGCTTGAGCCGCCATGCGCGCCGCGAGCGTCGGGACGGGCCGCAGAGCACGGCAAGCGAACCCGTCCTGCCCACCCGTTCGATCCAACGCTGCGGCTGCCCGATGCCTGCGACCTCCGCGATGGGGCACTCGGATACCTCCGGCAGAACACCCCTGCGAACCACGATGCGGCGATCCGTCAACACATAGACGCGCGAGAACCAATCCGCACTCTGCCACACGGCGCGTGCCGCCATGATGGCGGCGAATGCAAGCAGGGACCCGTTGACATCCCACGGAATCGATGGATCGAGCGATGCCAACGCCAGTACGCCGCCCGCGGCCGCGGCCGCGGGCAATGCGCGCGCGCTCGTCGCCACAATGAACCATGGCGCAGGTCGTACGACCAGCAGGATCGTCTCGTCCTCGTCGACCAGGGCCGCGAGTTCACGCGCCGGAGCGCCCGCAGTCATGGTGTTGCTCATGTCGTACCCCGCGCCCGAATCGCCGCCTCACCGAGTACACCCACAAAGGGCATGTTGCGAAACTCATCGTTGAAATCGAGTCCGTAGCCGACGACGAAGACATCTGGGATATCGAAGCCGATGAGTTCGCACGGTGTGCTGAGAGCCTGCGGGCGTTGTTTGCGCAGCAGAACGCACGCGTGCACGGACGCAACACCCTGCGCGGCCAGGCGATCTCGCAGGAGGCGAATGGTGCCCCCCGAATCGAGGATCTCATCGACGACGATGACATGCTTCCCGCTGATGTTCGTAGGGAGTGCCGAGGACAGCACCGCGCCCTGGCTCTGCGTGGACGCACCGTACGAAGCCACGCTCACCATCGAGATCTTCACGCGAGTCGGGATTGCGCGCATGAGATCGGCAACAAACACGACTGCGCCCGTCAGTACGGCGACCAGGACGACTTCCCTGCCGTCGTGGAACTGCGAGGCGAGTTCACGGCCCATCTCCTGCACGCGGCGATTGATCGAACCTTCATCGATCAACACACGATCGACTCCTTGATCTGCCCAGTAGGGCGGAACGAGCGGGGCGTGCATCAACCGACGCTCCCCAACCGCTTCAGTATCGCCGCTTGGACCGCCTTGCCATCGACGCTGCCGCCCGACTGCTTCACGACCGCGCCCACGATTCTTCCAATCGCGGCCATCTTTCCCGAGCGGACATCTGCGGCGGCCTGCGCATTCGCAGCAATCGCCGCATCGACCCACGCGTCGAGCTGACCCACGTCGTTGCTGACGAGCAGTCCGTGCTTCTCCGCCATCGCTTCGACATCGTCGCCATCGCTGCAGGCCAAACCGAACAACTGATCCGCTCCCTGCGCCGAGACACGCCCTGACTCGCGCAGGGCAACGATGCGCGCCACCGCACGGGGTGAGATGCCGAGTTCATGCACGGCGACACCGGTCTCATTCGCGCGGCGCGCACCTGCATTGAGTACCACCTTCGCCACCGCCCCCGCTGCACTCACGCCGCCAGCGGCATCGACCGCAGCATCGAAGAACACGCACAGCGCCGGCGCATCCATCAACTGGCGAAGATCCTTCTCGCCGATGCCTGCTGCCGAATAACGCTTCCGCTTCGACTGCGGCAACTCGCGCATTTCGGCGCGAATCTGCGCCATCCACTCATCGGACACTTCCACAGGAACAAGGTCTGGATCGGGGAAGTAGCGGTAGTCGTGCGCATCTTCCTTCTCTCGTTGCAGCACCGTTGCCATCGCCACATCATCCCAGCCACGAGTGGACTTCATACCACGCCCCTGCTCGCGACCCGTCTCCTCCCACTCGCGCGGCTGGCGTTCCGCTTCATGATCGATCGCACCCTTGAGCGCACGGAACGAATTCAGATTCTTGACTTCCACGATCGGCGTGCGGACTTCGCGCCCATCGGCCAGCGTCAGGGCCATGTTGACGTTCGGCTCGAAACGCATGTGTCCCTTCTGCATGATGCCCTCGGTCACGCCGAGGAATCGGCAGATCGAGCGCAGCTCCTGCGCAAAGAGAACGACCTCATCCGCGGTGCGAAAGTCCGGCGCGGTGACGATCTCGAGCAGCGGTGTTCCGGCACGATTGAGATCGACGAGCGACCCGTCGTACGACGCACCACCCGGCAGCTCGTGGCCCAACTTGCCCGTGTCCTCTTCGAGGTGGGCACGGATGATCCCGATGCGGAGCGCTTCCCCGTTCGCGAGCGTGAGCTCCAAACTCCCATCCGTACACAGCGGTTGGTCGTACTGACTGATCTGGTAGCCCTTGGGAAGATCGGGATAAAAGTAGTTCTTTCGGTCCCACTTCGACTGCTTCGCAATCGAGCACTGCAACGCCAAGCCGACCATCATCGACATCTCGATGGCCCGCCGATTCATCACCGGCAGGGTGCCAGGGAGCGCTGCAACAACCGGCGTGACGAGCGTGTTGGGTGGCGCATCGAAGTGATCGGGATGCGCCACATTCGGGGCGCTCGTGAACATCTTTGTCCGCGTGGCGAGCTCGACATGGATCTCGAGCCCGATGATGAGCCGCTTGCGAACGATGGCTGGTCGAACCTCGGGCGCCATGTTGGTGATGATAAGACCTTGCGGACACCGTGAACCGAGCCGCATCGCGCGGCAGGTGTTCCGTGATAGCGTTCACGCGTGGCGATCGTCCTCGCAACCTGGAGTGCGACATGGGTCTGTGTCCTTGCGCTGCAAGCCACACCAACGGATCCGCCTCCACCAAGCACGGCACCTGCGACAGCGCCGCCTCCCTCGGCTGGGCCCGCTCTCCGTCCGCAAACGCTTCGCGACCCGACGATTGCTCCGCGTACGGCTCCACCGCCTCGTCACACGGAGCCGCGGGACGGCAATCTGCGCTCGTCGCGAAGTGGAAGCGATGTGATCGGCATTCGCGCTGCACGACTGTTTGCGCCGCCGAACGGACCTGTCGAAGTCATCATTCGAGGTGCCGACCCAGAGACGCAGTACACGCTGCTCCTGATCGACTCCGCAGGAGAGGTTCTGGGCATGGCGAAGGAGCTCCGCAGCGGAAGGGTTGACCTTCTGTCCGTGCTTCCTGGCGTTCAAGGCATGAATCGTGCAGCGTGGCTGCAGCTCGCCGCGAATGACAGCGCGATCGGATCTCCGCTCGTCATACAGCCGCTGCTCGAACCGCCGCCTGTCCGAACGGTGCGCAGCAAGCGACCCGATGGAACAACGGAGTTCACGAAGGTGGTCGGTTGGGGAAGCGAGGCGCTGGACCCGGATGACACGACGATCGACGAAATCAAGCGATCCTGGATTGATGGTGATCCACCCGTGCTCTCTGGCTACCGCATCTACCCGGACATGGACGTGCTTGTCCGCACCGATCACGGGGAGATGCGGATCGCGCTTGCTCCGCACGAGGCTCCCGCGACCGCGTGGAACTTCCGAACCCTGGTGCGCGAGGGCTTCTACGACCGCGGCGGATTCCACCGCATCGTCCCCGCAGACCGCGAAGGCCGCCCCTTCGTCATCCAGGGCGGCGATCCGACGCTGACGGGCAACGGAGGTCCTGGTCATGTCGTGGCGCTTGAACCAAGCAGGCTGCCACACGACTACGGTGTGCTCTCGATGGCGCGAGCGGATGAGCCGCATTCGGCGGGCTCCCAGTTCTTCATCGCGCTCGGACGCGAGGCCACGGCGCGTCTCGATGGGCAATACTGCGCATTCGGATTCGTGGTTTCTGGATCACGGACCATCGACTCGATCGCCGCGTCGCCGATTGCGAATCCATCCACGGGTCGTCCCGAGGAGATTCCCGCGATTCTGTCGATGCAGTTGGTCGCGGCTCCAGCGAGAATGCCCGGCACCGATCGAAGCAGCGAGCGGGTCAAGCCGACGACTGAGTCGGGCGGCGTTCCACCCACCGTGCGCTGAGCGCGACTCTGCCGAACTCCTCCGCGTGTTGACGATCAGAGCGCGTCGTACTTGTCGCGCCGACCCTTGGCGAGATCGACCGGATACTTCTGCGCATTCATTTCAATCTTGTCGTGCGCCGCGCTGATCAAGTCGATGTCGCATGCGTCCGCCATGAGCACACAGAAGAGGAAACAGTCCGCAAGTTCCTCGCGGATCTTGGCGACGGCCCGGGGATCATCCTGTACGCGGCGGCACTCTTCCGTCGTCTTCCAGAGGAACGCCTCCAACAGTTCGCCTGCTTCGATGGCGAGCCCCTCCGCCAGATTCTTCGGATCGTGAAACTGCTTCCATTCGCGCGCATCGCGGAACGCGAGCATCGCATCGCGAACCTTGTCGAATCGGTCAGGGGCTGCAGGAGTACTCATGAGGTGAACGCCTCCAGCTTGAGGATGCGCGGTGGATCCACGGGGCGTCCCGATCGCTCGCACTCCACGGCTGCGATTTGTTCCAGCACATCCATACCTCGCATCACCTGACCGAACGCGGAGTACGCGCCATCGAGGTGCGCGCAGCTTTCGCGCGAGAGACAGATGACGAACTGGCTTCCTGCGCTGTCCGCATCGATGGACCGAGCCATCGACAGAACGCCACAATCATGTGGGCGACTGCTGAACTCCGCGGGGACATTCCAGCCTGGCCCGCCCGTGCCATCGCCCAGGGGGCAACCTGCCTGCACGACAAACCCTGGAATCACGCGGTGAAACAGGAGCCCCTCGTAGAACCCGCTCGCCGAGAGCTTCGCAAAGTTCGCGACATGCAGCGGTGCCACATCGCCCCACGCGTCAAACTCGATCTCGCCGAGCGAAGTGGTCAGCACAAATCGCTTCGGAAGCGTTCCAGTCATCGCGCCGCGCAGGATAGGTCTTCGGTCAGGGCAATGCGTGCACAGTCCGCTGCGAAGCGGGCGCCCCCAAGAGCGCGATCATCAAGAGCGCGATCATCACGGTCCGATCCAGCGACCACCGTAGATCGGCTTGGAGCGGACGGGCAGGATGTAGTTGCGACCGTCGCTGACCGTCACATCACCCGTCAGGAGCACATGAACGGGCAGAGGACTCGAGCGTGCAATCGTGATCAGCGACTTCAGCTGCTCACACGGCAGAATCTCGATGGAGTGATCGCCATCATCCCGCGAGCCCGACGCGAGGACGAATCGCCAACTGCCCGTGATCGGATCCCGTGTGACGACGCCGCGTCGACTGTGGATGCGCATGGGTGGCAGCAGCGGTGCAACTCTGCCCGGCATTTGCTCTTCCAAGCCGATGGACGGCAACTCGGCGGATTGGGCCACGCCCTGACGCTGTGTCGCCGCGGTTTTCGGATCGCGCGGAATCGGGAGGACGAACGGCTGATCGCCGTCGGCACTCCCGTTCGAGGTTGCCGCTGTTTCGGTGGTCGACTGCGTCGCGGCTGGCATGGGTATCTCCGGCATCGGCAGCTCGTTCGGATCGGTCGCGCGCGACGGCTGCTCCACACCAGCCGCAGCCTGCACGGCGGCAGGTTCTGGGTCGATGTTTGCGGGAACCGAGGGGGTTTGGGCCATCAGCTTCTGCTCGAGCTGCTGTGCAAAGACTTCGGGGTCAACGGACGGCGCTGGGTCTGCAGCTGTTGCGCCTGAAGTCGCCAAGTCAGCGCTCTTCGGTGCTGCAACCGCACGCCCTATGGTCCCCCCTGCGTTTCTCGAGCCCGGCGCATTGAGCGCACCCTGCTGCGTCGGCTCGATCACTCGAGTGATTGGTGCAGCAAACGAAGGCAGGAAGAAATTGGTTCGACTGAAGGCAAGCACCTTGCCACTCACTTCAAACAGCGGTGCGGAACTTCCATCACGGACAGCACGTCGGTGACGCGCGATCATGTCTCCCATCGGACCAGCTGGCAGAAGGATCAGCGCTCGTTTGGACGCGCCATTGATGCGATCCTCGAGGACGATCGTCCACACCCCGAGGAAGTCATCGCGAGCAAGCGTTGCATTCGCGCGCAGCAACATGCCCCCTTCCGGGATGATCGGGGGCAGGAACCGCCCCGATGCATTGATCTCCGCTGCCTCTTGCGCGGGCGTCAACGATGGTGCGGACTTCGCCGCAGCTGGCGGCTCAAGTTCAGCGGCAGGTGTATTCGACGCATCTTGCGTCGCGGCGCAAACACCACTGCAGGACATCAGCGGAGCGAAGTGCGCAAGCGGCACAGGAAGTGACGCCACACAGTGCAACGCAACCAACCAGCTGAAGTTCCCCGCACGACTCGGATAGTGGTTCTTCACCATGCTCCTCCAAGCGTTCCTGATCTCCGATCCACCGCCGCTCATCCCAGCGCGGTCCCACCGCGGCTCAAACGTCAAGCAATTGCGTTCAGGCGGGTTCGCAGGTCGCGGTGAGTCCGCGGCCCTGGAGTCGTTCACAGATGAGTTCGGCATGCTCGCGGTGCGAGTGCGCGACCGCAGATGCGCCGTCCTGATGAATCTCCATCGTCTTCTCGACGGCGATCGATGAATCGAGCCGCGCAATCTCGCGAAGGCATCGGATCACGAAATCGAAGGTGTTGATGTCGTCGTTGTGAACCACAACTGCCCACGGTCCCATGGGACCCTTGGTCATCGGCTTGGGAGCGTTTTGGGCTTCGGGAAGAGCGACTGCGCCTTGACTCATATCGAAATGGTAACGACGAGCCGTTGCCATTGGAACCCCCCGCGCTGCGAAGCCTCCCGCTGCGTTTGACGCGAGGGGGGAAAGGTGCCACCATATCACTCCCCCTCATTCGGCCGAGTACCCAAGTGGTCCAAGGGGACGGATTGCAAATCCGTTATTCGTGGGTTCGAATCCCACCTCGGCCTTTTTCGCGGAGCGCTGCTGCCCGGATGCCATTTGGCTCATGCAGACGGTTCAACCACGCGGGGCTCGTGCAGATCGTTCAGGTCGACCAGCCCGACAGCAACAAGGTCAAGTCGCTGCCGCCCACCGAGCCATCGAAGTCCACGTCTCCCGCGCCCGATCCTGCCCAGTTGCTGAGCAGAATGGCGAGATCGCTGCCATCCACCGCCCCAGAGCGATCGATGTCAATGGAGTAAAGCTGCCTCGCAGTCACGGTGATGCTCACCGTGCGCTCCACAAACAGACCACTCGAATCGGTTCCTCGAAGCGTGATGGTGTGAGCACCTGGCGAGAGCGACGACACGAGAATCTGCCGGCCCGTCCCGATCGGTCCAGCGATGGAAGACCGCCATGTGAACGCCGTGTCGGGCAGGAACTGATCTTCCAGGTCCCAGCCCGAGGCGTGCAGCAGGATGGATGCCCCTTGCGGAAACGAGTTCCCACTGTTGGGCGTCAGCAAGTGCACATCAGGCGGGTTCACGATCCATGATCCTGACCAGTCCGCACCAGCCACACCACCTTGTGGTGCCCCAGATGGTGAACCAGCTGGTGAACCAGATGGATCGAAGAAACCGAAAGCTGCCGGCATGACCGCATCGGCGAAGTTCAGCCCGTCACTCACGCGCAGATGCACCAGCCCCAGTCCGGGCTCCGCAACGGGAATGTCGGCCAGCGACACGGCGAATGATTCACCTGTTTGGTGAACAGCAAGCGGAGTCCACGACGCGCCTCCGTCACGGCTGTACAGGATGTTTGCACGAAGCACATCACCGTCGGCATCGGTCGCGCTCCAACGGACTTCAGCGTATGGACCATGTCCGCAGAGGCTCGGCACTGACTGACCTGCTCCATCCCTGCCATCCAGCCGCGGCACACTGCCCACGGAAACGATTTCGGGGGAATGCGCCGATCGAACCTGTTCTGCCAGCAGGCGCCCTGAACGAATGTCGCGCAGTTCGATGCGTGCTGGCACGCGCCCTCGAGTACTCGCGGGAACAAGGAGCGAGACGGGAGATGTGCCGTGCACGCACGCCGCGCCCGTTGCACAGCCTGCGCAAGACTCGCGCGTCGTTGCGGATCGCCACCGAACGCTGTGCAGCATCGTTCCATCGTCGGCAATCGATTGGATCAGCACATCTCCACGCGGATCGTCTGGCGTGATGGATACCGCGTCAAGAGTCGAGGGCACATCCAACTGAATCCGGTGAGACGAGTGTTCAAACGAACCAGTCAGATGAACCGCACGGACCCAATCCGTCGATGGCTGCTCGCCACCGCCGGGAGCATCGAACGCCCCGCACGCGTTGCGCGTGTCGGAGAGGCAATCGGCGTAGGTCGAGGAGTTCACCCACGCCTGATTCGTGAGGAGCCCCGCGACCATCACATCGCTCTGTGACGACGCGTGTGTCTGAGCAAGATTCAGCGGGTTCGCCAAATGGTGTTCCACATCGAAACCAACCGTACCGAGCGTGTTGTTCGTGTGGCTCAGTCCCCAGCAGTGACCGATCTCATGCGCACAAGTGCGCTGGAACCGCGTTGACTCCGAGTTGCCGAACGCTGCATCGCCTGGAATGCCGATCGCCTGGCCATTCCCGCTGAACGGATTCCCTGGCAACCAGCCGTAGACGAACTCGGGGCGCGCATATCCCGCGGCAGGAATCGTGGACAGCCGCAGCGTTTGCAGCGCACTCAGCAGCTCGTTGTTCGATGAGTTGATGCTTTGCGTCCAAGTGAGCGGCCCCGTGGGCGTGCGGTGGTAGTTCAACTCACCGTGGGGATAGATGCCGCGGTAAAACCCATCACCAATGCCCGGCTCGATCGTCGCGGCCGCGGGCTGCCCGCCCCCCGGCGTGTAGTTCACGGACACATACGCCATGTCGAGGGTCTTGCGGCAGGCAAAGGTCCTGTTGGACAGCGCAAAAAGATTGTTCGCCTCATTCGACTCGGTCACCACATTGCGCGGATCCACCAACACCTCGAAGTCCACATCACTGCTCACGGGGGCCACGACCGTGAAGTTCAGCGTGTCGTTCACATTTGCGGAGTTGGGAGAGATCGGCGCCGAGATCGGACCGTTCCTCGAGAAGAAAGGAGACCCAGCCATGGGCGACCCGTTGACTTTCACCCGAAGCACGGCGTCCACACTCGCTTGCGCAGTGGTCTGCCCCGTGACGGCGATCTTGACCCGCACGGTGGTCGGCCTGCCCGCAACAAGCGTGGTCGTCCCGCCGCTGCTCTGGTACCCCTGCTGCAACTCGACGCTCGACACGGCGAGATCACCAGCGAGGAGGGAAGCACTCGTGGAGGCAAGAATGCAAGACATCAAAATGATCCTGCGTGGCACTCCCGCCCAATCGCTTCCGATCAGCATTCCGCATGAGGTCTGACGGGCTGACGAATCTGATTGGGGCACTGGCATGCGTTCTCCAGGGATCGGGATCCGTCGCGAAGGGTTCAACCCCACGATCCAAGCAGTTGGGCAAGATCCGGTCCATCGACGGATCCTGAACCATCCAAATCCGCACTCCCAGCGTTGCCCCACTGCGACAGCAGGATCGCCAAATCGAGTGCATTGACCGTCTGATCACCGTTCAGATCCGCAGGATCGGAAGAGCCGCCGACGGTGATCGCCACTGTGAAGAGAAGGGTTCCATCACCTTCACCTGGGACACCCTCGTCCGTCACAAGCAGCGATCCCTCCACCGATGTGAGTCCAACCGGCAGTCCACTTGGGTTGACTCGCAGCCGCAGCGTGCCCGGGAACTGCGCAATCATGGTCGGAAGCGTGCCGACAACCGAGACTGGTGCGCCCGGCGGCAGCGATACGAAGTCCGCATCCAACCGAGACTGCAGCGTTGTCCACGCGACATTATGCAGAGGAACATCGACATCCTGCACCCCGCCACCCTGCGGCACGGACACCGGAATCGTCGTTGATGTCACGACGCTGCCCGCCGCCCAGGAGGGTCGCGCGCGCGAGATGACCGTGTACTCGCTGATGAGATCGACTGATGCGTTCTGCGCAGCCTCGGAGAGTGTCCACGCGGATGCCTGTGCTTCGGCAAGACCAACGACTCCCGTGTTCAACTGCAGCGTTGTCACTGCTTCTGCCGGTGCGAGCGGCGCGACGCCGCTGCCAGAACCAAACAGCCCCGCGACGCTTGTGATGGAGTAATCCAGTTCATCCGCTCCAAGCGGTGTGGCGACTGCCGCCACATTCTTCACTCGAACCGTCACGCTCACAGGCGCTCCCTGAATGACTCGCTGCGGAACACCCATCATGGTGGCGGACAGGACAGCGGGGACTTGGTAATCCACCAGAACTGGAATGTGATCGGAAGCGTCAAAGAGGGACTGAGCAAGGGCATTCGACCGGCTTGGTTCACCGACGAAGTACGCGTTCCCGCCAGCGTTGATTGCCAAGTTGTAGTGCTGTCCGTCATTCCCGAATGCGCGGCATGTGCCGGAGATCATGCTGATCCCCTCGTTGTCCAGAAGCTGCGCCGTCGCGAGGTGCAGGTCGAAACGGTCGTCCATGCCGCCGCCAACCAACCCAGTCTGGATGTCACGCGGACTCTGCGTGTGCTTGATCGCATTCGACGACCCGCCCCATCCCCCCGTGCCGAGCGGATCGAAGGCCTGGCCAAAACCGCTTGCCAAAAACGCGAGATAGGCAGCCTCAGTGTTGCTGTAGACATTGAAGTCGCCGACATAAAACGCGCGAGGGCCTGCGCCGAGTCCGTTCGCATTGCTTCGCACGGCGACTGCGCCGCTCTCTCGAGTAGCTGCCGCGCCCGTGCCTGCGGCGAGGTGCATGCTGTACGCGTACAGGCGCGCAGCGGACGACGAGTAACCGTTCAGCGAGAAGAGCCAACGGTCGCACGCACGACTCGCTCCCGTGAAGATGTCTGCGTGCCCCGAAACGATTTCGCTGATCGTCTCGATTCGGTAGAACGCGCACTGCGCGCCACTCGCAGAGTCCTCCTGCGAGCTTGAGCTGAATGTTGCGCGCGCGTAGGTCGCGCCGGCCGGAGCGGCGGCGTTCACGAGATTCTGCAGAGCAGTCACCTGACTCGAGGGCACCTCCTGAAAGAACATGAGATCGACAGGCTTCGCCCAACCCACGCTGTTATCGGAATGCGCCGCGGCAATGACTTCCGAGATTGCCGTGGCGGACCCCTGCTGCCTCGCAATGTTGTAGTTCATCACCCGCACCTGCGACGACGCGGTGGAAACGACAGCCGCCGCAGCCAAGGCCGCAGCAAACAAGTCACTGCTTCTCACACGAGCAACATAGCTCCGATTGCTCGCAAGGCCTACGCCAACTGTCCACTTTCGACTAGAAATGTTCCCCCCCCGCTACCCCCCCCATCCACGGAGACACGCATGCGAATCGCCATCCTGACCGCCCTCTCGTTCTGCTGCCTTGTCACGACCGTTCAGGCGCAGCAAGTCACGCCCGAGATTCTGACCCTCGACAACGGAATGGAGTTCCTGCTCATTCCGCGCACCGATGAGCCCAACACCATCTCCGCAGGCTGGCTCGCCAAGGTGGGAAGTTCGAACGAACGCCCCGGCATCACCGGCATCTCGCACTTCTTCGAGCACATGATGTTCAAGGGAACGAACACGATCGGTACCGGCGATGCGAAGAAGGACGCGGACTTCCGCGCCGAGCAGAAGCGTCTGCGCGATGCAATCAACAAGGCGGTGTGGACGACTCAGTATCAGCGTTTCTTCCGCGGCGAGATTGATGATCCGTGGAACGCTGCGAACGACACGCCAGAGCTCGCCGAGTTGCGCGCGCAACTCAAGCGGTCCATGGAGACGCAGCAAGGGCGCGGCAATGCTCAGGCGATCGGCACCATGAAGACAGATCTGGCCAAGTTGAACCGCACCACACCGGAGGGAGCCAAGCAAGCGACGGCACTCGAAGCCAAGATCGCCGAACTCGAGACGCAACAGCGCGCCTCGGCATCGATCGTGAAGGACGAGTTCGACCAGGTCTACACGAAGAGCGGTGGAAGCCGCATGAATGCGTTCACTTCCTATGACCTGACCTTCTATTTCATCACGGTTCCGAGCAACAAGTTCGAACTGTGGTGCTGGATGGAGAGCGACAGGCTCAATGACAGCGTCTTCCGCGAGTTCTACAGCGAGCGCGATGTGGTGCACGAGGAACGCCGCCTTCGCACCGAGAGCACGCCCACAGGCATCTTCCAAGAACAATTCGAAGCGATGTTCTGGATGTCGAGCCCCTACTCATGGCCCGTCATCGGTTGGAGCAGCGACCTGAACTCGTACACGATGGACGAGGCGATGCGCTACTGGAATACCTACTACCGCCCGAACAATCTCGTGGGAGTGATCGTGGGCGACTTCGACCCGAAGGAAGTCAAGCCGCTCATCGCGTCTTACTTCGCACGCCTGCAGAACGGCAACACACCAGTGCCACCCATTGTCACGCTTGAACACAAGCAAATGGCAGAACAACGAATGAACGCCGAGGCGGAGTGCCAGCCGCAAGTCGAAGCGCGGTACCACACCGTCCCTTTCCGCCATGCCGACTCCTATCCGCTCGACATGCTTGCGAGCATCCTCAATGGTCGTACTGGCCGTCTCTACAAGTCCATGGTGGAGGGGTCGAAGATCGCATCGAGCGCGAGCGCACAGCAGGACTCGCGTCGAATGGCTGGTGCGTTTTCGTTCTCCGCAGAGACCAAAGGTGACGCCACTCCCGCGCAACTCGAGGAGGCTTGGTACCGCGAACTGAAGCGACTGCAGGATGAACCCGTGGGCGATGAGGAACTGCAAAAAGTGAAGAACAATGTGGCTGCGGACTCGTACCGCGGCCTCCAGTCCAACTTCCGTTTGATGATCGGACTGGCATACGCGGAAGCACTCGGCGGATGGGAAGAGATCAACGAACAACCACGCAAGCTGCAGGCCGTCACCGCAGCCGACATCCAGCGAGTGGCGCGCAAGTACTTCGACAGCAACAACCGCTCCGTTGCGACATACCTGCGCAAGGCAAGCGCCAGCAGCAGCACTGCCGAAGATCCAGATATCTCGGCGTTGCCTGCACCCATGCAGGCACGGGCGCGGCAGATGGTCGCCCAGATCATGAAGGAGTCCGATGCAGCTGCGCTCCGTACTGCCATCGAGCAGATGAGTTCCCAAGCATCCCAGATGCCTCCAGCGATGAAGCCGATGATGGATCTCATGATGAAGAAGATGCAGGAACGCATCACTCAACTGGAGAAGCAGGACGACTGATCGCACAACGGCAGATGCACTTCATGCCAATGACCAGAGAGACAACACCCATGAACAACTCCAGACTTCCCCTTTCCAAGATCACCCGCCTCGCCCTTGCTGCCGCTTCTTCCGCTGCCCTTGCCGCGGCGAGCGCGTCGGCTGTCGGCGATCTCCCCACGCGCCCCGAGAAACTGACCTTCCCACCGCTGCGATTCGAAGCGCCCAAGGCTGCGACCTACCGCACGACCCTCTCCAACGGCACTCCCGTGTACATGATGCCGAGCCACGAGTTCCCTCTCATCAACCTGAGCATGACCTGCATGGGTGGGAGCAACCTCGACCCGGCGGATCGGGCGGGCTTGGCGTCGATGACCGCTGCCATGATCCGTCGTGGCGGAACCACCACCATGGATGCCGACGAGGTCGACGAGAAGATCGAGTTCATGGCCGCAAACATCGGCATCTCGAGTGCCGACTGGCGTTCGTCCGCTTCGGTCGATGCACTCAAGTCCAACTTCGAGGATGGGCTGGGCATTCTGGTTGACATGCTTCGGAACCCCGCATTCGATGATGAAAAGTTTGCCGTCGCTCGCGCAGATGCACTCGAAGGCCTCAAGCAGCGCAATGATGACGCATCGTCGATCAGTGGACGCGAGTGGGCCTATCTGGTGTACGGCGAAAACCACTTTGAATCACGCCAACTGACGGGCGAGAGCCTTGCGGCGATCACACCGGATGAGATGCGCGCCATGGCTGCTCGCATCTTCCATCCTGGCAACATGATCATCGCCGTCACTGGCGACTTCGAGCCAGATGCAATGAAGGCAATGCTGGAAAAGGCATTCGCTGGCTGGACCGCAGGTCCGAAGAATACGCCGCCCGAGGCGCCCACCTTCGAGATGAAGCCTGGTGTCTTCTATTCGCAGAAGGACATTCCGCAGGGCAAGGTGTCGATCGGGATGCGGTCGATCCAACGCGATGACCCCGACTACTTCCCATACCTCGTCATGAACGAGATTCTTGGCGGTGGTGGGTTCTCAAGCCGCATCATGCAGCGCGTTCGCAGCGACGAAGGCCTTGCCTACAGTGCAGGTTCTCGCTTCAGCGCGGGCCCGTTTTATTCGGGCGTGTTCCGCGCGGCGTTCGAGAGCAAGAGCCCCACCTGCGCCCTCGCCACGAAGCTGATCTTGGATGAGATCAATCGGATGCGCGACACGCTTGTCAGTGCATCGGAGTTGGAGACGGCCAAGAACTCCTTCGTCGAGACGTTCCCCAATACCTTTGCGTCCAAGGCGGGCACACTTGGCGTGTTCGTGTCCGACGAGTGGACGAACCGCCCAGCAGGCTTCTGGGAGACCTATCGAGACAAGATCCGCGCCGTCACGCCCGAGGACATCCAGCGCGTGGCGCGCAAGCACCTGGATCCTGCAAAGATGACGATCCTTGTGGTCGGCTCTTGGGACGACATTGCCAAGGGAGATACGCAAGGTCGCGCACGCATGGACCTGTTCGGGCCCGCAACGCGCCTTCCCGACCGCGACCCGGTGTCGCTGAAGCCGATTGCGCCTTCGTCCGCAAGTTCCTCAGCGAGCAAGTCCGCACCGCAAGGCAGCTGAACGCCTCACACGCTGCGTCGTCACGGTTGTGATTCGTTCGCGCTCCGACCGCGCTGTCCGAGCGCCCAAGCCAACTCGGGCATTCGCATGATCCGAACGGCGAAGAGGAAAACGCCGCCGCCCACGACCACGCTGACGCAAAGCAGCACCGCGTGACCGCCCCACGAAGTTGGCTGCGGCCACAGCCCCATCGTGACAAGGAGCGTCACGGCCATGATCGCGCTGGCCTGCGCAGTACGCAGCCAACTTCCGCGCACTTCGGCACTCACCACCGCACCCGTTCGACGCGAGAGAATGCGCATCAAGATCACCATCTGAATCGCCGCGCAGAGGGCGGTCGACAACGCCAAGCCGGCCGTGCGCAGCGGCGTCCAGATGAGCGTGATGTTCAGAACAAAGTTCAGAACCACCATCGCAGCCGCGACCTTGACCGGCGTCATCGACTCACCGCGCGCATAGAAGGCGCGCGTCAAGAGATGGTTCGCGCTGTACGCCCAGATCGCGGGGGCATACGCCAGCAGGATCGTGGCCACGCGCGCCGTGTCATCCGCCGAGAAGGACTCGCCCTGAAAAACCACGGCGGTCAGTGGCGTGCACACGAGCATCAATCCGACGCTGGCAGGGAGCCCGATGAACGCCACGATCCGTAATGCGCGTGCGACGGAGGCGCGAAACGCAGTGAGGTCGTTTGCTTCGCGCGACAGTTGCGGGAAGATCGCCGTCGCGACGGAAATGCCGAACACGCCGAGCGGGAACTCATAAAGTCGCTGCGCGAAAGAGAGGGATGCCATCGCGCCCTCCTCCAGCGGGTACGCAATGCCCACAATCGTCGGGCCGATGATGGTCGGATAGCTCGCAATCAACCCATCAATGAAGGTGTTCACTTGCAGCACTCCAAGTCCGATCGCCATGGGGACCGCCTGCAGAATCACCCGACGGAAACTCATGCGCGCCGATTCGTCGCCGCCCGGCGGCATCACCATCGATCCGCGCACCCGAACGGTACGGAGTGCAGCCAGACTCCACAGGAGTTGCAGGACCCCCGCAACGAGCACGCTCGAGGCAACCCACACGATGTGTGAAGATGGCTCCATCTCCGCCACTCCCATCCACCGCGCCATCGGCGGTGCAAGTCCAACCGCACTGACGACCACCGCCAGATTGAGAATCACCGGCGCTGCTGCCGTGGGACCGAATCTGCCGTGCACCTGCAGGACTGCACCGACCAACGCCACGAGACAGACGAGTGGCATGTAGGGAAGGAGAATGGCGACGAGCTTCGCGGAGAGCAGCGCCGAGGTGATCGCGCTGTCGGGCCATGCGGCGATCAGCACACCCTCGCCGATGAGACAGACCACTGAAAGGAAGATGGCGGTCCTCGAAAGCACAAGCCGTGCGACGTGCGTGGCGACAGCAGGCTCGGACGCTTCAAGTTTCGAGTAGACGGGCAGGAAACTGGAAGTCAGCGCACCCTCGCCGAAGAGCCGGCGAAAGAGATTCGGCACCATGAATGCGAAGGCAAACGCATCGTTCACCACGCCAACACCAAACACTCGGCTGAGCGCTGCATCGCGCGCCAAGCCGGTCACGCGGCTGAGCAGCGTGAACACGGAGATCGTGCGGGCATGTGTCTCGAAACCTCTCGCCTTTGCCACGGTAGATTCTCCTCATCGGCATGAATCGGCGCTGGGCGCAAAACATCCTGCATTCCACGCACCTTCCTTCTGTCCTGCTGCTCATGGCACTTCTGGCCGCCGGCTGCAAGGGACCACCGGAGGTGGTTCTGGAGAGCGATGTCCCCAATGTGGCGGGCTATGAGCCGCTCGTCACGCGGAATCTGCAGCGGGAAGGCGGGCGCATTTCAGGAGTCGAGGTTCTGTACCGAGGTGACATCGATGACCCCGTGCGGCAAGTGAACGACACTCGCGCGCGATTCATGGCGCAGGGCTGGATACTTGTCTCCAAGCAAGCGCGTGGAGCCGCGACGGTGTTGAACTTCCGCAAGGACAGCCGATCCGCACGCGTCGAGGTTGCGATGAACCAACTCGATCCGATGACGAGTCCCGCCCACTTGCTGGTCTTTCCAACGCCGCCCCCACCGCCCGCCATCTCGTTCAGCCCGTCGACGACCAGTCCGGGCGATACCTCGGCGGGCGCTCCGATCGAGGGCTTCGCACCGCCGACTCGCTGAGCGCGACACTGAACCGCCTCGCTCGCCGCCTCACTCCCCGCGAAGCGCGGCGCATGCGGACTCGGCGGCCAACCTGCCCGAACGCATCGCGCCCTCGATCGATCCGTCCGACACATGATCCCCAGCGATCCATAATCCCTCCGCGTGATGCATGGCCGGGCGCAGCGCAAGATCTTCGGGGTGCTGACGCGGAAGTGCCTGGGTGATTCGCTCCGTCGCAATGTGCTTCCACTCCAGGACGCATGATCCAAACCACGCCGCGAACTGCTTGCGACAGCGCGATTCCAACTCGGCGTCGGAGAGTTCGCACAGTTCCGAATCGATCACACTGCCACTCACGAGCGACTCGCCCGCAGGCGCTTGATCTGGCCAAACGCTTGTCGGCGACACGGCATGGTTGACGGGCCCCCTGCCCGTGCCGTCCAACAACAGTTCCGGCCGTCGAAGCGCTCGAGGGCAATTCGATGACTTCATCTTCCACACCATCGTCACCGTGCTGCACCAGCGCCGCGCGGGAAGCGATGGCAACAGCTTTCGCGCGGACAGCGCATCGCATGCCACGATCAGTTGCCGAGCCGCATGCGTTCCTCCGCATGAATCGCTCACGCGCCATCCTGCCCCATCCCGAGCGGACTCGATCCCCTGCGCACCACAACGCATCCACACACCACCTCGCGACTGCTCCGGGAGCGCACGCAGCAGTTGCTCGGCGATCGCTCCCATGCCGCGCCTCGGCAGCGTGGCGCGTCCGCGCGCAAACATCGTGAGTCTCCACTCAAAGGGCGCAGCGTCGTATCCAAGCGTTGGATCGAGAAACACCCCGCCGAAGAACGGGCGAAAGAACGAATCCATCAGTCGGCGCGAGACACCTCGCTTGAAGAGCAGTTGCTCCGTGCTGATGCTGCGGCACGCGCTCGGATCGGGTATGCGAGCGCCCCACGCCGCACCGACCGCCATCGGGAGAAGGACTGCGACATCTCGAACCGACAACAGTCCGCTGAACAGCCCCGCAGCACCCGCCGCAGGATGGGCGAGCGGATTCGCGATCGTGCGGAATCGATCGCCCGTCCACACGCGCGCGCTCGCGCGAAGGGCGCGCACATCGAGGGCGTTCCAATCGATGAATCGGGCGATCTCCGAATACGACGAAAGCAGCACGGCGAAACCATGGTCAATCGTGCACCCATCCACGGTACGACTCGACACCCGCCCGCCCACGCGCTCGCTCGACTCGAGCAGTCGCCAACTCACGCCAGCGCGTTCACACACGATCGCGGCACAGAGGCCTGCGACTCCACCACCGATGATGAGCACGTGCGCGCTCTCCATGGGGCGATCCTAGGCAGTCGATGATGGCGTGGGCACCCGCCATGCGTCCGCCTCGGGTCGCGCGATGAACTCAACGCCGCACTCTGGGCACACCCCCACTCCACCTCTCACGCCAACGCCCCGCAAGAGGTGTCCGCATGACACACATTCCAGACCTTCGATTGCCTGTTTGCTTGCCACCGCAGACCGCACGAGCCGAATGGTCAGTCCGATCCACGCCAAGGCGTACGCGTAGGCGAAGAGATCGCGCATGTCGCCGGGTACGGCGATCCGCTGACCGAACCACACATCCACCAGCATCAGGGCCGCCCACACATACATGCCGAGCGAACCGACCACCACGAAGGCGATGAGCGCCGCGCGAGGGATGCGCCACAGCAGGAATCGACGAAGCCGCCCGCGGTCGCGACTCCACAGGTTCGGCATCGCAACCCACTGCTGACGCACCCAAGACCGTCCGCAGTCGGGGCATTGTCCTGCCTCGCCCACCACATCGATCGCTCCCCCGCACTGCAGGCACAGGCGTGCCTTGATGATCTGCTTGGCCATCGCCCGAACGCCAGCACGCACAGTCCAGTCCACACCCATCGCCGCGAAGAGGACTGCGCCGAGGAAGAGAGTCTGCAGTGGGCGTTCATCAGCAAGCAGCAAGCGCGACACCGTGACGGAGATTGCCCCCCCGACAAGCGCACCGACGGCCGCGGACGTCACCATCGCCAGCCATGTGAAGGGCCGATCGAAGAGACGGCGCTCCGAGGCAGCGCGAACTGCACGACGAAGTTCCCCCGTCGATCCGCGCGCCGACATCGAGCACCACAGGAGAAACACGCAGACGGCAACTCCCACGAGGTCTGCGGTCCAGTCGTTCCATGATGTATGCCGAAAGAACGGAGGAAGCGACTGCGTCCACTCATCCACCGAGGCAAGGAGCACGACGGCGCCACCAAGCTGCCACAGGCGGGCGAACCATGTCGCTCTCCACACCAGGAGCGTCAGGAATCCGTAGGTGATGGCGTGAAGGACCTTGTCGCTCGGCGCCTCCGAACTCAATTGCAAGCGTGGCCAATGCGTCGCGACCAGCGTCACGAGCAAGCCGCCGAGCGCAAGCACTCGCATGACGAGAAGACCGCGCTCACCCATCCGCAACTCGCCTGTGCGGGAAGTCATCGGACTGCTTGGGTGATCAGGCCGCAGGAACCGCGGCTACTGCGATCGCCTCGGTCGCGGATGGCCATCGCGCGCGCAGCGCACCAGCAAGTGCCTTGTAATCCGCGGCGCCAGCGCACTGCGGCGCATAGTCGAAGATTGTCTTGCCGAAACTCGGCGCCTCCGCCAACTTGATGTTGCGACGCACGGGCGGACGCAGTACGCGCGCATCCTGCCACGGCAGTCCGCTCGCACGGAAGCGTTCGAAATAGCCGTCCATCTCCTCCACCACGGCGCGACCGTGACTCGACTGGGACTCATGCATGCACAGCAGCACTCCCGCGACCTGCAGACGCGGGTTCAGCGCACGCTGCACAAGCAGCACGGTCTCCAACAACTTCTCCAAACCACGCAGTGCCAAGTACTGCGCCTGCATCGGCACGACCACCTCGTCGGCGACTGTCAGCGCATTGACCGTCAACACGCCAAGACTCGGCGGACAATCAAGCAGAATCACATCGAAGGAATCGATGACCTCCTCGAGCCGCTTCGACAGCAGGTGCTGCATGTCCGGTTGCAGGGCGAGTTCACCCTCCACGAGCGCGAGCTCGGTATCACTCGGAATGAACCAAAGATTGGAACGCGCCTCATGGACAAGTGACCTCGTTGGGGCGTTCGCGTCCATGAACAGATCGCGAACTGTTGGCTGATCGGGCGCCGGCTCATGTCCGAAGTGCAACGAGAGGTTGGACTGCGGATCGAGGTCGACGACCAAGGTTCGCAAGCCCTCGAGCGCGAAGGCCGCACCGAGATTCGCGGTGGAAGTGGTCTTGCCCACGCCACCCTTCTGATTGAGGAGTGCGATGACCCGAGCACGCGGCTTGGGCGATTCATTCGCCGCCACTGCTGAGGCCCCGACCTTGGCGCCTTTGGCACGATTCATGGGGTCAGTGTAACGCTCGTCAGGTCCCAACTCGAGAGATCGAGCGGGATTCCGCTCGCCACTGGCCGCACCCACGGCGGCGAAACCCCGGCAAACTGGCGGCGCGCCCGAAGGGGCACGGCGTTCCCCTGGCACTCGACCGTGCGTTCCATGGCGAGCTGGATCTTCGCGGATGCCTCGCCGCCGGCCGAAATCCATGTCATCGGCAATGGGATTCGAACCCGCCACCGATCCGCAGACTGGTGAATGCCGACTTCTTCGGCGTACTCGCCGCCACTTGCACGGATGGATCCATCGCGCGAACAGATCAGTGATCGAACCGCATCGCTTTCAAGCGTCACGGTAATCCGATCCGAGGGTGCAGCAACTGCCGGATCGAAGCGCGCCTCGATCAGAAGCTCCCAGCTGCTTGGCCGCTTGCGAAGCACGGCGGATGTCATCCATTCCTTCGGGAGCGGCGCTGATTCGCCGGAACGAATCTCGTCGAGCGTGACGGCCGGCAGGAACACACCAAAGTCGACACTCGGCGGACGCGCGGCAACTCTGCCGAATCCCACCGGGACCCACGCCGTGGTCTGCGCACAGTCGACAAACAGGATGGGCATGCTCCGAACCTGCTGTTCCATCGATGTTCGTGCACCCGCGGCCTCACTGCGCTCACCCGGCGGCAAGAGTGCCGAGAGCCCATGCGCCTCAATCGCCTCACGCAACTTTGGGTCGATCAGTTCCACCTGCTCGGTCTCCGTTCGTTCACGCGGAACCGCGAATGACTGGAACGACTCTGGCGCCACTTCTGCCTCCAAAGATGGCGTCCGAACATTGGGCCATCGAAATGCCACGGTCAGCGGCTCGGCTCGGGGGTTCGCCACGGACACATGAACGCGCTCGCCATCATCACGCTCGAACCAGCAAAGCGGCTCCGCTCGTGCATCGAGCCACAGTCGCGCACCTTCAGCCAACACCAGTCCGTTGGCCTTCGGATCCAGCAGAGTCCGCAGCAACTCATCGAGCACCTCAGCGCGAGTTTCCCAGGCGCCGAGCGTGCTCTCTTCGCCGTCCAGCACTCCGTGGCAGCGGCCCGCAACCGAAGCGATCACGCACTCTGCGAGTCGCGGCTCATTCTGGTGAAGTCGGGAAATGGCAGCCGACCACAATCCTGCGATCGCCCGTGCGTACAGGTGGTCCACATCCCCACCCTCCCACTCAGGCACTTCACTGCCATACCACTGCGCCACCAATGCGGTCCTGAAGTGCTGATCGGGCAGCGAACCATCCGGGAGGTCCTCCGTACGAAGCGACCACTCCGACTGCCCACGCTCCGATGCGCGCCACGGATCAAGCCACAGTGGGTCGATCCGCTGATCCCCGATCCACAGCGGTCCGTCACCGTCCCTCGGCAACGGAGCGAGAAGCACAACAGGGAGTCCGCTGCGCGGTGCGGTCGTGCCTGCTCCGATCCGTACTGCACTCCAGCCTGTCCCTGTACCGACACGCGGTTCGATGCTCGCCGTACGCGCTTCGATCGTTCTTCCGTCCGCCGTGCGAATCGTCATGGCAGCAGGCCAGCCTCCGCTCGCATCCTGCAGTGCAACCGGCACCATCAACACGCCGCCCCGTACAGCCACGGGCTTCGTCTCGCGTGCGACAAGCCGCTGCGTTTGTGGCAAGTGCGTGCTCTGCTGCGCGACGACATCCTGCGCGAGTGCCACCACCGACGCGCACAGTGCCAGCGCGATCGGCAGAAGCGCTGGACCTGCGCTCAGCGCGCGGGCGCGCATCACGACTCCCCGGATTCCATTGCCCGCTCGAACATGCCATCGAGCCTGCGCTGGCGGTAAAGGAAATCCGCTGTCATCCTCGGCTGCACATCATCACCGCGCTCGATCAGGAATGAACGATCAACCCCTTGCGGCAGCGTTCGGGCCCACGCGGCTGCATCGGGCGCCTTGCTTGCGAATACAGGCATCTCGACGGCTTCGGCGGCCGCTGCAGGCGACTGCGTGCGGACGACTTCCGATGATGCAGCCCCGCTTGGCTTCGCTGCGACTCGCGGCACATCCGCGCCTTCGGTCGCTGGGGCGGTGATGGACTCGGTCAGTGCAGAACCCGCACGTGCGGCCACAACTTCCGTATCGACGCGCGCATCGACACGAAGATCGACTTCGCGAATGTCGACCTCGGTCACCGCATCCGAAGACTGGCGCCGCGCGAGTCTTGCATCCTTGTGAACACCCACACTTCCCGCAGGCAGAGCACCGAACCGTCGGATGGAAGACCAGTCCGGCTTGCCGATGTAGTACTGACCTCCCGGCGGGACTGTTGGGATTGTCCAGACGCGCTTCTGCTTGTCTTGCACCTTCGCATAGGTGCCACGCTCAAACACGAGGAACAGTCCGCCGTTCGCCCGGTAGAACATGCCCGACTTTCCCGGCACTTCGTAGAGGCGATCGAAGCCCTGCGGCTCCGCCAACTCCATCGGCATCTGACGAGGCGAAGTGCTCAGTCCACCGCGGTCCGCAACCCGCTGCTCCGCCGGATAGTTCATCGATGTGTCGACATCGCGTGTCGAGTGGTTCTGCTGCATGGGCGCATCTCGCTGCGCGTGCACGGACGCCACCGCGCAGAGCGCCAGCAAAGGGGCGAGAGCATTCAAGGCCATCGGGCGCATCGGGCAGATCAGAATACGCCTGCATCGGTCATTTGCGGCAGCAACCTCAATCATCCCAGCGCTTTCCCGCGAAGTTCACGGGCTCTGGGTGCTTCCATACCGATCTTCCTCCACAAAAACGCTGGTCTGCTCAGGTGGCAGCACCTGATCCCCACGACTGGTTCGCACCACGATGCCACGCAACGGATCGACATCGATCACCATTCCCTCGACCATCCCGCCGGGCGTCACGAACTGCCTCACCTGCCCGCGAAGGGCGTCACGCTGCCGAAAGCTGCTCGCGACATTCTCCGCATCCGCATGCAGCCACTGATCGACGCGTGCGATCAGGCGACACGCAAGATCACAGCGATCCACCACGAAGCCCTGCAGCGCGAGACTCGTCGCTCGCTGCGCAAGCGCCGGTGGAAACGAACGCTGCGCGCAGTTGATCCCGACGCCGATGATGGTCTTGCCTCCAGCGCGTTCCACCAGGATGCCGCCCAACTTGCGCCCCGCAACCATGAGGTCATTCGGAAACTTCAGTTGAACGATCGGTGCAGTCCCACTCGTGTCCAGACAGACATCCTCGCTCGCCTCCGCTGCGGCGAGAGCGACCGAAAGGGAAACCCACGCGCGCGCATCGTTCGGTGCCGTGAAGCTGATCGCCAGTCCTTCATCACCCGTATCGGCCCACGCTCTCCCCTGCCGACCACGACCGCCAGTCTGCCTGCCCGCAACGATCACACACCCCACCTCCGCGCCCCGCGCGATGTCCTGCGTCGATGCGGTGCTTCGGATCACCTGAACACAAGTGAAGGTCGCGTTCGATGCACACACCGCCTCGAGCACATCAGGCCACGCATCCAGGGGTCGAGCCATAGAGATCACGCGTTCAGACGCTGGCGAATGGCCGCGACCAACACGCCTGCATCGGCCGCATCGAGTGCGCCCGAGCGCCACTGCAGAGAGAGACCAGCACCACTCGCCTGCCGAGGAATCACATGGAAGTGCACATGAGGAACCGCTTGGTGCGCTGGCGCCCCGTTGTTCTGCAGGATGTTGTAGTCCGGCGTTCCCGTGGCATCGACGACTGCCGCCGCCACCCTCTGCAGCACACGACCCACCGCCTCCGCGGAAGCCGGACTCAGCTGATGGAGGAACTCCTTCTCTTCCACTGGCACAACCAGCACATGCCCGCGCGAGAGCGGCGCGATGTCCAGAAAGGCCACGACATGCGGCTCCTCAAGGACGAAGTGTGCTGGGATCTCGTGGCGAATGATCCGCGTGAAGATGCTCGGCATTCGGCGCAGGCTACTGCGCTCGACCTCCCGAAAATGCGCGGGGCGCATCAAACACCACCCGCCCCCACCTCTGCGGAACATGCATGTCGATCATCCACTGCGGCGTCCACACCCAATTGTCCTCGGCGCGCCCCGGCACCTTTCCGTATCCAGTACCGACACGCTCGAGTTGCCACTGGACACGGGAGAAGTTGATTCGCCAAGCGTCTCCGGCAATCGGCGGACGCTTGCACTGCTGGAAAGTCATGACGCCCACACCATTCGCATCGGTCGCGACCGGCTCGAAGAGCGTCCAAGGCAGTTCCATCTCGACCGTCCATCCTCGGTCACGATCTCGATTGTCGTTCACGGTGCCATCGAGGGCGATCGCCAACCGCATCCCGCGGGCGGTCCATCCATGGTTCGCTATCCCGCCCGCGCGGTACGCAACCGGCAGATAGAGATCGAACACCGTCCCGTATGCATTGACCTCGATCTCGTAGTACTCGCGGCCATCTCCATCGGGATCAATGAACACCTCAAAGTCATTGTCGTGGAACACGATCTCGTCGTGCGTACGCAGCGTCGCCCAGAGATCGATTTCATCCAGCTCCGCCAGAATGAAAAGTCCGACATCGCTCCACGCCATCTTCACCCGCGTGCGCTGCCGCGGCGTCGGGCGTTCAGGTCCCTCGATATCCACGAAGTCAGCGCTCCAGGCGGCACTCTGCCAGACCGCATCGTCACCGCGACCGTCGATGACTGGAGCGGTCAAGGCAAAGGGTGCCCGAATCGTGCGCGGCTCGGAGCATCCAACGGCCCCGAGCCACGCCACAGCACCCACAGCACCCGCCGCGAGACGCACGGCGACGGATGCGGCATCCCGCACCGCTGCGTTCAACCGAGCGCCGCCTGTGCTGCGGAGAGCCGCGCCACAGGAACGCGGAAGGGAGAGCAGGACACATAGTCGAGGCCGCACTTCTGGAAGAAGCGGATCGATGCGGGGTCGCCGCCATGCTCGCCGCAAACGCCGAGCTTGAGCTTTGCGCGCTTGGCGCGTCCCTTCGCACACGCCATGGACACGAGCGATCCCACGCCATCCACATCAATCGACTGGAAGGGATCCTTGTCCACGATGCCCTGCTCGAGATACGACGGCATGAACGAGCCGATGTCATCACGGCTGAAGCCGAATGTCATCTGCGTGAGATCATTGGTACCGAAGGAGAAGAACTCCGCCACCTCAGCGATCTCGTCGGCAGTCACCGCTGCGCGTGGAATCTCGATCATCGTGCCGATCGGAATCTGGAGCTTGCGGAGGTTGCGCTGTGAGAGCACCTCTGTCACCGTCCGCTCCGTCAGTTCGCGCAGAATCGCCAACTCACGGCGCGTGCCGATCAGCGGAATCATGATTTCGGGGCGCGCATCGATTCCCTCCGCATGGCAATCCGCCGCAGCCTCGACAATCGCACGAACCTGCATCACGAGGATCTCCGGGTACGTCACGGCGAGGCGACAGCCGCGATGACCGAGCATCGGATTCGCCTCATGGAGCTGCGCCACGCGTCGCTGCACATCGGCGAGCGTGACCCCAGCCGCATCCGCAAGGGACTGCTGCGCCGCCTCCTCATGCGGGACGAACTCGTGCAACGGCGGATCAAGAAGTCGCACGGTGACTGGCAGCCCCTCCATCGCCGTAAAGATGCCCACGAAGTCCGCGCGCTGGAATGGCAGGAGCCGCGCGAGCGCGATCTCGCGATCGCTCAGGCGTTCGGAAAGGATCATCTGCCGCACGGCCTGGATGCGATCCGACTCGAAGAACATGTGCTCGGTTCGGCAGAGGCCAATGCCGATAGCACCGAACTCGCGTGCGCGACGAGCATCGGCAGGCGTATCCGCATTCGCCCGAACGCCCATCGTCGCGTACTTCTGCGACCACTTCATCACTTGCGCAAAGTCCCCTGAAATCGACTGCGGAACCGTGCGCGGAAGCGCGCCCACGATGACTTCGCCGGTGGAACCGTCGATCGAGAGCATGTCGGACCGCCCGAAGGTTCGCCCATGAATTGTCACCGTGCCGGCCTCCGCATCGATCGACAGGTCTCCCGCACCGACCACACAGCACTTGCCCCAACCCACCGCCACCACCGCTGCGTGGCTCGTCTTGCCGCCCGTCGAAGTCAGGATGCCGACAGCCTTGTGCATGCCCGCAACATCCTCGGGAGAAGTCTCGCGGCGAATCAGCAACACCGACTCGCCCGCGTTCGTGCGATCGACCGCCTCGGCGGCCGTGAACGCCAACTTGCCCGAAGCAGCTCCCGGGCTCGCAGCGATGCCGCGTGTCAGGACCTCTGCGCCGCGCTTGTCCTGCTCGGAGAAATAGGGAAGCAGCAACTGCACGAGATCCCCCGCTGGAATCCGCTTCAGGGCGGTCCGTTCATCAATCAGTCGCTCCTTCACCATCTCGACCGCCGTCCGCACCGACGCAACACCGTTTCGCTTGCCCGTGCGCGTTTGCAGCATGAAGAGGCGACCACGCTCGACCGTGAACTCGATGTCCTGCATGTCCTTGTAGTGCCGCTCCAACTTCTTGCGCACCGCCAGCAGCTGCTTCCATACCTTGGCGTTCCACTCCTGCATCTCGCTGATCGGGCGCGGCGTTCGAATCCCGGCCACCACATCCTCGCCCTGCGCGTTCACCAGGAACTCGCCGTAAAACACATTCTCACCCGTGGAAGGGTCACGAGTGAACGCAACTCCCGTTCCCGAATCCTCGCCCATGTTGCCGTAGGCCATCGCCTGCACATTGACCGCGGTGCCGACCAACCCCTTGATCTCGTTGATGCGGCGATAGGCCACGGCGCGGTCGCCGTTCCAACTGCGGAACACGGCCTGCACCGACTGTTCGAGCTGCTTCAGCGGATCCTGCGGGAACGGCTCGCCGACATGCTGGCGGTACACCGACTGATACGCGATGCAAAGCTCCTTCAGCCCATCTTCTGGAACCGCCGTGTCTTCCGACACGCCGTACCGAGACTTGATGGCATTGAACGCGTGCTCAAAGTGATGGTGATCGACACCCATCACGACATCGCCGAACATGTTGATGAGACGCCGATAGGCGTCGTACGCGAACCGCGGGTTCCCCGTCGTCGCCGCCATCCCAGCAACCACCTCATCCGTCAGACCGAGGTTCAACACAGTGTCCATCATGCCAGGCATGCTCACCGCAGCACCCGAACGCACGGAGACCAACAGCGGATTGCGCCGATCGCCGAACTTCTTGCCGAGTTCGCGCTCGAGCAGCGTGATGTTTCGGCGCACCTCATCCATCAGTCCGCTCGGCAATCGGTTCCCGCCGCGCGAGTACTCCCCGCAGGTCTCGGTGGTGATCGTGAATCCGGGCGGCACCGGCAGACCGATGGAAGTCATGTCCGCAAGGTTCGCTCCCTTGCCACCGAGCAGCATCTTCTGATCCATGCGCCCCTCGGTCTTGGTCGCGCCAAAGTAGTACACGCGCTTGGTCGCTCGACCGCGGGCTCTCTCGGCGGTTCGAGTCTTCTTTGCCGCGCTCTTTCGCGAGGGTTGGGTGCGGGAGGGTTTCGTCCGTCGTGTGGTCATGGCTGGCATAGGGGGTTCCGTGCAGGATTTCGAAGTCTATCGAAGGAGCGCTCACCATCCGACGAACGCGCAAGAACGCAGGAAATCCCTCGCAATGCTCCTACCATGCATCCATGTCGGAAACGCCTCTTGTTCGTCCGCTGCCGTGGAGATGTTCTCCTCTGCGCGTCATGCGTTTCTGGAAGAGGGAACTGCCACTCCTCTCGCTCATCAGCGGTGGTCCGCCCACCCGCCACTCACGCTTCAGTGTGTTTGCCCCGCGCCGAGCATGCGTTCGCGTGAATCGGCAACAGCATGGCCGTGCGCAACTCGAGGCCGCACTCGACCGCCTCGGCTCGCGCTGTCCGCCGATTCGCTGTGGGGAGATCACCCTGCCCTTTGCGGGCGGCTGGATCGGTTTCGTTGGCTACGAGTGCGGCGCGATGTTCGAACCCGCCGCGCGTCTGCGCGATGGGGCGGGATCGCTTTCGGCTGGGCAACTCTGGCCCGATGCCGTGCTCTGCGATGTTCCCCGCGCCGCCGTGCACTGCCATGCCACAGGCCAGTGGTTCGACGTGGGAGAGGCGATCGGCGATGGACCGGAGGAGTGGATCGACAGTTCCACCCTCCTGCGGCCGCAGCGATTCGAGGTGCGCCGCTCGCTCGACCGCGACAGTGCCGCAGGACGCGCGACCTTCGAGGCGATGGTCGAACGCACCCGAGAACTCATCCGCGCAGGAGACATCTTTCAAGCGAACATCACGCGTGGTTTCCGTGCAGCAATCGCTGGCTCCCCGCGCGCACTGGCGCTCCACGCGCTCGCGACGACAGCCCCACGACATGGCGCGTTCCTCGAACTCGATGCCCATACATCGCTGCTGTCCCTGAGCCCCGAACTCTTCCTGTCCGTGGATGGCGCATCGCGCCGCATCTCGACACGCCCCATGAAGGGCACACGCCCAGCGGGACACGATCCGGAAGATTTGCGGTCGAGCAACAAGGATGCGGCGGAGCTCAACATGATCGTCGATCTCATGCGCAACGATCTTGGTCGTATCTGCGAGATCGGATCGATCACCGTCACCGAACGGCGCTCGATCGAGCATCACTCCACGGTGTTGCAGTCCGTCGCGGAAGTCTCGGGAACGCTGCCCGAGCGTCTGCCGCTCTCCGCCACCTTTGCCGCGTGCTTCCCGCCAGGGTCCGTGACGGGTGCGCCAAAGGTGCGCGCCATGCAGGTCATTGATGCACTGGAGGCAGGTCCGCGCAGCGCGTACTGCGGTGCGATCGGCATGGCGAGCCGCTGCGGAAGTTCGCACTTTTCCGTGGCGATCCGCACGGCACGACTGACGCGCGACGCGGGCGACCGCTGGGACATCGACTACAACGCCGGCTGCGGCATCGTGGCAGACAGCGTTGCGGCAGATGAACACCTCGAGTGCATCACCAAGACGCAGGTGTTCATGAACGCACTCGCCAATGCGGCCGAGACCCCGTCAGAGCATTTCGGCTGCGATGCTGGCGAGTTCACTCCGCTCCGTCTTGGAGAGCGTGACGTGGCCTGCGATCCGATGACCCTTCATGCGCTCGATGAGATGCGACAGACCATTGCTGGACGCGTCGAGGTAGGGGTTGTCGATCTGCCCGATGTCGCCGCACAACACGATCTTCGTTCCATCCCCAACACGTGACACGATCGTCTTCACCTCATGCGGCGAGAGGTTCTGCGCCTCGTCCACGATGATGAACTGGTGTGGAATGCTTCGCCCGCGGATGTAGGTGATCGGCTCCAACACCAACTTGCGCGACGCAACCAACTGGTCAATGCGCTGCTCGGTCGACTTGCTGTCAGGCTCGCTGCTCGTGTGCCCGCCACGCGTGGAAAGCAGATAGGCGATGTTGTCGAAGATGGGCTGCATCCACATCGACAACTTCTCATCCTTGTCGCCTGGCAGGTAGCCGATGTCGCGCCCGAGCGGCATGATGGGGCGGGCGACGAGCAGCTTGTCGAAACGCTCCTCCTTGAACACCTTGTGCATGCCCGATGCGATCGCCATAAGCGTCTTGCCCGTGCCGGCAGGTCCGATCAGCGTGACCAGCTTCACCTCGTCATCGAGCAGCAGATCGAGTGCCATCGTTTGCTGCACATTGCGCGCGATCACGCCGTAGATCGGCTTGCGCGGACCGGTGACGGGGATGAGATGTCCAGTATCACCCAGCCGACGGGCAAGTCCGGTATGCGAGGGGTCACTCTCATCGATCAGCGACACGAAGTGGTTCGGCAGGATGCCCTGCTGCTCCCCCTCCACGATCGGAATCGCATTGGGAACCGCCTCGAGGCGATGGATGGGAAGCTGCCGCTCCGAGTACAGGTCATCGATCACATCGCGCGGCACGCGACTGATGAAAAAGCCTGTATCGAGCCAGTCGGCATCCACGCGGTCCGCTTCGAAGTCCTCGGCAGTCACGCCGATCGCATCGCACTTGACGCGGGCATTGATGTCCTTCGACACGAAGATGGTGCGCAGGCCGGATGCGTTCAACGCATGGGCCACCGCGATGATGCGATTGTCGGCGATCGCCAGATCAAGATCGAAGGACTCGGCGGGCTTCAAGCGAACCACCTTCACCGAACCACCCTGCTCATTCCACACGACGCCATCAAACAGATGCCCCATCCCACGCAGGCGATCGAGCGATCGGATCACCTGCCGCGCGTTCCGCCCCTTCTCATCATTGTTCTTCTTGAAGGTGTCCAGTTCTTCGAGGACTGCGAGGGGAATCACCACCTCGTGCTCTTCGAACTTGAACAGGGACTGGGGATTGTGGAGCAGCACATTCGTATCGAGCACGAAATGCTTGCGCACCTGCGCATCACCCGCTGTGGAATCTTCCGATCGCTTGGACTGTTCGGGAACCGAACCCGCCTGCGTGCCGTGAACCATGTTTCCACATTCTAGGTTTCCGACGCGCGATTCCACTTTCAAGATGCATGAAATCTGGACGGCGGGTACCGTTTGGCGATGCCAAGGAAGGCTCGCCGCGTCGGAGATCTCGCCCGCGCTCTCGCGCAAGTCGCACCGCCCTCACTGGCCGCCGACTGGGACAATGTGGGACTTCTCGCTGGGGATGCCGATTCTCGCTGTGAACGCGTTCTTCTCACGATCGACCTGACCGAGCAGGTCGCGGAGGAAGCGATCGAACTGGGCGTCCACGCGGTCGTGGCATACCACCCTCCCATTTTCGATCCCATCAAGCGTCTCGTCCGGCAAGATGCAGCCACAGGAGCCGTTGCAGCGCTCGTGCTGAGGGGGATTGCCCTGCTCTCGCCCCACACCGCTCTCGATGCGGCCGCTGGCGGCATCAACGATTGGCTGATCGAGGGGATCGGGGATGGACTGATCCGCCCACTGCAACCGACCACTTCGCTGTCGGGCCACGAGGCGTTCAAGATCGTCGTGTTTGCACCGAGCGATGCAGTGGAACGCATCCGCGGCGCCATGGCGATCGCTGGCGCTGGACGCATCGGCGCCTATTCGCAGTGCTCGACGACAGCGGTCGTGGAAGGCACATTTTTCGGCAGCGCATCGACGCGACCGCGAGTCGGTCGGCGAGGGAAACTTGAGCGTGTCCCAGAACTTCGCCTCGAGATGGTGTGCGGCGCGAAGGCTCTGCCCGCGGCGCTTGCGGCGGCGCGTTCTGCTCATCCCTACGAGACTCCAGCGATCGAAGTGCACTCGCTTGCCCAGCATCCCAGCGCCTTCCAAGGTCAAGGTCGTGCCGTCCACCTCAGCGAACCGCAGACAACGGCGGAGATCGCGCAGCGACTGCGCCGCCATCTCCCAGCGCGTCGACTCGAAGCGGCAATCGTTCCAGGCAGCGAAGGTCAGCGGCACGAAGTCGTCGCTGTCTGCGCGGGCGCGGGCATGGGCCTGCTCCGCAGCGCACTCGAAGCGGGCGCCACACTCTTCTTCACGGGTGAAGCCCGGCACCATGAACAACTCGCGGCCGTCCGCCAAGGATGTTCGCTTCTGCTGAGCGGGCACACCGTCAGCGAGCGCGGCTATCTGCCGCGGCTCGCCGAGCGTCTTGCCCGCGAAACAGCGGGCACATCCTTCACCCTCTCGAAAGCGGATCGCCACCCGCTCGTCGACGCCTGACGACCGCGATCTACCCGCCGCCGATGAGGTGCGTGCGGGCGAGTGCGGCAGCGCCAACGATTCCGGCAGCATCGCCCAGTTCCGCGGCGACCACTCGACATTTCCGCAGCGTTGTCGGAAAGACATGCCACTCGAACGACTCACGCACACGATCCACAAACGGCTTCCCGAGAGCATCCGTCACACCGCCGCCAAGCACCACGCCTCGGACGGACAGCAGCGTCACGGCATTGGCAATGGCAAGCCCAAGCAAATCCGCGGCGTCATCGACGACGCGAAGCACGAGTTCGTCACCAGCGCGGTACGCCTCGGCGATCGTCGAACTGCCGATGGGACCATCCTCCGGCGTTCGAGGCAGAACGGCGCGCATACGGCTCTGCGGATGACTGCTGATCAGCGTCTCCATCGCGCGGATCATCGCCAGTCGACTGCAGTGCTCTTCGACCGTGCGCCGACCAAGACCCCCCCTCGGCTGCAGCACCATATGCCCCAACTCACCAGCCGTGTGAAAAGCCCCTCGCCACAACTTGCCGCCCAGAATGATCCCACCACCGATGCCAGTCCCCACCCACACGCCCAGGGCATCGGACCAACCGCGCGCGGCACCCGCGGTGAACTCGCCCCATGCCGCGACATTCACATCGTTGTCGACCAGGACGGGAAGATCGAGACGATCCTCCAGCAGCTTCCGAAGTGGAACATTCTTCCAACCGAGATTGACTGCATGAATGGCCACGCCCTCATCGAAGTCCACTGGACTTGGTGCACCGATGCCGACTGCATCCAGATCCCGCAGTGTGCTCCCTGCCTCCTTGCATGTTCGCTCAAGACCATCCACCACGCGGTCGAGTACGCCCTCCATGCCCGTGATCGCCTTGGTCTTGCGCTTGTCCATCGCGAGGATCTTGCCCTCTGCATTCAAGACGCCAAAGGTCACCTTGGTGCCTCCGAGATCGATCCCCGCGACAAGTCCGCTTCGTTTAGGTCGTCGAGCCATGGTCGAGTGCCTCATGGGGTGGCGGTGCGTCGTCCGAGGACGCCAGCGAGGAAGCCTCGGTCTTCCAACCCATCAGCCGCTTTGCGTCGTCGATGATGAGAATGACTGCGGGCAGCAGCAGCAGAGTCAGCGCGGTCGCGCTCGCAAGGCCACCTGCAATCGTGATGGCCATGGGCGCAAGGAACTTCGCCTGAAACGAGGGCTCCAGAATGAGTGGGCCGAGTCCAAAGATCGTGGTCACCGATGTCAGCAGGATGGCGCGCAAGCGCCGCGCGGCCGCTGCGATGAGCGCGTCATGCAAATCACTCCCCGCGGCAACATAAGCATTCACGAAGTCAATCAGCACCAGGGCGTTGTTCACGACGATGCCCGCGAGTGCAACAAGCCCGATGATGCTGAGGAAGGTGAGCTCCGCCCCGAACAGCACATGTCCGAACACCATGCCGATGATGCCGAACGGGATCGACGCCATCACGCCGAGCGGCTGGAGGTAGCTGCCAAAGAGCCACGCGAGAATCGCATAGATCATCAGCAGCGCCGCGCCCGCCGCATACGGCAGTGCCGCAAATGCCTCGTTCAGATCCTTCTGTCTGCCACCCTCGCGAATCACGACACTCGGGTACTTCGCCACGAGTTCCCGCACATCCGAACCGACGCGTTCCACGACCCCTTCCGGTCGCGTGCCCTGCGCCGTATCGGCAGTCACCACGATGGTTCGCAGTCGATCGATGCGGGAGATGGAACTCGGCGATGTTCGCTCGCGCACTTTCGCGACTTCCTGCAGCGGCACCGCAGTGCCCATCGGAGTGATGATCCACAACCGTTCACCGAAGTTCGTGGCAGAACGCAGCCCGCTATCCATGCGGACTCGGACATCGATGTCCTCGCGGTTGTCGCTGAAGATGTGCGCATCGATGCCGAACAGCGCTCCGCGTACTTGGCGCGCGATCTCCACTGCCGACAAGCCAAGTGCTGCAGCGCCGGGATGCGGTTCCACTTGCAACTCGGGCTGTGCATCAAAGTCATTGTCTGCCACACTGATCACGCCATCGACTGCGATCAGCAAGGACTTGATGCCCTCCACAACCTCCCGCAGGTCATCGACATTCTCGCCCGCCACTTCGTAGGTGATGTCCGCACCCGACGGTCCACCCGATATCTCCTGCACATTCAGGGACTCGACCTCCTGGAGTGGCCCGGCTCCCCGGATGATCGAATCGATCACCTCTCCGGATCGTCGCTCGCGTTCCTCCACAGGTGCCAGCTCGATGAAGATCTGAGCAAGATTGCTCGCGGCATTGTCGGCGACAGCCGTCTCATAGTTCAGTCGGACCCCGTAGATCGATGTGATCGCACGAACTTCTGACTGCTCGCGAGCCGCGCGCTCCACGCGGGCACCGATCTCCTTCGTCAGACTGGCAGGAACTCCAAGCGGCATGCGGATGTCGACCACCGCAGTCTCTGCATCGTCGTTGGGCAGGAACGTGAACGGCAAACGCCCTCCCACGACCAAAGCCACCGACACGATGAAGAGGGAGATTCCCACGGACACCGTGAGGTATCGACGATCGATCGACCAGCGAGCAATCTTCTCGGTTCGTCCCTCCAGCGCCGGCCAGAGAACGCTCTCCCGCCATCGGTCGAACCAGCGCAGTTTGCGGTCCAACCATGTTGGCGTGCCTCGGCGTTCACGCGCAAAACCACCCGCCATGTGTCCTGGCAGCAAGAAGATTGCCTCCGCAAGACTGCAGAGCAGCGCAAGCGAAACGACGATCGGCAACTCCCCGATGATGTCGCCGACCCGACCACGCACCAGCAGCAGAGGCACGAATGCGACCACCGTTGTCGTCACGCTCGCGAACACTGGCCAGATCACGCGGTCCACTCCTCGAAGGATGCCTTCCTCCACGGTGCCGCCCTTGGCAGCTTCCGTCTCCATGCTCTCCGAGAACACGATTGCGTCATCAGCCAGCATGCCAAGCGCCATCAGCAGCGCGAACATCGTCAGCAGATTGAGTGACACCCCCGAGACATCCATCAGAAGCACCGTCCCAAGCACCGCGACGAGAATGCCAAGTGTGACGAAGCAAGCGGCGCGCCAGTGCAATCCGAGCAGGAGCACGACGAACACAAGAAGGCCGCCCTGCAGTCCATTGCGCGTCAAGAGGTCAAGTCGCCCTTCGATCAACCGCGCGAGATCGTTGTGCGCCTGAATCTGCACGCCGGGCGGCCCACGAGTCACACCGAGTTCATAGCCCTGCAATCGCGGCGATCCGAGAAGGCGCTCGCGGAATGCCGGATCGAGCGGCTCACCTCGGCGTGCTGCGACATAGCCGCGCGCAAACTGCGCCATATCGACCGCATCCTGCCCTGACTTTCGGAACACCGTGCAGTTGGCAGATGGCTGCCCGTTGAAGCGGCGAGAGACATCATCCTCCACGAAGCCCTCGCGCACGGTGGCCACATCACCCACCCGCAGAATCGCGCCCTCATCGCTTCCCTTGACCACGATCCCACGGACGCGGTCGCTTCGTTCTTCCACGCCCAGCGTGCGGACCTTCACCTCGCCGTCGATGCCGCGCACGGTGCCACCGGGCACTTCGCGCATCCATGCGGTGATCGAATCGGCGATGCGCGTCACGGATATGCCGTGTCGCACGGCTTCTTCAAAGTTCACCTCCACACGCAGTTCATCGTCGCGCGTTCCGCTCACGACCACTTGTCCCATGCCTGGAAAGGTCTTCAAGTCGTCAGCGACCTGCCGAATCGTCTGCTTCAGCGTCTGCGGATCCGCATCGCCTGACACCGTGACCTGGATCACGGGCAGATTGGGTTCAAACTCAACGACACGAATGCGATCGGCTTCCGGCGGGAGGTCCGTGAGTGCCTCAACACGGTCACGCAGGTCATCCGTCCGCTTGCGGACATCGACACCATCATCGAACTTCACCACGATCGCTCCACCGCCTTCGAAGATGACCGTTTCAAGCCTCGAAACACCTTCGACCTCGACCGCGACATCCTCCACCCGGCGCGCGAGCGACTCCTCGACCTCGCTCGGCGAAGCGCCGGGGAACGACAGCACCACCCGAGCCATATCGGGCTCAATGTCAGGGAAGAACTCGCGGCGAATATGCAATGCGGCAAAGATGCCACCCACGATCACACCGATCGTGATCAGATTCGATGGAACCGTGTTTCGGACGAAGAAACGAACGATGCCGATCATCGTGCCTCTGCTTCGCCGTCGACCGATGGACGCGCCGGCTGGACCGCTGCAGCCGACGCAGCGCCTGGATCCGCCGCACGAACGCGGGTCCCGGGCGCAATGCTCCGACCGCCCTCGAGCGAGATCTCGAGACCATCGGGCAGCGGTTCCTGCAACACCACCCACTCCGTATCGCTGATCCCGCTCCCCGCGAGCGAACCGACGAAGGAGTGCGACACCACGACAGGCACACCAACCAACTTGCCATCTCGCAGCGCCATCACACGGTCGCTCCGGACCGAACGCCGAGGAACGACCGAGTGAGACTTGGCATCCGCCGCGTTGACCGCCGCCTCGACGAACTCACCCGGCGCCAATGGAACCGCAGCACCACTCGGTGGCACATCCACATGAACGATCATGGTGCGATCGAGCGCGTTGTCCTCGGGCTCGATCCGTGCAATCGCCGCAACCACTTCGCGCGGCACTTGCCCCACCGTCTCGATTCGCACGGGATCGTCCACAGCGACGAAGCCGCGCGCAGACGATGGAAGGCGAATGGGAATCTCGAGCCGACGGGGATCCACGATGCGCGCCACGACTTGCCCTGGCAGCACATTCTCCCCCACCTCCAAATCGAATCGCTGCACGGAGCCCGCGATGGGCGATGTCACGCGACAGCGTTCCACATTCCTCTGGGCGGTATCCCTCATCGTCCGCTGCATCTCATCCTGCGCAAGGAGCGCGGCGCGGCGCGGAACGACCTGATCCGCCGCCTCTCGCAGCAACAGAAAGGCCCTCTCCACGACGATCACTGCTTGGCGGGCACGGTCCAATTCACGTGGCACGGCCGCCCCCGACTGCACTGCATCACGAACGCGCTGCTCATCCGCACGAATCAGATCCGTCTCCTCCTGAGCAAGCCGAACGCGTTCCCGAAGCGCAGCCTCCTCAACCGCGAGCGACTGCATCTGCGCATCGATTGCAGCAAGTTGTTGCTCAGCAGCCAGCTGTGCGCGGCGAAAATCCTGATCGTCCAGTTGGAGGAGGAAGGCACCCGCCTCCACCGCGACTCCCTCGCGCACGGCCTGATTCACCTCCAGGACAACACCCCCGACGCGCGCGGGGACATCGGCGGAATCCGACGCGCGCACGATGCCGTACCCCGTCCACTGCCGCGGAACTTGGACGGAACGCACGCGGAACACCGCGACGGGCTGCTCGACTCCCGACCTGTCCGCCAGGTGAGGCAGCGGACGCGTCAGTGCAAAGAGCACCAGCAGTCCAATCGAACCGCCGAGGAATGCGAGGGCCAAGAGCGCCCGCGTCAGACGAACTGCTGTACTCGGGCGGGGAGAGCGCATGGCGAACAACCGATGGTATTCCACTCACCGTCTTTGCGCCGAACACTTGCCTCATGCCCCTAGACTCCGCGACCATGCCAAATCCTGCCGAGTCATTGACGGTCAACGATGTCCGTCATGTGGCGCGCCTCGCGCGCCTCGCGATGGTGGAGGATCGTCTGCCTGCGATGCGCGACTCGCTCGTCGCCATTCTCGGACACATCGCCCAGCTGCAGGCCGTCGACACGAAAGATCTCGAACCGATGGCGCAGCCGCTTCCCATGCGGAACCGCTTGCGCGCCGATGAACCGTGCGCAACCCTGTCCATGATGGAGGTGCTCGCCAACGCCCCCAAGACCGAAGGCGCCTTCATCGCCGTTCCCAAGGTGCTCGGCGGAGACTCGGCGTGACCGGCGATCTCGTCGACATTCGGGACAAGATCGCGCGACGCGAGATCACCGCGCGCGCCGTCGTGCAGTCCACCCTCGATCGAATCGCGGCGGCGGATCGAACCCTCCACAGTTTCCACGAGGTGTTTGCCGAGACTGCGCTCGCATCGGCCGATCGCATCGATGCCGACATTGCCGCTGGCCGGCGCAGCGGCGAACTTGCGGGCGTTCCCATCGCGGTGAAGGACAACATCGCGACGCGCACGGGCCGCACCACGTGCTCCTCTCGCATGCTCGAGACCTATCGCTCGCCCTTCGATGCAACTGCCGTGGAACGCCTCGAGCGGGCGGGCGCGATCATCATCGGCAAGACCAACATGGATGAGTTTGCGATGGGATCGTCCTGCGAAACCTGTGCGTGGGGCGCCGTGAGAAATCCATGGGATACGAACCGTATCCCAGGCGGCAGTTCAGGCGGCAGCGCGGCAGCGGTCGCTGCGAACCTGTGCGCTGCTGCGCTCGGCTCGGATACGGGTGGATCCATCCGACAGCCCGCTGCGCTCTGCGGCGTGGTGGGATTCAAGCCGAGTTACGGACGCATTTCGCGCCACGGACTGGTGGCGTTCGGCAGCAGCCTCGACCAGATCGGACCGATCACCCACAGCGTTCGCGATGCTGCGCTGCTCTACCGCGTCATGGCGGGCGATGACCCGCTCGATTCCACTTGCGCACCCGAGGTGGTGGACGATCCGCTGCCGTTTCTGGAACAAATGCCGAAGGGACTGCGCATCGGCATTCCCGCGCAGTACCGAAAGGGCAACAGCCCCGCCGTCGATGCCGCGCTCGCGCGCGCGAGTGATTCGTTCCGCGCCATCGGCGCACAGCTTGTCGATGTGGAACTCCCGCTCACGGATGTCGGCATTTCCACCTACTACGTCATCGCGCCGGCGGAAGCATCGAGCAATCTCGCGCGCTTCGATGGCATTCGCTACGGACACCGAGCCAGCGGCAACTTTGCCGATGTGAATGCGCTCTTCTCCGCCAGTCGCGCGGAGGGCTTCGGCGCGGAAGTGCAACGGCGCATCATGCTCGGCACCTATGTGCTCAGCGCGGGGTACTACGACGCCTACTACCGCCGCGCGCTGCAAGTGCGCCGACTCATCAAGAACGAGTTCGATGCCGCGTTCACGCAGTGCGATGTGATCCTCGGACCCACCGCACCCACGGCCGCCTTCCCCATCGGCGGAGTGACCGATCCGCTCTCGATGTACCTGTGCGATGTCTACACCGTGAATACCAATATCGCCGGCATCTGTGGCATCTCGCTTCCCGCGGGATTCGACGACAGCACGGGCACCCGCCTGCCGATCGGCATTCAACTTCAGGCTCCCGCCTTTGCCGACTCGCGCCTGCTGCAGATCGCGCATGCGTTTGAACGCACGCATGGCGGACGCGAACATCCGCAGTAGCGCAGCCGCGCTCCGCGGGGCGCGCACGAATGAACCCCATTCACACGGGGGCCATCAGGACGGACGCTTCAGCGAACCGAATCGCCGCATGGCCATGCGGAACTCGCGCACGACGCGTTCCGCCTCCACCTCGCGCTCGCCAAAGGTGCCGACCTTCGCCGTGGCGAGATACATCGCAGGCGCTGGTTTCTTGGTGACCGTCAGCGTGGCAGGTCCGCCGCCTTGCGTTCGAATGACGAAGGTCCATGTGTCGCCATCGAGCGCCGAACTGACAAGCCCCATCTCCGCGCGCTCGATCGCCTCGCTCGCAGCCGCAGGCACATCCGACCAGCGCACGGCATCGGGCGCACTCGTCAGCGGCTTCACCGGCATGCCCTTCGCCGTGGCCTGCATCGCCTGAACCAACTGCGCTTCCTGCTCGGGTGAGTACAGCGCATTCGGGGGATATTTCTCGCCCTCGAACTCCGTGTTCGATAGGACAGGGTTCTCCTTTGGCTGACACCCCAGCGCGATGCACAGCGACGCGGACATGACTGCACACCGCCGAAGGCGACCGCGTGATCCGAGTTGTCGGCGAGGCGCGTTCATCGCAGGAGCGGCAGAGTACCCCCGCACTGCAGGATCCGGCGTACCGCGCCTGTCGAGGGCGCGTCCGTCACGGAACCCACGCGACGCCAGAACCAACCATCGCGCCCCGCTTGTCGCAGATGCCGCGCGACACGCGTATCCAACCGCCAGACCACAAAGTGCACCTCACGGTGCGAGGTCTGGAACACGAACGAACCGCACCGATCCAAGGCACCCGCATCAACCCCCATCCGCGCAGCAACCATCGAGGCCGAGAGGCGCCGACCACTCTCCTCCATCGGCGGGAACGGCAGTCCCGCCCACAAGCCGCCCGCAGGAAGCACGCGCTGCGCCATCCATCCAGCCGACACCGCAAGGATCGCCGCACGGTGAACGCGCGTTCGCATCGGTGCAACCTTCGCCTTGGGAATGTGATGCTGTCGTTGCATGCGCCGTGCGCTGCACAAGGCGTTCAGCGGGCACTCCTCGCACCGCGGCAACCGCGGCGTGCAAATCGTCGCGCCCAACTCCATGAGCCCCTCGTTTGCATGACTGGGATCACGCGCCGCATCGACATACTCCTGCGCGCGCTTCCACACCCAACGCTTGCCCGCACCCTTCGTGAGATCAACGGCGCGGCCGTGCACACGCATCATCACGCGCGCGACATTCCCATCGACAATCGCCTCCCGCTGACCAAACGCGATCGACGCGATCGCCCCAGCGCAGTACGGACCGACCCCAGGCAGGGCCTCGAGTTCGTGCCGCGTCCGCGGAACATGCCCGCGGTGGAGGGCCATCATCGCCCTTGCAGCCGCGTGGAGATGGCGAGCACGGCGGTAGTACCCAAGGCCGGCCCAGGCAGCCAGAACATCCCGTTCACGCGCCCGCGCAAGGCTCGCAACCGACGGGAACCGCCTCAAGAACTTCCGCCAAGCATCGCACACGCGCACAACCTGCGTCTGCTGCAGCATGAACTCGCTGACGACCGTCCCATATGCGGTACGCCGCCTCCGCCAGGGCAAGTCGCGGGCGTTCCCTTGGAACCACTTTTCGACCCGCAGCGGAAGCACTTTGCCCTTCTCTGCACCGCATGGAGTGCCTTGCGCGTAAGGCATTTCGCCCGTAGCGTACGGAGTCCGGCGGGGTCTCATGGCCAAGCTCTTCTACACCATCGACGAGGCTGCAGCGAAACTCCAGAAGTCGGAGTCCGAGCTGCGCGCCATGGTCGATTCGGGGCAATTGGAAGAGTTCAAGATGCACGATGTGACCCACTTCAAGAAGGCGGTCATCGACCAGCTTGTCGTGGACGACCTTGGCAACATCGAACTTGCGCTCGAGGACGAAGCTCCAGCTTCACCTCAGCCTCTTCAGCTGGACATTGACCTCAGCGAGAACTCCGGCAGCGCGGTGCTCGATGAACTCAAGTTCGATGATGAACCACAGCCCGCACCACCCGCCGCAGGTGGTGGCAGCGGAGCAGAACTCGACTTGCTCGACCTCGACCTCGCTGACTCAGGCATCGCGCCAGCGCAGGCACCTCCTCCGCCGGTTGCAAGGGCTGCCGAGTCGGGCAGTGGCATCGCGCTCGATCTCGATGACTCCGGTCTTGGTGCAGTTCCAAGCGCATCCAGTCCACATGCACTCCCGAACAACCCCGCATCGATGGGATCCGGCAGCGGTCTCGATCTCGGATTGGATCTGGACCTTGGGCTCGAAGACTCCACGACGAAGCCGGCATCACCCGCTCAGGCTGCCCCGCCAAGCGACTCTGGGTCGGGGATGGCTCTCAATGAAATGAGTGGGTCGATGGCCATGCCCACCCGCCCGCAGCCAAAGCGCCCCACTCCTGCAGCGGACGGTAGTTCGATGGCTGGCGACGACCTCTCGCTCGAGCCGGTTGGTCGCGGCTTGGATGACTCTGCCGATGCCGATGCGTCCAGCATCAGCGCTGCGCTTCTCGATGATGGCGCAGACTCCTTCGACGGTGGCGGCGGATCGCTCTCTGCGGACACTGACCTGTTCGCACCGACCGACGAGGTGGGTGGCGAGGCGTTCGTGGATGCCGATGCGGCAGCGCCTGCGATGGCGACAACATCGGCGGCACGCGGCGCGACACCCGTTCTTGTTGCTGCGGAGACCGTCGATGGTGCGTCGAGTGGGCTGGGCATCGGACTGATGGTGGGAGCGCTTGCTGCCATCGTTGTTGCCGCACTCATCGTGGTTGGAACGCGTTCCTCAGGTGGATCGGCGCTTGCTGGCGAGATCACGGGGGACAACATGATGCTCTGGCTCGGGGGACTCGCCGGCGGCACGCTGCTCTTCGGCGGCATCGGCTTCTTCGTCGGAAAGTCCATCGACGGATGATCCTCAGCGGATTCGGGATGCGCGAATGGGGGCTCGCCACGCTCGCTGCCATTGCCGCGCTTCTTCTCCTTGGGCCATCTTGGTGGCTCATCACCATCGTTGGCATCCTCTGGTTCGCCGTTGCAGCGTTCTTCCGCGATCCGCTCTTTCGACGACCAGCCACCGACAACCCGAGCGATCTCGTCAGCCCTGCCGACGGCGTGATCTCCGCTGTCGAAGCGGTCGATCACCATCCCGCCGTGCATGGACCAGCCGTAATCATCCGCATCTTCCTCAGTGTGCTCGATGTGCACATCAACCGCATGCCCTGCGCGTGCAGCATCGTGTCGATCCTGCACACGCCTGGGCAGTATCTCGATGCGCGCTCGGAGGAGAGCGCGAAGGTCAACGAATCAAATCTGATCGTGATCGAAGCCTCGGATGGAACGCGGCTGGGTGTGCGTCAAGTGTCAGGAGCCATCGCACGGCGCATCGTGTGCCCCGTGGTCCCCGGTCAACGCTTTGAACGCGCCGCGCGCTTTGGCATGATCAAGTTCGGTTCGACGACCGAGCTCATCATCCCTGCAGCGCACGCGTCCACGGTCCAAGTCCGGAAGGGTGCGCGTGTCGTTGGCGGCGTCACGGTGCTCGCCTCCATTCGCGCGGCGACGCCACGCGCCTGATCGCACTCACTCCGAAGGTTGATCCTTCGGTGAACGCGGCCACTGAGGCTGCATGCGCCCAAGAACCCGCCGTGCGCGCGCGATCGCCCCGCCGAGCGCAGGTCCGAGCGCCCGCCCGACCCGTTCCAGATCAGGGCCAAACGGACGCCGACCATCGCGAAAGGCAATCACCACCGCGGGCACCTGCGCCAGTTCATCGCCAGCGCACGGAAATGCCAACACCGACCTACCAGGCAGAACGCCCTGCAGCTCCACCCACCGCGGGGCGACCGCGTTCCCATCTGCAATCCGCACAACGGCGCGTTGCGATGCGATGCTCTCGCACCAACCCGTCGACAGATGCTCGAGCATGCCGCCCGCAGCCCGCCGCGACAGATCGTCACGCACATATCCGCCGACGACGAAGCGCTCCCCCTCGCGAACGAAGAGCGACACATTGGTCGGTCCAACGCGCGCGATGAAGTACTGCAGACTCCACTCGATGATCGGCGCGGGCTCCACCTCCATCGACAGGATCGCACTGCACTCACTGCGCATCGAAGCCACAGCCTCGCGCTCTTCCGCGTCTGCACGCGCCTTCGACAAGTCTGCGCACGCTTTCCCGAGGCGCTCCTCCAATCCGCGCCGCTCCTGCGTCAGTCGCGCGCATGCGCCCTCCACCAGACGCGACCGCTCATCGCGCCCTCGCCGCTGCACACTCTCGAGCAACCAGCGGGCGACACGACCGGATGACCACGCCGAACTCCACTGATCGCGTTCCAGCCAATCACCAAGCCCAACGCCGAACAGCGCGGCCACCATGCTCGTCGCATCTCCAAGATTCGCCGTCGGGCTGCCGACCAGAATCACGCCCGCATGCGGACGAATCTCCCGAAGTGAAGTCAGCCAGGCAGTCCCCTGTGCCTGCGTTCCAAGGCACGCGGCATCCACGACCACCGTGTCGGCCCAGTGCGACGCGATCCATTCCATCGCCTCCGCCAGATCTGCGCTTCGCGCAAGCCGAGGGACCACGCCAAAGTCACTGCACGCTGTCCACTCCGCGGAAACATCCAGGCCGCCGACAAGCAGCAGCACGGGCCGATCACATTTCCCAACATTGCTCGCATCGCGTTCCATCGCGTCCTGTTTCGGCACATGGCCCCCGCGCCTTCAGCCAAAGAGGAAACTTCAGCGAACTTCGCCGCGAGACGCGTCCGTGCGCGTTGGATATCGGGCACGCCAGTTCAGCACCGCCTCGGGTTCGCGCGGATAACGCACACCCAGCGAGAGCGCATCGCACACTTGCCCAGCACGCAGTTGCCGCTCCGCCACGGCAAGGCATGCGCGTGCGGTGAAGAGCGGCTCGATCACCGCCACTCCCGTGGCCGCGGCGCATGAACGCAGCCCAGGCGGCGCATGCACATCCGCGATCAGGGCGCACATGTGTGGCGGAAGCTGCGCATCATCGCGCCACCCCTCCTCCACCACCGTCATGCACTCATCGGCCTCCGTACGCACCACCGACAGCCAACATCCACTGCCCTTGCTCGCAAGCGCCACGGCCACAAGGGCCCCCTGAAGGGCCCCCTGTGCGCTCCAGCGCTCACGGAGTGTCTCCGCCGCCACCAAACAACTCCGCACATCGATCGCTGGAATCCCCAACGACTCGCAGAGCCCCTTCGCAGTGGCGACCGCGACACGCAGCCCGGTGAATCCTCCAGGGCCCGTCGAGACGGCGACTGCGCCGATGTCGCGGGGCGTCACGCCCGCATCACGACAAATGCGATCGATCGCAGGCAACAGCAGATCGTGCTCACGCGGATCGCCATCGGCAACGACCTCGCTCGCAGCTCCACTCTCCGTCCGCAGTGCCACCGAAACCGTTCGCTGGCTGCTCTCGATCGCCAACAGCACGCGTGTCATGACAGCGGTCTGTGCAGCACCAGCGGAATGGCTTGCTTGACCAGTTCATCCGCGCTTGGCAGCGGCCGATCCAACGCGATGAACGCCACCGCGCCACGCTCATGGTCACTGTTGAGCACCACCAAACCATCGACAGGCGATGCCGCGCCCATCTCCACCGAGCAGTGCCCCACCACAAACAACTTCGCGTGCAATCGCGTCAGCAGGGTCTGCACATGATCAGGGTCTTGCGTTCGTCCCCAAACCACCGTCCACGCCGTTCCCTTGGGCGAACGATAGTCCGCGTCCTCGAGCCGTCGATCGAACGCCCCATCATCAAAGTCATAGCGGCTCGGAATCGAGTGTGCGCACCACAGTCCGTTGTCAGCGCGCAGCACCAACGGGAAGGCCAAGATGAACTCGCGGATCGCCGTCGCGACCTCTTCCGCCCGTTCGCCGAAGACATACTCCAGTCCATCGTCGAACATCGCCACCTGATCGCCGCCACCCTTGCTGACTGCCATCCGCTGGCACTGCGCCAACTCGTGGTTCGCCAACAGCGGGTGCACCTGCAGCGGATACTCCACCACCAACCGCGCCACCACCGCCAAGTTCCGATACGACATGTCCATGCGGTCCACCAGCCTCTCGCCATGGATCAGCTCGTGCAGCATGACATGGTGATCGGGCGAACCATCCAGCTCTGCCAGTCGCACAATCGCCTCGAGATGCCCTGGAAAATCGTGGATGTCACCAGTTGCCAGCAGTCGACCACGCGGCGGCAGGTGCACGGTCGAACCGCGTCGCAGCGGCGAACGAAGCAGCGTGTCCGCGGCCCGCTCGAACAACTCGATCATCTCGTCCGCATCGATCCAGTTTGGTCGCGGCAGTTCCATCGCTCACTGCTTGGCTGGATCTGCTGCAGGCTCCGCCACCTGCATCGAGACCGCCACGACTGCCGATCCAGTCGCGGTCGTGATTTCGATGGGCGCATAGATCGCTCCGCGCGCCGACGGCGCAGGCGCGACACGAACCTGCACCTCGACATCGTTCTTCGCGCCGGGCTTCGCTCCCTCGAGCGTGGCAACCAAGTCAGGCGACAGCGACTGCACCGACTTCACCTGCGACCAGTCGGCGCGCATCACGGCGCCCTTCGACTTCGGGTTGTAGTGCTCGATCACGAGGGGCAACACCACGGATGATCCGACAGCGACACGGTTGGCAAGCAGCAGCGGTTCTGGGATGAACCAGAAACGCGCCTCCTTGCCTGGATCCGCGCGCATCCCCGTGCACTCGTGGCGAAAACGCAGGGGAATCAACGGACAGTCGGGACGATCCGTCTCCACCACCCACCACAGCGGCATCTTCTCGCACGGCGCGTTCGGAAAGTTCCAGCGCAAGATGTAGGTCGATCGCGGCGCGTCGCTCGCTGGATCGAAGTTCACGAAGATCGGAGCCACGCCTCCTGCGCTGAGCACACGAAACGGCTGCTGATCCTCGCTGCTCACCTGCACGACGCCCGTCAATGTCCCCTTCAGCGCATCCACGAACGACGGCGTCGCTCGAATCGGCAGTGTCGCATCGGCCTTCAGCATCGCCATCGTGGGGGCACCAAAGCCCTCAAAGGTGATGAATACCTTTGCATCCTTCTCCCCAGGCGTTGTGGGTACGGCAAGCGTTGCAGCGACTTCCACACTGCCACCCACCGGGATGACTGTGCCGGGGGCAAGCGAAATGTCGGTGCATTTGCAGCTCGGTGTCACAGCCTTCACCGTCACCGCACTCGGAGCCAAGTTCCGAAGGCGGAATGTGCCGGGCAACTTGCTTCCAGGCTTGACCTTGCCAAAATCGATTTGCGGCGGCTCGACCGCGACAGGTGCCGGCGGCACCACCTGCTGCTGCGACTGCGCTCCCGTCCAACCCGCAGACAGCACCCATGCAGCAGCGGCGATCAGGAACGCATGGCTCGGAGGTCGCATGACACTAGTCTACGACCGTCGTGGAATGGCTCACCATCGATAGTGCCGTCGGATTCGTCGCTCTCGCGGCACTTGAGATCGTGCTTGGAATCGACAACGTCATCTACATCGCGATTCTGTGCGAGAAGTTGCCGCCATCGCAGCGAGAGTTCGCACGGCAGTTCGGGCTGCTGCTGGCCATGGGCGTCCGAATCGGGCTTCTCTTCTCGATTACTTGGCTCGCGAGTCTCACCGACCCCCTCTTTTCAATCTCGCTCGCAAGCCTCACATTCGCGCCAAGCATCCGAGATCTGGTTCTCGGGACGGGCGGACTGGTACTGATGGCGAAGGCGGTCCTCGAGATGCACCACCAAGTCGAAGGACCCGCGACACACAATGCGCAATCCGCCAGCAAGGCAGTGGTTGGGCTTGTGCTCCTGCAAATCTGCCTCATAGATATTGTCTTTTCCATCGACTCGGTCATCACGGCAGTCGGGATGGCGAGCCAGATCAGCGTGATGGTGGCAGCGATCATCGTCGCGGTATTGGTGATGATCGCCTTTGCCGGCAAGGTGTCGCAGGTGGTCACCCGACATCCGACGCTGAAGACGCTCGCGCTGGCGTTCCTCGTGCTCATCGGTTCAGGGCTGGTGCTCGAGGCCATCCAAGTCCACGTCCCCAAGGGCGCCATCTACTTCGCGATGGCGTTCTCCCTCGGCGTGGAACTCGTCAACATCAAGATTCGAGCACGCCACAAGACCCCCGCTCCACCGAGCGGCAGTTGAAGGGATAGTTCGCAGAGAATCGACGCGAACGCTCAGCCAGTCCAAGCCGAGAGCATGGAGGCCAGATCCGAACCGTCGGTGCTCCCACTGCCGTCGATGTCGCCGCAAGTCGAGCCCCAGCAGCTCAAGAGCAAGGTGAGATCCGCACCATTCACGACGCCGTCATCGTTGAGATCGGACGGATTCGGTGGAACGCAGGTCACCTCGCCACTTTGCGGAACGATCTTGAAGATCCCCCCGCCGTGATCCGCCATGTACAACTCACCGAGCGCATCCTCACCGAAGGCGACCACCTGATTGACGGTCTGGCCGCCGAGCGAAGTCTGCAGCTCGGAGTTCCTTGTCACGAACTCGGTCACCGCGCCGTTGACCATGCGCAGCGACCAAGAGTTGTTCGACCCGTAATCGACATAGAAGTAGATGCCCTGCATGTCAGGCATCGCGCATCCCCGGTACACGCGACCGCCGGTGATGCTGTAACCACCCGCTGTGTTGTGGGAGTAAGTCCGAATGGGTGCGGTCAAGCCGGTTCCATTGCAGGTGCAGCCAGTCAATCCCGTGCAGGAAGTTCCTTCCGTGCAGCGCCAGCCGTAGTTCCGGCCTCCTGCCGTGCCATTGGGTTCAAAGTTCACCTCTTCAACGGCATTCTGTCCGACATCTGCGATGTACATGTCGCCGTTCGCCCGATCGAAGCACCAACGCCACGGATTTCGGAGTCCATAGGACCAAACCGTGTCATCGGCTGTCGTCGAACCGCCGACAAATGGATTCGACGCAGGGATCGTGTAGTACGGTGATGATCCACCAACCGTCGGGGTGATGCGGTGCATCTTGCCCAAGCGGCTCGTGAGGTTCTGCGCGACATTGCCTGGATCATTCGCGCTGCCGCCGTCACCAGTGCCCATGTAGAGGTCGCGAGTGCCGGGCTTGAAGTGGATGTCGCCGCCGTTGTGATTCACGTACGGATCGGACCAAGTCATCATCACGACGCCCGTGCTGTTTGCAACGTTGGGATTGCTCGAAACGGTGTAGCGGGCAAGGTTATTGGTGCCAGAGCCCGTGTAGTACACATAGAACTGCCCATTCGTTGCATAATCCGGGTCGAATGCCATCCCGAGCAAGCCTTGCTCGTCACTGACCGATGCGCCGCCCGTGACAATCGGATCGATGTTGAGGAAGTTCGTCGCCAGCAGCGCCGGCGTCGCGCCGAGCGTGATGATGCGCACACGACCAGCCTTTTCCAAAACGAACAGCCTGCTTTCGTCTCCAGGGGCGTGTCCAATCCAAGTTGGATACACCAAGCCGGTGGCGATGACCTGCTTCGGGCGAATCGGAGTTACGCCAGCCGCAGCGGGAGCACAAAGCAGTCCGATCGAGATCAGGGAGAGAGCGTGGATTGGTCGCATGGTTGGTCTCAGTCGATGTGTCGGGTTCGAGCTTGAATCGTGAGGACTCCTCACTATAGAGTGGGAATCCGTCCCGTTCAAAAGAAATGGGGCAGTTACTGGGTATTGTCCTCGGGGATATCCGCCCCGCCGCCTTTCGCCGAAGCCTCCTTTGCGGCCGCGCAAAGTTGTTCGACCGCCAAATCAAGCTCCGCCCGGCTTCTTGCCCAGCGAATCCCTGGCAAGTCGGCGCATTGATAACTGTTGTCTGGATTGGTGGCGTACAGCAGGTTCTTGAACCATGGGCGCCCCGGCAGCCCTTCCGAGCAGTAGAACAATCGGTGTCCACCGCGGGTCGGCACGCAGCCTGCCAAGCACGCAGCCACTCGCGACGCGGCCTCACCTCGCGCACCCGCCAACGGATCGCCAGTTGACCCCGCCGCCTCGCCTCTTATCCGCTCGCACCCCTCAAGCACCGCGCGAACGGTGTCCGACGGCGCGTCCCACGCTGCCCCAGCGGCCGACAAAGAAGCCACCAGCGAGACCGTCGCTCGACTGACGAGTTCTGCGCTGGCATAGTCGTCGCCGACAGATTTCCTGTACCACGCAGTCGTGTCGTAGTTCGAGTGGTATGCCGTTCCTGGAGCGCCGCCCGCGCCCACGGACGCACACGGCACTCCCGCATGGAACAGGAATCCCACATGATCGCTCCCGCCGCCGGGCACGCCGATCGTGGTGACATCGATCCCGCACGCAGCGCCCACGGCCGCGCGGATCGACGGCGAAGCCGACACACCGAGGTTCATGCCCATCGATGCCATATCAAGGTTGATGTAGGCGCGGGCAGTCTGAAGCTGCGACGCATTCGCCTCCACCCACTCCGTTGAACCGATGATCCCGAACTCTTCAGCGCCCCACGCGCAGAACAGCAGATCGCACGCGGGTCGCTTCCCAGCCGCGGCAGCGTTCGCGAATGCACGCGCGCACTCCATCAACACGATCGTTCCCGCGAGCGGGTCCGCCGCACCAAACCCCCACGCATCGTGGTGGCACCCAATGATCAGCGTTGTTCCATCTCCTGACGAACCACGCAACCGGGCAATCACATTCGCGGTTCGCTGGATCTCGCGCCGCTGCTCAACTGCCATGCGTACGCGACACTCGCCGCCGCCCGTCAGCCGATACTCCATCTGCATCCCGCCGCGCCACGACTCATCACGGATCGGCTCTCCCTTCATGCGCGCCATGATCTGCCCCGCAGCCGCATAGCCAATCGGCTGAACGGGCAGCGCAGGAAACGCAACCTCTGACTCCGACAGTCGCCGTGCATTCTTCATCGCCGACCAGCCAGGCGTGAGCGGGTCGCCTGGATACCCGAGCGACAGCATCGACCCTCGTTGAATGCACGAATCGTTCGCCCACGGACCATCTGGATAGGTCTCGCCCTTGCTGAATCCGCTGTCCGCAGGATCGATGAACACCAGCAAGCCAACCGCTCCTGCCTCGCGCGCGAACAGCTCCTTGAAGCCACGGAAGTTGCCGCCGTACCGCGCAAGAACGATTCGGCCGTTCAAGTCGATCCCCCACTCCTTGAGGTTGGCGAAGTCCTCAGCGCGTCCATAGTTCGCGTACACCACTTCGCCCTCGACATCACCCGATCCGCCATACGCGCACCAACCCCAACTCAAATCAGGATGCGCCGCAGACGGATCCTCCGCAAGATTTTTCTCGATCACAGGCAGCACGCCGCGACGCGCGCCTCCTGGCGGAACGGCCGCACCGTCCGCAGTCACGATCTCCACTCGCGCAGAAACAGGCACCGCCAACAGAGGCCAGAACTCGAACACTTCCGTCTCGAGCCCCATGCCCCGAAACGCCAACTCAATGCGGCGAATCTCACGCGCATCGCCAGGGGTTCCAGCCACATGCGGCTCCGACGCAAGCAGATCATGAAACTGTCTCAGACTCTTCGCGTCCACACAGGACAGCGCTGCATCACGAACAGCCGCGACTTCCGCCGCATCCGCACGCACGGGAACAGGTGCGCTCGGATCATCCACAGCGGCCAACGCCGCAATCGAAATCACCACGGGCACGACCGCGTGCATCATCACGGCTTCACGGCTTCGCAGCCGCACCGAGCACCTCAGGCCACGGGTTGCCCACATGACATGAGCGGCCAGTCTTGTCCACATAGTCCTGGTGATAGTCCTCTGCGGGGAAGAAGGTCTTCGCCGCCTCCACCTGCGTCGCAATCGGCTTTCGGAAGGCGCTCTTTGCGTTCAACTCCGCCACATACGCGCGCGCCTCTTCCAACTGCTGCGGCGTCGCACAGAACACGCCGCTGCGGTACTGCGTCCCCGCATCGGGGCCCTGCCGATTCACCTGCGTGGGATCATGCATCTTGAAGAAGCCCTGCAACAACTGGCGGTAGGTGATGACGGTTGGGTCGAACACCACACGAACCGCCTCTGCATGCCCCGTATCACCATCACACACCTCGCGGTATGTCGGCTTGTCCGTCTGCCCCTGCATGTACCCGCTCTCTGCGGAGATCACGCCAGGTGCCTGCTGGAAGATGTGCTCAATCCCCCAGAAGCACCCACCGGCAAAGTATGCGGTTTCCGTCTTGATCGGCTTGCTCTCGCTCGGCATCTCGCTTCCCTTCTCATAGAACTTCAGCGCGGCGCTGTTCAGGCAATACCGCAAGCCAGTCGGCTTTGGCCCATCCTCAAACACATGACCAAGATGCGCACCACACCGCGCGCAGTTGATCTCCACTCGATCCATGCCATGGGAACTGTCCTCGCGCTCCGCCACATGCGCGCGGTCCACGGGTGCGAAGAAACTCGGCCAGCCCGTTCCAGAGTGGAACTTGTTGCTGCTTGCAAACAGCGGCAGACCGCACACCACACAGCAGTAGGTGCCATCCTTCTTGTTGTCCACCAAGTTGCCGCAGAACGCGGGTTCGGTCCCCGACTGCTGCGTGACCCGAAACGCCTCCGCATCAAGTTTGCTTGCCAACGCCTCGACGCGGGCCTTGGTCAGCGGTGTGATGTCATAGCCGGACCTCGAGTAGCGGCGGGGCGCACTCATGACTTGCGAACTCTTCACGGGATCACTCTCCTTCGATTGCGCCACCGCGACACCATTCGACTCATCGCACGCGGACGAAATCGCCGCGATGTGCAGAGCACACAGCAGCACATGAATGCGGAACAGTCTTGGTCTGGTTCTTCGTGGCATGGGCATTGGTACGCCGCTCAAGAGTAGGTCGACGAGCGATCTCAGTGGATTCGGTTCGAACACGGAGTACACTCCAAGCGTCTTTGACATTTGGGGCCGAATTGGCTTCGACCGGCCAGCCATGGCCTGTCGTGGCGCGTCGTGGAAGCATCTAGGCCACGTAAAAATGATGCACAACACGTCTGCCAATACGCAGTACGCACTCGCGGCCTAATTGGTCCGCGCGGTCACCCCGTCTGACGCCCGATGAGGCGGGGGACCGACACACATCGGGCTGGTTGCCAAGGGCTGGCATGCCCTGCGGGAACGAGACTTTTGCATGCCAAGGTTCTCTGCACGCCGCCGCCTTGCGGAGCGGGAACCGAGATTGAATAGGCGGATACACGCGTAGAAGCGGCTTGTCATCTGGATCGGCACAGGGGTTCGACTCCCCTCGGCTCCACTCATCTCGCCCCCTCGGGCACTCAAAGCTCAAGAGCTGCGGCGCTGCTGCGCTGCGCTGCGGCGGTGCGGAGGTGCTGCGCACTCCGCCACCACTGCTGGCGCGGAATTGAAAAGGGTCCCTCGGCATGCCGAGGGACCCTTTGTTCAAATCACCTTGTTGTCGTCCAGACCGCGCGGGCGGTCCTTCCAGTCAGACCACCTGCATCAACCAGTTGGGCATGCGCCCCAACCGCTGAGCAGCACCGTGAGGTCTGTTCCATTGGTGGTGCCGTCGCCGTTCACGTCGCCGGCTGGGGTTCCCCAGCTGGAGAGGATCACGGTGAGGTCCGTTCCGTTGCGCACGCCGTCGCCGTTGAAGTCGGCCGGGCACGCAGGTGCGTTGCAGCTTGCGCCATTGGTGCCGTTCACATTCACGATCCACTGGGCCGTGAAGGTGGCACCGAGCGACTCCGCAAGAACATAAGCACCAGCACCGTCCGCGCAGCTGAGCCGCACATAGGTGTTGGAACCCTGGCCAGTAACTGCGCCGCCGCCGGCACGGAGTTGGTAGCCAGCACCCTGCGGCACTCCAGGCTGTGCCACATTCGCGAAGTCCGGGCAGTCCAAGATCACCACCAGGTTCTTGTCCGCGTATTCCTGAACGCACACAGGAGCCTCAAAGTTGAGGGTCGCCGTGTACGCACCACCAGGAACCAGCACATCCTGAACAAAGATCGCCTCGAGGTCGCCGCCGTCGACGCCGCCGTCGGCCGTCTTGAACCTCGGAGCGCCGCCATCCAAGTCGGCATAGATTCCGACCTTTGCGGGCAGGGCGAGATCGCTGATGTAAAGGACGCACGCGGTGTTCGCGGCATTCACATCGCGGGCAACACAGAAGACGCCAAGATCGATGCAGCTGATCTCGCCGTTCAACTGACCGGCGGGAATCGAGCGCGCATACGAGTTGACAGTTGAACCACCAGCCGCGCAGTTCGGGAACGCTGGATTTGCTGCACAGGCAACGATTCCAGCGCCCGGGGCAGCGGTGGATGTGGTCACCGTGGTCGGACCAGGGTTATCACAAACGCCCGGCTGCGTGGCCGTTCCGTCGAAACCACCCGAGAGGGTGATTGGGCAGGTTGCTGGAACGCCAGACAACTCGATCGAGTACTCATTGATCGAGCCCGATCCGCAAGGAACGCCAGTGAAACCATTGACCGCTGCAAAGGCGTAGTAGACACCTGGGGTCAAGCAGGACGATGCCGAGGTGGGGCATACACCAGAGCCTGCAGAGATGATCTGCACGCCAGCGCATTCTGCCACAGTGAGATCACCCTTGAGCAGGAGGACCGTCACCAAACTCGACGACTTGACCGACACAGTGACCTGCGTCGGAGCCGTGACTTGGAACTGGTAGAAGTCCGTGTCGCGGGTATCTGCATCGGCCCAGAAGTTTCCGCGGACCGTTTCGCCAAAGTTCAGGTTGGCAAATCCGCCCGTGGTGCCATTGCAACCATCGTTCGTGTCAGATCCGCAATCCTCGCCTTCCGCCCCGCCGCCCGAAGGCAGGGTGCATGCGGCAGGAACGGTGATCCGCAACTGTCCCGACCCAGTTTCGCCCTCCGCATAGGAGCCAAGGCGAATCAGGTAGGTGCTACCGGCCACAACATTCACCGACAGTTCCGACGCGTAAGGTTGTGGCGGAGTCGCTGAGGTATCACAAGCGGTTCCATCGTCGTTGCATCCAACGAGCGCACCAGCCAACTCGTTGTAGTCGAACGCAGCGGGGTCGGTTCCGAGGTTGTAGACCGCCAACTTGTTGTCGTAGCTGACTGAACCGCATGTGGAAAGAACCAGCGCGCCATTGTTTGCCGGCACGATCTTCCACCAAACGTCATGGGCAAAGATATCGCTGCCCGACGCGCAGGTCGCCCCAGCGTGGTCGGGTCCGTCCATCGTTGCGTTGGTGGTGTTGAAGGTCTGCACACTGTCGGCGCTTCCCGACACCGATGTCGCCGCCGTTGCACAGTTGTTGGCCGGCGCGCCCGATTGGGGTGGGCAGAAGTAATATCCGCAAAGCTCAATGGCGTTCGCGACGCAGGAAGCGTCCCAGCCGACATCGCAGCAAATCGGATTGAACGCGCACACCTGCGAGCAACATGCCGGGGTGTCGCAGCCGAGTCCACCGTGCGGTTCGTTGCACGCTCCGACTGCACCAAGGCAGCCAGCTGGAACGCCAGCAAACGAAGCGACAATCTGTCCGCTGCCGACGGCTCCGTCGTAGCCACCGACGCGGATGAAGACGGTTTGGTTGGCGTTCAAAGCAAGATCAGTGATTCGTGAGTAATACTGCTGGCAACCTGCCAGCCCGGCGCCATCGCCGTTGCAGGCGATCGGGGTCAGTGCCGAGCAAGTGCCCGAGTACACGACGATCGAGGTGTCGTAACTGCCGCTGAGGCAGGTGTTGATCTCAAGAAGTCCCGACTCCGTCGCCGTGAACTTGAACCAGACATCGTTTTGCGTGGCGAGCCAGTTCAGGAAGGTGCCGGCGCAAAGCGTGTCATCCACAGCTCCCGCGCTTGGCGTCGCAGCCGCTGTGTCGAATGCTGAAGGCGTTCCGTTCGCGAGCACGGTTGCTCCCGAACACTCGTCGCCTTGGGCTGCCGCTCCCGCGGCGATGAAGGCTGCGGCGAAAGTGCCAGCAACCACCGTTGACTTGAAGACTCCAGTGATGTTCATCCGAACTCCTAACTTGATTGAGAAAGCCGAACAGAGGTGATTGAATCGAACACGCTCAGCTGCGCCCGAACAACTCATGAACGCAGTGCCAACATGGCATCGTCGTAAACATAGAACCGCTCTACCCCTGCGCTAATTTTGTTTGATATTTAGGAGCATTTCATCAAATGCGCCATTATCGGACTTGTCGAAGCGCCTGAGCGCCAGTCGATGACGATTTTGCCAAACTGCTCCCTCGACTCGAGCCGCTCGAAGGCTGCCTTGGCGTGGTGCGGCGTGTGGACCGAGTCCACAATCGGCTTGATCGCACCGCTGTGCAGAAGGGCGGTCACAGCCCGAAACTCCGACATGTCCCCCATGGTGGAGCCCAAAATCGACAACTGATTCCAGAAGACCCGGGTCAGATCCGTTGTTGCGTCACCGCCCGTGGTTGCGCCGCAGGTGACGAAGACGCCGCCTCTGGCAAGACTCTTGATGCTTTGCAAATGCACCGCCTTTCCTACCGAATCAGCCACTACATCAACGCCCCGCCGCCCGGTCCAAGCGCGAACTCCCTTCGACCAATCTGATCCATCATCAAGCACGCCATGAGCGGCGCCGAGGGCCAACGCGCGATCGAGCTTCTCTCGGTGCCGACTCGTCACGACGACCTGACAACCGAAGTGCTTCGCGATATTGAGAAGGGCAAGTGCCACTCCCCCGCCAATGCCCGTCACCAGAACGGTCGACCCAGCTTGGAGGCGCGCTCGGGTCATCAGCATTCGCCAAGCCGTCAAGTGCGTGAGTCCGAACGCAGCCGCTTGCACCGCATCGATGTCACCAATGTCGAGCAGGTTTGCCGCTGGTGCCGTGAAGAACTCGCGCATCGTGCCCTCGACATGCTCGCCGATCATGGAGATGTCCTCACCGGCCTCCGCACGGAGCGGGTTCGGCTGTTGTTCCTGAACGACAGCTGCGTTCAACAGAACCCGCCGCCCGAGCCACACAGGATCGACCCCCTGCCCGAGTGCGACGACTGTGCCAGCGCCATCCGATCCTGACGAAAACGGATATCGAGTGTCGATTCCAGGGAGGCCGCGCCCGACCCACAAATCAAGACTATTCAGCGCCGACGCTTCCGTCCGCACGAGCACCTCGCCGGTTCCTGGCTGCGGCTGATCGCGTCCGTCGACAAGCGAAACATTCGCAGCGACCGGGTTGCCTTGCCGCTCGATCACGATGGCTTTCATGGTCGCGATCCTATAGTGGAGCGATGATGATCCTCTGCCGAATGGCTGCCCGGCTGCGTCCGTGGACCGCTCGCGCGCTTGCGTTGGCCACGATGATCGGACTGTCGTTCAGCCAGCACGCATCGGCGCAGGGAGCAAGTGCCAGCATTCTCGTTGATCCTCCGTTCATCAGCCTTGGACTCATGCAGCCGCGCGACACGATCACGCGTTCGTTCCGGCTGTCGAACATCACCGACAAGCCGATCACGATCGCGTCCGTCGTTCCGACTTGCACCTGCACGACTGTCGATGCGACGGGCAAGGTCATCCCGCCGAAGGGCAGCATCGAGATTCCCCTCACGATGAAGGTCGCCGCATCGACGGGAGTCAAGACAGCCGCAGTGACGCTGACCTTTTCCGATCGCAGTGCGCCGATCACGCTGCAAATGCAAGGAGAGATCGCGTATGCCGTTCGGTCGACCTGCATCGATGTGATCGAAAACAAACGCATGCCCTACATCAATCTGTTCGATGACCCGCAGCGCAGTCCCTCGGTCGCGCCGCCACCGCTCGTGGGTGAGATGAAGGTGTCGTGCACCGATGGCCGCCCGTTTCGGGTGCTCTCGGTCATGGGCAAGCCGCCGCAGTTCATCGGGTGGAACCCTGCACGCGACGAGCCGCAGACTGCCTACGACGTGGCGTATGACTTTCAAGGCATCCCCTGTGACCGGATGCCCCCCTACCTGATCATCGAGACCGATCATCCGCTTGCTCCTGTGATCGACATGCGTGTGCGGCACGCCTGCACCAAGATCACGCCGCAACTGCCCTTCGCGGAGTACCGCGCCAATCTTGGCTCACTGCGGGTGGACGTGCCGCTTCCGTTCGAGTTTGAGCTCAAGCGCGCGCAGGGTTGGACCGTGACGGGCGTTCAGTCGAAGGACTCGCGCATCGATGTGAAGTTTGTCGGACAGCGCTCGGATAGCGAGGGCGCACTGGTATCGATGGTTGCCACGGCCACTGCGGGAGCGATGGGTGACCGCACGGGATCTGCGAACGGTGCGGCAATCCTGCTCGCGCCCGTGTCGATGACGGCGCGCGACCCGAGCGGAAACACACGGAGCAGCGACTTCTGGGTGTATGCGCAGGTCATGCCCGCGTCCGCGTCTGGGCCGGTGCCAGCGCCCAACCCGGCTCAGAAGTCCGGGTCGTAGACCTGCCTTCGCACAAATGCCTCGATGTCCTCAGGCCGATCGACGCGCGCGAGTCCCGCATCGAAGACCAGTGATGCGACATCGATCGCGATGCGGATGCTCGTATCGAGGATGGATGCGATGGGCGGGAAGATGAGCCCCACCGAAAGATCCTGATCGGTGGTCTGTGCGGCAAGCGACTCCGCAGCACGCAGGAACATCTCATCAGTCACCCGGCGAGCCTGTGTGGCAAAGACCGCCATCCCGATCGCGGGATAGATGTAGACGTTGTTGCCTTGCCCGGGCACGAACAACTTTCCTTGAAAGTGCATGGGCGGAAAGGGGCTTCCCGTCGCGACAACGGCGCGCCCATCGCTGAAGCGGATCGCTTCCTCTGCGGTGCACTCGGACTTCGATGTCGGGTTCGAGAGTGGGAAGATGATCGGCCGCGAATGGATGCGCGCCATCGATCGGATCACCGCCTCATCGAACGTGTTCGGCATCGCCGACACCCCGATGAGCGCCGTTGGGCGGATGATCTCCACGGCATCGAGCAGCCGCGTGACGGGCGAATGTTCATTTCCCTGAACGCTCGGCGGCACGGGAACGGCGATCGGATGCGCGTACCGATGCAGATAGTCGGGCAGTCCGCCCATGCCCGCGTGAACGAGCCCGCGCGAGTTCATGAAGTGGCAGCGCGCGAGCGCATCACGCTGCGGCACACCGATCGACTCGAGGTGCCGCACGAACAGATCCGCGATACCGACCGCTGCGTTCCCAGCGCCGAGGAACAGCAGTCGCTGCTCGCGCATGCTGCTGCGTGCGATGCGACATGCGCCAAAGAGCCCTGCAACGCCGACCGCTGCGGTCCCCTGGATGTCGTCGTTGAACATGCACACGCGGTTTCGATACCGCGCGAGCATGGGAATCGCATGGCGGTTCGTGAAGTCCTCGAACTGAATGCAGCAGCTCGGGAACACCTCCTGCACCGCATCGACGAACTCGTCGACGAACGACACCGCCTCGCTCGCGGCGATGCGCGGCTGGCGAAGCCCTGGATAGAGCGGATCTTCGAGGAAGGACTCGTTGTTCGTGCCCATGTCGAGCACCACGGGCAGCGCCGCTTCGGGAGGAACGCCCGCACATGCGGTGTAAAGCGCGAGCTTGCCGATGGGGATCGGCATGCCGCACACGCCGAGATCGCCGAGTCCGAGGATGCGTTCACCGTCGGTGACCACGATGAAGCGGATGTCACGAACGGGCCAGTTGCGGAGCACTCGGGCGATACGACCGCGGTGACGAACCGAGATGTACATGCCCTTGGGTCGTCGCATGATGTGCCCGAAACGCTGGCACGCTTCACCCACGGTCGGCGTGTAGACAATCGGCATGAACCGCTGGAAGTCGCTGCGGATGAGCGCGAAGAAGAGGCGCTCCTGCCGGTCGTGCAGCGCCGACATGAACTGGTAACGCCCGAGGTCGGTGGGCTGTGCATCGAACTGCGCACGCGCGCGCTGCAATTGCAAGTGGTGGGTTTCCACCGCATCCGGCAGCAACCCTTCGAGCCCGAACGCCTCGCGTTCCTCGGAGGTGAATGCGCCCGCCCTGTTCAGGCGCGCGTCGAAGAGGAGCTGGAACGCACTCGGCCGAGAGCCACTTGAATCACCCACGGGGGGAACAATAGCACCCGATTTGGACAACGGTCTTGCAGGTCGATTCGGCGGGGCACTGTGCGCATCTACACTCGCGCACGATGGACTATGTCGTTTCGAGTGTCGGAGCCGCTTCCGATGCGCTTCCTTGGCCGCCTGACATCTGCGAAACGCTGCGCGTGGAAGCGATTTCGTGGTGCCGCCGCTGGCAGGATGAACGACTCGCGCACGAGTGCCTCGTGCGGTGGAGTGGTCGGATGGTTCGCAGCCTCGGGCGCGCCTACAGCAAGCGTGGGCTGATTCGGATGAACTGCGCGCTTGCCGGGAGCGGCTGCGAGGCGCTCCTTCGTGAAGTGCTCTGCCACGAACTCGCGCATGTGGCTGTGCATCGCCGGTTGGGCGATCGTGTTCAGCCGCACGGTGCTCCCTGGCGGCACTGCATGCGGCAAGTGGGCTTCGAGCCCCGCGTGACCATTCCCATCGAGTGCTTGCCGCCATCCCTGCGCGACTTCATCGATGCGCGGCAACGCCCCGTGCGGAAAACACGGCGACGCAAACGCGCGCGTCAGTTCATCACCGAATCCATCTGGGCTCGGATGAGATCCGCCTGCTGGCCTTGGCCTGCGGCGCGGAGAGCGTCGATCAGCATCGATCCGCAGCGATACCAATTCGTCTGACGAGCAAAGTTCGGGCTGATGTTTTTCGGCGGATCCATGTTGCGGAACGCGCGCTGCATGAACTGAATGAGACCCATCATGTTGCCCTGATTGCGGAGGATCTTGGCGCCGGCGATTGCCGCATCGAACGCGAAGGGTCCTTCGTTCGCGTAGTTCGAGATGATGCTGTCGTAGCAGCGTCCCGCCGCGGTGAAGTCGCCCGCGGCTTCGAGCAGTCGAGCCTGCTGCATGAGGATCTGTCCCACGATGTCCCCGCGGGCTGCGAAGACGCCCGCAAACCGATCCAGCATGCGAACGCGCTCCTGCGCATCTGGAATCGATGTGATCATCGGCTCAATCATGCGCCACGAGAACTCGGGATACGAGTCGAGGCACAAGGTGATGACATCCTCCGACCACTGCGTCTTCTGCTCATCACTCATCTTGCCGCTCGCGGCCGCTCGCGCCACCACATCCCATGTTCGCGAATCCGTGACGCCGATCTGCAGCCCCAGACGCGCCAGTTCAAGCGCAGCATCGACGGGCTTCGCCTCGGCAGCCGCGATGCGAAGCCCCGCCACCAGCCGTCGATCGGCAGCGGGCGTTCGCCCATATTGGGTCAGCATCGGCATCAGCGTGCTCGACACGGACTTCCCCGTCTGCGGATGCAGGATCATCCCCTCGACTCCCATGTATCCGCCGAAACGCCCCCACTCCAACCAGCTCGGACCACCGCGACCACGCATCGCGTAGCCGATCCAGGCGTGGCTCAAACTGCCATCGCGTCCGACCGTCACCGCGGCAGGCGCGCCGAGGGACTTGCTGATTGTCGCACAGAAATACGCCTGATCGGCGCAGACTCCGCCATGCTTCAGAATGTTCGGCAGGTTCCAGCCCGCCTGCGTCACCTTCTTGGGCGTACCCCTCTCCAGATGGTCGATGTCGTACTCGACTCGGTCGTACAACGCGCCGATGTCCTGCTGCTTCGCGAACTGCTGCACAGCCCACTGCATCTCCGCCTCAGGCGCGGCGACATCCACCACGAAGACCCATGCCTCGCTCGGCACATCCTTGATCCCGAAGACCAAACTGCGTTCGTTTCGGCAGAGGTGATCGAACACCGGCAGCGCTCCACTTCCGCTCGCCAGATTCTCGTTCACTTGGGCGACGACGGGCGCATCACACACCACCGAAATGGCCGCCGCAAGTTCGGGCGCGGCATCGACCGCCTTGGAGCGCTCCTGCATGAGCAGCCGCGCGACACGCTGCACCTTTCCCGCATCCTCGTTGGCCGGATCGACGATCAGCGCCAGAGCGCGCGCGAACGCGGCATGCGTCAGGTACTCCTGCGCCACACTCATTCGCTCCGTGTCGGGCGCAGCGCCCACCAGTTGCAGGAGGCGCACGGTGGCGGCGGACTGCGTGAGCGCTTCCAACTTCGGTCGGAGCGAGGACAGCGCAGATCCACGCTTGGATGAACCGCCGCGCCTCGACTGTGTCTCGGGCTGCTCTTCATCCGCGGCCTGCGGCTGCTGGACTTCCGCCAGAATCTCCGACGCGACCTTGGCGAGTTCCTCGCGGGCGTTCTTCAGTTCTTCATCCGCCTGCCCCGACCCTCCCGCGAGGAGCACGATCCGCTGCTCGCCTGCCTCACCGAAGCATTCGAGTGCGCTTGCGGGCGCCGCCGTACCACGCACAGGCGGACCGAGTGCGGAGACAGACACGGCCGAAAGGATCACGGCAACGACCAGCATCATCCTTGCTCGCTCCGCCGCCAGGATTGAGCGAATGCATCCCTGCGCGTCTGACAGGTGTCTGCAGCATCGATGAACTTCAGCGATGATCCGTCCACTTCGAAGGTGTATTCACCCGGCTCTTCTGGGCAGATGGTGGACCCAAGTTGATACCGCAGCGTGATGCGCGTGCCTTTGAACACGCAGCGTCCGATGAGCGGATCAACCCCTCGGAGTTCAACCACGAACACGCCTGAGTCGGTGAACTCGATCGAATCTCCCGAGTTCTGCCCGAACCACTTCCCGACAAGCGGCGCTGGAACGGTCACCCTGCGGGGCCCGCTTGAGCACGCAACCGACGCCACCGCGGCGGTCGCGGCTGTCAGCGCAATCGCCGCGAAGCGAAGGAGTGAGCGCGGGCATTTCCGCGTATCCATTTGGAAGCGAGCCACTTGCGAGCCTTCGGGTACTGCTTGGCTCGCGGTCCACGGATTCATCGGCGGAAAGTTTAGCCCAAAAATTTGTCCTTTCGCTTGCGATGCGCGCCTAGGAATCCGACAGTTGTTCCAAGCCCATCGGTGCGGTGAGGTTTCGCAACAAACAACCGTTGGCCAACGAGGCGGATCGGCGCACCTCAGCGGGCGCCGATCCGCCAGTTGTTTTTTTGGCGCTTCGGGAAATCGTGTGGGCTGCGGTGGGGCTCTGGGCGGGGGTCAGGGGTCACAGGGGTCAGGCGAAGACCGGAGAAAACGTGCGATTTGTCTTACTCGCGGCAAGAATTGTCCCAATACGGGACACTTTTTACCCGGAGCAGCGTCTCGGTCGGTCTTCGAGCGAACCGGCCTGAGCGTTGAAGCGCGCGGATCAGCCTGCGGCAGCAGAGTGACCCACACGGATTCCCGAAGACCCGTTTTTTTGTCCCCTTCGCCCGCGCTTCGTTGCCGATCGGTCGGCCCAATCAGGAACGCCAAACAGGAACGCCAATCACGGACCCTGCGCAGGCGGCCTCGGCAGCAGATGATCTCGGCGCCCGTCCGCGGAAGCCGATGCGTGGATCGCGTCGTGCCAGGAGGGTGGCGCAGCGTCCGGAGGCATTTCGTCCTCGTGGTCTTGCGAATCGCCATGCAGACGCAGGAGCGACAGATCGATGTACTCATGCACGCTCGCATCGGGCGGAAGATCACGCACCTGCTCGCACAGCACATGAAGCATCAGCTGCTCGTAGAGTTCGCGGTCTGTCAGGTGATCCGTGTGGATGAGGTAGACGCCAAGTCCCGCAAGCGCATCGATCAGATCCCACAGCACGAGTGACAACTCCGTGTCGCCCACATCCGAAGGTGGTGGCGGCACGACGCCGATCTCCTCGAGTTGCTGCAGGTTGGTCGTCCAATCTGCCCGCTCAAAGTCGTGCACAAGCGTCCAGTACATGCGGTCCGTGCACCCGCCCCTCTCGCGCGCATCCGCCACGAGACGGTCGATCGCCTCCGCTCGGTCACGGCGCTTGCGTTCATGAAGTTGGTCGATCTCCGTGCGCGATTGCGCACATCTGCATGAGTGATTCTGCCGCATGTTTGTCCCCTTTTTGTTGTCGGTCCCCGTCCTGCCCAGCGCGGGCGCGGCGCGAACGCGCCTCTCCGCGTGGCACGCTAGGCGCGCGCACCTCGTGCGCAGGTTGGCGGGCGCATTTTCTTGGCTCACCTCTGCCCATCCCGTTTTGCACGCGATCGCACGCCGCTTTGGAGCATCGCCCCTGATCCAAAACGGCTGCCCGCATCCGCACTTCCACACTCGACAGGCACCGTTACGCTTCCGTCATGGGTTCTGCGCTCCTCATGATCGTTGCGGTCGCCAGCATGGCGGCCGTCGGCTTCGGCGTGTGGAAACTGGTGAATCATCAGGAGGCAGGCGACCGCGACCTCCAGCGCAAGCTCGACGCGGACGACGCTCGCGCACGACTCGCGCGCGAACGCCGCATCGCCGCGCATCGCGACGAAGCGCCCACGGCGGACACGGCGGAGCAGGCGCCGCCAGACACGCGCGACTGATCGACCGCTTTGGGGTGTGACGGACTGCGGCGCGACGGGTCAGGCGAGCGCCCGGCGAATGCCGTTCATCTTGCTCTGCATGTGCCGCCCCGGACAGGCGGTGCGGGCGCTCGACCACTCCTGATGGGAACGCACTTGCGTGCTGCGAAGCCCGTACTTCTTCATGCACACACGCAAGTGCCGATCGAGCGCTGCCAACTGGGCCATGCTGGGCGTGTGCAGGTCGAAGTTGCCGACCATGAGGATCCCCACATTCCCCTCGTTGTTGTCCTTCACATGCGCCCCCTGGTAGCGAATGTCCCGCCCCTCCCACACGCGCCCAGCGCGGTCGATGACATAGTGGTAGCCGATGTCCGCCCAGCCCTTTCCTCGGTGACCGTTGCGAATCAGTTCAAGGCGCCCCTTGCACGCTGCCATGTCCGTCGCCGTGAAGGCGGTCATCCCATCGTGATGAACCGTGACCCATCGCACGGGAAGCATCGGGTCGATGTTGCGCGTATCGGGCGTTCCGCTTGTCCACGAACTTCGAGGAATCACACCCGTCATCGGTGGTGCAGGGGGAAGCGGCGCCGGCGGAGGCGTCACGACGGTCGGCGCAGCAGCGAGCAGCGAATCATCAGGCCACAGTGGCGAGGGAAGCCGAGTCACGCGGCGCACGGGTGTCGTTGCGCATCCCGCGAGCAGACCCATGCCGAGCATCAACAGCGTGCGCCGCGGAAGGTGCGGCAGTAGCCGCGCCCTCCCGATTTCGGGAAGATCACTGGACGCTGAGTTGGACATCGTGGCTTGCCTCCCTTGCTATCGACCCAACCCATGAAACGCATGAAGATTACGCCCCGTTTCCCCCCCTTGTTCGGGTAGGATTCAGGATCCTCCGGCGCGGAGAACGCCACCCACACAAATGACCCAACAGACCGAGCCAGAAACCCGATATTCCGCGGAAGACATTCAAGTTCTTGAGGGTCTTGAAGCGATCCGCAAGCGCCCGGGCATGTATGTCGGCGGCACGGGGCTGAACGCCCTTCACCACCTCGTGTACGAGTGCGTGGACAACTCCATCGACGAGTCGATGGCGGGGTTCGCCACGCAGGTGATCGTGCGGCTGGGTGTCGACGGTTCCTGCACCGTCATCGACGACGGGCGCGGCATGCCCGTCGATCCGATGCGCAGCGACAACCCGAAGATCGACGGCCGCCCGGCGATCGAAGTCATCCTGACCGAGCTGCATGCGGGCGGAAAGTTCGACAACAACGCCTACCAGGTGTCGGGCGGTTTGCACGGCGTTGGCGTGAAGTGCGTGAACGCGCTCAGCGCATGGACGGAAGTGGAAGTGCACAAGGCCGGCGTGGCATGGGGCATTTCGTTCGAGCGCGGTCACTGCACCAAGCCGCTGCACCGCATCCGCGAATCGGGCGTCGCCAAGAACGGGACGCGCATCACTTTCCTCCCCGATCCCGACATCTTTCCCGACACCCAGTTTCGCGCGGACATGCTCGAGTCGCGGCTGCGCGAGTTGGCATTCCTCAACCCCGGCGTGTCGATCCGATTCATCGATGAGCATGTGGGTTCCGATGGGTCGCAGCGCGATGTGACCTTCTGCGACAAGTCGGGGATCGCGTCGTATGTGCGCTGGCTGAACGACGCGAAGGTGACGCAGAGCCCGTGCATCAGCGTGCGCCGCACGGACAGTGAACGGGGGCTCGAGTGCGACATCGCGATGCAGTACACCGATGCGACGGCGGAGAATCTGCTGGCGTTCGGCAACAACATCCGCAATCCCGATGGCGGAACGCATGTCGCGGGATTCAAATCTGCACTGACGCGCGTGGTGAACGGCTACGCCAAGCGCGAGGGGATCGTGAAGGACCTCGTGCCGAGCGGCGACGACCTGCGCGAAGGACTGACCGTCGTCGTCAGCGTCAAGCTGCCGAACCCCCAGTTCAACAACCAGACCAAGGAAAAACTGCTGAACGAGGAGATCGAGGGCTTCGTGAGCGCTGCAGTCGCCGAGGAGTTGACGGCGTGGATGGATTCCAACCCGCGCGAAGCGAAGTTGATCTGCCAGCGGGCAATCCTGGCGGCGGAAGCGCGCGAGGCGGCGCGGAAGGCGCGCGAACTCATCAAGCGCAAGGGTGCGCTCGGCGACAGTGCGCTGCCGCAGAAGCTCGCAGACTGCTCCAGCGACGATGTCGAGTCCACCGAGATCTTCATCGTCGAGGGTGACAGCGCAGGTGGCAGCGCCAAGGGCGGGCGCGATCATGTGCACCAAGCGATCCTTCCGCTGCGCGGCAAGTTGCTGAATGTCGAGAAGTGCCGACTCGACAAGGTCCTTGCGTTCGAGGAAATCCAGACGCTCGTGCAGGCGCTGCAGTGCGGCATCGGCAGCGATCTCGATGTCTCCAAGCTTCGCTACGGACGCATCATCATCATGACCGACGTCGATGTAGACGGCAGCCACATCCGCA
>SXGR01538230.1_pt1 | contig 81534 bp, 64 predicted proteins | sample 3174711 | NCBI WGS metagenome assembly SXGR01 (sample SAMN11356860, study PRJNA531348) | freshwater metagenome | isolation source: freshwater sample F1-60 | place: China: Fuxian Lake, Yuxi | collected 2017-12-25 | reverse complement strand
ATCGACGCGCAGGACGTCGAGGTGATAGCGCTCGAGCCACGCGAGCGCATTAGCGATCAGGAAACAGCGGACTTCATTGCGGCCGTAGTTAAAAATCAGCGTTCCCCAATCCATGTGGGCACCTTGGCGGGGATCCGCGTGTTCGTAGAGATGCGTGCCGTCAAATTCCGCGAGGGCAAAACTGTCGCGGGGAAAATGGGCGGGCACCCAGTCGAGAATCACCCCAAGCCCGCGGCTGTGCAGGTGGTCGACAAACCACGCGAAATCCTCGGGCGTCCCAAAGCGGTGGGTGGGCGCGTAAAAGCCCGTGACCTGATAACCCCACGAACCGTCGAACGGATGTTCCGCCAACGGCATCACCTCAATATGCGTGAAGCCCATGTCGACGGCGTAGTCGGCGAGTTGCACCGCCAATTCCCGATACGTCAGGGGGCGGTCAGCATCCTCGGGTTTACGTTTCCACGAGCCGAGGTGACCTTCGTAAATCGACATCGGCCGGTCGAGCTGACCGGCCTGCGCGCGACGCTGATCCATCCACGCGCCATCGCTCCACTGAAATTTCGCGGTGTTGCAGACGATCGCGGCGTTGTTCGGTGGCGGCTCAAAGCAAGTGCCATACGGATCCGTCTTGGTCAAAAGACCGCCACGCTGATCGCGGATTTCAAATTTGTAGAGCTCGCCCTCGCCGAGGCCCGGCACAAACAACTCCCACACCCCCGACGCGCCGAGCGCGCGCATCGGATGAAAGCGACCATCCCAGCGATTGAAACTGCCGACGACCGAAACCCTCGACGCCGACGGTGCCCACACGGCAAACGAAACTCCGGGCACGCCACCAAGGGTGCGCAGGTGAGAACCGAGTTTGTCGTAGACCCGATGTTCATTACCCTCATTGAACAGGAACAGATCCTGATCCCCGAGCGTCGGCAGAAAGCAGTAGGGATCGAAGAACTGCCAGATTTCGCCGTTCGCGTAAGTAGCCCGTAGTTGGTAGCGGAAGACCGTCGGTCGCTTGGCGATGAAGACCTCGAAAACGCCTTCCGCAGCCACCGACTTCATCGGGTGCGCCTGCGGCGGCTGGGCGTCGAGCTCCACCACTTCACAGGCCGCGACGCCGCTCAAAAACGCCCGCACCACGACACCTTGGCTCCGGTTCCGCGTCAGGGGATGCATGCCGAGCACAGAGTGGGGCGTGGCATGTTTCGCCTGGAGCAGGGCGGAGAGGTCGGCTTTGGAAATAATCACGCGGTCGAAAGTGTTGGGCGAATAGACCTAGCTTAACGTGTGACGCGAGCAAGGTGTGGTCTAGCCCGTATTTCGAGCCGCCAGAAATATCCCCCGCGGCAACTGCCCGACCACGCGCCGCGCCGCCGCGGAAGCTTGCTTGCCCCAGAAGCGCCACCTTTGCTGCGCGCGTGATTCGCCGTCTCGTACTTTTCGTCCTCATCGCTCTCGCCGCGCCCTGGCTTCAGGCGCAGCAGGAACTCGTCCTGACCGCGGAAACATCCGAGTTCGACGGCAAGACCAAAGAAAACGTCTTGCGGGGAAAAGCCCGCGCTACCGACGGGATTACGCTCATCACCGCCGACGAGATCCGCCACAACTCCGAGACGGCGACCATCACCGCAATCGGTCACGCCGTCTTCACCCGTCTCGAAATCCGCCTGCTCGCCGATAAAATCGTCATCCGACGACGCGATCAGAGTTTCACGGCCGAGCGCGTCCGGTTCGGCGCACATCCCTACTACGCCGAGGCCGACGCCGCCTCCGGCACCCTCAAAGAGATTATCCTGACCCATGCGACCGTCACCTACGGCGAACCCGGCCCGTGGCAGCCGACCTTTCGCGCCGACGAGATCATCTACGCCCCAGGTCAACGCCTCCGGAGCGAAAACATCCGCGTCGGCATCGGCCACGCGCAGCCCCTGCCCTTCCCGCGTTTCCAGCAGGACCTCAAACAACCCTTCGTCGCTTTCACGACGTTCAACGGCGGCTACCGCTCGTCGCTTGGCGCGTTCGCCGAAGCCGGACTTCAGCTACCGACGGCGACCCCTGTGCGCCTCGGGGGCGACCTCGGAGTTTATTCGGCCCGCGGAGTGATATTCGGCCCATCCGGGAGCTACGGCCGCGTCCCCGGCGCCACGAGCGACCCCGTTCTTCGCGGCTTCTTTCGGACCGGCTACATCAACGACCATGGCGACAAGAAATTCGACACGCTGGGCCACCCGGTGCCGGAAAACCGCGGCTACGTGGAATGGCAGCACGAACAAAAACTCGCTGAAAACCTCTCGCTCACCGCGCAACTCAATTGGTGGAAAGACTCCGAAATCCTCCGCGACTTCCGCCCCCGCGCATTTTTTCCCGTGCAGGAACCCGACACCTTCGTCGAAGCCACTTACGCGGGCGTCAACACCCTCGTCTCGCTCTTCGCGCGCTTCCAGCCGAATTCGTTTCAACGTGTGCAGGAGCGTCTGCCCGAACTGCGCTTCGACCTGCTGCCGCGGGCGGTAGGCAACGGCTTCTACGATCGCTTCAGTGCGAGCGTCGCCGTGTTGCGCGAGGCCCCATCCCTCGGCGGTCCACGGCTCAGCTCCAACCGGCTCGACGCCGATTACTCGCTGTCGCGACCGTTCACGCGCGGAGACTGGCTGTCGTTTAGCCCAGTCGCCGGCGCCCGCGTGACTCACTACGCCAATCCCACGGGCATCACCCCCATCGGCAACACCACCCGCACTCTCGGCGAAGTCGGCTTCGACGCAGCGCTCCGTTCCAGTGCGACGTGGGACTACAAAAATCCACGCTGGAAGATCGACGGCCTGCGCCATCTCCTCACCCCCCGGATGAGCTACCGCTATATTCCCGAGGCCGGCAAGGGCGCGGGCTACATCGCCGCGATCGACCGCCGCACTTTCGCCACCTACCTCCAACCCCTCGGCCTCGGTGACCAGCGCAACCTCGACGATCTCACGGCCACCAACACGCTTCGTATCGGTTTCGACAACACGCTCCAAACCCGCGACCCGGTCCACGGCTCCCGCGACCTCCTGACGTTCAACATCGCCAACGATTTTCGCTTTCAGCGCGCGCCCGGTGAGCGCGACGTCTCCGAAGTCCACACTGAACTCGCGCTGGCTCCCGCCGCCTGGGTCTCGATCGATGTTTACCAGAGCTTCGCGCCGCAGAACTTCACGCTCCGCGAATTCAATTCCGGCATCACCCTGCGCGACGGCGCAGTGTGGTCCGCGCGTTTCTCCAATAATTTTCTGCGCGGCGAAATCCAAGACTACCAACTCGACGCCCGGGTACGGCTCAATGAGACCTACGACAGCCTGACCCGACTCCACTACGACGCCCGCAAACGCCGCTTCAACGAGCAGGCCTACGGTCTCTCTCAAAATCTCGGCAACACTTGGCTGGTGTCCTACATCGTCAGCCTCTATTCGGGCCCCCGCCGCGAGAGCCATTTCGGCCTCAACGTGCAAATCCAAGCCCGAGGTTTCTGACCACCTATGAGTCTCACCGGCAGCCAGCAAAAAATCTTCCTCCGCCTTCTCGCCGCCCTGCGCCCCAACTGGCACACCGACACGAATCTTCCCGCGGGCATCTCCGAACTGTTTGCGGCCAATCGCTCCTTCGGTTCGCGCGACCGACGCCTTTACCGCGAGCTGATCTACACCACGTTGCGGTTCCTCCCGTGGATCGAACCTCTGCTCGACACCGACCCTGACCGCGCCGCCAAAGCCGTCGCTTGGCTCGCCGCCGATTTGCCCGCCACGCGGGCCTACCGTGCCGCACTCTGTGGCGACTGGCCGGTGTGCCCCGCCGCTGTATCCGCCAAAGCCAGCCACCTCGGTGCCAGCCCCGACACCTTGCTCCCCGCTTGGCTCACCCGCCACTGTGCCGAAGCGGCCGTGGTGCCCAACCTCGACACGTTGCACACGCGCGCTCCGCTCTGGCTCCGACTGCAAACAAAAGACGCCGCGCGCGTCGTCGCCGAATTCAACACGAAACAGTGGCCCACGCGCCGCTCGCCCGTTCTCTCCGGCGCCCTCGAAGTTCTCGCTGAAGCCGACGTCACCAAGTCCGATGCCTGGACTCAGGGGCTCTGCGAAGTCCAAGACCTCGGTTCCCAGCTCATCTTGGAATCGACTGGCATCGCCCCGGGCGGACGCTGGCTCGACGCCTGCGCCGGCGCCGGCGGAAAGACCCTCCAGCTCGCATCGTTACTCGGCCCAAAAGGGCACGTCGATGCGCATGACATCCGCGCCTCGGCGCTGCGCGAACTCGAAATCCGCGCCACCCGTGCCCGCGCTACGACAATCTCGGTCCTCCCCACCCTGCCCGCCACGGGTACTTACGACGGCGTCCTCGTCGACGCGCCGTGCAGTGGCACGGGCACGTGGCGCCGCGCACCGCATCTTAGGTGGACGACCAGTGCCGGCCAAGTCAGCACCGCCGCCGAAAAGCAGGTCGCGTTGCTCCATCAATTCTCGGCGCTCGTGCGCCCCGACGGTCGCCTCATCTACGCGACGTGCTCTCTGAGCCGCTTGGAGAATGAAGACGTGGTCACTGCATTTCTCGCGGCACACAGCGAGTTCACCCATGAACCGCCCGTGCGTCCCTTTGGGGCCGCGCCCCGCAGTGTCGGTCTGGCGATCTTGCCCGCCGCGCACAATACCGACGGTTTCTACGTCGCCGCGTTGCGTCGGGCCTAATTCCGTTTCCGCAACAATCCGGCCAGCCGCGTAAACGTGTCCTCGCCAAAACCGAGCGCGCGCTTGATCTGCGCGTCGCGCTCCACCGGGTTGGCCAGCCGCGCGGTCGCCCGCCACTCCCGCCAACTCAGCATGCCGAGCGCCCACAGGACGGCGCCGGTCACCGGCACGGGCACGTCGCTACCGTGCAGTATCCGCGCCGCCAGTTCGGGCTCCAGCAGGCGCTGCAACGCAATCGGCCGGAGCCGAAAGTTTGCCGCCGCCAGCGCACTGTTGTCCCCGTAAAGTCGTGAAAAGCGCCGCGTCATCTCCGCGAACACCTCGAAATAGTCGGGATCGACCAACATCATGCCGGTTCCGCTGTGCGCCGCAATGCAGGTGACGCCGATCTCCAGCGCCCGCGTCAGCACGCGCGGATCAGCGAGTCTCGGCGCAATCACGGGTAAGGTGCGTTCGCTCCCCGTGTGCGCGAGCAAGATCAGGCCGCTCTCCGCCATACGTTCGAGAAACCCCGAGTAGCGCCGGTCGTTCCAGTCGATGTTCTGGCAGTTCGGCAGACATTTCAACATGACCGCACCTTCACCGAGGCAGCGCTCCAGCTCATCCATCGCGTCACGCCTCGCCGGGTGGATCGATACCGCCGGTAGGAATTCAGGATGCTCCCGCGCGAGCCGCAGCACAAAACTGTTGGGCACGTAAAACGACCCCGCTCCCTCGATGATCGAGCCGTCGTCGCGGCGTGGCTCGTCCTGCGCAAGGATGACCGCGGCGTCGAGCGACGATGCCCGCACGAACCGCAGCAACTGCTCGGCGTAGAGCCCGTCGAGATCACCGGTGAGCGCACTCCGCGGCAGCCCAACACCACGCAGCATGAACGGCGCGCCGTAGCTCGTGACCCCGCGGGGATGATACCGGCAGCCCGTGCCCCCGGTGCCATTGCCGACGACGTGGACGTGACAATCGATCCGCACGATTCCAGAATTCTGAGGTTTCCTCGCTCAGGCTTTCGTAACGGCTAACGCCAGTTCGCGACAGCCCTTGAGATCCAGTTTTCCGGTTCCGAGCACCGGTATTTTCTCCACCCGCTCCACTATTTTTGGCACCCACAACCCCGGCAAGCCGGCGCCGAGCAATTTTTCGCGCACCTCCGTGGAGGTGAGGGCCAACGTCGTCAGCAACACCAGCGACTCCCCTTTGGCCGCATCGGGCACACCCATCACCACCGCGACGTAGCCCGCACTTTGGTCGAGATCGAAGAGCTCGATAATCCGATTCTCCACATTGCCGTGCGGCACCATTTCACCGCCAATTTTTGAAAAACGCGACAGTCGGCCTTCGATAAATAGAAACCCGTCATCGTCGAACCGTCCGAGATCGCCCGTGATAAACCATCCGTCGTGAAACGCCGCCCGCGTTTTCTCCGGGTCGTGCAGATAGCCTGCGAACACGTTGGCCCCACGGAAGAGCACCATGCCCGTCTCGGTCATCGGTAAATCGCGCCATGTCTCCGGATCGACAATCCGGGCCGTCATGCCCGGCATCATCCGGCCGACCGCTCCGGGACGCTTACCGACTTGCGGCTCGTTGGTTGCAACGACCACCGGTGGATGCGGCTGGTTGATGTTCGCCGCGGGGGTCGTTTCAGTGAGCCCGTAGCCCTGCATGATGTCGATGTGGAACGTTTCCAAGAACCCCCGGGCAAGATCGTCGGTTAACTTCTCCGCACCCGTGACCACCAAATCGAGACTGCGCAGCTCCGCCGGTAACGCTTTCTTCAGTACGGGGCGAATAAATGTCGGCGCACCCAAGAGCACCGTGGCTTTTTCCTCGGCGATCGCGTCGATGAGTTTCCTCGTGTCGAGCGGACTGGGCACCGTCACGACGTGGCAACCCCGCAGCAGCGGATACCACAGTGTGACTGTGAAACCAAAACTGTGAAACACCGGCAGGCACGCGAGGAGCGAACAGGTTGCGGGCAGAATGGAGAGCGATGAAATCTGCGCACAGTTCGCCAAAATATTGCGATGCGTGAGCACGACTCCCTTCGGTTCTCCCGAGCTTCCGCTCGTAAACAACAACCCTGCCTCGTCCCGATCGCCGCGCCGCGGCAAACGCAGGAGATCCGCGCACCATTGGTTCGGAAGCACCCACGCAGCCAGCAACCACGGCAGCAGCGCCCGCTTGCCGCCGCACGCTGCGATCTCGGCCTTGAGATCCAGCGTGCGCTCCGGCCACGGGAAATTGGGCAGCTTCGCCCGCACCGCATCGGCACTCAGCACCGTCACAATGCCCCCCAACTTGAGACTGGCTTCCAAAGCCACGCGGGCCGTCGTGAAATTCAAGTTAACGGGAATCTTGCCCGCCGCCATGACCGCCAGATTCGCGATAAATGCTCCAGCCCCGGGTGGCAGCACCACCCCGACCCGGTGCTCGGGCACCGTCGCGCGAATCCGCCCCGCCAGCGCTCCCACCACTGCATAGAGCTGGGCGCAGGTCAGCTCACGCCGCCCCACCGTGCGATCGATCACTTGCACTCGCCAGGGGTGTTTCGTGATCGCACGAACACACTCGCGACCGAGGTGGCGCTTCAGCACCGGACGTTCCTCAAACGCGATGCGCCCCAGATCCAGCAGTTCCCGCCTCGCCCAACTCAGGCTCACTTCCTCCGGAGGCGTGGCTCGGCCGAAGGCGATAAACGCAGGCGTCGGCAGCAGCCGCGGCGATTTCCAGAGGTATTTATTGCCTGCAAACGAAAACACCGAGCCCCACAAACCGTCGATGGCGGCCGCGACCACCGGGACATTCGCCTGCCGCGCCATCACCTCGAAACCGCGCTGAATCTTCATCAGCTGTCCCGTGCGCGAGATTTGGCCTTCCGGACACACGCACACCACTTCGCCGGCCGTGAGTGCGGCCACGGCCGCCTTCAGGCCCGAACGGGGCAGCTCAGACGAGATCGGAATGGAACCGCTGATTTCGAAGCACCAATTGAAAAACGGATTCCGTTTGAGTCCTTGGTGACCCACGAACCGGATCGGTCGCGGACACGACATCTGCAGAACGATCACATCGACATAGGAAATGTGATTGGCGATGAGGAGCACGCCTCCCGCGACCGGAATATTCTCCGCTCCGCTGCTGCGAACGCGATAGAGCGTGCGTGCCACTACGCTGGCGATGAGCTCGAGAAAATAGGGCAGCTGCGAACGCCGGCGAAAAATGGGGTAAGTCATGGTCGCAATCCCGTATGCCGGTGAATTCGGCGAATTTTCCAAGCTTTTTATGGGAGCGGAATATCCTGCCGACCCGGGCCACGACGCCGAAATCAGCCGACCCTTTTGCTCCATTCCCGCAAATCCGACGCTAGTTCCGCGAATCCGGGAAAATCATTCTCCAACCTGCGCGTATCCCGGCGGTGGCGCTCCAGCTCGTGTAACGAACAGCGGATCTCGTGCGCCAGGCTCGGCCGATCCGTGCCATACGCTCGCCATTTCAGTTCCGCCCGCGAATAGGGCTGCGCCCGCTGCTCTTGCCCAGCGATCCACAGCGCCTCGCTCACCTGCGGATCGCGGCCACAGAGGAGCCACGCTTCTAGGGCTGGCACCGCCACGCCGACGCCGCGGAGGACACGGGAGCGCCCCCGCGCCGCCGGAAATTTCTTGGTCGTGCGGTGAAATATCCCGCGCAACTGGCACATCCGGCAGTGCGGATGATAATAACCCGGGGCGTTGTGCGCCGCCGTATGCACCACCGTGTCGTCCGAGTCGCAACTGACGACGAGCGCATCGGTGTCGGTGTTGAAATGCAAATGGTGGATCACCGCCGGCAAGACTTGGGCGACATTCGGCCATCCCCGCGCCCGCAACCCCGGTGCCACGAATTTCGGGGGCGCTCCCAACACCGCCTCAACAAGCACGCGCAAGACCGCCTCATCGGCGGGCGATTCACTGAGCAACGCGACTTTCATCGCTCGTCCGGGACGCCCCCAAGAATACCGCTGAACCACATGTCGCCGAGGGAGCCTTCGATGAGCAGTTCCTTGATATCCGGACGATCCGCGAGCCGTTCGAAGCGCGCCACCGTTCCCTGCTTCTGCGCGATGACGATTTCCTCTGGATGGTCTCGGAACAAGTCGAGCAAGTAGGGCGAATGCGTCGTTGCAATCACCTGCACCGCCTGCCGCGCGAGTCCGAACGACTTTGGGTAACTCAGCCGGTAGAGCACATCGCGCACCTCGCGCAGCAAGCGCGGATGAATCCCGCGGTCGATCTCCTCGATACACAGCACCGCCGGCGGATCCGGTTCGAACGCGATGACGAGCATGGCTAGCAAATAGAGCGTGCCCTGCGAGAGATTCTCGGCCGAGACGAGCCCGCCATCCACCAGGCGCATGGAAAACTCCACCACGCCTCCGTCGCTCTCGGCCACCTCTAAGCCCACATACTCCGGCCACAGCCGCACCCCTTCCGCGACGAGTGCCGCAAACTCCACCGGCGCACGTCGGCGCAATCCTCCGAGGACCGCCGCCAGAGTCCCGCCGTTGGAGGAGAGTTCCGCACCGGTCTTTGCTGACGATGGTTCCGCCATCGCGTAATGATCAAAAAAATAACTGCGGATATGTCCCACGCGCTCCCGCAACGTCGGCCAATCGGGCGCATCAGGCGGGATCACTTGCAACAAATCGCACACCACCTCCGACCTGCACCCCAATCGCGCCTGCACCGAATCATGCGGCGGAAAAAAACGAAATTCTATTTCCGGTCCGTCCGTCCGCTGTTCCCCTTCCGCCAACGGCAGCTTCGAAAGTGTCCGCAACCGCAGCAGAGCTTGGATGAGACTCGTCTTACCGCTGCCATTGGGACCGATGACGAGGTTAAACGGCAGCAGCGTCAGGCTCGTTTCCCGCAGCGCTTTGAATTTTCGAAATGCGACGGAGGCGATCACGGTCGAACGTTCTCCACGACCGCGCGGAAAATCAACCTCCGTCGTTTCCCGGCAATGCGCCGCTGCGGACCATGCTGGAAACGAGGCAGCGAGCATGACTCCCCGCCTGCGGGGCGAAACAACGCGCAGAGCAAGCTGGCGGCGCCATCCGTACGCCGTAAGCCGCGAGGGACCAACCACAGCCGCCAGCCCCGATCTCACTACTTCCCGCCGCCAATCAGTTTATTGAAAAGCTCCGACGCTCTCTCGGTCACACCCGATTTCTCGAGCGCGAGAGCGGCCATCGCTTGATTGAGTTCAGTCGTGTCGGGCCGAGCCAACGTCCCGGCCACTTTCAACGGCAGCGTACACGGGGCGTAGCCGAGTTCGTCGGTCGTTGCTTCAAGTTTGCCAAGATATTTGAGCAAATCCGCCGTTCGGCCTCTGCCGCGCAAACTCAACTCTAGGTTGAGCGGTTGCTCTAGGATGCCCGTGCCGGGCTGGGCCATGATCGCTCCACCCCCAGAGAGCCGGAGTTCGGGCGCGATCAGGGAAAAGTCCTTGAGGGTCGTGTTCATCGCTTCGTCCCATGTAAAGACCAGATTGAGCTGGTCGTAGGGAATCGCTGTCAGCGTCTTGGAGATCTCAGCGACCGCTTGGGCCTTGTTCGCAATATCGGCGATGTCTTTTTTCCCGGTCACCGAGCCAAGGATACTACCAATCGCGGCGGCCCCGGCGGCAATTTTTCCGGCCGTCTCTACCTTGGCCGAGTAACTCATCGGCAGGCCACGAAACACGCCGCCCTTGCTCGCCAGTTGAAAATCTCCTTGCGTGGACGCGGCGAGGTCGCCCAGAGACGCCGCACGACCGACGAGCTGGCTCGCGACCGCAAATTTACCTTCGACCGTCGCGGGTTGCCCCGGGCTGAAGGTTCGAAAGAGCGAGCCCGGATTGAATTCGCGCAACGCGAGGTCGGCGGCCAGTGCATAGGGCGTGACTGATTTTGCGTCGAACGTCAGTGCGCCGTTCACTTTGGCTTCGGCGCCGTCCCCGAGCCCAGCGCGGAAATTCACTATTTTCGCACCGCCAGCCTCGAGGCTAACGGTGCCTGCAACGTCGCTGACCAGAAAAGTATCGGAGTAAACCACCTGTTTTAGTGCAAGCTGGACTTGGCCACGAATCCCCGCCCACGGCGGGGCGTTATCGCGAGAGGCCGTCACCGCTCCAACCGACGACGGCGTCGGCGGCGTGACCCTCAAGAGCACAGATAGAACCTGGGCATCGTCGATCACGAACCGCTCACTCGTGACACGGGCGTCAACCACGAGACTCGACTTTTCGGGTGTCGCGGTGCCCGCCAAGGTAAGATCTGATTTTCGTCCGTCCCGCTCGATGATCAGCGGCACCCGCAGGGACAAGACCCGATCGGCGGAGATATCCACCCGCAGGCCGGCACTCAGCGATGGAAGTTTTTGTTGCGATGTTTCCGCGTCAATTGCGAGGTTCGTAAGCGCGATATTCGCTTCGATTTCACTTTTCGCCGCGAGACTCACGATGAAGTCGCCGGCTGCGGTACCCGCCGTCAGCGTTATTTTCTCTGCCAGCGCCGGTTGTCGCAGTGCCTCAGAAAAATTAATCGAAAATCTCCCGGTAGACTTGATGGGCTGACCCTCACCCTGGAGCTGACCGACCTTGCCCTCGAGCGTCAAGACCCCCGCTGAACCGCTTGTGGCCGTGAGCGGTGACACCTCCGCTTGCCAGCCCTGCGGGGTGTACTCAAACGCCGCCGTGAGCGACATATCCAAACCGTTAAATATGGGTTTGCCGACTTGGGCTAACGAAACACCTGCGACCGTCAGCGGCGATTTCGAGCGAAGTGAAAATCCGCCGCCGCGCGCCTTGGCGACCAACTCACCCCGAAGGTCAGTTCTGGAAAAAGTAACATCCTTGAGAAACGGCTGGACCCACGCCAGCGGCAGGCCGTGCAACGCGAGTCCCAGCAGGTCGCCGGTCGGGTCCGCAACCTTGAGTTCGCCGCTCTTGGAATTGAACTCGAAGGGCTGGAGTGATTGTACACTGGCGACCGGTTGGACCCCGGCAAACGCAGCCCTGAGGCGCTCAACCCGCAGGCTATCACCGCCGTGGGACAAATCGAATTCCGCGGTCAACTTGACCGGACCGAGGGATGCTAGTTCGGCTTGGACGACACCGAGTTTGTCCGCCGAAGCGACCAACGTTCCCGTTGCCTGCACTTCGCTGGTGGTCGTTTCAACGTTGAGCCCTCCGGCTCCGGCCAACGTGAACAGGGGCAGCGATCGCCCGAGCGCGAAGGGAGAAAGATCGGTATCACGCAGGTCCAGTTTCCAAGTGCCCGAAAGGTGGCGGCTGCCAAAGGGGAGTTCTGCTTTGAGACCAGCGAGGAGGCGGGCACCGTCAGAGAGCGAGATCGCGTAGCTTTCCCCCGTGGAGGCGCGCGCGGCAGCAAGATCAGCTGCCAGCTTCACTCCATTGGGAAACTGAGCGCCCGTCGCAGCGGCCTCCACCTGGGTCGCTAGAAGGGCAAACGTGCGGGGCGTATCCATCGCCGCGATAAAACGCCCGGAAATCTTGAGCGCGTTGACCGTCACCTCGTCACCCTTGAGCTCCACGGCCAGATCAAAAACAAACGTGCCCTCGCGGCCCGAGCTCAAACCTCCGCCCTTCAGCACGACGTGCGCGCGACCGGCAGTCATCCCGGGCGCAGGTGGCAACCTGACGTCGCCTTCAAGTTCAACGCCATCGACCGTCAGATCAAAAGGTAATGCAGCTTGTGCAAACACACCTTGAAAAACGCGCACGGCAACCTCCGCCGATGCGGAAACCGATGCGACCGCAGGAGACGATTTCGCTGCGGTCGCAGCGAGTTTATAAGCGGTCAGATCCAGCTTCCAGCCCTTCGCCACCAGACGCCGGAGAGAAATCTTTTGATTCAAGCACGCATCCACGACCGATAGCTCGGCCGTGAGGGACGGTAGCACGATCACCGCGCCAGCTTGTTCCAATTCGAGATTGTTGACCACCACGGACTGGAATCCGACGGCAACTTCTCCCAACGTTCCTTTCAGTCCCGGCTGGCCAGCCAGTGCCTTACGGGCGGCCCAGGTTTGCACCCCTGAGGTAAGCGCAAGGACACCCACCAGCAGGACCACGACGACCAGCACAACACCAGCGATGAGGCGACGCCGGACCGATTTCTTCATGAACGGGGGACCATGACATCGCAGGCTGGCATGGGTTGCAGATTGGGTGCGAAGAAATTATTCGACGCCGGAATTCCGGCAAATTGCGCTGGCCTCGACCCACGGAGCCCCAGCGTCACGGCGTCGTCACAAATTCATCGGGCTGCCCCATTGCTTTGCGCACACTGGCGACAGCGACATTGTAGGTATAGTAAGCTTGCAGCTGATTCGTGCGGGCGGTGGTCAAATCAACTTGCGCGGAGAGCACGTCAAGTTGCGTCGCCGTGCCGGCGTTGTAACGAGCGGTCGCGAGGCGCACGGCTTCCTCGGCTTGCGCGACCACTTTTTTCGAGGCGTCGGCGAGTTCGACCGCCTGTTGCCATTGGGAAAACGCGCGACGCACCTCCACGTCGGCGGCTAGTTGGAACTCGGCGAGCGAGAGTTTGGTTTGCTCCAGCACGGAGCGCGCCTGCGCCACGCGACCGGCAGTCGCGCGCCCGTCGAAAATATTCCACTGCGATTGCACGCCAATCCGCCAGCCGTCGTGGGACTCCCGGAACGCGTTACCCGTGCCCTTGCGCAGTTCCCAGCCTCCAAATGCAGAAACGTGCGGGAGTGCGTTCGCCCCCGCCACCGTGAGCGTCTGCTCGCGCGAAGCGGCGAGCCTGGCCAGCCGTTGCAGCTCGGGACGTTTGGCGCGCGAGGCTTCGAGCGCGGCGACCAAGTCAAACGTCGTCGGCGAGAATTCAAGCGTGCCGAGGAAGACCGGCAGCTTGTCAATTTGGTCGGGGAGGTTGGTGGTGAAGCCGAGCGACTGGCGCAGTGACTCGACGGCGAGCCGGAAATCGTTTCCCGCAGTGATGAGTGGGAACTTGGCGTTGGCGACGGCGACCTCGGCGCGGAGGCGCTCGAAACTCGAAATAGTGCCGGCGTTGAAGCGATCGCTCGCGGTCTTCAACTGTTCCTGCAGGAGCTCGAGGTTCTTTTCTTGGACCGTGATTTTTTCCCGGGCGAGGAGGACGGCGTAATAGTTGGTGCGTACGAGAAGCAGCGCGTCGTTAATCGTCGCCTGAAGGTCGAGCAAGGCGGATTCGCGGATGAGCTGGGAACTCCGCACGGACGCCTTCACGCCGCCACCAGCGTAGAGCACCTGCGACGCAGTGAGGTTGATCGCCCACGCGCGGTCGGAGGCCGGGAATCCCCCGGAAATATCCCGGTCGTTTTGCTGGTAGGAAGCGTTGGCGGCGACGGAAGGAATCTGCCGGGCCGACACTTCCACGACCACGCCGTCCTGCTGGCGGATGCGCTCCCTAGCCTGGCGGATCGCGAAGTTGTTCTCGATCGCGAAGCCCAGCGAGCCTTTCAGATCGAGCTGCGGGGGCACGGGGAATTGCGGGGACGGCTGCGCGCTCAGCGGGGCGAGGCCGAGGGCGAACGCAGTGGCGAACGTGAGCGAGTAACGAAGGCGTTGCATGGAAATTATTGAGACGCGGCGGGAGCCGGGATTGCGGGATCGAGACGAGGAGCGCCCACCGGGACAGGCGCGCGATCGTGCGAATGGTTGCGGGCTAGAAGAATATAAACAGACGGTAAGATCAACAGCGTGAAGACCGTCCCGATCGCCATACCGCCGACGAGGACGAGACCAATACTATTGCGCGCGGCGGCGCCGGCGCCTGTGACCAGCGTTAGCGGGAAGTGACCGGCGACAGTCGCGACAGAAGTCATCAGGATTGGCCGAAGCCGGGTCAGCGTGGCCTCACGGACTGCTTCGAGCTTTGATTTACCCTCCTTCTGGAGATGGTTCGCAAATTCAACGATGAGGATACCGTTCTTCGCAATCAGGCCGACGAGCGTCACCAGGCCGACTTGGGCATAGATGTTCATCGTGGTCGTCCAGCCAGTCGTCCAAAAAGGCATATTCGGATTTGGCATTTTCAGAACGGTGAAAATCAGGGCGCCAAACATCGCGAGCGGCACGGAGCCAGCGAGAATCACCATCGGATCGCGGAACGAATTAAACTGCACCGCGAGCACGAGGAAAATCAGCACGACCGCGAGCATGAATGCAGGGAGGAACTTGTTACCTTCGGTACGCAGCTGGCGCGACTCGCCCGTGTAGTCGATGACGCAGCCCGGAGGCAGCACCTCACGCGCCGCTTCCTCCAGCACCTGTAACGCCTGATCAAGCGTGCGGGTAGTGACGCCGGAAATCTTCACGGCATTGAGCTGCTGCAGCCGATTGAGCGAACGCGGGACGGTTTTATTCTGAATCGTGGCGATGCTGCTCAAGCGCACCACCTGTCCACTGGGTCCGGTCACGTAGAGGTCGAGCAGCTGCTCGGGATTGAGGCGCTCACTCCGCGCGACCTGCGGAATGACCTTGTAGCTCCGACCGGCGATATTGAAGCGATTGACGAAATTGCCGCCCAGTGCGGAGCCGAGATCGGCACCGACTTGCGCGAGGTTAAGGCCCAGCGCGGCGACCTTCTCACGATCAATGATGATTTCCGCCTGCGGTTGATCGACCTTCAGATCGATCAGCGGAGGGAACGCAAACACTCCGCTCGCGGCGGCCTTCGCTTGAATCTGCTGGGCAAATCCGAGGAGACGCTCCGCATCGGCCGTCGATGCGATGACAAATTCGACAGGAAAATTGCTCCCGCCCGGCAGGGCGGACGGCGTTGTCGCAAAAACCTGCATACCGGGAATCGCACTCAGTTTTTGCTGAATTTCCGGCATCACCTCGAAGACGTTGCGGTCTCGCTCCGAACCCGGCTTCAGCACCATACCGCCAAACCCGTCAGCCCCACCGACCGCGCCCGCTGCGCCGCCGAACGTGAGCAGAAAAGAAAACTCCGTTTCCTTCGTCCCGAGAAAAGCACTCTCGACCGCCTTGGTATAAATCATTTTCTGGTCAGTCGTGGCGTTCGCCGAACCGGTCAGAATTCCAAAAATAACGCCCTGGTCCTCGGCCGGGGCCAACTCGGCAGGTGAAAACATAAACATGATCGGCGTGAGCGCAGTCACCACGAACCAAACTAGGTAGACGGCAGGACGGTGGCGCAGCGTGCCATCGAGGACCCGGCTGTAGGCATGACGCACCGCGTCGAAACGGCGGTTGACGAACCCCTGGAAGCCCTTTTCGGCGTGATCGCCACCGCGCAGAAGTTTCGCCGCCATCATCGGCGAGAGCGTGAGTGCCACGATCCCGGAAATCGTCACGGCTCCGGCCAGCGTGAGCGCAAACTCGCGGAAGAGCGAACCCGTGAGGCCACCTTGAAGACCAATGGGCGCGTAAACGGCTGAGAGGGTGAGCGTCATGGCGATCACCGGTCCGACGAGTTCGCGCGCACCGAGCAGCGCGGCGTCGAGCGGTTTGAGCCCGTTCCGCAAGTGGCGTTCGACATTTTCGACGACGACAATCGCATCGTCCACGACGAGACCGACCGAAAGAACGATGGCCAAAAGAGTCAGCAAATTAATCGTAAAACCAAAAATCTGCATGAGAAACAGACCACCAATGAGCGAAACAGGAATCGCGAGAATGGGTACAATGACCGAGCGCACCGAACCGAGGAAAAGAAAGATCACGACCACCACGATCAACAGCGTATCAATGAGCGTCACGGTCACTTCGTGAATGGCGTTGCTGATGTATCTCGACGCGTCATAACCGATGCGGGCTTCGAGGCCGTTCGGAAGATCTTTTTTGACCGACTCCAGTTCGGCGCGGGCTCGCTTGACGACGTCGATGGTATTCGCCTGCGGCAATGGGAAGATGCCCATGAACACCGCCGTCTGGCCGGAATAGCGCACCTGCGTGTCGTAGTCTTCCGACCCGAGCACCACATCGGCGATGTCTTCGAGCCGAATCGTGGTGTCGCCGCTCTGCCGGATGACAAGGCGCTTGAACTCGGCGGCCGAGTGCAGATCGGTGTTGGCCGTGAGATTTACCTGCACAAAGGCACCCTTGGTCGACCCGATTGCCGCCAGATAGTTATTTGAGGCCAGGGCGGCGCGGACCTGCGACGGACTAATATTAAGCGACGCCATGCGCTCGGTCTTAAGCCAGATCCGCATGGCAAACGTGCGCGCGCCGAGGATTTCCGCCCGCTGCACGCCAGGCACGGCCGACAAACGAGGTTGCACGGCGCGGATCAAGTAATCGGTGATCTCGCTCTGCGAGAGAATGTCCGATGCGAAGCTCAAGTAGGCCGACGCAAATTGTGAATCCGCCGACTGTACGCTGATCGAAGGAATCTCGGCCTCGGGCGGAAGGTCGTTGCGGACCTGATTCACCTTGGCGCTGATCTCGGCGAGTGCTTTCGTGGGTTCGTAGTTGAGCTTCAATCGCGCGCTGATGAACGAAAAACCCTGGAGGCTCTTCGACTCGACATAGTCGATCCCATCGGCCGCGGCGATGACCCGCTCGAGCGGTGTCGTGATGAAACCGCGCACAAGCTCGGCATTGGCGCCGACATACACCGTCGAGACCGTGACGGTGGCGTTGTCACTGCGCGGATACTGGCGGATATTGAGCGAACGGTAGGCCTGTAAACCCGCGAGGATAATCACAAGATTTACCACAATCGCGAGGACAGGACGCTTGATAAACAGGTCGGTAAAGGAAGATTTCATGGTCGGTGCGGGCACACGCAGCAGAGGCAGGGCGCAACGAATTCGCTTAAGAATTGGCCGGCTTCGGCGCGAGTTCAGCCTTGGGAGCGAGGGCGTTATCGACGATGACGGACATACCGGGACGGAGCTTGAAGATCCCGGTCGTGACGACCCACTCCCCGGGCTTAAGGCCGGCAACCACCGTGACAAAATCGCCGCGGGCGGTCCCGACGCGGATGAACTGTTGGCGAATGGACTTCTCGGCCGCGCCCGTCTTCGCGTTTTTCCCCTCGGTAATCACAAACACCGAATCACCGTAGGGAGCATGGAGAATCGCCGTGGATGGAATGACGAGGCTGGAGCCGGTTGACGGCAGGAGCACCGCCACCGAACCGAACATGCCGCTGCGGAGTTTGGCCGCAGGATTGGCAAACGTCGCCTGAATGCGGATATTCCGAGTGACCGCATCGATCTCCGGCGCAATCGCCGTGATCTTTCCTGCGAACGTCTCACCCGGCGAAGCATCCGTCGTGAGGCGCACGTTCTCGCCCACTTTGAGCGACGCGAGGAATTGCTGGGGCAGCGCGAAGTTGGTATAGATCGGGTCGACCGTCTGTAGCGTGACGACGGACTCACCGTCCCTCAGAATTTGGCCCAGTTGCACGAGCCGGATTCCGAGCCGTCCGGTAAATGGAGCTCGAATACTCTTCTTGGCGATCACCGCCCGAAGATTGTCCGCAGCGGCGGCGGCTTGCTTCGCCTGCGCTTCGGCCGCGTCGAGATCGGAGCTGGCGTTGGTGCCCTTCTCGCGCAATTCGCGAGCGCGGCCAAGATTGATTTTCGCCAAGTCAGCGACGGACTCGGCTGCGCGCAACTGGGCATTTTCCGTGCTCACATCCAGCTGTACGAGCAAATCACCTACCGCGACATTGGTACCCGACTCAAAATTGATCGAGACCACTTTTCCGGGCACCTCGGCGCCGACCATCACGCCCTGCACCGGAGCCACGGAGCCGTTGGCAGTCAGGACATTCTCCCACGTTTCTTTGGTCGCGGCCTGGGCCGTGACCGTTTCGGGCGGAGGATCGAAGGCTGCGCCCGCCGCACCCATCGCCGCGAACTGCAGTTTCTTGGTGCCGCCGAGCGCGACGATCACAACGAGCAGACCGAAGACGGTCGCGATGTAGACGAAAACTTTTTTAAACATGGCAGATAGGTTTGAGGGTGAAGAATCAGAAAGCGGTAAGGCAGGGTTCGGCCGCCACCGGGGCGGGACCGCCGACCATTTCAGCGGCTTGGGTAGAGATTTTAGTGAGCAACCGGACGAGCGTCTTTCGCTCGGATTCGCTCAACGTGGTCATGATCCGAGCTGTCGTTCGGAAATGGCCGGGCAGAAAATCATGGAGAAATCGCTCCGCCTTCGCGGTGAGGCGGACGGACAGCATTCGACGGTCGACTGGGTCAGGTTCCCGTTTCACGAAGCCGTCGCGCTCCAGAGTGTCGATCAGGCCCGTCATCGTGGCCCGCGTGACATTCGCTCCTTCGGCCAACTCGGCTGGAGTCCGCGGACCATCCCCGCAGGGCTTCGCGCCGGCCAATTCGGTCGCCGACAAATGCACGCTGCGCCACAGCAGCATCAACACACAGAATCGTCCTTGGGATATTCCGTGGGCATCGAGATTCCGCTGGGAAACGCCAAACGCGTCGTCGCCCGCACGCAGCAAGTGAAGATAGGCCTCAGCCGCCGACGGATCGAGGTCCGGAAATTCCTTCGCTGATTTCAGCAAACACTCGTAACGAGGAAGGTCTTTGAGCAGAAGAAGCGGCATCGGAAAATAAAGTAAAGAGGCAAACAGTTAGGGGGCTAACGATGATTGCAAGCGTTGATCTAACCGTCCCGTTTCACTGCAAGATTTCCGGATAAACGTCCCCTGCCGGCTTCCCCCGGGGACATGCTTGGTCGGCAGTAACGCGCTGCACTGCGCTGCGATGATACCTGCGAACCAGACAGGGAAAAGGCCCGCCGGCGAAGGCGGGCCCGGAGATTACGACAGAAAAGCCGGCGCACTAGAGTGCCTGAGCGGCGGTCACCACGGCCTCGGTCGTGATGCCGAGTTCCTTAAAGATCGTAGGAGCCGGCGCGCTCAGACCGAAGCGATCGATGCCGACCACTTTGCCGGCTAAGCCGACGTATTTATGCCAGAGTACGGTGACTCCTGCCTCGACAGCGATGCGCTTGCGGCACGACGACGGCAGCACGCTCTCGCGATACTGAGCCGACTGACGGTCGAAGCGTGAGGTGCAGGGCAGCGACACGACGCGCGTGCCGGCACCGAGGGTTTTGGAGGCGGCGACCGCGAGTTGGAGTTCGCTGCCGGTCGCGATGAGGATGTGAGTGAGCGGCGCAGATTCCGGCACGGCAACATAGCCGCCCTTGAGCACGCCCTCGCGACGGGAGGTCACAGGGATTTCGTTGAGAGTCGGGAGATTCTGGCGGGTTAGAGCGAGCAGCGTCGGACCGTCGGTGCGCGCGAGCGCAGCCGCGAAGGCACCGGCGGTTTCTTCGGGATCACCGGGGCGGATGACATCGAGATTGGGAATTACGCGGAGCCCAGAGATGGTCTCAACGGGTTGGTGCGTCGGTCCGTCTTCGCCGACGCCGACGGAATCATGTGTGTAGATATAGACAACCGGGAGCTTCGCCAACGCCGCGATCCGCATCGCTGGCCGCGAGTAATCGGCAAACACCAAGAAGGTCGCGATGCTCGGACGAAAGAGACCATCGTAGGCGACGCCGTTGGCAATGGCCGCCATACCGTGTTCGCGGATACCGAAGCGGATGTTGCGACCGGAGCGATTGGTGTCGTCGAAATCCTTCTCGGCTGCGATGTAGTTGAGCGTCGAACCGTAAAGGTCCGCGCTTCCGCCGATGAGCAACGGTAGCGCGGCCGCGAGCGGCTGCAGGACGTCGCGACCGGCCGCACGCGTCGCGAGTTTCGCATCGCCGGGAAACAGTGGGATTTTCTCAAGGAGCACAGCGGCGCTCGGAGTCGTGTCGCGCGAGTCGAGGAGGGCGGACTTCTCGGGATTGGCCGCGCCCCACGCTTTGTAAGTTTTGTGCCACTTGTTGCAGGAGCGCACGAGGCGGTCCTTGTGGCTGGCGAAGTAAGCGCGGACATCGTCGCTCACGAAAAAATGCTGGTCGGCGGGGAGGCCGAGCGACGCGCGGGCGGTGGCGGAAAATTTTGCGCCACCCTCTCCGTGGCCCTTGGCGGTGCCCTGCACTTCGGCGATGCCTTTGCCAATAATGGTTTTTGCGATGATGAACTGAGGTTTGCCGCTCCGACTCCGCTTGGCCCGGTTGAAGGCCTTGAGGATGGCGGCGAGATCGTGCCCGTCGATGGTTTGCACATCCCACGCAATCGCCTTGAAGCGCTGCGCCGCACTCTCGCTCTGCGTCTTGCTTGCCATCGCATCGAGCGTGACGTCGTTGGAGTCGTAAAACAGGATCAGGTTGTCGAGTTTCTGGTGGCCGGCGAAAGCACACGCCTCCATCGCGACGCCTTCCTGCATACAACCGTCACCCGCGAGGGCCACGACGTGATAATTAAAGATCTCGTGTTCCGGCGTGTTGAAACGCGCTGCGGCCATCTGGCCGGCCAACGCCCTGCCGACCGCGTTGCCGATCCCTGGGCCGAGCGGGCCGGTGGTGGCTTCGACGCCGGGGGTCTCGTGAAACTCCGGGTGGCCGGGGGTCGTGCTGTGCAGCGCACGAAATTTTGCCACCTGCTCGATCGGCAGATCGTAACCGCTGAGGTGGAGCCAGCTGTAGAGAAACATCGAGCCGTGGCCACCTGAGAGGACAAAACGATCGCGGTTGAGCCAGCGTGGTCGCGCCGGGTTGTGCGAAAGCGCGTGCCCGAAAAGCACGGCGCCGATCTCGGCACAGCCGAGGGGCAGGCCGAGGTGGCCGGAGGAACAAGCATGCACGGCGTCGATCGCGAGGCCGCGTGCTTGGTTGGCTGCTTTGGCAAGGAGGAGCGTCTGGAGCGTCATGTTGGTCTGAAAAGAGATATCTGTAGCGAGAGCACTTCCTCCCGGGAAGCAGAATTTGGGCCGATGACGGGGATTCACCAACGCGTTTCTCTCCGGTCGCTGAAAAACAAATACAGCCACATCGCATCGGGACGCGATGACCTGTTCAACCCGACAAAAAAAACGGCACAGCGATTCGCTGTGCCGTTAGTAATGGACCGACTAATCGGTCGAAAGAAACGAAACTCTTTAGGCTTTCGTCTTCTTGGTAGCCTTGACGGCCTTCTTCTCAGCCGGGGTTTTCGCCCGGGCTTTTTCGGTCTGCTTCTTGGAGTTTTGTGATTTGGCCATATGATTTATCTGGGACTAATTACCGTCGTTCACTACGGGAACCTCAGGTCCGAACGACGGCTTCTAGGCGCGATACTTGGTGACTGATCCTCCTGCAACACCCGTCGCTTCACTCTGATTCTTAAGAACGAGCAAGGGGGAATCCGCGCAGACCCGTAATCCGCGCGGACCGCTATTCCGTTTGATCGCCTTGGCATGATTGATTTCCAAAACTCAGCGACCGCCGTGGACGAGCGTTTCTTTCGTCGCCAGCTCGTAGCTGATCTTGCCCTCCATGATCTCGCGGAGTGCGGTATCTTCCGGGGAAAGTTTTTCGAGCGATTCCACCAACGCGCGGTTGCCACGTTTCAGCTGCTTCACTCGGCGCGAGATGACGTTCACGAGAATGTTCGGGTCATCGATCATTTTCAATGCGGCCTGCAGATAATCGTCTCTCATGATTGCAATACCTCCCAAGGAACTTGCGGGGCACCCACCGGAGTGGCGGGACTTAGCGCAGTGTCAGATTTTTTGATTCGTTCTTGGATGGGAGAATCATTCAATCGCCCGCGTGCTGTAAACACGACGCCTATTCTTTCCACCGTCGTATAGCTCCAATAACTAGTTATCCTGCAGCATCTTGTAACGATCAAAACGCCCAACGCACACGCCGCCTAGGGTGATTCCGCCGCCACAATCCGGCCACGGAAAAATATTCCTCGATTAATGCTCCTCTCCCGCAGCGACCTTCTTCACTGTCGTTGGCTCAAATGAAAAAGACATTTTCTCTCCACGCGCCCGGCAAAGCGGATGCCCGTGTTGTCGAGTCCATCAAACACAATGTGCGCAAATACGTGAAACGCGAACGCCGCAAGACGCTGCCCGAGGGATTCGATCTTTGGGAGTTCGCTTGTCGGGTCGGCGCCAGCGCGGCCACGTCGGAAACGCAGCTTTTAAACGAGATGGGGGCAGCCATCGACCTCGTCGTGACCGCGGGCGCCTCGGAGGTCTACCTTGAGATTACCGCTAAGCCCGCGCACCGCATTCCATACGTGATTGCTCCCGTCGTCGCAAACCAAACATCCCTGCCCGCCGCGAGCCCGGCACCCGCCGCGCCCGCGACCCCGGCGTTGGCAGCGCCTCAACCGTCTTGATGCTGCCGGTGCCGAAACGGTTTTTGCCCTTCGGCTTTCTGTTTCCAACTCGGTCGGCTGGCGAGCGCGCTCGGCTTACGCGGTTTCGGGGCGCCGGCCGTTTTCTCGGCTTTGAGTTTCCGATACGCGTCGAAACGCGCCGCCGCTAACGCGCCGCCCGCCAGCGCTGCGCGCACCGCGCAGCCGGGCTCGTTGGTGTGACCGCAGTTAGTAAAACGACAGGTCAGGGCGAGCGCCTTGATGTCCGCGAACGCTTCCTCGATCCCTTCTTCCACGCCCCAAAGTTGCAGTTCGCGCATCCCCGGCGTGTCGATCACGAGCGCACCGGATGGCGTCTGCATGAGTTCACGCCGAGTGGTCGTGTGACGCCCTTTGCTGTCTTTCTCCCGCACTTCGCCAGTCGGCAGCGCATCCGGATCGCGGGCGAGCGCGTTGATGAGACTGGATTTCCCGACGCCGGATGAACCGATAAACGCCACCGTGTGCCCCGGCTTCGCAAACGTCACGGCGAGCGCCTTCAATCCCTTCCGCGTCGTCGTGCTCGTGGTGAGGACTGGCACGCCCGGGGCCAGCACTTCGACTTCGCGCTTCACGGCGTCCGCGTCGTCGCACACATCGGACTTGTTCAGAATGATCACCGGCGCGGCACCGCTGTCGTGCGCCGCAACCAAAAATCGTTGGATACGTTTGGGATTAAAATTCCGGTCCAGCCCACTGACGAGGAAGACGGTGTCGATGTTCGCCGCGACAATTTGCTCGATCTCCTCGGAGCCCGAAGCTCGGCGCGAAAACTTTGTCCGCCGCGGCAGCACCGCGTGAATATCGGCCCGTTGCTCGCCCTCGCGCCGCTTCACGGCCACCCAATCTCCAACCGCCGGAAATTGATCCGGGGTTCGCGCCACATGGAAAAAGCCCCCGCCACACTCGCCCAGCACCTCGCCCGAGGCCGTGTGGACGGCATAAAAATTCCTCCGGAGTTCGCACACCACGCGCGCGGGCTCGAGCCCCGCGAGCCCGAGAGCCACAAAGGCGTTGGCGAGGGTGTCGGTCCACCCAAGTTCGGCGAGCGTCATACGTTCACCCGGCTTGGCGCGCGAGACCCCTCACTTGAGCGTGAACCCCAAAGCCTCGAGCTCGTTCATGTTGAAGGGCGCGCTCTCCAGCACCTCGACCAACTTCGCCAAACACTCGGCCATGGTCACTGACTCAAATAACGCGTCACCATCGTCGGAATCACGCAGGTGCACGGACCACGGGCTGTCCGCGCTCGCGCGCAGTTGGACCGCCGCTCCATGCAGATAATTACCCGGCAAACCGGGATGGGGCCCGGTCCCCGGCACGAGAAACAGCGTGTGGATCGGATCGTGCGCAACGCTGACTTTATCGTCACCGACATGCTTCGTGCGGTGATGCGCGACTTTGCCCGCCACCGCTTTCCGGAAGCCTTCCGCCCGCACCCGCACGGCTGCGGGCAGTGACTGCACGTAGCGGTCATAAATGCTCCCGTTGGTTTCCAGCGCGTCGGCCCCGATCCGTCCCGCGATGAGCTCCTCAAGATTCCTTGCCTGAAAATGCGGCAGCTTGGCGAGTGACCGCGCGGTGACGTGGCCGTTCTTGTGGTCGGCGTGAGCGTAGGCCTGATGCGAGGCGTAGAGGCGCTTCAGCGCGTCCTGATAGGTCGGCGTAAACGGCACGGCCCCGATCGGGCTATGTTCAATTTGGTCAAGGACGGCTTGGTCGAAATAAGCGTTGGGGTCTTGGGGCATCTCCAGTCAAGTAGCGGGAGGGCTTCCGTATTACGAGGCTCATCTCGCGTAATGATTTGACCCACCCCGTCGCTCCCCTACCCACGCACGCATGCTACCCCGCACGCTCGCTCTTGGCTTCGCCCTCTCGGCCTCGCTGTCAGTCCCACTCGCCGTCTCCGCCGCACCTCCCGCTGGCGCTGTCGCGGCACCCGCTGGCGCTGGCGCGGCACTCTTTCTCGTCAACTGCGCCGCGTGCCATCAGGCCAATGGCGAGGGCATCAAGGGTATTTTTCCTCCCCTCGCTAAGTCCGATTTTTTGATGGCTGACAAAGAACGCAGTATTCGCATCGCGATCCAAGGCATCAGCGGCCCCCTCGTCGTTAACGGCACCGAATACCAAGGCGTGATGCCCGCGCCCGCCGCCATGGAGGACCAGCAGATCGCCGACGTCCTGACCTACGCTCGCAATGCTTGGGGCAATCACGGCGAACCCGTCACCGCGGCCGAAGTCAAAAAGGTCCGCACCGTTCTCGCTGCCACCGATTCAGCGCAGAACGATCCCTTCGCGCCCCTGCCGAATGCGCCCGCAGGCTATCAACTCCGGGAGGTCGTCCGCCTCCCCGTCCACGGGTTGAAACTCGCGACGGTGCCCGGCATGGATTGGATCCTCGTGCTCAACAATAGCGGCGATCTTTACCGCCTCGAACCCGCCACCGGAAACCTCGCCCGCGTCCTCGCCGCTAAAGACTACGCCGAACTGGCGGCCGGCAACCTCAGCGTTCTCGGCATGACGATCGATTCGAAGAAACGCCTCTACCTCGTTACCAATCAGCGTATCTCCGAGCAGCCGCACCACGTAAACCGCGTCGTCATTTTCCGCTCTGAGCCACTCGATTCGACCGGCGTCCCGCAGAAAATGTCCGCCTGGCTCCGCACCAGCTATCCGTGGGGCTTCAGCTATTACAACCACGGGGTCTGTCACATTGCCGAGGGCCCGGACGGGATGATTTACGTCAGTAGCGGTGCCCGCACCGACGGCGGTGAAGTGGATGGCGGCATTTTCAAAAACGACACCGTCTACTGGAAAGGCGGCGAGACCGACTACACCGCCGCCATCTGGCGCATCGACCCAACGATCGACGTGCCCAAGATCGAAGTATTCGCCCGCGGCATCCGCAACGCTTGGAGCTTCGCCTGGAACGACCGGCAAGAACTCTTCAGCGTCAGCAACGGCCCCGACGCCCACTACCCCGAGGAGCTGGACTTCGTCGAACGCGGCAAACACTACGGGTTCCCCTACCAATACGCCGACGCCCCCGCCTCCGAAAAACCCTACCCTTACACTCCCGACGTTCCGGCCGGGCTCGTCGTCACACCGGCCATCCGCAACTTCGGACCCGCCGCCGGCGGCTCGCCCGAAAAACCGATCGCCACATTTGACGCGCATTCATCCCCCGCCGGCATGGTGTTCTGCGGCCCCGAGTGGCCCGCCAACCTCCGTGGCAAATTCTTGATCGGCCGTTTCGGTAATTTCCTCAAAGACGACAGCTACGGCTACGACATCCTCGCCGTCGAGCTGCAGCGCAATCCGGCCGGCGTCTACGAAGCCCGGGTGAATACGTTCTTCGCTCCCCTCGCCCGCCCCATCGATTTCCTCCAAGCCGGCAAAAAACTCTACATCATCGAATACACCCGCCCCGTCGGTAAACACGGCAGCCGCCCGCTGAACCCCGGCCGTATCCTCGAACTCACTTGGTGAGTAGGTCCGTCATTTATTACCGACGAGATTTCACCCACCCTTCCCCTCCCCCGCCCCCGCTTCCCCCAATCCGATCCCTCCCATGTCCCTCCGCTTTCCTCGCACGCTCACCTCCAGCCTAGCCGCTCTCGCGTTTGCTAACAGCAGCCTCGCTGCCGAAAAAGAATTTTTCGTCTACTTCGGCACCTACACCAAAGCCCCGAGCAAAGGCATCTACCGCTCCTGCCTCGACGTCGCCACCGGACGCCTCTCGCCCGCCGAACTCGCCGCCGAAACTAAAGACCCGGCCTTTCTCGCGCTCCACCCGAACGGAAAATTTCTCTACGCCCTGGACGAAAGCGTCGACTCCACCCGCACCCCCGGCACCGGCCTGAGCGCCTACGCCCTCAACGCCGCCACCGGCGCCCTCACCCTCGTCAACCAACAAACTCACGGGAGTTCCGGCGCGTGCCACCTCTCCATCGATGCCACCGGCCGTACGCTGCTGGTGGCCAACTACGGTGGTGGTGGCGTCTCCGGAATCGCCCTACAACCTGACGGCCGCCTCGGTGCCCTCGGGTCCGTCAGCCAACACACCGGCTCCAGTGTAAATCTCCCCCGCCAAGCCGCCCCGCACGCCCACCAGATCGTCGTCTCCCCCGACAACCGCTTCGCCCTCGTCCCCGACCTCGGCCTCGACCGCGTCCTCCTCTATGCCCTCGACCCCGCCACCGCAAAACTCTCCGCGCACACCCCCGCGTCCGCCTCGCTCCCACCTGGCTCGGGCCCGCGCCACCTCGCGTTTCACCCGACTGGAAAATTCGCCTACGTCATCAGCGAAATGCTCTGCACGATGACCGCCTGCCGCTACGATGCCGCGCTCGGCACCCTCACCGATTTCCAAACCATCTCGACGCTACCGCCCGGCGAATCCGTCGCGAAAGGCACCAGCACCGCCGAGGTCCAAATCCACCCCAGTGGCAAATTCCTCTACGGCTCCAACCGCGGCCACAACACCATCGTCGCCTATGCCGTCGACGCGACCTCGGGGAAACTCACGCTGATTGACCATCACTCCACCCTCGGCAAAACCCCGCGCCACTTCGCCCTCGACCCCACCGGCACCTGGCTCCTCGCGGAGAATCAAGACAGCAACACGGTCGCCGTTTTCCGCATCGACCCAAAATCCGGCCGTCTCACCCCGACCGGCCCCCTCCTCGCAGTCCCGCAACCGGTCTGCGCCGTCTTCGTGCCAGTGCCATCATAACCACGCTAATTCCAATCCGCGTTCAACATGAGACGAACACCGCTTTTTTGTCGGAGCCTGCTTGCAGGCGATTTTAACTTTCACCGACGGACCACGTCCTGAATCGCCTGCAAGCAGGCTCCTACCTCCAGGCAACTCAGTCTAGTATTGGAAGCGTAGTGGAATAACCAACCCAGGGCTTCGCGGTCGTGGATTTTGCTTCATTGAAACTCTGCGGAAACCGCGCCGCTGCGCAGAGCTTCGCGCCTGTCACGTGAGCAGGTAGCTCGGTTTCCCTCGCTGCTCACTCAGGCGCACATTCAACCGGAAATTCCCGTTGACGCGCCGGATACCTCCGCGTTTGTTCGCGCTTCCGCTTGGGGCCAGATAGCTCAGTTGGTAGAGCAGAGGACTGAAAATCCTCGTGTCCTCGGTTCGATTCCGAGTCTGGCCACCATCCTTAACCCGCTCTGCCGAAGGGCTTAGCGGGTTGTGTATTTCTACAACAAGACGTCTCCGAAATCCCCCTGACTGATTCCTGACTGAGTGTCCCCTTGCTCGCGGTCAGCTTCTGCGCGTCTCCCGAGTCGTCTCGATCAGGCAAGCCTGCTGGCCATGCCGATTCCCCGGACAGGCAACGCCACTGCTCGTCGTGGTGAGCACCGACCAAGCGTTCGGAGCAAGAGCAGCCGATATTGTCTCGCTGAATCTGCATCCTCCGGAGAAGGCGATGGTCATCAGCGGGGCCGGAAAGCCCGTGCCAATTAGCGCAGTTCCGCCGCCATCGCCTTCGCGAAATACGTCAAAATCATATCCGCTCCCGCGCGCTTGATCGCGAGCAACGACTCGTGGCGCGTGCGCGGCAGATCCAACCACCCCATTTTTGCCGCCGCGTGCAGCTGCGCGTATTCTCCGGAAACCTGATACGCCGCGATCGGCTTCTGGGTCGCGTTACGCACGTCGCGGATGATGTCGAGATAGGGTCCCGCCGGTTTCACCATAATGATGTCCGCACCTTCGGCCACATCGAGCGCGGCCTCGACCAAAGCCTCGCGGCGGTTCGCCGGATTCATCTGATAGGTCGCCTTGCTCAGTAAATTTGTGCCCGCCGCCTTCGCGCTGCCGACCGCATCGCGAAACGGACCGTAGTACGCCGAGGCAAACTTCACCGAATACGCCATAATGCCCACGCCCGTGAAGTCCGCCGCATCCAGCGCCCGGCGAATCGCCCCCACCCGCCCGTCCATCATGTCGCTCGGTGCCACCAAATCCACGCCAGCCTGCGCTTGCAGCACCGCCATTTTCGCCAAAATGCCGACGGTCCGATCGTTCGCGACGTCATCGCGAGCCGCAGTGAGCACGCCGTCATGCCCGTGGCTCGTGTAAGGATCGAGGGCGACATCCGTGATCACCGTCATCTGCGGCAACGCCTTCTTCACCGCCCGGACCGCTCGCAGCACGAGCGTTTCCTCGTTCAGCGCCTCCGTGCCCTCATCGTCCTTCAAACTCGCATCGAGTTTCGGAAACAGTGCCACCGCCGGCACCCCGAGTTTCGCGAGCGCGCGACACTCTTTCACGAGGTCCTTGATATTCAGCCGAAACACCCCCGGCATCGACGCGATCGCCTCGGGCGGTCCTTTGCCGTCCACCACGAACAGCGGCGCGATAAAATCCGCCGGGCGCAGCACAGTTTCCTCGACCATCGCGCGCAAACTGGCCGTGCGACGCAGTCGCCGCGGACGATGAGACAACTCGAGCTTGAAGGGGTCGGGCATGGTGCGTGGAAGGAAGGCATGGAATTAACCGCTAATCCCCGCTAATTCACGCTAATCTTCAAAAAAATGTAGCCAGCCCTTTCTTTCTTCGTGCCAATTAGCGAGGATTAGCGGTTTCAAATCTAGTTCATGCCTATTCATCTTTTCGATTCTCTAGAGCGCACCCTTAAGCTGCTCACCCCGGCTCACCCCGACGGCGTCTTCCGTTTCTACAACTGCGGCCCGACGGTCTACGCCCCCGCCCACATCGGCAACTTCCGCACTTTCGTCGTCAACGACGTACTTCGTCGCCTCCTCGAACTCGAATTCGGCGCCGATAAAGTGAAGCACGTCCGCAACCTCACCGACGTCGACGACCGCACCATCGGCCAGACCCAAAATGAAAAACGGCCGCTTGCCGAGATCACCAAAAAGTGGACCGACAAATTCCACGCCGACTGCGACGCGCTCAATTGCCAGCGCCCCCACGCCGAACCCACCGCCACCAGCTACATCAAGGAACAGGTGAACATGATCGAGGTGTTGATGGAAAAAGGTAACGCCTACCGCGCCGCCGACGGCTCCGTCTACTTCAAACTCGAGTCGTTCCCCGGCTACGGAGCCCTGTCTCGCATCAAAGAGCGCGAGCTCAAGATCACCAACATCGTCGCCGACGCCGACCACAAAGACTCCGTGTCGGACTTTGCGCTCTGGAAAGCCTACAAGCCCGAGGAAGACGGCGACGTGAAATGGCCCGGCCCGCGCGGCGCGAGTGCAGGCCGCCCCGGCTGGCACATCGAGTGTAGTGCGATGAGCAAGTCGCTCCTTGGCGACACTATCGACCTCCACTCCGGCGGTGTGGACCTGCTCTTCCCGCACCACGAAAACGAGATCGCCCAGAGCGAATGCTGCAACGGCACGACCTTCGCGCACCACTGGTATCACAGCGAGCACCTCCTCGTTGAGGGCACCACAATGAGCAAGAGCAAGGGGAACTACTACACGCTCACCGACCTCGTCGAAAAGGGCTACTCACCGATGGCCGTCCGCTATGCGTTGCTCATGGGGCACCCACGCAAGCAGCTCAACTTTATGCTCGATTCGCTGCGCGCGGCGGAGAGCGCGCTGTCCACCCTTCGCACGTTTCGCGCCGCCATGGCTGACTCAACCGGGTTGGTGAATGTCTACGCTTCTGTCGTCGCAGCACTCCACGACGACCTCAACACGCCCGCCGCGTTGGGCGCACTGTTCACGGCGATAAATCATCGCAAACCCAGCGATGTAAATGCGGCGCTGTTTGATCGAGCGATGTTCGCGCTCGGTTTCGACCTCACCGCTCCCACCGCGCCGAAAGCCCAAGTTCCCGCCGCCATCACCGCCCTCGCCACCACACGCTGGGCCGCGAAACAAGCCAAGGACTTCGCCACTGCCGACGCCCTGCGCAAGGAACTCACCGCCGCCGGCTGGTCGATGCTCGACAGCAAAACCGATTACAAACTGGAACCTCACAAAAAAGCCTGATCTGCCTTTCGCTCCTGGATTGTCTGCGCTCAACTCTCAGCTCTCAACTTTTCCTCCCCTTCCCGCTATGTCCCACGTCATGTCTCCTCTCGAAGAACTCCGCCACTCGGCCTCGCACATCCTCGCGACCGCCATTCTCCGCATCTTCCCTGATGCCAAGCTCGACATCGGTCCGCCCACGGACGCCGGGTTCTACTACGACATCGATCTCGACCACAAACTCACCGCCGATGACCTCGTAAAACTCGAGGCCGAGATGAAGAAGGTCGCCGATGAAAACCAGCGCTTCGACCGCAAAGAAGTCTCCCGCGAGGAAGCCGTCGAGATCATCAAGTCGCGCGGCCAAGAGCGCTACAAACTCGGCCGTCTCGCCGACATCCCCGAGGGGGAGAAGATTTCGTTTTACCAAAACGGCGAGTTCTTGGATCTCTGCGCCGGCACGCACGTGCGCTACTCGTCCAAGCTAAAAGCCTTCAAACTCCTTTCCATCGCCGGCGCGTATCACCGTGGCGATGAGAAGAACAAGCAGCTCCAACGCATCTACGGCACGGCGTTTCCGACGAAGGACGAACTCGCCCAACATCTCGAGCGCACCGAGCAGGCCAAGGCCCGCGACCACCGCAAACTCGGCAAGGAACTAAAACTTTTTCACATCGACGAAGACGTCGGCCAGGGCCTCATCCTCTGGACGCCCAATGGCTCCATCATCCGCCAGGAGCTGCAGGATTTCATCGGTGGCGAGCTCCGCAAGCAGGGCTACTCGCAGGTCTTCACGCCGCACATCGGTAAGCTCGAACTCTACAAAACTTCCGGCCACTTCCCTTTTTACAAGGAGTCGCAGTTCCCGCCGGTTTTCGAAAACGAGTCGCTCGCGAAAGCCCTCAGTGAAGGCTGCTCCTGCGCCGAAGCCTTTGCGCGCCTTGATGGCGTGTCCGCCCAACTAGCCGCGCAGATCAATGCTCGGACCGGCAAGGAAACCATCTCACCCGACCGTGTGCTGCCCGACGACAAGCTCCTCAACGGTTTCATGCTGAAACCGATGAACTGCCCGCATCACATCAAAATTTTCGCGTCCCAGCCGCACAGTTACAGAGACCTCCCCGTACGCCTCGCCGAGTTCGGCACGGTTTATCGCTGGGAGCAATCCGGCGAGCTCAACGGCATGACCCGCGTCCGCGGCTTCACCCAAGACGACGCCCATCTCTTCTGCACCGAGGAACAGGTCGCCGCCGAAGTCCTCGGCTGTCTCGCCCTCGTCAAGGTCGTTCTCACCACCCTCGGCATGACCGATTATCGCGTGCGCGTCGGCCTCCGCGATCCCGACGGCAAGAAATTTGCCGGCAACCCCGAACAATGGGACAAAGCCGAAGCCGCCTGCCGCGAAGCCGCAAAATCCCTCTGCGTGCCGTTCACTGAGGAGCCCGGCGAGGCCGCGTTCTACGGACCCAAGATCGACTTCGTCATCAAGGACGTGATCGGCCGCGAATGGCAGCTCGGCACCGTGCAGGTGGACTATGTACTCCCGGTGCGCTTCGACCTCAGCTATATTGGCGCCGACAACGCCAAGCACCGCCCCGTCATGATCCACCGCGCGCCCTTCGGCTCGATGGAGCGTTTCTGCGGCGTCCTGATCGAGCACTTCGGTGGCGACTTCCCCGCCTGGCTCGCGCCCGAACAGGTGCGCCTCGTCCCCATCAGCGACAATCTCAACGACTACGCGCGCGCGTTTCTCACTCGCCTCAAGGCCGAGGGTTTCCGCGCCACCATCGACGAACACTCCGACAAACTCGGCGGCAAGATCCGCCGCGCCGAACTCGACAAGGTCCCCTACACACTCGTCATGGGCTATAGGGAAGCTGAGACGCAAAGTGTGTCCGTCCGCAGTCGCGCTCGGGGCGACGAGGGCGTGATCTCGCTCGACGCGTTCGTTGCGAAACTGAAAACCGAAGTTTCGACCCGCGCTCTGCCGGACAAGAAAAACGCGTGAGACCGGGCCGGTGCGCCCCCCTCACCTCGGGGGGTGAATTTTTTGGGTAGGGCTGCCGCTCGTCGGCGTGTCGTTTCTGATCTCCCGCGTCCGTCGTCCGTCGGGCGGCGGGCGTGCCGCTCCTAATCTCGCTCCCCGTCGTCCGTTTCCCGTCGCTTGGCGGCGCACTTTCGGTGCATCCCGCCCGACGACATCCGTGCGAATTCCCCCCGGGCACGGAGAGTCCGGTCTAAGTGAGACCGTCCCCACTTCGGCCAAAAGATGACCGTCCGAAAAAATACCGGTCGCCACGTGCATCGGCCGCTCTTCGATAGGAAGACTTATCCCTGCACCTCACGCTTCCCTCCGCGCCCCCAGCCCACCCCACCTCGGTCAGCCGGAACTGGGCTTACCTCGAAAAAATGGACACTAATTTAGGCAGTCGTGCCGACCCCGTATGGGAGTTTACTCAACCTTGTTCACCCTTCGGGCCGTCGCGGATTGGATCACTCTCGTCACGCATAAACCCACTCCTCTTTTTCATCCCATGTAGCCTCTTCAAAAAGCAGCTGTTTCATGGGAGCTGCCCCGCGCCGTTCGTGACGGCGCTTTGTCCACGTGCGCCGCACCGCGCCAAAATCGCTCCGCGCGTTGCTCCGAGCACCTTTGATGGCGTCCTTCGCCCCGTGCTCCGCCGTGGCCCCGCTCCGCCTCAGTCGCTTGCCGTCGACACCTCACCAGCGCCAAAGCTCCCCTCCGATGACTTTGACACCCCGTGGAAACGATCAAAAAAGCGACCAAACAAACGCCGCCCTTGACACCCCCTGCCGCGTCCGACAGTTTCCGCTCTCTTTTTGTACAAAAGCCATGCAACCAACATTCCGCCCACACCGTAAGAAACGCGCCCGCAAGATCGGTTATCGCGCCCGCATGGCCACTCCCGGCGGACGCAAAGTCATCCGCGCCCGACGCCTCAAAGGTCGCAAGCGCCTGACGGTCGTCTAAGCCCAGCCGGCTTTCGTCCGTCGCCACCCGCCCCAGCGAGTGGGCCCCAGTGACGCGCGCTCGCCGAGCCACGCCCTCATGCGTTTCCGCCCTGAGCAGCACCTGCGCCGCCAGAGCGACATCCGCGTCGTCCGCGAACAGGGTCGCCGTGTCGATTGCCGCGCGTTCACCGTGTGGTGGAAGCACCGCGACATTGCGCCTGACCTCACGGTCGCTCCGGACTTGCCGCGCGTCTGTGTCATCGCTTCAACCGCTGCCGTCGGCAACGCCGTCCGCCGCAACCGCGCCAAACGACGCCTCCGAGAGACGTTTCGCCAGCACCAACACCTCGTGCCGTCGGGTTGTGACCTGATGCTCATCGCCCGCGCGGCAACCCAACACCTGCCAATCCCTGAGCTCGCGAAAAAATTCTCCGACGCCTGCGCCCAAATCCCCCCGCCCCGCCCGCCCGCCCCGCCCGCCGCATGAGCGCGCGCATTTTTTCCCTTTTTCGTGTCTGCGTGCGCCTCCCCGAGCACGCGCTGCTCCTGCTGATCACACTTTACCAACGCATTCTCTCGCCCGCGTTGCCCGTGCTGTTTGGTCCGTCCTTCGGCTGTCGGTTTTCCCCGACCTGCTCCCACTACGCCGCCGATGCCGTGCGCGAACGCGGTGCACTCATCGGCGCCGCGCTCACCGTCGTCCGCCTACTCAAGTGCACCCCGTTGCACCCCGGCGGCCACGATCCGGTGCCACCCCGGCGCACTCCCCGTTGCACCCGCATCACGGCCTAAGCTGACCACGCTGACGCTCCGCCTCTCTCCGTCTCTCGATCTCTCCATTCCTCCCTCTCGCCTGCACCGCGCCTCACGCGCCGCCCTCCTTCACCACTTTCTCGTAATGGACAAAAAGAATACCGTCATCGGCGTGGCCCTCATCGCCGCCGCCATCGCCTTCATGTTTTGGATGCAGCAATCCGCTCCTCCGCCCCCACCGCGCCCGGCGCCCGCCGCCAGCGCCCCAGCCGGCACAGCCACCGGCGACGCCAACGCGTCTGCGGCCAACACCGCGCCCACGTCGGCCCCTGCATCGGCGGTCAACCCCGCGTTCGCCGCCGCGCGCGCCGACTCCTCCACCGCCAAGGTCACCACGTTGAGCAACAGCTACATTGAAGTGCACTTCACCGATTCCGGTGGCGCCATCCGCGACGTGGCCCTGAAAAAACGCGACGCGAAGGACCGCCTGATCTACCCCGCCGAGCTGGACGGCTCCACTCCCTTCATTTTTAACGAGCTGCACGCCGACCCCATGCTCGCGTTCGTCGACTTTCCTGGCCTCGACCGCAGCTCCCGCTTCGAACGTGTTTCGCAATCTTCCTCGGAAGTCGTCTACCGCGCCGTCCTCGACGGCCGCCTCGAAGTCACCCGCCGTTACACCTTGCCTCCGGACGAGAGCGACAAGACCGACCCGTATCAACTGCGCCACGAGACGACGATTCGCAACGTCTCCGACAAGCCCGCCGCGCCCATGAAGATCGCGCTCGCGCTCGGCACCTCTGCCCCAACTGGCAAAGACGACCCGGGCCTCCAACTCTCCACCGGCTACTCTAGCGCCGAAAGCCAGCACTTCATTCTACGCTCCGAACTTGAATCGAGCAGCGGCTTTTTCGGGATCGGCTCCCACGACTCCAAGTCCTCCGTCACCAGCCCTGGTCTGCTCACTTGGGCCGCCGTCAAGAATCAGTTCTTCACCGCCATCCTCACGCCCGACGAACCCGCCGCCGGCTTGGTGACTCGCCGCGTCAAACTGCTCGCCGACCTGCCCGACGACAATCCCTCCGCCTATGGCGTGGCCGGCTACGCTCAATTCGACGTGAAAGCCCTCGAGCCCAATGCCGAGGTGAAACTCGCCTCCAGCCTTTACGTCGGTCCGAAAGAATACGCGCGGCTCGCCCAAGCTGGGATTTTCAAGGCCGACCAAGACAAGGTCATGGACTTCGGCTTCTTTAAATATTTCAGCCAAATCCTCCTCACGCTGATGACGTGGATCCACGGCCTCTCTGATAACTGGGGCATCGCGATCATCCTCACCACGCTCACGCTCAAGATCATCTTTGTGCCCTTCACTCTCGCCGCCTCCAAGTCCGCTAAGCGGATGGCGAAACTCCAACCCGAACTCCAGGTCGTCCGGGAAAAATACAAAGACAACCCTCGCAAGCAGCAGGAAGCCACCATGGCGCTGTTCAAGACTAACAAGGTAAATCCCGTCGGCGGCTGTCTCCCCATTCTCATTACGATCCCGTTTTTCATGGGCTTCTTCACCATGCTCCAGAGCACGGCCGAGCTGCGCTTCTCGCCCTTCCTCTGGGCTACCGACCTCGCCGCCAGCGACACGATCGGCCACGTCTTCGGCCTGCCGATCAATATCATGCCCCTGCTCATGGGCGCCACTATGGTCTTCCAAATGCGTCTCACCCCGACGCCTTCCATGGACCCCGCCCAAGCCAAGATGATGCAGTTCATGCCGATCATCTTCACGCTCTTCTGCTACACCTTCTCCTGCGCCCTCTCCCTCTACTCCACCGTCAACGGCCTCTTCACGATCATCCAACAGCTCGTGATCAACCGCATGAAAGACGAACCCCTCACCCCCGACGTTGCCACGGTCAGCCCCGGCGGCAAGCCCGTGAAAAACGTGACGCCGAAGAAGAAGTAGGACCGCTGCTCATCGGCGGGCCGCCTCTCGGACCTTCGTCGCGTTCGATCTCCGGCGCTCAACGCTCAACCCTCAGCTCTCAACGTCGTCCGGTGGCCAAACACAACAAGTGGTCCAAGGTGAAACGGCTCAAGGCCGTCACCGACTCCCGGCGCGGCAAAGTCTTCTCTTGCATCTCCCGTGATCTCACCCTCGCCGCCAAATCTGGCGGCGGCGATCCCGACGGCAACGCCCGCCTCCGCACCCTCATGCTCAAGGCCCGCGAAGCCAACATGCCCGCCGAAAACGTCGACCGCGCCATCAAGAAGGGCACCGGCGAAATCCCCGGCGTCATCTACGAAGAAATCACCTCCGAGGGCTACGGCCCCGGCGGCGTCGCCTTCGTCGTGCAAGCCACCACCGACAATAAAACCCGCGCCGCGAAAGATATCCGCGCCGCCTTCGCCCGCCATGACGGCAACCTCGCCAGCACCGGCGCCGTGTCGTTTCAGTTTCTGCACGCCGGCCAATTTCTCGTCGCGCAGGGAAAAATCGGAGAAGACGCCCTCATGGAAATCGCCCTCGCAGCCGGCGCCGACGACATCCTCACCAGCGAGCAGGGCTACGAAATCCGCTGCGGTATCCACAGTTTTGATAAGGTCGCCCACGCTCTCGAGCAACAAAGGCTCAAGCCCGACAGCTCCGAAATCGCCTACATCCCCGTGACGACCGTCCCCGTGACCGACCTCCCTCTCGCGAGGTCCCTCGTACAGCTCCACGACGACCTCGATGAGCTCGACGATGTCCAGCATGTGTTCTCCAACGAAGAGATGGACGAATCGCTCAGCGCCGCCGCGCAGGCGTGATCGCCCCGCAGCCCACTCAGCCGTAGAAATTCAGTCGAGAGCCAAGAGCTGAGAGCAAAACCAAACGGTGAATCTGGTATCCACGCGTGGTCGCGCGCATTTCAGCGCTGGAGATCGCGCTTTCAGCTCTCAACGCTTCGCTCTCAACGGCATCGATACGGCTTAGCTCCTCACCCCATCGAGCGCCCTGTTCCCGTTCGGGTAACCACCGGTTTACCTCCGCCCCCCCCGCGTCATAACCCCGCGGCTCCCTTGCGTCGCCGACCTACTGCGGGTTGGTTCTCACCCCCCGATGACCGACGACATCGACACGTTGCCATCCGCACCCGGCGCGGAAACCACGCCGCGGCACCTCGCGCCCGGCGAGGTCGGCCTCGTATCGCCCCGCGATTTCATCTACGCGCAACCGTTCTCCTTCCGCAGCGGCCAAAGCATTTCCGGTTTCCAGCTCCGCTACGAAACCTACGGCACGCTGAACGCCACCCGCGACAACGCCGTCCTCATTTGCCATGCCCTCAGCGGCGATCACCACTGCGCCGGTTGGCACACTCCTGCCGACAAAAAACCCGGCTGGTGGAACAACCTCATCGGCCCCGGCAAAGCCGTCGACACCCGCCGCTTCTTCGTCGTCTGCGCCAACGTCCTCGGCGGCTGCCAGGGGTCCACCGGCCCTTCCTCGTCCAACCCCGAAACCGGCCGCCCTTACGGCATTTTATTTCCCTTCGTCACCATCGGCGACATGGTTCGCGCCCAGAAACTCCTCCTCGACCACCTCGGTATCGTCGAACTCCACGGCGTCATCGGCGGCTCAATGGGCGGCATGTTAGCCCTACGCTTCGCAACCGATTACCCGCGCTTCACGCGCCGCGTCCTCGGCATGGCCACCACGGGCCGCGAGAGCGCCCAAGCCATCGCCTTCAACGAGGTCGGCCGCCAGGCCATCATGCAAGATCCCGCCTGGAACCGCGGCGACTACACCAAAGACGCCGGCCCGCGCGTCGGCCTCGCGATCGCGCGCATGATGGCCCACATCACCTACGTCTCCGATGCGTCGATGGACCGCAAGTTTGGCCGCCGCAAAAAAAACACCGCCAACGGCGACGCCTACACCTTCGACGTTCAGTTCGAAGTCGAGGGCTACCTGCGCCACCAGGGCCAGAGTTTTATCAACCGCTTCGACGCCAACTCGTATCTCTACATCACCCGCGCCCTCGACCAGTTCGATCTCGCCCACGCCCACGGCACGCTCGAGCAGGCCTTCGCTGCCGTCGAGGCCGAGACCCTCATCGTCGGTTTCACCAGCGACTGGCTCTTCCCTCCCGAGCAAAATCGCCAGCTCACTCTCGCGCTCCTGCGTGCCGGCAAACGCGCCAGTTACGCCGAACTCTCCACTGATCTCGGCCACGATTCGTTCCTGCTCGAATCCGAGGAACTCTACGGCCTCGTCCGCGCCTGGATCGAACGCGACCAACCCTACGTCTTCGACTATGCGATCTGACCGCACACCTCCCGCCGTCCCCCGTAGCCGCGAGCGCCAGCGAGTGGTCCGCCTTCGTCCCTTTCGCGTTTCCCCCTCCATCTCCGCCACATTTTTTCCCGTGAGTTCCGTGGGGCCCTGCTCCGTCCGGTTTTCCCTGCCATGACCAAACTCGTCGAAAAACGCACGGTCGACATGGAGATCATCGGTGACTGGGTGGAGCCCAACACCCGCGTCCTCGACCTCGGCTGTGGTCCCGGCGTACTCCTCGACTACCTCGTGCAAACGAAAAAAGTCTCCGCCGTCGGAGTGGACCTCGAGCTCGCGAAAATCACCACCTGTGTCCGCCGCGGTCTCGCGGCCTATCAAGGCGACATGACGGAATTCATGGCGGCCTTTCCCGACAAACATTTCGACCGCGTCATCTGCTCCCGCACCGTCCACGAACTCGGCGACCCCACGGCCGTCATCACCGAAGCACTCCGCGTCGGCCGCGCCCTGACGGTCGGCTTCGTGAACCACGGCTTCTGGAAAAACCGCGTCGATATGCTCCTGCGCGGACGAAAATTGCGGAACCCCGTCTACACGACCGAATGGTTCGAGAGCCGTCCTGCGAATCCGGTGACGATCGCCGACTTTGAACATTTTTGCGCCGCGAAGAAAATCCACATCGCCCGCCGCGCCCACCTCGCCGGCGACTGGCACTCCCCCTGCCGTGCGCTTCCGAACCTCTTCGCGGGCTACGCCCTCTACGACTTGGCTCGCTGAGGCATCAACCCGCAGAGTGCGGTGTACTTGATTTATGACGACACGGCTCGCTCACTTCGCCTTACGCTCGGTTGAGCGGCGCACCCGCTCGCAGGTAGGCGTGGCGGAAGACCCCGCGCGCGCTCCTCTCATCGCTCCCTACTCAACCCGTCAGTCTCGTCCCGCACGCTCCCCACGCTCTTCGCCGCCTCTGGCCTCGCCAACCCCACGCGGTGAGTTACCTACCGCCGCTGGCTCCTCGCCGGCTTGCCCTCGGGTCAAACTCGCCCACTCTTGCTACCTCCTATGAAAAAAATCCTTCCCGCCTTCGCGCTGTTGCTCGCCCTCGTGTCCCGTTCCTTCGCTGCGGAAGCGCCCAAGATCGCCCCGCAGGACGCCGCGAAACTCGTCGCCGAGGGCAAGGCCGTGCTCGTCGACTGTCGCGAAGCTTTCGAATGGGCTGACACCGGCGTTGCCACGCCCGCCACGCTGCTCCCCAAGAGCGATTTCGACGGCGACAAAAAGCTCTGGAAAGAATTTCTCGCAAAGCAACAGGGTAAGCAGGTGATCCTCTACTGCCGCAGCGGCGGTCGCGCCGGCACCGTGGCCGCCGCGCTGAACAAGGAGGGCGTCAAAGCGTCGAGCGTCGGCGGCTTTAAGGACTGGACCGCCGCCGGCCTGCCCACGCGCAAGGCCGACGAAAAGAAATAAATCGCTGCCCGCGAAGGCGAGCTCACCGCGCAACTCCCTCGCTCCTCACCCTCGCCACTTCGCCAGTTGCGCCGCGTGGATCACGCACACGCAATCCGCGCCATCTTCCGTGTGCAGCCAATGGGGCTCCAACGCGGCAAACTCCTTGTCCATCGCCGCGCACAGCCCGCCGACCTCGATCAGCACGAGCCCTTCGTGAGTCAGCCGCGTGCGCGCTTGCCGCAGGAGCTTCCGAATGATCTCCAAGCCATCGCGCCCGCCGTCGTGCGCCATCCGCGGCTCAGCCGCGAACTCCGGCGCCTGCGCGTCGACGTGCGCACTCGGCTCGTAGGGCGGATTGCTCAGAATCACATCATACTTCCGCCCCTTCACCTCCGGCACGCCGTCGAACACATCGCTCGCCCACAACTTCACCCGCTTCGTCAAGCCGTGCGCGGCGATATTGATCTTCGCCACTTCCAGTGCGTCCGCCGACAAATCCAACGCATCCACTTTCGCCCGCGGAAAATGCTGCGCCAACAAAATCGCGAGACATCCCGACCCCGTGCACACATCGACCACCCGCCGCACTTTCTCCGGCGCCCGCAGCCACGCGTCGAGCTGCTGCGCGATGATCTCGACAAAATAGCTACGCGGGATGATCACGCGTTCGTCGACGTAAAATCGTTGCCCACCCAGCCATGCTTCGCGCGTGAGATACGCCGCCGGCACTCGCTCCATCGCCCGGCGGTGCAGGATCTCCTTGACCGCCGCAGCCTGCGCCGCCGTCAGTGTTTTCTTCAACACCCGCGCCTCACTGTCGAGCGGCAGCTTGAGCACGGTGAGCACCAAATAAAGGGACTCGTCGTGCGCATTCGTCGCGATCTGGCCGAGCGCCAGCTTTTCACGCGCATAGAGTTTTTCGGCAAACGTCACCCAGTCACCCAGCGTGACCGGCCGCGCACCGCGGACCGCGCTCATCGCGCAATCACCTCAAACAGCCAACCGAAGGGCAAAGCCACCAGCGCAATCAAAATGCCCAACGCGGTGCGGATCGGAGGAATGTTGATCGCGATCATGAACACGAGGCCACTCCAACGCGCCACCTGCCAAAAACGTTCTTCGGACATAAACCCCCAGTGCCGCAGCAGCATCGCCCCGGGCAACGGCGGAACCGGCAGCATATCCAGCACAATGAGCATGGCGTTGATGCCGATGAGCGTGCCGAAAATTTCCGCGAACCGCTGGTCGTAGTGAAAAGAAATTCCTCCGACCACCGCCGAGAGCAACGCGAGCACCACGCTCATGCCGCAGCCGCCCAGCTGCGTGAAAAGATAGTGCCGCTGGGGGTTCTTAAAATTTGCCGGATTGATCGGCACCGGATTGGTCCACGCGAGGAAGAAATTGATCTGACCCAACCGGGGCTGGAGGAAAAAAATACAAATCAACGGCAAGATTACCGATCCCAACAAGTCGAGGTGCGGCAAAGGATAAAGCGTCACGCGGCCCTCGTCGCGGGGCGTAGGGTCGCCGAGACGGTCGGCCAGCCACGCCTGAGAATAAGCCCTCAGCACGAGACAGCTGAAGAGCAAAAGGTAGAAAATGAGCCCGGCGCGCAGGTCGGCGGGTGTGATACCAAAATCCATAGCGCTCACTTCTTCGCAGTTTCCACGAGCTGGGCAACGAGCTTTTGCTTCTGCCCCTGCAGCGCGGGCTCGTCCACCGTCCCAAGCAAGGTCCGCGCGTAGTCCGGCTTGCCCTGTTTCATGAGCACATTGGCCGCGTGGAGCCGCATGGTCTGCCGCTCAATGGCCGTCGGCGCCTTTTCTTCCAGCGCCGCCCAAGCCTTGAGCGCGGCCGGCCAATCGGGTTTCGCCAAATCGTAGAACGACTCCGCGTGCCGGTAACCGAACTCGAATCGCTCCGGCGCCAACTCTGCCGCACGTTTGAATCCATGGGTCATCGCCTCATCGAGCGTCGCCCGCGTCCACTCGCCGCTGCGGAGAAAATCGTCGCGCGCCTCCACGAGGAGCGTCGCCAGCTGGTAGTGGTAAATGGGTTCGTCCGGCGCGAGCTTGATCGCCGCGAGAAAATACGGCGCCGCTTCCAACGGCTTGCCCTCTTCCGCGAGGTAACCGCCGAGCTGGTTTTTCACAAACGGGATGTCGCTGTCGAGTTGGTTGGCCTTGAGCAGCATCGCCGCCGCCTCCTTGCGCAGGCCGACTTTTCCGAGCAGCCCGCCATACGCCGCCGCCGCGTGCGCGAACTTCGGATTGTCCCGCAACAGCCGCTCATACTCATGCGTGAGCGACTGCACCTGTGTGCGAAACGCTTCCTGATCGAGCTTGTCGCCTCTTTTTTCCGCCGCCGCGAAAATCTCCCGCTGTTTCTCCGCAATATTCTTCAACGTCCGGTCAGCCATCGTCTCGCTTTCCGCCGCCCGCACCGCGCCCGCCACCACCACGAAAAACCATACCGCGGACCACCAGGCCGCCCCTGCTGCCCTGCCCCCAAAGCCGCCGCCTAATTGCTGAATGTGCATCCGTTTCATCCGTGTACTCTGTGGTTAAAAAATTGGGTTTCGTTTCGTTCGAGGCGACTGCGACACCCTCACTCCGCCAAGGTGCCCGCGTAAACATTCATCCGTTCACCCCGCAGAAAGCCCACCAGCCCCTGCCCGCTCGCCCGGGCAAATTCGACCGCCGCACTCGTCGGCGCCGAGATCGCCGCCACCCAGGGCACTCCCGCCGCCAGCGCCTTTTGCATGATCTCGAAACTCACCCGACCGCTCACGAGCAAGATGCGCCCGCCGAGCGGCCATCGCTCTGCGAAAAACTCATGGCCCACGACCTTGTCGAGCGCGTTGTGCCGCCCCACATCCTCCCGCGCCACGATCAACTCGCCTCCCGACGCAAACAGCCCGCTCGCATGTAGCCCGCCTGTCGCCGCAAATCCCGCCTGCGCCACCCGCAACCGTTCGGGCAGCGTCGCCAGCACCGCGCGCATCGGTCTCCACGTCTCCGTGATCGCCGGAAATTGCCCGCGCACCGCCTCGATACTCGCCTTGCTGCAAATCCCGCAGCTCGACGAAGTGAACACATTCCGCGTGAGCCGCGACCAGTCCACCGCGACCCCCGGCGCCAACAACACATCGAGGATATTCTCCCGCGCCTCCCCGTGGCCCGCCTCGTGACAGGCGGGACCGCCCTCCCGCTTCATCGCGCAATACACCATATCCAACACGTCCTCCCTCCTCCGCAAAATCCCTTCCGTCACCAAAAATCCCGCCGCCAATTCCCGATCGTGCCCCGGCGTGCGCATCACGACGGCCACACTGCGTCCGCCGACCCGGATTTCCATCGGCTCCTCCACCGCCAAAGCATCGTCGACCAACGCTCCAGCCCCGGCACCATCGTGACGAGTCAGCCCGACGACGGAGATAGCTTGGTTGCGCGACATCCTCTCAACAAAGCGAATCACGCTGGCGCAGCCACGTTTTTCAGTAACGTCCACCCATGTCCGCCACGCCGCCCCATCCCCTCGCCCCCATCCACGGCCGCGGCGCGCACACCAATCCGCCCAACCGTTTCGAGCCGCTCCTCCTCACGCCCGACCCCGACTATCTCGCCTCGCTCTCCTCCGACCCTGATGGCACCGACGCCGCGCGCCCGCACCCCCGCACACAGTTCTTCGTCGACGGCACCGAATCCCTCCTCACGAAAAACGACAGCCCCGACATCCCGTTCACCGTCGGTCTCAATCCCTACCGCGGCTGCGAACACGGTTGCGCCGACTGCGTCGCCCGCCCCTACCACGAGTATCTTGGCTGGAGCAGCGGCCTCGATTTCGAAACGAAGATCATGGTGAAAACTCGCGCGCCCGAACTTCTCCGCGCCGAACTTTCTTCTCCGCGCTGGGCGCCGCAAAGCATCGCGATGAGCGGTGTCACCGACTGCTATCAACCCGCCGAACGCCACTTTCGCGTCACCCGCAGCTGCCTCGAGGTCTGCGTCGAATTTCGCCAGCCCATCTCCATCGTCACCAAAAACGCCCTCGTCACCCGCGACCGCGACCTCCTCGCCGAACTTGCCCGCCACCAAGCCACCGCCGTCTACGTTTCCATCACGACCCTCGACACCGAGCTCGCCGGCAAACTCGAACCCCGCGCCTCCCGTCCCGCCGCTCGCCTCCGCGCCATCCGCGAACTCACCGCCGCCGGCATTCCGACCGGCGTCATGGTCGCGCCGATACTCCCCGGCCTCACCGACCACGAAATGCCCGCCATCCTCGGCGCTGCCGCCGCCGCTGGCGCGACCCGCGCCGGCTATATCGTCCTCCGCCTGCCGCACGCCGTGAAAGACGTGTTTCTCCAATGGATCGACAACCATGCACCGACCAAAAAGGCCCGCATCCTCGAACGCATCCGCGAAATGCGCGGCGGCCAGCTCAACGTCAGCGAATGGGGCACGCGCTTGAAAGGCGAAGGCATCTTCGCCGACCAAATCCGCGCTCTCTTCCGCGCCACCACGCGCCGTGCCGGCTTGAACCAAGAGCACCACCCGCTCTCCACCGCCGCCTTCCGCTGCCCCGGCGGCGAGCAGTTGAGTCTCTTCTGAGTCCCGCGGTATCCTCCCCGTCTGAGATTTGCTTTTGCTCTCAGCGCCCTGCTTTCACTCTCACTCTCACCTTCACTTTCTCTTTCACTCTCACTTTCCCTTTCCCCTGCAAACTTCCCCCGATGTGCACCCGCTACGTTCTCCTTGAGCAACACTACCGCGACATCCTCGCGCGCCTCGGGATCGCCGTACCCGCCGACTACGCCTCGCGCTACAATATCGCGCCCAATACCGCTATTCCCATTGTCCGCCGCGCACGCCTCTCGACCAAAAACGAATCCGCGCTTCTGCGGTGGGGCCTCGTCCCCTCGTGGGCGAAATCCGCCGACGGCCCGCCCCTCGTCAACGCCCGCGCCGACACCGTCGCCGTCAAACCCTCCTTCCGCGACGCCCTCCGCACGCGGCGCTGCGTCATTCCCGCCTCCGGTTTTTACGAATGGGAGACCATCGGCCGCGCGAAAAAACCGTGGCTCTTCCGTCTCAACGACCACGACCCGTTCGGCTTTGCCGGCCTCTGGGACACGTGGTACGCTCCCGACGGCACGACGCGCGAGACCTGCGCCTTCATCACCGGCGAACCCAACGATCTCATGCGCCCCATCCACAATCGCATGCCGGTCATCCTCACCGCCGCCACCTGCGAAGCCTGGCTTGATCCGGCGATCAGCGAACCCGCCCAGCTCGCCCCGCTCCTCGGCATCCCGCCCGCCGACGCCGTCACGAAATTCGCCGTCAGCACCTACGTCAGTAACGTTCGCCACGAAGGCCCCGACTGCCTCGCCCCAGCCTCCGCCGACCGAGCCGCCGCCGACTCCAGCCCCCAGCTTTCCCTAGATTTCTAGTTTTCGGCGAACCGCCTTGTCCGCCGCCGGTCCGTCTGCGATCACCTTTCGCTCTCCCTTGAATCTTCTCGACCGCCACATTTTCAAAAGCGTGCTGTTCACCTGCGCGGCGTCGGTCGGCCTCTTCGCCTTCGTGATGATTCTGGGTAACGCCGTCAAAGACCTGCTCGGCTACGTCCTCGCCGACCAACTCTCGCTCGGCACCTTTGCACGACTCGTCGGCTTGCTGGCGCCCTTCGTTGTCTCGTTCGCTTTGCCCATGGGCATGCTCACCGGCGTCCTCCTCACGCTCGGTCGCCTCTCCGCTGACAGCGAGATCACCGCCATGCGGGCCTCGGGCCTCGGTCTGTTTCGCATCGCCCGGCCTGTTTTCATCATCGGCACCCTCGGCACCGCCCTCGGCCTCTACATTAACTTCGATTCCATGCCACGCGCCCGCGTGCAATACCACCGGGAACTCGACGATGCCATCCGCACCAACCCGCTCGCCGCCATCGTCCCGAAAACGTTCATCCGCGATTTTCCGCGCATGGTCATCTACGTCGGAGAGAAACACGGCACGGTTCTGCGCGACGTCTGGATCTGGAAACTCGACGGAGAACGCCGCGTCACCGAGTTTGTCCGCGCCGCCTCCGGTCGGGTCGACTACGACCCAACGACGAACGAAATCGTCGCACGACTGTCCTCAGCTGTAGTGGAAAAACGTTACGCGAAAAACCCGGAGAAATTCACCGAGGAAGATTCGGGCCTGGGGTTGGTCGGTGAAACCGAGCCGATCCGGTTTTCCCTCGACCGACTCTACAATCGCGGCAACGCCCGTGGTCAAAAATTGAAGTGGATGACCTTCGACGAACTTCAGGTTGAACTCGGCAAGGTCGCCGCGGAACCGATCGTGCCGGGCAAAGAAAAGGATCACGCGCGGGCGGAGATGAAGGTCCGCCTGACAATTCAGGAAAAATATACGCTCTCGCTCTCTGTCCTCGCCTTCGCGCTCATCGGCGTCCCCCTCGGCATTCGTGTTTCACGCCGCGAAACGAGCGCCAACCTCGGCTTGGCCGTCGGCCTCGCGCTCGGCTACTATGTCCTCACCGTCATGGTCGGCTGGCTCGACCGCCACCCCGAATACCACCCCGACGTCCTGCTCTGGCTACCCAACGTGATTTTTCTCTCGCTCGGCGTGTGGCTCTTCCGTCGGATCGAAAAGTAATCCCACCGCTCTCGTCCGCCGAGTTCGGAGTCTCTCTTTTAGGCGGTTCCGAGCTTCGCCCGATACCCGCCTGAAGGCGGAACTCCCCACCGCTCGCCACCCGTCCTGCTTCACGCCGCCTGCACCGCGACAACGCCCGAGCGGCCGTCGATCTCCGCCATCACCTGATCGCGCACCGGGATCGCCGCCCGGTTGGCCAGCAGTTCGCGCGCATAGTCATCCATCCGGATAAACTCCACGCCCTCAACCGAGCACGCCCCGAGCAATTCCCGGAACAACCCTCTCCGCCCCATGCCCTCGATCTCCGCGTGCAACGTAAACACCTGCGTGCGCGCCGCATCCGCCTTCATCAGGCCAAGATAGTGCGCGACAAGCTTGTTATCCGGATATTCCGGCCGCCCCATCAGCTCGTCGAAGGTCGGCAGCGTGCTCGGAATCTCCAACGTCCTGAAAACCTTCCCGCCGATGCGCGGGAAAAACGGCGCCCCGCCCCGCGTGTCGCTCGCATAGAGCAGAGTCACCTCGTCGTAGACCTCGCGGCTCTTGGCGTTGCTCTGCCAGCCGGGCGCGCCCGCCGTCTGCGCTTCCGTACCGAAAATCCGCAAAAACTCCGCCCGCGCCGCGACCAGCTCTTCGCGCACTTCCGCGAGTGACATCCGCTCCAAATAATCCTGCCAGCGGTAGTGATTGTGACAGTGGATGCCGACCTCGTAACCCGCGTCGCGCACGCTCCGCATCACCGCCGCGTTGCGACGTCCGATCTGCGGCGCCGGCAGCAAGGTGCCGTTGAGCAGCGTGCGCAGCCCATAAATCTGCACGACACTCGTACGACTAACTTTCTGGAAAAAACCGGGCCGAAACACGCGGCTGATCGCCCGCCCAGTCTGGTCCGGTCCCAGCGAAAACAAGAAACACGCCGGCGCCCCGGCTTCGCGACAGTCCGCCACGAGATTCGGCACACCCTCGCGCGTGCCGCGGTCGGTATCGACATCAACTTTGAGCACAAGGCGCATGGGTTTGGAAGTAGGAGCCCGCTGGCGGGCGATGGAAAATCACTTGGACCCGAATCGCCCGCAACCGAGCGCCGACCTCGCGACTCGCTCACTCCAGCTGATAATCCTTGTGCGCGAGGTGATAATCGAGCGTCAGCTTGATCGCCTTCTTCAATCCCACCTTCGGCGTCCACCCGAGGTGTTTCTTCGCCGCCGCGATCGACGGCACGCGCTTCTGGATATCCTGATAATATTTCCCGAAATATTTTCCCGACGGCACGACCACCGTCTTGGCCGCCTGCACATGCTCCGCGTAGTCCGGATAATCCTTGAACGCCGTGATGATCATCTTCGCGAGCTCCGCCACGCTCACGTCGTTGCGCGGATTGCCGATGTTGAAAATCTGCCGTGAAGCACAGCCATTTTTGTTCTCAATAATGCGCAGCAGCGCGTCGACGCCGTCGTCGATGAAGGTAAACGAACGGCTCTGCTTGCCACCGTCCACGAGCTGCAGCGGCTTCTTGAAAATCACGTTCGAGATAAACTGCGTGAACAACCGCGAGCTACCCTCCTTCGGCTCCATCACATCGTCGAGCTGCGGCCCAATCCAGTTGAAGGGACGGAACAGCGTGTAATCTACGTTGTCGCGCACGCCATAGGCATAAATCACGCGGTCCAACAGCTGCTTCGAGCACGCATAAATCCAGCGCTGCCGCTCGATCGGTCCATAGACGAGGCTCGTCGTCGCTTCGTCGAGCTTGGCGTCCGCGCTCATGCCGTAGACTTCGGACGTCGACGGAAAGATAATGCGTTTCTTGTAGTTTGCGCAGTAGCGGACGACCGCGAGGTTGGCCTCGAAATCGAGTTCGAAAACGCGCAACGGATCCTTCACGTATTGGATCGGATTCGCGATCGCAACGAGCGGGATGACCGCGTCGCACTTCTTCACATGATACTCAATATACTCCTTGTTGATCGTGATATCGCCCTCGACGAACTTGAAGCGCGGATTGCCCAAGCTGTCCTCCAATTTATGGGAGCCGATATCCATGCCGTAGACCTCCCAATCTTTCTGTTTGAGAATGGCCCGCGTGAGCGAGCTGCCGATAAAACCGTTGACGCCGAGAATGAGAATTTTAAGAGGCATGAGGTATGATTTGAACCTGAACTTGGAAGGAAACGTTTCGGTTAGGCGAGCCTTTGTCCGGCTTGCCAGTCCGCCGGTGCCGTCCCGCCCCGCCACTCCGTCTTCGTCAATTCGATCGCTCCATCACCCGTCGCCACGACCAGCGGAACGAGCGACAACACCGCTCCCGCCGCCGCCGGCCGGACCGCCATCGCGTGCGTCGCCGGCGTATCCATTTCCGCCCACCATACCATCAACCGCGCCCCGCTGATCTCCGCGAACGCCCCGGGATACGGATCAGTCACCGCGCGGATCAAATTGAAAATTTGCCGCGAAGTCTGCGTCCAAACGATCCGCCCGTCCTCAGGTTTTCTCCCGCCAAAATAATTCGCCTGAGCCTCGTCCTGCGGCGTTTCCGTCGCCATGCCTGCGAGCAGCGCATCGATCTGCCGAGCGAGCACGCGACGCGCGCAGGGAAGCACTTTGCGAAACGCCTGCTCCGCAGTGTCGCGCGGACCGATGTCCGCGCCGTCCTGATCGACGATCGCGCCGGCGTCGGCCGACTTCACCATGCGGTGCAGCGTCATGCCCATGCGCGCTTCGCCGTGGAGCACCGCCCAGTTGATGGGCGCGCGACCGCGGTATTTTGGCAGGAGCGAACCGTGCAGGTTCCAAGCTCCGAGCGGTGGGAGGGTGAGAAGCTTGGTCCCGATCATGTGCCGGTAGTAAACCGATAGAATCAGATCGGGCCGGAGCGCCGCGATTTTTTCCCGCCACTCAGGAGTGTTGACCGACTCCGGCGTGTAAACGGGAATCCCTTTTTCGCGGGCAGCCACCGCCGGCGTCTTGAACCAGATCTTCTCGAAGGGATTATCTTCGTGGGTGATGAGCGCCACGATATTGTCTCCGCGCTCCAAGAGCAGTGACAAACACGAAAAGCCGACTTCGCTATAACCGAAAAACAAAATGCGGGGCTTGGCGCTCACTTCACGGCAACCGCACCGGAACGCCGCGCCCCCGCGACCCGGCGATGCACGGCGGCCATCGGCAGCCGTTCGCCAGTATCTCTCGCACGGGCCTCCAAAATGGCGAGGCAGTCTTCCAAGTCCTCAGCTTCAGCCCGCACCTTGGCAAGCGCTCCGCGCTGCCGCTGAATCTGCGAGAGGGTTTCTTTTAGGGCGGGCTTGTTCATGGGCTTCCTTTCGATCACGGATGGTGCGGATAACAAAGGTTGATCCTTCGACTTCAAACAGAATCCTGAAATCCCCCGACCGAAGACGATAGACGTTGTCCGTGGCCTGCAGTTTTTTGATATCGCCAGTAAAGCCGGGCTGCAGACGCGAAATCTTGGTCGCGAGTTACCGTTAAATCTTATCGGGAAACCTAAGCAACTCGGTCTGCGCCTGCTTGGTGTAAACGACGGCATAATTCATGATCTCACTGGGAACCCTCGCTCTTCGTCTCCAACGTTTCCCGCACGTGGTAGCGCTGGCGCGCACGCACGACTTGGTAGGTGCGGCCGACGTATTCACCGATCAGTCCGATGCCGATCATCGCCACGCTCAACAGGAAGAACAGAATCCCGAACAACGTGAAGATGCCTTCCGCTTCCGCCCCGAGGAAAAGCCGACGATAGGCCAGAATCAGCACGAGCAAGAAACTTCCGGCCGCACTCAGTCCGGCGAACATCGTGAAATACTGCAGCGGCGCCAAAGAGAAACCCGTGATCAAATCGAAGTTCAGCCGAATCAGGCTGTAGAACGAATAGTTCGACACACCCGCGTGCCGCTCTTCGTGCTTCACGCCGACTTCCGCCGGATTGCCCGCGAAGCTGTACGCGAGCGCGGGGATAAACGTGTTGATCGCACCGCTCCTCACGATGGCCTCAACGATCTCACGTTTGTAGGCGCGGAGCATACACCCTTGGTCGGTCATTTCGATGCTCGTGGTTTTTTCGCGCACGAAGTTGATCAAGCGCGAAGCGCAGGTGCGGAAGAGCGAATCCTGGCGGTTGATCCGAAAGCCTCCCACGTAATCGTGCCCCGCACCGATTTTTTCGAGCAGCTTGGGGATTTCCTCGGGCGGATTCTGCAGATCCGCATCCAAGGTCACGATCACCTCACCGCGCGCCCGCTCAAACGCCGCCATGATCGCCATGTGCTGACCGTAGTTGCTGTTAAAATCAATCACCCGCGTCACGTCGGGTCGTGCCGCATGTTGTGCCTGCAATAATGCGAAGGAGCGGTCCGCGCTACCGTCGTTGGTGAAGACGATCTCGTAGCGCCGACCCAGCGCATCGAGCACCGGATAGAGGCGCGCGAAGAGCGTGGGGAGATTCAACTCCTCATTGTAAATCGGGATGACAATCGAGAGCGGAATGGTCGGGGTGGCACTCATGGAACAAGGCGTAGGGGCGTCGCTGGCCGAGCCCACTCAGGGCTTGTGGGAGGAGCCTGCTTGCAGGGGATAGTTTGGCTTGGTCGGTCCCATCATGAGTGCAAGTGAGCCGACACAATCTCGGCCAGCGTGTCGACCACCCGTTCCGCATCAGCGCGAGTCATCGCCGGGAAAAGTGGGAGCGTCAGAATCGAACGACAGATCGCCTCCGCCAACGGAAAGTCTCCGTCCTTCCAACCGAGACGGCGGTAGACCGCAAAGAGATGGATCGCCGGATAATGCACGCCCGAGCCGATGCCGGCGGCGTGCAGCTTGGCCATCACCTCCGCCCGCTTGATTGTCAGACGCGCCTCGGGTAGCACGACTTGAAACATGTGCCAGTTCGTTTGCTGAAAATCTGCTACCGGGAGCCCCCACCCCAAGGCGCGCACCGCCGGCCGCGCGAACAACTCAAAATAAGCGCGGGCGAGTTCGCGGCGTTTCCCGTTGAATTCGTCAATGCGCGGCAACTGCCCGAGCCCCACCCGTGCGGCGACATCCGTGAGGTTAAATTTTCCGCCGACTATCTCGACCTCCATGCCGTCGAAACCTGACCGCACCACACCCTGCAATCGGTATTGTTCGGCCAGCTTGGCTTCGACTTCGGTGTTCATGACGAGCGCGCCGCCTTCGATCGTCGTGACGTTTTTATTGGGATGAAAACTGAACGACACCAAGTCGCCGATGGCACCGATACGTTTCCCGTTCCATGTCGTACCGTAGGACTGCGCGGCGTCTTCCACTACCCGCAAGTGGTGTTTTTTCGCGATGGCGTAGAGTGGATCGCGATCCACCGGCAGACCCGCGAGATCGACCGGGATGATCGCCCGCGTCGCCGGCGTGATCGCCGCCTCGATCCGGTTCACATCGATGTTCCGCGTCACCGGATCGATGTCGACGAACACCGGTCGCGCGCCGACTTCGAGGATCACATTGCTCGTCGCCACCCACGAGAGCGGCGTCGTGATGACCTCGTGACCCGGGCCGACCCCCGCGATGCGCAGCGCGATTTCCATCGTGCAGGTTCCCGAGTTAAAAACGCGCACCGGCCGCCCGCTGCAATACTCGGAAAGTTTCGCCTCCAACGCCTTCACATTCGGCCCCGACGTAATCCAGCCGGAACGTAGCACGTCGGCGACGCCCGCGATCGTCTCCTCGTCGATCGTCGGGCGCGTGAGCGGCAGGTGGGGTGTGGCGGCAGTGGCAGCAAAGGCGGACATACTAGGGTTGATTGCTCAACAAGCTGTGATCCCGGGTTTCCCCGATCAAATGATAACGGAACGTCGTATCGCCGAAGAGGAGTTTGAGATCTTTCTTCCGCGCGACAGCCCACACCCGACCACTACCCGCCCAAAGCTCGCGAAATTTCGGCTCTTCCATAAAGCGCCCACTCGCCCGCGCCACGGCATCTTCCTCCAGTTCGAGTTCACCCTTAAACGCCACCACATCCACCACGCGCCGCGCGTAAAACGTGAAGTCGTGGAAAAACTCGTGGTAGTGCAGCACGCGGTCACCGGGTTTCGCCCGCGCCGTGACCATCTCCGCGAGCGCCCGGGTGCCGGGCTTAGCGATATGGGGCGCGGCAAATGTCAGGATCAGAAAAAACAGCGCCATGGTCGTCACGAGCCCCGTCACCGCCACGCGCACCCCGCGCACCTTCGCCAACCACGGCGTGATAATCCCCCCGATCAGCAGCACCCCCGCCATCGTGAACGCGGGGATCTGCAGCGCGAGCGCCTGCTCGCCGGACATCCGCACGAGCGCCGGATGCATCACCACCACACACAACGCGAGCGCCAACAAGCCGCAGAAAAAGGCAAACCCGCCGAGCCCGACCCGCATCCGCTTCGCACCGTCTTCGGCCCGCAACGCCGGTGCCAGCCAACCGCCGATCACCACTGCGAGCGCCGGAAAAATCGGCACGATGTAGGGCGCGAGCTTAGAGTGCGACTTGGAGAAAAACAAAAAGATGAACGCGATCCAGACCACGAAGAACCACGCATCGGCATTTTCATTTTTCTTCGCCCAACCGCCGCGCACCGCGGCGCGCACCGCCGACCACAAAAAACCCGTCCACGGGATCAGCCCCGCGAGCACAATCCAGATAAAATAATGCCACGCACCCGGGCGCGATGCCGCCGGCGTAGTAAAGCGCTCCCAGTGTTCGTAGACAAAATAGCGGTGCGCCCACGTCTCGTTAGCCTGCGCCGCCAAGAGGTGCCACGGTGCCACGATCAAAAGAAACAGCGCGATTCCACTCGGCAGATGCAGCGGCCGCAGCCGTTTCCACTGGTTGAAAATCAGCAACCACAAGAACATCACCGCACCCGTGACGAGAAACCCGATGAGCCCTTTCGTCAGCGTGGCCAACGCCGCACTCGCGTAGAGCCCGTAGAACCACCACCGCCGCCGCACACCCGGGGCTTCGCGCACGCCCAGAATAAAACAAAACAGCGTCGCGCTCATCAACACCGACACCGCCATGTCGAGCAGCATTATCCTCGCGATGGCGAACCAAAGGATCGACGTCCCGAGTACCACCGCCGCCAGCAACCCCGCCTCGCGCCCATGCAACCGTCGCCCCGCCGCATAGGTGAGCAACACCCCCGCGAGCGCAAACAACGCCGGCGTCGCCCGCATCGACCATTCGCTCGGCCCGAAGAGTTTCAGGCACACCGCCGTCGTCCAATACACCAGCGGCGGCTTCTCGAAATAAACCACGCCATTGAGCCGCGGCGTCACATAGTCGCCGCTCGCCACCATCTCGCGCGGGATCTCCGCATAGCGCCCTTCGTCGGGATTGCTCAACGGATAACTCCCCAAGCGAAAGAAAAACAGGGCGCCAAACGCGAGCGTCAGGAGCAGTAAATCTCGGGTCCACGAGGGTGAGTCGGCGGCGCAGAGGTCGGAGTTTTCAGGAGAAACCATCACGAATTCGAGTCGGAGCTTCGGGCCGGGCCCGGCGCGTGGCGATTTTTTTCGTGCGCCCGCCGCCGCTTCTCGACCAAATCCCCCGATCCATGACGCCCGCGAAAAAATTTACCTTTGTCGGCGGCTCCGACGATTTTCTCGTCGGCCGCCTCGGCAAGGAACGTTTCGACGCCTTGGCCGCCGAGGTCACCGACGAGTATGCCCGCGAAGTCATCAGCGGTTTCTCCGGCAACGTCGGCGAAGTCGAGGCCGCGGTGAATCGTTTCCGCGAGAGCGTGCAGACGGTCTCGATGTTCGGCGGCAAGCGCGTCGTGTGGTTCAAGGATATCAATTTTCTGGCCGACACCGGCACCGGCCGCGCTGAGAGCACCCTCAGACTCGTCGAGGATCTGCAACAGATCCTCGAGTCGCTGAATCCCGAAGAAACCGCCGTCCTGATCACCGCCGCGCCCATCGACAAACGCCGCTCGTTTCCCAAGTGGTGCGAGAAAAACGCCGACTACGCCCTCGCCGGTGGCGATGGTGACAACGCCGCCGCCGCCCTCGCCGGGGTCGTGCTCGCCGAGGCGCGCTCGCTCGACGCAACATTCGCTCTCGGCGCCATTGAATTGCTCCTCGCCAAAGTCGGCGCCAACACCCGCCTCCTCGTCGAGGAAACCCGAAAGCTCGCCACCCACGCCAAAGAAGGCGCGGCCATCGAAGAAATCGACGTCGCTGAGCTCACCGCCAACACCGCCGAGGGCGATTTCTTCGAAGCGGCGGAAGCATTTTTCAGCGGCGATCTGCAGTGGACGCTCGCCGCGCTGCGCCGCCATTTTTTCACGGGCGGGGACGCGCGCCCGGTCATCAGCGCCCTGCAAAATCGCAACCGCATCTTACTCCAAGTCCGCGCGCTGATCGACTCCGGCGATTGCCGTCTGGGCCCACGCGGCCTCGACGGCATGCCGAAAGCCCAAGCGAGCCACGCCGCGAAGTTCGTCGGAGCGACGGAAAAGAGTTCCTACAATCTCTTCAGCCAAAACGCGTGGTATGTCGGCAAACTCGCCAGCGGTGCCAAGCTCCCGAACCTGCGACGCCTGATCGACAACCAGCAGGATTTCCTCTTCGCCTTCGAAGCAATCGTCCAGCGCCCCCACGAGCAGGAAGAAGTCCTCCGTGAGTTGGCCGTCCGCTGCCTGGCGGCGTAGCGGCGTTGAAACGTGGGGCCACTTCTTTAACCGCGTGTAACGGGCAAGATCGTGTTCGCACCTTGTTCCACGTTACGTTCAAGATTAGCTTAGCCGGGCTTGAGGGTAGGAGCCTGCTTGCGGGCGATTTTCACATCTTGAATCGCCTGCAAGCAGGCGCCCAAAAACCGGTGTTCGTTCAATCTCGGACGCGCATTGGAATTACTTGGCCGGTAAAAACTCCGCCCCAACCCATGCCGCTGGGGCGGCGTCAAAGTCGGTCGCGCGCCCAGTAATCGTTCTCTTTCCTCTTTCTCGTAATCTCTCTCTCCGGCCGACAAGCCTCTCCGAGCCGGAGCCCGGACGAATGAGAAAGATAAAGAGAAAGAGGAATGATTGGCGGAACGACTTTGACACTGCCCCACCCATGCCGCGCGCCGCCCGTTTTTCCCGTCGCCAACCCTCCACGCGACCGCTTACTCAAACCTTTTTCCCGTGAACGCTTCCAACGAATCCGCATCCTCCGCCTCCGCCGCCATCCCCAACGTCCTCGCCGAACGCTACGCCTCGGGCGCCATGAAGGCCATCTGGTCGCAGCACGGCCGCGTCGCCCTCGAGCGCGATTTCTGGATCGCTGTAATGAAGGCCCAGCGCGATCTGGGCGTGCCGATCCCCGCCGACGCCATCAAGGACTACGAGCGCGTCAAATCCGCCATCGATCTCGTCGCCATCGCGAAACGCGAACGCATCACCCTCCACGACGTGAAAGCGCGCATCGAAGAATTTTCCGAACTCGCGAAACGCCAGTTTATCCACCTCGGACTCACCAGCCGCGACCTCACGGAAAACGTCGAGCAACTCCAGATTTTCAGCGCCCTCAAACTCGTCCGCTTTAAGGCCGCCGCCGCGCTCCTCGCGCTCGCCACCCAGGCCGAGGCGCACCGCGACCTGATGATCACCGGGCGCACCCACAACGTCCCGGCCCAGCCCACCACGCTCGGCAAACGCCTCGCGATGTTCGGTCAAGAGCTGCAGATTGCCTTCGCGCGCATCGAGGAACTCCTCGAACGTTACCCCGTCCGCGGCCTCAAGGGCGCCGTGGGCACGCAGCTCGATCAGCTCACTCTGCTCGGCAACGACACCGCCAAGGTCGACCAGCTGGAGTCGCGCGTGATCAAACATCTCGGTTTCCACGCCTCGCTCGGCGCAGTCGGCCAAGTCTACCCGCGCAGCCTCGACTTTGAAGTCGTCACGGCGCTGCACCAGCTCGGCGCCGCGGCCGCGAGTTTCGCCACGACCCTCCGCCTCATGGCGGGCGCAGGCTTGGTCACCGAAGGGTTTCAGCCCGGCCAGGTCGGGTCGTCGGCGATGCCGCACAAGGTCAACGCCCGCAACTGCGAGCGCATCTGCGGATTTTCCACGATCCTCTCTGGTTACGTGACGATGACCGGCGCACTCGCCGGCCACCAATGGAACGAGGGCGACGTATCCTGCTCCGTCGTGCGGCGGATTGCGCTGCCGGACGCGTTTTTCGCGATCGACGGCCTGCTAGAAACTTACCTCACCGTGCTGCGCCAAATGGAGGCCTTCCCGGCCGCCATCGCCGTCGAAAACGAACGCAACCTCCCGTTCCTCGCGACGACCACGATTCTCATGGAAGCAGTCAAGCGTGGCGCCGGTCGCGAAACCACCCACGAAGCCATCAAGGAACACGCCCTCGCCGCCGCCAAGGCGCTGCGCTCCGGGGGCGACGCCGATCTGCTCTCCCGTCTCGCCGGCGACAAACGTCTCGGCCTCGGCAAGAAAGCCCTCGTCGCCATTCTCTCGGAAAACGCCCGTTTCGTCGGCGCCGCACCTCATCAAGTCGATGCCTTCGTCGACGATGTGAAACCACTCGCCCGCAAACACAAGGGCGCGGCGGACTATCGACCAGGCCGGTTGCTCTAAGCCGCAGAGACTCCGTCGAGAGCAGAGAGCACTACCCACGGTGAATGGGGCATCCACGCGTGGTCGCGCGCATTTCCGCTCTGATGAGCGATCTCTCAGCACTCAACGCTTAGCCCTCAACGGCATCGCCACGGCTTAGCCCATCCAGCGGTGCGCCGGCACGTCCCCGGTGCCCGCATTTTTTTCCCGCTAAAAGACGCCGCGTCCACCGGTGGCCCTCACGGTCCTAAAATCCGTCCGGTTCCCGTCATCGGGAAATTTGAGTTTGCATCCCCCCGAGCCGCCACGCTTTCTTGGCCGCTCACGTTCTCTTTAATCCTTTATCAATAACTGTCATGGCTGAACTCGTAGGAAATGTCTTGGTAGGCCAGTCCGGCGGCCCCACCTCTGTTATCAACGCCAGCGTCGCGGGCCTCATCGCGGAAGCGTTGAACCATGAATGCATCGAAGAGATCTACGGCACGCTCAACGGCGTGCTCGGCATCCTCCAAGAGGACCTGATCGATCTCGCTGCGGAGTCTCAACAGCAAATCCGCGCGCTCAAATACACGCCCGGCGCCGCCCTCGGCACCTGCCGTTTTAAACTCAAGAAACCGGCCGACTTCGATCGCGTCCTCGAGGTCTTCAAGGCCCACAACATCCGCTACTTCTTCTATATCGGTGGCAACGACTCCCAAGACACCGCCGACAAAATCTCCAAGCTCGCCCAGGCCCAGGGCTACGAGCTCCGCGTGATCGGCGTGCCGAAGACCATCGATAACGACCTGCCCGGCACCGACCACTGCCCCGGCTACGCCAGCGCCATCAAATACATCGCCACCAGCGTCCGCGAAGTCGCCGCCGACAACGAGGCCATGGGTCAGGGCGACCTCGTCTCCATCATCGAGGTCATGGGTCGCAGCGCCGGCTGGATCGCCGCTGGAGCCGCCCTCGCCAAGCGTAAGGATCACCCGCAAGATCCGCCCCACCTCATCTACCTTCCCGAGATCCCGTTCGATCAGGCCAAGTGCATCGAAGACGTAAAGCGCATCCTCAAGCGCGAGAAGTTCTGTCTCATCGTCGTCGCCGAGGGCCTCGTCGATGAGAACGGCAACTACGTGGCCGCCAACGCCGCCACGGACGCCTTTGGTCACGCCCAGCTCGGTGGTGCCGGCGACGCCCTCGCCGAAATCATCGGCGCCAATGTCCCGGGCGCCAAGGTCCGCGTCGCGAAACCCGGCCTGCTCCAACGCTGCGCCGCCCACTCCGCCTCCAAGACCGATGCCGACGAAGCCTTCATGGCCGGCGAAGCCGCCGTGGAAGCCGCCATCGCCGGTGAGACCGACAAGATGGTCACCCTCCTGCGCGGCGACAAAGAAGCCTACTCCTGCGAGACCGGCCTCACGCCCCTCAGCGAGGTGGCCAACTCGATCAAGAAACTCCCCCGCGAGTGGATCAATGAGGACGGCACCAGCATGAACTTCCAGTTCCTCCGCTACGCCCAGCCCCTGATCCAGGGTGAAATCGTGTTGCCTCACGATGGCGGCGTGCCCGTCTTCGCCCGCCTCGAAAAAGTACGGGTGGACAAGGTGCTCCCAGCCTACGAGGTCTGAGCCAAGCAAACCTGATTCTGGTTTGCAGCAGGGCCGGTCTCTGACCGGCCCTTTTTCGTTTTCGCACGTCGCGAGCGACTTCCGGTCGCTGTCGTGCCGGCACGGCTACACTCCGAGCTCGCGCGCATCGTAATCGATGCGGACCGCAGAATGGGGCAACGCGCTCCACCCATCCGCACTCGTCGTCACTCGCAGCAACCCCGCACCGAGCACACGCGGCGGTAGAGCGCTTCGTAGCGCGGCACGATCTTGGCCGCGGAAAACAGCGCGCGGGCGCGCTGCTTCGCGGCCTGGCCCATGGCACGCCGGCGCGCGGGATTGGCGATCAATGACTCCAGCGCGCGGGCGAGGCCGTCCGCGTCACCGAAGGGCACGAGCAGACCGGACTTGCCGGTCTCGACGACTTCGGGAATGCCACCCACGGCGGTCGCCACACTGGGGCAACCAAAGTTCATCGCTTCCAAAATACTCAGGCAAAAACTCTCCGACTCCGACGTGAACAAGCCGACGTCGGCCGCCTGAAAGTAGTCCTCAATCTCCGCCACGTTTTGCCGCAAAACAATCCGGTCACCCAGACCCAGCCGCCGCACGTCGTCTTCGAATGGCGCGAAATCTCCGCCCGCGAGGATCACCAGCTTGAATGCCTCGGCCGGACGCACCCGCGCGACTGCCTCCAGCAGCAGATCGATGCGTTTGGGTGCACGCAAATTGGAGGCGTGCAAGATCATCGTCTTTTTGCCGAGCCCAAGTTCGCGCCGCACGACGGCGCGCGAACGCGTGGGTTTCTTCGGGTCGAAGAAATTATGGATGACGTCGATTGGACGCTTCACACTCAGCAGTCGCTCGGTTTCGCGGCGCAAAAATTCCGAAACCGTCGTCACCGCGTCGGACTGCGCGAGCGCATGGCTGATCGCCGGACCGTAACCAGCGTCGCGGCCAAGCAGCGTGGTGTCGGTGCCGTGGAGGGTCGTGACCACCCGCGGCTTCTTGCCCGCCGGCAGCATCGAGCGCGCGAGGATCGCCGCCGTAGCGTGTGGCACCGCGTAATGGACGTGCAATACGTCGAGCCCGTAGTCGCGGCTGACCTCGGCCATCTTCACGGAGAGCGGCAGCGTGTAGTCGGGGTATTTGAAGAGGCCGTAGTCGTTGATCACGACCGGATGGAAAAATAACCGCGGCGCCTTCGCGGGGAGGCGAAACGGCCGGCCATAACTGATGAAGTGCACCTCGTGGCCGCGCTCCGCAAGTTCCACACCGAGGGCCGAGGCCAAGATTCCGCTGCCGCCGACCGAGGGGTAGCAGGTGATGCCGATCTTCAGCGGGCGGTGGGCGGCCATGTCAGAATTGCCGCGCCCCGCGACCGAGCGACGCGAGCGAACTGCACACGAGCGGGTCGTTAGGGAAAAGCTGGATCGCGTGGCCGGCACCGCCACGCACGCCATGCATCTTGGCGCGCGCAAGGTGCAAGCCGACGTAGCGCCGCGTCTTCGCCTGCGAGGCGTGGGCGTCCATCGACGCCGTCCAGGCCGCGATCACGTCGGGGTCGGATACATCCATCAACATCGCCGAACGATCGGCGGGTTCGGCTTCGACCGTCACCGCGTAAAACATCAACTGCTCGATGGCGTGCGGCTTGATCTTAATGACCTCCGCGACGCCGCCATAGCGGGCGAGACGCGCGGCGTCCCGCACCATGCGGCCGACGACGACGTGGTCGGGGTGTTGGTTTTCAACGATCGTCGGTGCCAGCACCATACGCGGCCGCACCCGGCGAATGATCGCGGCAAATGTCAGCACATGGGCGAGCCGATACTCCATGTGCGCATCGCCGCCCAGTTCGACGAACTCAAGCGTGGCACCGAGGAGCGCGGCCGATTTTTTCGCCTCGGCCGTGCGTTGCGCCGGGGTGCCATGCGTCCCCGCTTCACCACGTGAGCAGACAATAAAGTGCGCGGCGTGCCCTGCCTGCGTCTCGCGGGCGATCACCCCACCACAACCAAATTCGAGGTCGTCGGGATGCGCGCCAAAGGCGAGGAGGAGGGGACTGTCAGAGGGAGGAGATTTCGGCGTAGGCTTCATCGGAGCGGTCAATGGGGTCGCGGGGGACGAACGTAATGTCCGGTGAATCCGCTTTGTTCAAGTAAGCCTGTTCGCCCATTCCGGCAATGTAGTGGGTGCAGTGGATCACCGACTGCATCCAGCCGAGGCGCGAATCGCGCGTGGGGCTCACCTGCGCCTTCGTAAACGGCACCCACGGAAGCGTCGTGTAGGCATCGCCACCTTCGTGGAGCTTCAACGCGCCGTCGAGCAGCCGCGCGCGGACGATTTCACCCTGATGCGGTACATCCACGAAACACTCGGTGATAGCGCACGCCGTCATGCGCACCGCGGGGTCGCTCGAACGCACGACCCGAATGCCTTCGAGCAGTCCCATGCGGCGATACATCTCGAGGCAGAAGTCCCCCGCAGTCGTGGCGGGATTCGTCTTGAACGCTTCAACCAAGGGCGGCGCGACGTAGGCACCGAGTTGGCGGGCGGTATTCTCACGCCAACCGGCGGGAATGCGCTTGAGGTGCAGCGGAGAAAATTTCCGCTGCAGCTTGTGCTCAAACGCGAAGTTCATCGCGAGCGGCACATCCGTCTTGCGATGGCGCAGCGTAGTCTGGGTTTCCCGCGGATCGTGGTCGCTGTCGTGACAGAAGAAAACGATTTCGCCACCCAGCTTAGCCTGGAGTTTCCGCGCGGTCACGAATTTCGCATAGAGAAAGCGTCGCGGGAAAAATCCACAAGGCTGCTGGCCGAAGCAGAGGACGGGCGCGGCACTCATGCGTGATAATGATTTTTAACCACAGATGGACACGGATGCGCACGGCTAGAACACCGCGATCTCGTGAAAAACAAATTCCTTCCAGCAGAATCGAATCCGTGTCTATCCGTGTTCATCCGTGGTTAAATTTCTGGGCTCCTCATCGATCATGATCTGCAGGCCAAGACTGAGCACCACACACGCCGCACAGCCGATGGGATTGAGCCACAGATAGCCGATTTCCCAAGCGGGGTAGGCTTTGCCGAAAAAGAAAATCACCAGGACCACACTCTGCGCAGCGATGGCGGCCCAGAAAACTGCGGAGCCCTTTACGTGTTTTAGGAAGAACGCCACGACGAATACACCGAGCAGCGCCGGATAGAAAATCGAGGCGACGATGTTCAGTGCTTCGATGAGATTTTCCGCGAAACTCACGAACAGCGCGAAGCCGATGGCGAAAAATCCCCAAAGGGCGGTGAGCCACTTGGCGACGCGGACGTTGCGCACCTCGTCGTGCGCGGCGAGCGGGCGAAAATGACGCCAAAGGTCGATTGTCGAGGTCGTGCCGAGGGCGTTGAGTTCGCCGGCTTTCGACGAGAGCGCGGAGGAAAACATCACGGCGAGGAGGAGTCCGATCAGGCCGTGCGGGAGCTGCGTCAGGATAAACGAGATGAAGACGTAGTCGGAATCCTTCGTCTTCTTGGCTGCGGGGTCGGCCGCCTGCAACGTGTCGCGCGCTTCGTTGCGCACAGCGAGCGAGGCTTTTTGCGCAGCCGTCAGAGCGGCGCGCGCGGCGGCTTCCGCCGGAGCATCGCCGCTCTCGTGAGCCGCCACCCACGCGCGGATTTTCGTCTGTTTGTCGGCGTGCAGCACGGCGTGTTTCTCCTCGATGGCACGGAACGCGGCGCCTTGCGGACCGTTGATCTGCTGTTGCCACACGGTTTGGTTGAAGAGGACGGGCGTGCCGGGCTGGAGCTGGTAAAACACGAAAAGCAGCGCACCGAGGATCACGATGAAGAACTGCATCGGGATCTTCAGGACCGCGTTGAACATCAGACCGAGGCGACCCTCGCGCAGGCGCGCACCACCAATGTAGCGCTGCACCTGGGATTGGTCGGTGCCGAAGTAGGACAACGAGAGGAAAAAGCCACCGAGGATACCGGTCCACACCGTGTAGCGGAGCTTGGGATCGGGCGTGAAATCGACGGCGTTGAGCTTGCCCATCGCACCGGCAATGTGGAGCGCGTCCGCAGGAAGCTTCGTAAGCAACACCACGAACGCGGTGACCATGCCGCCGAAGATCACGGCCATTTGCCATTTCTGCGTGAGGTGGACCGCCGCGCTGCCACCGGTGACAGTGTAAATAATGGCCAGCAGGCCCGTGCAGACGATGGTGACGTCGAGCCGCCAACCGAGGACGGTCGCGAGAATGATGGCGGGCGCGTAGATCGTGATGCCCGCCTGCAAACCGCGTTGCAGCACAAAGAGACCCGCACCGAGGAGGCGGGTCTTTTGGTCGAAACGTTGGCCGAGGTATTCGTAGGCCGTATACACCCCGAGCTTCCGATAGATCGGGAGAAAGACGGCACACACGACGATGAGGGCGAGCGGCAGGCCAAAATAATTCTGGATGAAGGCGATGCCGTTTTCGGAGGCGACGCCGGGTAAGGAGAGGTAGGTGATGGTGCTCGCTTGGGTCGCCATGACGGAGAGGCCGATCGTGCCCCACTTCGTCGTGCTATTGCCCTTCAGATAGGTACTGAGGTTATCGGTATGCCGCGTACGCCACGTGCCGTAGGCCACGATGCCGAGGATGGTCCCGAGGAGCACGAGCCAGTCGATGGCGTTCATGCGAAGGCGCGGGTGAAAAGTGTCAGCGCACCCACGACCCCGAGGAAGCAGGCGAACGCGAACCAATATACGCCACCCCACGTGCGGAAGCCGGGCACATCGGGAGCCTCGTCGGACGCTTCGGGTAGGGCGGTCTTCAGTCCGCCTTCCGCGGGCGCGGGGCGGACGGCAGCCCGCCCGACTTTTTCAGCATGATCGTCGTGAGGTTTCATTCTCGGCCGAGCGCAAGCAGGTTGGCGAAAAGTCGGTAGCCGCCGGGAACGCCCGCGGGCAGCTGGCGGAAAAACGCCAGACCGGTGTAAACGTAATATCCCTTGCCGTGTTTCGCAATGAGCAGGCTACCCGTCAACGGCCGCTCGTCGGTATCGTTCATCGTGAGCACCGGTGTGTAATGTTTCTCGTCCCAGCTGTTCGGGAAATACGCGCCGCGCTCCTGCACCCAGCCCACGAAATCCGCCGGCCCGAGGCGATTCGGACGCGTCAGTGCGGCGTGGTCGGGCGCGAGGAATAGTACGGGGGCATTTTCCTCGGTGACACGCCATTTGGGCGCACTCCGGGCACTCTCCGCAATCGAGAGTGCGTAGGGTCCGAGTTGCTGGGCCTTGAGCCCGTTGGGCCGGTTGTATTGCGCGATGACCGTGCCACCGGCTTCGACGTAGGCGAGGAGCCCGGGGAAATTGGCGGCGAGGTCGGAGCGCTCATTGAAGGCGCGCACGCCAATGACAACGGCATCGAGGCCGCGGAGTTTTTCGGCGGTGAGACCGAGACCGGTGAGCATGGTCACCCCATAGCCGAGCTGTGAGAGCGCCTCAACGGTGTCGTCGCCGGCACCGGGCAGGTAGCCGACGTTTTTGCCGCGGGTCGCGTAGTCGAAGGCCGCGACTTTGAGCCGCGCCGGCGCTTGCAGGATTTGCAGCGGAATATGGTCATAGCGAATCTCGGTGCGTTGGTGGCTGAACTTCACGCCACCGACTTCGGCGACGGCGAGCACGGTGCCGGCCGCCGATTTCTCCGGGGCGGTGACGGTAAACGCGAGGCGTGTTTGCTCACCGTTCTTGCCGAGCTGGAAGGGCTGACTCGAGGGGGAAACGGTCCAGCCGGCCGGGGTTTCGAGACGCAGTGAGCCGCGTTCGCCCGCACGAGCGGCGGTGACCTCGACTTCGATTTTCTTTCGCTCGCCGGGGGTGAAGAGGGCGACGCCGGAACTGAAACGCAGGGAGATGGGCGAAATCACGACGAGACGGCGGCCGGGCTTGCCCGGCTTCGTCGGTGCCAGCGGCTCGCTGCTCACGACCAGTTTTTGGTCTCCCACGTCGAACGTGCAATCGACCATGAAGGGCGGCGAGTTTTCCGGCTGGCCGATGAGTTTCGGATCAGCGACGCGAAACATCCCGGCCGTGGCCTCCTCCCGGAGCCAATACGGATGCGACACCGGGACGTTGGCCGGAAGGTCGAGGACCAATTCGGTCGACATGCGGCTAGATTCAAATCCATCGACTGAAAGGCCCCCACCTGGGTAGCTGACGTGGGTCGAGGTCCAGCGCACCGGAAATTTGGAGCGCACGACGACACTGGCCGCGAGAGTGAGTTTCTCGCCGGGCACGACTTCGGCGGCAGGCGCGGTCGTTGCAACGGTGATTCCGAGACAGTCTTGGAGGATGCGATCAAGTTGCTGGCGCTTGTCGTCGACGAGGGAATCAGCAGGGAGTTTCGCGAGCTGCGCGCGCAGCGCGAGGAGGGAGGGCACGCTCGCGGCCGGGTCGCCGGGCTTGAAACTTGCGAGAGCGGCAGCCGCCAGACGGCCAAGCTCGGCACCACCCGGCACGCGGGCCCAGGTGAGGTCGAGGCCCTCCATGATATCCGCCTTGGCGGGGGCGCCGGCGAGGAGTGAAAATGTTTCCGTGCGCTCGTCCCCACTCGCGCCGCCGCGACCACCCCGGCCGCCGCCGCCCGGTCCGAACTGGGTCTTGTGTTGGGCGCTGGTCTGCGCCGCGATCGTTTGAACACTGTCGCGAGTCACCGGATCAGTGCCACCGGCTGCGATGCTGAATCCGCCGCCGCCGTTTTGCAGAATCCGGGTCGGCTGCCAAGGCGTGAGACCTTCGGCGATCTGCTCCGGAAATGCCTGAGGATCACCCGAGATCTTGAAGGCCTCGAGCGCGAGCAGCGCGGACGCGTTGTGGTGACCGTGATTGCCGGCCTGCGCCTGAGGGGAAAAACGGGTGATGATCACGTCGGGGCGGAAAGTCCGGATGACGCGCACCACGTCGCCGAGGACTTGCTGACGATCCCAAACCGAGAGCGTTTCGGTGATGCTCTTCGAGTAACCGAAATCGAGGGCGCGCGTGAAAAATTGCCGCACCCCATCAATCGCCCGGCCGGCGAGCAGTTCCTGCGTGCGGGCGAGGCCGAGCTTTTCACCAAACTCGGGGCCGATCTCGTTCTGTCCCCCGTCGCCGCGTGTGACCGACAGATAGCCCGTGCGGAAGCCACGGATACGCGAGAGATACGCGAGGAGGCCGCGGTTTTCATCGTCAGGGTGGGCGGCAACGTGGAGCACCGTGGCGTAGGTCCCGAAGCTGCGGAGATCCTGCTGGATCGCGATGCCAGCCGGTGGCTCCCCGGCGGTCGTGCGCGCGGTGGTGAAAACAGCCGCCGCGGCCAGCGCCACAGCGAGGGCGCCGCGGCTCCATGCGAGCGAGCCGCAGCGGGACGAGTCGGTCGCAGCGCGCATCACTTGAGGCGGGCGATGAGCTCGTTATTGCGGCGGACGTATTCCTCCTTGAGGAGCGGGCTCGGGGCCTTTTCGGCGCCGGCCAGCGAGGCTTTCGCGACGGCGAGGGCACCGGCTTTGTCACCCAGTTTTTCGAGGATCAGGCCCTTGCGGAAAACGAGGTAAAAGGCGTCGGGCTGCGCGGCGATCGCGGCATCCATCCAGGCCGCGGCTTTTTTCAGGTCGAGGTTGTTGTCGAGGTAGAACATCGCGGCCTGCGCGTGGGGTTTTTTATCACCGGGAGCGGCCATCGCGGCCTCGATCTGCGGGACGAGGGCCGCGACGATATCGACGTCGATCTTCACCGGCACGCGGGTTTTTTCCCACGAGAGGTTGAGCGTCGCCGAGCTGTCGCGCACGTCGTTGAGATCGATCGTGAGCGTCTCGACGGGTGCGGCGAGCGCGACGGACTTCGTGGGGACGCGGAGCGTGTCGTTCTCGGGCTTGTAGGCGTAGGCGCCCCACTGTTTGCCGGCTTTCTGGAAGATCACGGTCCAGTCGGTTTTGCCCGGGATGGAGAACAGTTCATAAGTGCCCGCGGCGAGCGCGGAGCCCTGGACCTTCACCTCGGTGCCGAAGGTGATGCGCGTGGCGTTGTTCGCGCCGGTGCGCCAGACGGCGCCATACGGCTCGAGCCCGCCGAAGGCGACGCGGCCCTTGAGGCTCGGGCGCGAGTAAACGATCTCGATGTCGGTGACGCCGACGCGTTGCTTCAGCGTGGCGGTGGGGCTGGCGGCGGGAAACTCGAGCTTGGGGGCGACGGGAGCTTGCGCGGCGAGGCCGGCGACGAGGGCGAGGGCCAGCGTGACGGTAACCAGCGGGCGGAACGTAGAAAGTTTCATGGTGGGGAAGACTGAGTCGAAGGAAGACGTTTCGGCTATCCAAATCAGAGGAAAACAGAAGGGCTCTTTTTCCGCGGGCCCGTGGGCGCATCTCAGTTTATTGCAGTGTTCGAGTTCTTAGTTCCGGCTTCAGCCGGTCCGGGCGGTTTTCGGACCGGCCAAAGCCGGAACTACCAACAAATGCCGCGCTCACTTCAGGAGCTGCGAGAAAGTGAGATGCGCCGCGGGCCGGTTTTCCGCGTGGCGCACGCTCGACACCGTCCCGACGTTCCGCGCATCGTTCGGCTCGAAAATTCTTCCCCTTCGCGCCGCCGCCTCTTCACTTCTGCCCGCCCGCATGAATCACCTTCCGCCGACCCGCCGCGCGTTCTTCGCCTGCCTATCGCTCGCGCTGCTCGCCCTCGCCACCGGCTGCGGCCGGCCGGGCGATGTCAAAGTCATCAAACTCGCCCACGGCCTCGACGCGAAACACAGCGTCCACCAGGGCATGCTCCACCTCGCGGAGCGCCTCGCCGCCAAGAGCGGTGGCACGCTGCGCGTCGAAGTTTACCCGAGCGGGCAGCTCGGCAGCGAACGCGAGTGCCTCGAACTCGTGCAGCTCGGCGGCATCGCGATGACCAAGGTCTCCGCCAGCGTGCTCGAGGGCTTCGCCCCGGAGTTCAAGGTCTTCGGCCTGCCCTACCTCTTTCGCGACGAGGCGCACAAAACCGCCGTGCTCGCTGGTCCCATCGGCCAGGAAATCCTCGCCGCGCCCCAGTCGAAGTTCATGCGCGGCCTCTGCTACTACGACTCCGGCTCCCGCAGCTTCTACACGAAGCGCCCCGTGCGCTCGCCCGACGACCTCAAGGGGATGAAAATCCGCGTCCAGGAGAGCCCGATGGCGTTTGCGCTAATCCGCGCCTTCGGTGCCTCGGCCACACCGATCTCCTTCGGCGAACTCTACACCGCGCTCCAGCAGGGCGTGGTCGATGGCGCGGAAAACAATCCGCCCAGCTTCCACCTCGCCCGCCACTACGAGGTCTGCAAATTCTACTCGCTCGACGAGCACACGAGCGTCCCCGACGTGGTGATCATCGGCACCCACTTCTGGAACAGTCTCACCAAACAGCAGCAGCAGTGGATGCAGGAGGCCGCGGACGAGTCCGCCGTCTTTCAACAAAAACTCTGGTCCGCCTCCACTGCGGAGTCCCTCGCCGCCGTCGTGCAGGCCGGCGTCGAAATCATCCGCCCCGACAAGGCCCTCTTCGCCGCGCGCGTCGCCGCCTTGCATGCCACGGCCCGCCAGGACCCGGTCATCGGCCCGCTCGATCGCCGCATCGCGGAGGTGACACCATGAAAGCGCTCCGCCTTGCCCTCGACCGCCTCCTCGGCTCCGTCATCTGCGTCCTCATGGCCGGGATGGTCCTCAACGTCCTCTGGCAAGTCTTCACGCGCTTCGTGCTCGGCCAACCGTCCAGTTTCACCGAGGAACTCGCCCGCTGCATGATGATCTGGGTCGGCCTCCTCGGCTCGGCCTATGCCGCCGGCAAAAAATCCCACCTCGCCCTCGACCTCCTCACCGCCCGCCTCCAGGGCACCCGCCGGCGCACCTCCGAATTCATCATTCACACCTGCGTGCTGCTCTTCTCGTTCGCCGTCCTCGTGGCCGGCGGCGGTCGCCTCGTTTACATCCAGCTCTCCCTCGGCCAGCAGTCCGCCGCGCTGCAAGTGAAGCTCGGCTACGTTTACCTCGCCGTGCCGCTCGCCGGCGCGTTCATCGTTTTCTACAGCGTGATGGCCCTCCTCGACACCGTGCGCGGCGAGACCCCGACCGGCGAGCAATCCTCGGGACTAAACTGACATGAACGAAGCCATCGCCCTCTCCCTCGTTTTCGCCGTGCTGCTCTTCGCCGGCGTGCCCATCTCGTTTGCCATCGGCTCCGCGGCCGTCGCCGCGCTCCTCATGTCGCTCGACCCGGCGGCGGCCACCACCGTCATCGCCCAGCGCATGGCCACCGGCCTCGACAGCTTCGCGCTGCTCGCCATCCCCTTCTTCATCCTCTCTGGCCAGCTCATGAACCGCGGCGGCATCGCGCGCCGCCTGATCGACCTCGCCAAAGTCATCGTCGGCCGCCTCCCCGGCGGCCTCGCCTACGTCAATATCCTCGGGAGCATGCTCTTCGGCTCCATCTCCGGCTCGGCCGTCGCCGCCGCCGCCGCCATCGGCGGCACCATGGTACCGATGATGAAACGCGAGGGCTACGACCGCGAGTTCAGCGCCGCCGTCAACATCTCCTCCGCCCCGATCGGCCTCCTCATCCCGCCGAGCAACATCATGGTCGTCTACTCGCTCGCCAGCGGCGGCGTCTCGATCGCCGCGCTCTTTCTCGCCGGCTACGTGCCCGGCATCTTGCTCGGCTTCGCGCTGATGGCCGTCGTCGCCGTGCTCGCCAAACGCCGCAACTATCCCGTCGGCGAGAAAGTCCGCCTCGCCGAGGCCGTGCGGATCTTCTTCGCCTCCCTCCCGAGCCTCGTGCTCGTCGCCATCGTGATGGGCGGCATCATCCTCGGCTGGTTCACCCCCACCGAGGCCAGCGCCATCGCCGTCGCCTACACCTTCGTGCTCTCCGTCCTCGTGTATCGCGAAATCAAATGGGCCGAGCTGCCCCGCCTGCTCACCGACTCCGCCGCGACGACCGCCATCGTCCTCCTCCTCGTCGGCACCTCGATGGGCATGTCGTGGGTCATGTCGTCGGCCAACATCCCCCAGACCATCACCGAGGCGCTCCTCTCGCTGACGGATAACAAGCTCGTGCTCCTCCTCATCATCAACCTGCTGCTCCTCGTGGTGGGCTGCTTCATGGACATGACGCCAGCCGTCCTGATCTTCACGCCGATCCTGCTGCCCGTGGTGGTGAAATTCGGCATGAGCCCGCTCCACTTCGGCCTGATGTTGATCTTCAATCTCTGTATCGGCCTCTGCACGCCGCCGGTGGGCAGCTGCCTCTTCGTCGGCTGCGGGGTCGCCGGCACGACGATCGCCAAAGTCTGGCGCCCGCTGCTCCCGTTCTTCTTCGCGATGTTTGTCGTGCTGCTCGCCGTGACCTTCTGGCCCGCACTCTCCCTCGCGTTCCCAAAGGCCCTCGGCTTTTAAAAAGGAGGGCGGATCGAAGACCGCGCCCCACGTCGCCCGCCTTACCTCGAAAACTCCGGCGCCAATGCGAGGCCGAAGTAATCGCGGGCGTTGCCGAAGCAGATATTTTTGACCATGCCGCCGACGAGCTTGTAGTCGCCCGGGATTTCACCGCGCGCCATGTCGCCACCGAGGAGATTGCAGAGCGTGCGACGGAAATATTCGTGGCGCGGGTAGCTCACAAAGCTGCGCGAGTCCGTGATCATACCGACGAAGCGCGAGAGCAGCCCGAGATTGGAGAGCGCGTTGATCTGCCACTCCATGCCTTCTTTTTGGTCAAGGAACCACCAGCCGCTGCCGAACTGGACCTTGCCCACAATCGAGCCGTCCTGGAAATTTCCGATCATCGCACCGAGGACATAATTGTCGTTCGGGTTGTTGTTATAGAGGATCGTGCGCGGGAGCTGGTCGGTGGAGTCGAGCGTATTGAGGTAACGCGACAGCGCGACGGCCTGCGGGAAATCGCCGATGGAATCGAAGCCGGTGTCAGGCCCGAGCTTGCCGAGCAGACGGGCGTTGTTGTTGCGCAGCGCCCCGAGGTGGAGCTGCTTCGTCCAACCGCGCGCGGCGTCCCAACGACCGAATTCAAACATCAAATACGAGCCATAGCGGACGGTTTCCTGAGCGGTCGAAACGCGGCCGGCCCGCGCCGCGTCGAAGACCCTCTTCGCCTGCGCGTGCGTACAGGGCTCCCCTAGCGCGTGCTCAAGACCATGGTCGGAGATGCGGCAGCCGGCAGCGTGAAAATCATCATGGCGCTGCTTCAAGGCACCCATGAGGTCGTCGAAAGTCCTAATGCCACCAGCCGCGAATGCACCGCCCGCTGTAACCGCGAGTTTTTCGAGCCACACGTTGAACCCCTTCGGATTGCCGACGGCGAGGGCCTTGTCGGGGCGAAACGCGGGATAGACGCGCGCCTTCAACTTGCCGGGATTCGCGCGGATCTTCGCGTGGTGGTCGAGTGGATCGGCCGGGCAATCCGTGGTGCAGATGACGGCGACCTTCGATTCGTTGATGAGGTCGTGCACGCGGGTTTTGGCGAGCTTGGCATTGGCCTGCTTCCAGACTTTCTCCGCAGTCTTGCCGTCGAGCAGACCGTCGAAACCAAAATAGCGTTTCAACTCGAGGTGCGACCAGTGGTAGAGCGGATTGCGCAGCGTGTGCGGCACGGTCTCGGCCCAGGCCTGAAATTTCTCGCGTGGCGTGGCGTCGCCGGTGACGAAGCGTTCGTTAACGCCGTTCGTACGGAGCGCGCGCCACTTGTAGTGGTCGCCGCCGAGCCAGAGTTCAGCGAGATCAGCAAACTGATGGTTGCTCGCGATGAGGTCGGGCGGCAGGTGACAGTGATAATCGTAGATCGGTTCGCTCTTCGCGTGGCGGTGGTAAAGCTCACGGGCCTGCTGAGTGGTCAGAAGAAAATCGTCGTGAATGAGAGAAGTCTTGGTCATCGGGAGAGAAGGTGGCACGGGCGTCTCGCCCGTGAATCGTGGTAATCACGGGCGAGACGCCCGTGCCACGCATTACCTGGAAATATCGTTCAGCATCGCGTCGAGCGACGTGTAGCCAGCGAGGAGCTTGTGCGCAGCGACGCAGGTCACGGCGGGCGCGAGGCCGGTGTTTTCGGCGAGAAACACGATGTAGCTCGCGATGTTTTTTGAAAAATTGAGCCGGCCTTCGTCGCTGATCGCATAGAAACGGGCTCGTTGCTGATAACCCGCCGGCGTGTGGTCGCCCAGCGCAGCCTTCTCCGCGCGACCGCCGGCGGCGAGCACGTGGAGGAAATTATATTCAAACCAAAACATGTGCTCGGGGCTGGCCGCCAGCGCTGCGAGCGCACCGCGCGTGGCGGTCGGGTCGGCGAACACGTCGGTCGACTGGCCGGACTTCGCGAGCGCATCGGTGACGAACATCCGCGCCATCTTCCGTTCCGTGGCGTCGGCGCTGAAAGCACCGAGCAGCGCAAGCTCGAGGGTGAACTTGTACCAATCGCGCCACAGGGCCTGATCGGCCGCATTCTTCGAGGTAAACAGCGCTCGACCCATCTCGTAGGTGTAACGGCCGCTCGTCTTGATTTCGAGCCGGCTGCCCGTGACTTGGCCCATGACTTGATAATTCTCGGCCGATTTTCCGGAGCCCGAGTGGAAACCGATGCTCGCACCGAAATTCTGACACACCGCCCACTGCTTCTCGATCAGCGAGCGCAGCGCGGCGTTGTCGGGATAGGGCATGTTTTTCTGGAAGCCGAACGCAGGCGCGACGAAGTGGATCTTCATCCCCAAAGCCTCACAGAGCGCGAGCATAATAGCCGTGGTCTCGGCAGTGGTGAGGCCGGGCAGTTCGTCGATCGAGAGTTCGCGCAAGTAGGCCCGGCCGGCGGCGGTCGTGAAAAGCTTGGCGCGCGCGGCGGCGTATTTCTCGTCGCGGACTTTCATCTTTTGCAGCGACGGCCAGACGTGGGCGAGGAGCCTAGCGAATTCGGCTTCATTCAAAGTGAGGCCAGCTTTCGCCACCCGTGCCTTCACCGTCGCGACGAGCGCGGCCGGGACATGGGCTGCGACCCACCCGCCGGCGTCATCGGCGACGGTCGTCTGCGCGAGTTCGGGCGAGAGATCGAACGTGATGTAGCTCGCGAGCACACACCCGGTGACGAGCGCGTCTTCACGCGAGTCAAATTTTCCGCCGATGGGTTGGTGGTCCGCGTTGAAGCTCCACGCAATCCCGCGGCGGTGAAAACCGGTTTTCAGTTTCGAGAGCACGCAACCGTGGCTCATGCCTTCGACGCTCTGACCTTGGTGGCCCTCGGGCACGTGGGTGCCGATGAACGGAAACGGCACCGTGTCGAGCTTGCCCGCGAGCATGACATCGGTGTCGTAGACGAGCTCACGCGGAATCGAATTCTGGTTCGCCGTCACGCCGAGACTCAACGCGCTCATCGCCCACTCGACGGCTGGCCAGTGCAGGGTCGTGAAACGTGCGCCGATCCCGAGCGTGCTGCGCCCGAGCTGTTCGGTGGCGGTGGGGAAAATCGTCGAGGCCGCGTGGTGCGCCTGGATGAGGTTCTTCAGTTGCAGCAGGTTCGCAAAGGTCGCGGGAAACACCGTCGTGCCATCCGTGAGTGCCACCGCGTCGTGCAACGTATCCGCCTTCCCCGCATCGCCCTGCAGTCGCCACGCGCAGTCGCCTTGGACGTTTTCCACCAGAGTGAACGCGCCCGCGGCCGTCCCAAATCGGCTCTTCGCGTAAACCTTCATCGCCTTGCCGGCGCGGAGCTCGTCGCGCAGCGCCGACCAATCGAGACAAAAGTCGGGCGACACGCAGGGATTCGTCGCGATACGAAGTTTGTTTTCGAGGAGGAAGCGATTGATGGCGGACATCGTTGAAAAAGGACCGATGAAAAAAAGAGGCGCACACACCCAGGGTCGAGACAAGTTTTGGTTGTTTATTCCGGCTCCCTCTCGGTCAGACTGTCCGTCTTCTGCGGTTCAAAGGCCGCCAGCAGGTCGCTTCCTTTTTTTCAGAGGCAACGGCGTCCGCAGTCATTTTGGAGATTGCGCACGCCCCGCCGCGCGCTCTGCTCGGCCGTTTCCACGCATGTCCGCTGTCGCCTCCCCGGCCTCCACTCAACCCAATCCCGACCATGTCCTCCGCCTCGCGGCCGAGCTGAACATCAAGGTCTATCAAGTCGCGGCCACCGCCCAACTCTTCGCCGAAGGCGCGACCGTGCCCTTCATCGCCCGCTACCGCAAAGAGGTCACCGGCGAACTCGACGAGGTCCAGGTGCTCGCCATCCGCGACCGCCTCGAGCAGATGAAGGCCATCGACGAGCGCCGCGCCGCCATTCTCTCGTCACTCAAAGAGCGCAACCTCCTCACGCCCGCGCTCGAAAAATCCATCAACGCCGCCGACACCCTCGCGGTCCTCGAGGACATTTACCTCCCCTTCCGTCCGAAGAAACGCACTCGCGCCACCATCGCGAAAGAAAAAGGCCTCGAACCCCTGTCCGAACTGCTCTGGGCCCAAGACCCGACCACCGACGCCCTCGCCGCCGCGCAGGCCTACGTCGGCCGGGACTACACCGCTGACGACGGCAAAAACGTCGTTTCCAAAATCGCCTCCACCGACGAAGCCTTCGCCGGTGCCCGCGACATCATCGCCGAGCGCGTAAGCGACGACAAAGACGCCCGCGCCAAGCTCCGCGCCGTTTACCAAAAAGACGCGATCATCTCCTCGAAAGTCCTCACTGGCAAAGACAGCTCCGTCGAAGCTTCGAAGTTCAAAGACTATTTCGAGTGGAGCGAGCCGCTGAACAAAGCCCCTTCCCACCGCGTCCTCGCCATGCGCCGTGGCGAGAAAGAACTTTTCCTCATGATGCGCGTGCAACTCCCCGACGAGGCCACCGCCTTCGCCGAAGTGCAGCAGTTCTTCGTCAAAACGACTCTGGGCTCTCAACCCTCAACGCTCAACTCCTGCGCCACCCAGGTCGTCCTCGCCGTGCAGGATTCCTGCAAACGTCTCCTCTGCCCCTCGATGGAAACCGAGATGCGTCTCGAATCCAAGAAGCGCGCGGACGAAGCCGGCATCAAAGTCTTCGCCGACAATCTCCGCGAACTCCTCCTCGCCGCCCCACTCGGGCAAAAAGCCGTGATGGCCATCGACCCCGGCATCCGCACCGGCTGCAAAGTCGTCATCCTCGATCGTCAGGGAAAACTCCTCCACAACGACGTCGTTTTTCCCGACCGCATGGAGGTCGAGGCGAAGGAAAAGCTCACCGGCTTCGTGAAGTTCTTCCACGTCGAGGCCGTCGCCATCGGCAACGGCACCGCGGGGCGCGAGACCGAAGCCTTCGTCCGAACGCTCGGCCTCTCCGGCGCGATTCCCATCGTCATGGTCAACGAGTCCGGCGCCTCGATTTACTCCGCTAGCGATGTCGCCCGCGAAGAATTCCCCGACCACGATCTCACGGTGCGCGGCGCTGTCTCCATCGGCCGCCGTCTCATGGATCCGCTCGCCGAGCTCGTAAAGCTCGACCCAAAATCTATCGGCGTCGGCCAATACCAACACGACGTCGACCAAGCCGCACTCAAACGTTCCCTCGACGATACCGTCGTCAGCTCCGTTAACGGCGTCGGCGTCGAGCTTAACACCGCTTCGAAACAACTCCTCAGCTACGTCTCCGGTCTCAACGCCGCGACCGCTGCCGCGATTGTCGCGCGCCGCAACGAAAAGGGCCCCTTCAAATCCCGCGCCGACCTTAGGGACGTCCCGCGCCTCGGCCCCAAGGCCTACGAGCAAGCGGCCGGCTTCCTGCGGATCCGCGATGCCGCGCACCCACTCGACGCGAGCTCCGTTCATCCGGAGCGTTACCCGCTCGTCGAAAAAATGGCCGCCGACCTCGGCACCACAGTCCCCGAGCTGATCAGCGACGGAAAACTCCGCGCGAAAATCAAACTCGAAACCTACGTCACGCCCGAAGTCGGTCTCCCGACGCTTACCGACATCATGGTCGAGCTCGCGAAACCAGGCCGTGATCCGCGCGAGAAATTCGAAGTCTTCGCCTTCTCCGCCGAGGTGCACCGGCCCGAGGATCTCAAACCCGGCATGAAACTCCCCGGCATAGTGACCAAAGTCACCGCGTTCGGTGCCTTCGTCGACAGCGGCGTCCATCAAGACGGCCTCGTACACGTCAGCCAGCTCGCCGACTCCTTTGTGAAAGAACCCTCGACCGTCGTGAAGCCCGGCCAAAAAGTTCAGGTCACCGTCACGGAAATCGATCTCCCGCGCAACCGCATCGCACTCTCGATGCGCAGCAATCCCACCCTCGGTCCCAAAACCGCGAATACCGGCAGCCCCGGCGGCCAGCGCTCACCCGGCAGCGGCCCCCGCCCCGGTGGCGGCGCACCGGCCGCACCTCGCCCACCGGCCGCAGTGAACAACGACTGGTTCGCCGCCGCGTTGAACAAGAAACGTTGAGTCGGGCTCACCGTCGCACCCTCACCGGCGGCGACGGCGCGCTAGAAGCCGTGAGGTTTTTCTCGATCCCCTCCTCCTTTCGGCCCCGCCCCCGCCACGTGCCCGCCCGCCACGTGCGGCTTGATTTGCGCCGTAGCCCCGATTGTCTCGCGCTTCCTCCGTTCACCTTTGGCCACTTCTTCTCACCCCTTCCCCAGCCGCGTATCCTCCGTCACCGGACCTGACCAAGGGCTCTTTGCCACCACCGCCCTTGCTGGCGGCACCACCGTAGAGCGCTTCGCCGGTCCCACCGTTTTGTGGCGCGACGTGCCCGTTTCCGAGGTGTGCCACGCGATTCTCCTCGAGGGCAAAGAGTGGATGGTCCCCACGACCGCCGCCCGTTTCATCAACCACTCCTGTGCGCCCAACTGCACCGTCGATGATACGCTCGCCGTCATCACCACGCGCGCCATCGCCGAGGGCGAAGAACTCACGTTCAGCTACGACTCCGTCACCATGGCCGAGTGGCTCGCCGCCCCGTCCTCATTTTTCTGGGACGCTCGCTGGACCTTTAAATGCCGCTGCGGCGCGCCCGCCTGCGTCGGCCGCGTGGATCGTTACCGGGTGCGCGGCTACGAAAATCCGACCCCCGTCGCGCCCGGCACCAAACTCCGCCTCGGCCCCGTACCCGGCAAAGGCCGCGGCGTCTTCGCCACCGCGCCCATCGCCGCCGGCGAGCTTTTTGAACGCGCCCCAGTCATCATCAGCCCCGATACCGAGTGGCCCAACCTCGAAAAAACCCAGCTCTACCACTACTGTTTTGAGTGGGGGCCGGAGCACGCCCACACCGCGATCGCCCTCGGCTACGCCTCTCTCTACAACCACTCCTTCACCCCCAGCGCCCGCTACCGGCTTCAGCTCGACGAGCACCTCATCCATTTCGTCGCCCTCCGCGACATCGCCGCCGGCGAAGAAATCGTCATGAACTACAATGGCGAGCCCACTGACCTCACCCCCGTTTGGTTCGAATTGAAATAACCCCTGACGTATGGTCGCCCCCTCCTCACCCCGTCTTCTGTCAAAAAAATCCCGCACCCTCGGCCCCGTCGCCGACCTCGAACGCCATCTCCCCGCCGACTGGTGGCGCACGCTCTTCAACGCCACCTACGTCAAGACCGACGGCGACGTCGTGGAAAACGCCGCCAACACCACCGCCGACGTCGACCTCCTCCTCGCCGCCACCGGCCTCAAGCCCAGCGCCCGCGTGCTCGACCTGTGCTGCGGTCAAGGCCGCCACAGTCTCGAACTCGCCGGCCGCGGCTTCGGCCACCTCACCGGCCTCGACCGCTCGCACTACCTCATCCAACTCGCGCGCCGCCGCGCCCGCGCCGCACGCCTCACCGTCAATTTCCTCGAGGGTGACGCCCGCTCGCTTCCCGCCACCGACACCCCCTTCGACGGCGTCGCCATTCTGGGCAACTCCTTCGGTTACTTCGATTGCCAAGCCGAGGATCTCGCCGTGCTCGCCGCCGTCCGCGCCGCGCTGCGTCCCGGTGGTATCCTCGCGATGGATATTTCCGACGGAGATTGGGTGCGGAAAAATTTTGAGCCTCGGTCGTGGGAATGGATCGACCGGCACCACTTCGTCTGCCGCGAACGCATGCTCTCCGCCGATGGCACGCGCCTCGTCTGCCGTGAAGTCGTCACCCACACCGAGCGCGGCGTCCTCGTCGATCAATTCTACGCCGAACGTCTTTACGCGCGCGAACAACTCCACACCCTCCTCCTTGCCGGCGGTTTCGTCCGCCCCTGCGATCACGGCACCATTTTGAGCGGATCCGACCGCAATCAAGATCTCGGCATGATGGCGCACCGCGTCTTCGTCACCGCACACACCCCCAGCAAACTCCCCACCCGCGCATCCCACACCGTCTCCCGCCGCCCAGATATTTCCGACGTGGCCGTCATCCTCGGCGACCCACGCCTCGCCGATGCCGTGAAACTCGACGGTAAATTTCAGCCCGAAGATCTGACCGCCGTGCAGCACCTCAAAACGGCCCTCGCCGAACTGCCCGGCTACCGTTTCCGCTTCCTCGACAACCACGCCACCCTCGCCGCTGATCTCCGCGCCCACCCGCCCGCCTTCGCCCTCAATCTCTGCGACGAAGGCTTCGTCAACGAGCCCCTCCACGAGCTCCACATTCCCGCACTCCTCGAGATGCTGAGCGTCCCGTGCTCCGGTTCCGGCCCCGCATCGCTCGCTATCTGCTTCGACAAATCCGTCGTCAACGCCGCCGCCGCTACGATGGGCATCCCCGTGCCGCTTGAACTCTACGTCGGTCCCCGCGATACCGAGCTACCCGCCCCCGCGAGTTTCCCGGTCATCGTAAAACCGGCCTGCGGCGACGGCAGCGTCGGCATCACCGCCGAGAGTATCGCGCAAAACCGCGCTGAACTCGTCGCCACGCTCGCCCGGCTCCGCGCCGAGCTCCCCGGCCGTGCCTTGCTGGTGCAGGAACTCCTCACCGGCCCCGAATATACCGTCGGACTCATCGGCAACCCCGCGCAAGGTTTCCAACTGCTCCCCGTCATCGAAGCGGATTATTCCCGGTTGCCGGCCACGTTGCCCCACATCCTCGCCTACGATTCCAAATTCCGGCTCGATTCCCCCTACTGGACCGACATCCGCTACGTCTCCGCCCGGCTCGACAAACACCGACTCGGCCTGCTCCATGATTACTCAAAGCGACTCTTCGAACGCCTCGGTTGCCGCGATTTTGCGCGTATCGATTTCCGCGCTACCGCCGACGGCACGTTGAAGCTCCTCGAAGTTAATCCGAACCCCAGTTGGCGTTGGGACGACGATCCCGCCATCATGGCCGGACTCGCCGACTGGAGCTACGCGGAACTCCTCGGCCGCCTGATCGCCGCCGCTCAGGCGCGCGTGCAAACCTCCGCAGTCCCCGCCAAACTGGCCGCGCCGTAATTCCGGCCCAGCCACCGCGCGCTCATTGTAACGTCCTCGCTTCGCTCATCACCACTTGTCAAGTCGTGACTTGACAAGTCACCGTTTGATTAAATTCTTCCTTTCATGGCCCCGTCCTTCTTCGGTCGCGCCACCGAGCTCGCCGAGCTCGCCGCGGCGTGGACCGGCCCACGTTCCGCCTTCATCCCCATTTACGGTCGGCGGCGCACCGGCAAGAGCCGCCTCATTGTCGAGTTCGCTGTCGGCAAGCCCGCCATCTACCACGTGGGCAAGCAAGGGCCCGCACTGCTCCAGCGCCGGGAGTTTCTCCAGCTCGCCGCCGTCACCCTCGACGAACCGCTCCTCGCCCAAGTCCCCGTCGAGACCTGGGCCGAAGCCTTCCGCCTCGTCGACGAACGCTGGAAAGGCCCGGGTAAACTCCTCATCGCGCTCGACGAATTCCAGTGGACCACCGAGAGCAGTCCCGAATTACCCAGTGTCATTCAAGAGGCGTGGGATCGCCGTTGGCAAAAGTCCGGCAAGATCATGCTCATCCTCTGCGGCTCCTACCTCGGGTTCATGGAGCGCGAGGTCCTCGGCAAAAAAAGCCCACTCTTCGGCCGCCGCACCGCCCAGCTCCTCCTGCGCCCCTTCGGCTTCCGCGGGTCGGCTGCGTTTCACCCGGGCTGGTCTCACGCCGATCATGCCCAAGCCTACTTCGTCTGCGGCGGCCTCCCCGCTTACCTGGAGTGCTTCGACCGCGACCGCTCGATCGAGCAAAACCTCGCTGCCAATTTTTTCCGCGACAGCGCCGCGCTGGCCCGGGAACCTGAGTTTCTCCTCCGCGAGGAACTCCGGGATGTCGCCAACTACCACGGCGTCCTCCACGCCATGGCCGCGCTTGGCGAAACCACCAACGGCGGCATCGCCCGCGCCGCCGGCCTCGGCGACCGCGCCCTCCCCTACTACCTCGGCACGCTCATGGAGCTCGGTTACGTGCGCCGCCGCCATCCGCTCCACGGTGCCGCCAACACCGCGCGCGAGACCCGTTACGCCATCGCCGATCCGCTCCTCCGTTTCTGGTTTCGTTTTGTCTATCCCAACCTCAGCCGCATCCCCGTCCTCGGCCCCGAGCACTCGGTGCGCGAACTCGTCCGTCCGCACTTCGACGCCTTCTGCGGCGAAGCCTTCGAACGTCTCTGCCGCGAAGCGATTCCGCTGCTCCACGCTGCGGAAACAATCACCACCACCACCACCATCGGCGAATTTTGGGCGAAGGATGTGCAGATCGACACTGTCGCCCTCCGCGACGATGGCGTGATCGAATTGGGCGAGTGCAAATGGGGCGCGGTTCGTTCCCCTGCCGCTCTCCGCGCCGAGCTCGCGACGAAAATTCCGTCCTTCCCCAATCTTCGCGCCGCCACCGTCCGCCTCCGCTACTTCACGCGCGACCGCGTGCGCCCGCCCATCGCTGTCAACGGCGCGCTTCACGAAACCTGGCACCACCTCGCTGCGCTCTACCCGGGCAGCTAATGTGAGCTCACGGAAACTGATCGAGGGAGGGCTGGCGCTTGCCGCCACGCCGTATTTTTTCGTCGCGCAGCGGCCCGTCGGCAAGCAGCGGCCCTACACTCCACTGCATGTATCCAGCTCGGCCTTCCCGGAATCCTCCGCGGTACTTTGCCTGGCCCCCATGCCTCTCACCAAACAATTCCCATGCGCTGTATCCATCTGTAATTCTGAGTATTTACGTGACTCAACCAACCCCTATGGGTTGGGTGCAGTGATAGAATTGAACGTCGCCGGCGACACCTGCACGGCCTGTTGCACGAGGCGATAGAAGAGTTTGCCGCGCGAGGCGGAGTTTCGGCGATTGAAGCGGAAGGTGAACTCGT
>SXGR01450423.1_pt1 | contig 81715 bp, 68 predicted proteins | sample 3174711 | NCBI WGS metagenome assembly SXGR01 (sample SAMN11356860, study PRJNA531348) | freshwater metagenome | isolation source: freshwater sample F1-60 | place: China: Fuxian Lake, Yuxi | collected 2017-12-25 | reverse complement strand
TGTCGAACCTGATGGCGATCCTGCTGCAGCACCTGGCGGTCAAGTTGGGCGTTGTCGCTGAACGCGATCTTGCGCAGGCGTGCCGCGATCACTTCGGCCCCCGCGCCAATATCGTTCTCTGGATCCTCTGCGAGGTGGCGATTGCCGCGTGCGATCTTGCCGAGGTCATCGGCTCGGCAATTGCGCTCAATCTTCTCTTTGGTGTACCGCTGGTGTGGGGCGTTGTCATCACGGCGGCAGACGTGCTCCTCATTCTGTTGCTTCAGGCGCGAGGGTGGCGGGTGCTCGAAGCCGTTGTCGCAGCCATGGTCCTGCTCATTGGTGCATGCTTTGCGTACGAGGTCATCGCGGCGCGCCCCGATCTTCCTGGCGTGCTGCGTGGATTGATGCCGCGTGCCGAAGTCGTCGTCAATCCGGACATGCTCTACATCGCCATCGGAATCCTCGGGGCAACCGTCATGCCCCACAACCTGTATCTGCATTCGGCAATCGTCCAGACGCGCGCTTACCCGCGCACCGAGGAAGGCAAGCGGGTTGCCGTCCGCCTCGCCACCTTCGACTCGACGGCTGCCCTGCTCTTCGCATTCTTCATCAACGCCGCGATCCTCGTGCTCGCAGCGGCAACATTCCACCAGTCGGGCCATCAAGATGTCGCTGGCATCGAGGATGCCTATGCGCTGCTCACACCGCTCCTCGGCGCGCCGCTTGCAAGCACCCTTTTCGCCGTCGCTCTCCTCGCTTCGGGGCAGAACTCCACGCTGACTGGAACGCTTGCAGGGCAGGTTGTGATGGAAGGATTCCTGGACATTCGGCTACCTCCGTGGTTGCGCCGACTCATCACCAGACTGATCGCCATCGTGCCAGCCGTCATCGTCGCTGCGGTCTACGGCGCGAGCGGCGTCAATGACCTGCTGATTCTCAGCCAGGTCATCCTGTCGCTGCAACTCTCCTTTGCGGTGGTTCCGCTGGTGTGGTTTACGGGCAGTCGGAGCAAGATGGGCTCCTTTGCGAACTCGCCGCTGCTCTCCTTGCTCGCGTGGTGTGTCACGGCCGTCATCGTTCTACTGAACGGTTATCTGTTGTTGCAGGTGATACTCGGGTAGGAGGGCGATGCCAACTCGTGTAGCCTCCTTCGCACCATGTCGGACCAAGCACACCACACCCTGCGGCAGATCTTCGCGCATCCGACCTCCCACAACATTCATTGGCGAGATGTTGTGCACATGTTTGAAGGACTCGGCGGCACAACGGAAGAGACGAAGAAGGAGCACCTCAAGGTGAAGTTGCGCGGGAAGGAGATGACCTTCCGAACGCCGCACCACGGACACCACTCACTCGATGACAACGAGGAGATCGGTCATATCCGACGCTTCCTCCGCGAGTGCGGACTTGAACCGGCAGTGGACCACTGATCCCCTGCGTCGGTCAGGCGGAGCGGGTTGGGGGCTTCTTGGATCGACGGTGCGCCCACCACTCCCACACGAGCGGCAGCACGCTGACACAGACGATGCCGATCACGACCACACTGAAGTTTCGCTTCACCCACGGAATGTTGCCGAAGAGGCACCCGCCGCCAAAGGCGATCGCGACCCAGAGTGCCGCCCCAAGCAGATTGAATGCCGCAAATCGGCGGTAGCGCATGGCACCGACGCCCGCAACGAATGGCGCAAAGGTTCGCACGATCGGCACGAACCGCGCGAGCACGACTGCACGCCCCCCAAAACGTTCGAAGAACTTCTGGGTTCGTTCGAGGTGATCCTGCCGAAGCCACCGAAAGCGCCCCGTGAACGCTGGCGGACCGATCCACCGACCGATGTGGTAGTTCACCGCATCGCCAAGGACTGCGGCGATGAAGAGCACCGTGGCAGTCGTCCAAGGATCAATGCCTGTATCGCGGACGGCGATTGCCCCTGCTGCAAACAGCAGGCTGTCTCCGGGCAGGAAAGGAAGAACCACAAGCCCCGTTTCGCAGAAGACAATCGCAAACAAGAGCGCATACGTCAGCGGTCCATGATCGCGAACGAAGTCGCCGAGAAACTGATCGAGTTCAGTGAACAGCCGCAGGAATTCGTGGGTCAGACCGTCCATCGGCATGGCCAGGCGCGAAATCTGCGCCCGTTGCTTCAGTCGATCTTGATGAAGCGCGACACAGCCTGGATGTCGGGGATGATCTTGGCGGTCACCTTCAGCGGAAAGCTGGCGCCGAGGCTTGCGGAAACGCAGCGCGTGGCTGGAATCCGTGATGTCCACATTCGGCCTCCGCGCTGGTTGCGTGGGTTCTCGCGACCGCGGCGCTTTGCCACTCGGGTCAGCGTGCGCTGCACTGCCGGCTGAAGTCGCATGAGCCGCTCGATCGTCTTGCGGTGACGCGGTGCGGCAGGCACCTTGAGGACGGAGATGGTGACGGTCTTTCCAGCGGTGAGGGCAGTCATGGGTGGCTCCTTGCGAAGATTGGCAATAGTAGCGAAATCCCGCAGCCGCTGCAACATGCGCACTGCTCAGCAGTCCCGCAGATAATCGGACTCAACGGCTCGGATCAGCGAGAGGGATGCACCGCCGCGAGCGCATGAGTACCGCGGTCGGCCAATCCCGCAGCCATGGCACTCGTGTAGAGCCGATGGGCAAGTTCGGTACCCGCAAGCGACAAACCAACCTGCTCGCTTGCCTCGAGTGCCACGCCGAGGTCCTTCACAAAGTGCTCGATGCGGAATCCCGGCGCGAAGTCTCCGCGGAGCATTCGAGGCGCGAGATTGGCGAGGGTCCAACTGCCCGCCGCGCCTGCCCCCACCGACTCGAGCACCTTCCGCGGATCCAGCGCGCTTTTCTGCGCCAACGCAAGCCCCTCGACGACCCCCACCATCGTCGATGCAATCAGAATCTGATTGACCGCCTTCGCCAGCTGACCGCTGCCCGCTGGCCCGTGCAGAATCACGGTCTTCCCCATCAGACGAAGGAGCGACTCGGCGCGCGCAGATGCCTCTTCATCGCCCCCCACCATGATCGAGAGGCGTGCCTCGCGCGCACCTACATCGCCCCCCGTGACAGGGGCATCAAGCGCCGCAACACCTCGCTCGCGTGCACGCGTTTCAATCTGCGCAGCAAGCGCGGGAGTGCTGGTTGTCATGTCAATCACGATCGAGCCACGCGGTGCGGTCTGAAGCGTTCCAGCACTGCCCAAGTGAACGCTCTCGACATCCGCTGGCATCGACACCATGGAGAAGGTGAACGCAGCATCGGCAGCCGCATCAGCTGGTGAATCCGCCCACTGCGCCCCAAGCGCAATCAGCGGCTCCGCACGAGCGCGCGTTCTGGAGTGAACCCGAAGGGAGTGCCCTGCGCGGATCAGGTGCCCCGCCATGGAGAGCCCCATGACTCCCGTGCCAATCCATCCGATTCGAACGGGGCTTTCCATGCGTTCCAAGGTTACGCTTCTCCCCTCATCGTTTCCTGACACCATGGGTATGAACCCATGCGCAGGATGCCGCGTAGAACCCCAATGCACACGACCATGACGAACTCAGCACACACCGATATCCGCGAGATCGAACGACAAGTCGAAGCAGCAAGCCGCCCCTTCCGCAGCCTGACCGATCAGATCCAGCGAGTCATCGTTGGGCAGCATGGCATGATCGAAGGCATGCTCTGCTGCTTGCTGACCAATGGTCATGTGCTGATCGAAGGCGTTCCAGGACTTGCGAAGACCACGGCGATCGCCGCACTTGCACGGGCCATCCATACAGGGTTCCGACGCATCCAGTTCACGCCTGACTTGCTGCCTGCCGACCTGATCGGAACGATGATCTACCGGCCCAACACGGGCGAGTTCACGGTCAAGCACGGACCGATTTTTTCCAACCTCATCCTGGCTGACGAGATCAACCGCGCGCCCGCGAAGGTGCAGTCTGCGCTGCTCGAGGCGATGCAGGAACGACAGGTGACGATCGGCGAACAGACCTTCCGCCTCCCCGATCCGTTTCTTGTGCTGGCCACGCAGAATCCGATCGAACAGGAGGGCACCTACGCGCTGCCCGAGGCGCAGGTCGATCGCTTTGCCATGAAACTGGTCGTGCGCTACCCCTCCGCGAAGGAGGAACGCACCATCCTCGATCGGATGGCATCCACGGATCCCAAGACGGCGGTCGATGCCGTCATGCAACCGGAGGACATCGCCGCTGCGCGCCGGTTGGTGGATCAGATCTTCATGGAGGACCGCATCAAGGACTACATCGTTGATCTCGTCATCACGACGCGCGATCCGAAGCTTCATCGCGTGCCGGTCGACGGGCTGATTCAGTACGGCTGCTCCCCGCGTGCAACCATTGCGCTCACGCTGGCGGCCAAGGCAAAGGCGTTCCTCGATGGTCGGGGCTATGTTGTTCCTCAGGATGTCAAGGATGTCGCACACAACACGCTGCGACACCGCCTCGGGCTTTCCTACGAGGCAGAAGCATCGGAACGAAGTGCGGATGACATCGTGCAACTTCTGCTCGATCATGTCCCAGTTCCTTGAAGCCTGAGGCCACGTTCGCGCGACGACACTTCCGCCGAATGAGGGGAACGCCACCATGCTGACGAGCGAAACGATCCAGAAGATCCGACGCATCGAGATTCGCACCAAGCGAATCGTTCAGGATGCCCTCTCGGGGCGCTATGTCTCCGCATTTCGCGGGCGAGGCATGGAGTTCGAAGAGGTGCGCCCCTACATGGACGGTGACGATGTGCGCGCCATCGATTGGAATGTGAGTGCCCGTGCGGGCAGCCCGCATATCAAGCTCTTCCGCGAAGAGCGCGAACTGACTGTGTTTGTCGTTGTGGACCTCTCCGCATCGCTCGATTTCGGTTCACGCATGCGGACCAAGCGCGAATTGATGGCTGAAGTCGCCGCAACGCTCGCATTCAGCGCCACGCGGAACAACGACAAAGTCGGACTGCTGCTCTTCACCGATCGGATTGAACGGCATGTTCCGCCTCGGAAGGGACGCCGACATGTGCTGCGCATCATCCGCGACCTGTTGGCGCATGAAGCGGAGGGGACCGGCACCGACATGGCCGCAGCTCTCGACGAGATCAACCGCGTCCAGAAACGCCGCGCCGTCGTGTTCGTCATCAGCGATTTCCTCTCGCAGGGTTGGGAACGCCCGCTCGCCATCGCAGCGCAGCGACATGATGTGATTCCACTGTGCATTCGTGATCGTCACGAGGAATCCCTGCCCGCCGCCGGTCTCGTCCAGGTCTCCGATTCGGAATCTGGTGTGGTGCGCTGGCTGGACCTCGGCAGTCGATCGGGACGCGCGGCGTTTGCGGCAGCGGCTGTCGGCCGTGCAGAGACCTTCGATCACGCGATGCTGCGCCTGAAGATCAAGCCCTTGGTACTGCGCACGGACGAGGACTTTGTCCAGCCGATGACCGAATACTTCGAACGCCGTACGGGAGGCAAGCTGCCATGAACGCCCACGCGCTCGCGGGACTTCGCCGGTTTGTCTGTGCTGCGATCACGACCGCCCTGATCTCGCTTCCTTGCGGCGCTCAGACTGCGGTCGATCCACCTGCTGCCGCTCGTCCGATCGACGAGCAGGCATCGGCCGAGGGCGTGCGTGCGCGGTGGACGCTCCCCAGCAGCGTTGTGCAAGTGGGCGACGCGATCCCCTTCCGATTGACCGTGTACGCGCCCGAGGGAGTTGCCATCGAGTTTCCCGAGATCGGATCGACCAGCGGCGCATTCGACATCCGCGGAGTCGATCGGCAGTCGCGAGCATCAGGCAACAATCGCGAGTGGACGCTTTCGTTCACCGCGTCCACTTTCGATTCTGGCAGCCAGCAGTTGCCACCCTTCCAACTGGCGTGGAAAGACTCGGCCGGAGAAACGCACACGCTCGAGGTTGGCGCGTGCAGCCTTGAGATTGTGAGCCTCGCGGGCGACGCCGAGCCGGCTGCGTTCAAGGACATCAGGGGTCCGCTCGACATCGATCGCGGCGGCGTGCCTCCATGGGTCACCGCGGTCGCCTTGGGCGCGCTCGTGCTGTTGCTGCTCCCGCCGCTGATCTGGCTGATTCGCAAGCGCCGCGCAGCTGCTCTCGAACGATCTCTCACAGCAGATGCTTGGGCACTTCGTGAACTCACGCTGCTGGAGAGGGATGATCTTGTGGGCAAGTGCGAGTACCACGCTTACTGGGTTCGCCTGTCTGGGATCATCCGCCAGTATGTGGAGCGGCGCTTCCAGATTGCCGCGCCAGAGAAGACGACGCAGGAGTTCCTCGCTGCGGCTCGTGAACACCCCGAGGTTGGCGCAGAGCACCGCCATGTGCTGACCGACTTTCTCCGCGCAGCCGACATGGTGAAGTTCGCCGCTCTGCGTCCGGCGGATGAGGAGTGTCGACGCGGACTGTTCGCAGCACGCGATTTCGTGCGCGATACAACTGTCGCAGCCCCAGGCCCCCGCTCGATGGATGAGGTGCGCACATGATGTTTCTGACGATGCTCGATCCTTGGCTGTTGCCGCTTGCGCTCTTCGCCATCTTTGCCCTGCTCCCAGCGCTTGATCGACGCCGACATTCACCGCTTCGCTATTCATCCCTCGCCATCGCCGCGCCACTGACCACATCTTGGGCACTTCGCCTTCGGTGGCTTCCCGCTGCGCTGCGCGCTTGCGCCATGTTGCTGCTTGGGCTGTGCCTCGCGCGGCCGGTGATCGCCAACCAGCAGACGAAGACCTTTGTGGAGGGAGCAGCCATCGAGATCGTGATCGACCGCTCCAGTTCCATGCGGGCGCTCGACTTCTCCGTCGATCGGAACACCTCGGATCGGCTGGAAGCTGTCAAGTCCGTGGCGACATCGTTCATCGCTGGTGGAATGGGGCTCGCTGGACGTCCAAACGATCTTGTCGGAGTCACATCCTTCGCTCGCTTTGCCGACAGTCTTTCGCCTCTGACCCTGGATCACGGCTATGTCGTGGATGTGTTGCGGCAACTCGAGCCTGCGGGCGAACGCGCCGAGGATGGCACGGCTATCGGCGATGCGGTCGCCTTGGCGGTGGAGCGCCTGCGAGATGCCATGAAGAATGCGCCCAAGGACGGTGGTCGCCAGCCCATCGAGAGCGCTGCCATCGTGCTGCTGACCGATGGCGAGAACAATGCCGGGGATGTGGATCCGCGCATTGCCGCGGATCTGGCCAAGACCTGCGGCGTCAAGATCTACGCGGTGGGTGTGGGATCGAAGGGCTCTGCACCGTTCCCCGTTGGAACGGATCCCTTCGGTCAACCGATCATCCGAACTGTGTCGGTGAACATCGACGAGGATCTCCTCAAGGACATGGCAGCGCGAACGGGCGGCGAATACTTCCGCGCCACCGATACGCAAAGCCTGCGCTCCATCTACTCCCAGATTGATGCCATGGAGAAGACAAAGACTGAACAACGACGGTCGATGCTGTACACCGATTTGGCTGTCCAGGCTGGTTCGTGGGGCGGATGGTCTGCGCCACCTCTCTTGGCCATCGCAGCCCTCCTGCTTGCCGCAGAACTGCTGCTGACGAATTCACGGCTGAGGGTTCTGAACTGAAGGCACCGAGATGAACGGGATCGAATGGAACAATCTCACCGCACTGAACTGGCTCTGGCTTGTTGCGTTCCTTGCCGTGCTTGTTTGCTGGACGATTGCGTGGCGCCGCCGTGCGATGGGTGGGCTCATCGAAACTGGACTGCAGCAGCGGATCATCGCTGGCATGTCGCGCACCCGACCTGCGGTGCGCTCACTGCTGTGTCTGGCGGCACTTGCCTGCATGGTGGTTGCGCTGGCCGATCCACGGGCGGGGCGTCAGGAGGAAGAGGTCACGCGGCGTGGCGCAGATGTGATGTTCGTCGTGGATGTGAGCAGGTCGATGCTGGCAGAGGATGCAACGCCGAGCAGACTCGACCGAGCCAAGGCTTTCATCGATGATGCGGTACGGCGGATGGGTGGCGACCGCGCAGGTCTGGTGGATTTCGCTGGCAGTGCTGCGCTGCGAACCCCTCTCACGCTGAATTATGGTGCGTTGATGCGGAGTGTGGATGATCTGACGCCCAAGGACTCGGCGCGCGGCGGATCCATGCTTGGCGCCGCGATCGAAAGTGCGGCAAGCAGTTTCCCGAGCGACTCCACGGGGGGGCGGGCAATCGTTGTCTTGACCGACGGTGAGGACATGGACAGCAATCCTGTTGCCGCTGCGAAGGCTGCGTTCACGCAGAGCGGGGTGCGGGTCATCACGGTTGGCATTGGCGACTCTCGAGATGGTGGACGCATCCCGGTCGAAGGCAAGGGCGAACGAACGTGGCTGGTCCATGAGGGGCAGGAAGTCTGGTCCAAGATGGATCCAGCGACCTTGCAGGAGGTGGCGGATGCAGGTGGCGGAATCTTTGTGCCAGCTGGAACCGCCCAAATCGATCTCGGTGAGGTGCTCGAGCGGGCACTCGGCGATCTGGAGCGGAAGGACTTTGAAACGACCACCGTGGTATTGACCTCACCGCAGTTCCAGTGGCTGGCTGGTGCGGCGCTCTTGCTGCTGGTCATCGACCTGCTCATTCCAAACCGACGTACTGTTCCTGTGGTTGCTCCACGGTTGCGGCGATCGGTTGTGCGGATGGAGGTCGGGTCATGATGTTGCACCAAGTCATGCGAATGTTGGCGGCGGCCTCCGTACTGCACGCAACCCATCCATCGGCCGGGCAAGCGGCAACGCAAGCGGTACCCGCGCAAGCGCCCGCGATACCGAAGCGCCCCACCGTCGACCGCACTGCGTTCCAAGCAAGCGCGCGTGAGGGAATGGAGGCGCTCGACGCGAAGGAGTACGGGAAGGCACAAGCTGCATTCTCCGCTGCAATCGCTGCAGATCCCACCGACCCACGCGCCGCCTACAACCGCGGTGTTGCTGCATACCGAAACGACGACCTGGCGGTTGCAGGCGAGAGCTTCGCGGCGTCCGGCAGCACGGGAGACGCTGCGATCGCTGCTGCATCGATGTACAACGGGGGCACGGCATCCTTGGCCCAGGCGCTTCGCTTGTTGCCGAGGGAATCGACAAGCGATGGCACCCCACAGCAGCCTGCGGATCTGAAGCCAGCCATCGATGCGCTGAAGACTTCACTCACTCACCTCAAGGATGCTGTGGCAGCTGACCAGCGCGATCTGGACTCGCGATTCAACGCCGAACTTGCCCAACGACTTCTTCGGCAGCTTGAACAACAACAGCAGCAACAGGAGCAGCAGCAGAAGGACCAAGAGAAGGAGCAGAAGGACGAACAAGACGAGCAGAAGAAGAACGAGGACCAACAGCAGAAAGAAGGCGGCCAGGATCAACAGGACAAACAAGACCAGCAGGAACAGCAGGAACCTCAAGGGCAAGGTCAGGACCAGGATCAGCAGCAAGACCCGAAGCAAGACCCGAAGCAAGATCAAATACAAGATCAGAAGCAAGATCAGAAGCCACAAGACGGCCAGAAGGACGGCAACCAAGACAGCCCCCCGAAGGAGCCGAAGGAAGACTCATCGAACGATGCGAAGGGTGCTTCAGCAGACCAGCCGCAGAACGGATCTCAGAACGAGGAACAGGCTGGGCCGCAGACTGGCACTCCGACTGGAGCTCCGATGACCCGCGAAGAAGCCGAACGGCTCCTCCAAATGGTGCGCGACCGCGAGAAGACGCGCGAAGATGCGAAGGAGCGCGCAAAGCAGGTGCAGCCTCGCAGGGCTCCCGGGGGCAAGGACTGGTAAACCCATGCACGACATCATGCACTCTCTCAACATGTGGACATCCCACGTCATCGCACTCGCGGTGAGCATGTGTGCCTTCGCGGGCGATGTCACCTTTGACTTGACCCCGCTGCAAGGTTGGGCGGGAACGCCCGCCGTCCTCAAGATCACCGTGCGCAACGGCACCACGATTGCAGATCCGCTGCTGCCGACCGTGGAGGGACTGGACTTCGTCCTCCAACCGGGTCGACAAACGATGAACTCGATGCAGGTCATCAACGGTCGAGTGACGCGCGACAACACGACCGTTCTGAATGTCCTCGTCACGCCGAAGGCCGCAGGCCAGTTCAACATCCCGCCGATCACGATCGATGTCGATGGTGTTCAGCACTCGTCGGGGCGGCTCACGTTTTCATCGCTGAAGTCGGAAGCGGGCGATCTCCTGAAAGCACAGATCATCACCGACCAACCGATACTGTGGGAGGGGCAGACCGTGAATGCCACGCTTCGCATCGAGGTGAAGCCTTATCAGTCGCGCGAACATCGTGTCACGCTTCGCGAGGGGGATATGTGGCAATTCATCGATCTCGAGAAGTGCGAGTTCGGTCCCTTCAAGCAGCGAATGCGCGAGTTGCTTCAGGCCAACCAGCGCCCGCAGGGTCGCGAGGCACTCGTGGATGGACAGTCCATGCTCGTCTACGAAGTCACCGCGCCACTCACGATGGGTGCCTCTGGCGTTCCTGATTGCTCGAGCATTCGGATTGTGTGGAACTATCCGTCGCGGCTCACGGCCAACCAGGATTTCTTCGGCCGCTCCGAGCTGAGTGTTTCTGCAACCCGCCCCATCACCGCGGATGCCACGGCCTCCGGCATCGAGGTGAAGCCACTGCCGCAGGATGGCAGGCCAGCGGATTTCACAGGTGCGGTTGGCTCATTCTCCATCGAAGCGTCGGCGAAGCCGCTGTCCGTGGGCGTCGGTGATCCTGTCACACTGACCTATCGCATCACCGATACATCGGGCATCGGTCGGCTCGATTCTGTCGGCCCCCCGCGTCTCGACTCGCCATCCATCACACAGGATTTTCGCATTCCGACGGCACCGCTCGCTGGATCCGTGCAGGGCAACACCAAGACATTCACGCAAACGCTGCGCCCCACCGCAGAGTCGGTTCGGGAGATCCCGCCGATTGCGTTCTCGTGGTTTGATCCGAACACAGGCCGCTACGAGACAGCAGCGTCCAAGCCCATCGCACTGTCCGTCAGTGCGGTCGAGCGGCTCTCCACCGATGCGATTCTGGGCAACACCAAGGTGCCCGTTCAGAGCGCACCCACTTTGATCGCCACGGCTGGCGGACTCGGCGCCAATGCGCCCGTCACTCCGGCAATCGTCCGAAGCCACCCCGTAGGCAGGGTGTCCTGGCCTTTGATTGGTGCAGCGTTCTTCCTTCCTCCGCTGGCGTGTGCCGCGGTTCTCGTGGCGCGGCGCCGTCAGGATCGCCTCCTGACAGACCGTGGGTTGGTGCAGGAAAGGGGCGCTCGGCAGCGCGCAACTGCACGCGCACGCGCTGGAGCGGGCGCCGAGGCAGTACAGAACTACATTGCAGACCGGCTGCACCGCCCAAGTGGCACGGTGACTCGAGCGGAGGCAGTCCGATGCCTGCGCGTTGCCGGCGCGGATGATGTCCTTCAGCGGCAAGTCGAAGGGATCCTCGCGCGAGCGGAAAAAGCACGGTATTCCGCCTCGGGGACTGCGGGAGTGCCGGTCACGGACGATGCGGCGCAAGCCGTGTCCTGTATTGCACTTCTTGATCGCCTGAACTGGCGCGCAGCCCGCGCAGGAACGGAGGCAACCGAATGACACGCGTGGCACCGTTGTGCGGAGTGCTGATCATGCTTCCATGCCTGTTCTGCGAAGCCGCACCGGCAAGTGCCCTGCCGGACACGGGCCGAGGCACATCAGTCTCCGATCCCTCTGCAGTCGCCATCGAGGCGCAGCAGAACTACGACGCCGGAATGGAGGTGATCGCAAGCGATCCTCCGCGAGCTCACGGGCACTTCGTCAAGTCCGCCGAGCTCTACCAGCTTCTGGCCGACGTTCCGCTTGCGAATGGTGAACTGAGTTACAACCTCGGTAATGCTTGGATTCAGGCAGGCAATCCTGGAAAGGCAATTGCCGCATTGCTCGATGCACAGCTGCTGTTGCCGGGCGATGCGCGGGTGGCGAACAGCCTTGCCCATGCTCGAACCCAAGTCGAATCAGGCGCAGCGATGCCGCAGAGTGCCACTCCGCTTGACCGAGCCGCAGCGTGGTGGGCGTGGCTGTCGCCGTCCACGCGCGCCCTTACTGCAACCGCCCTGTGGTTGTCGCTTTGGATTGTCGTCGCTGGTGGCGTGTGGACTCGCTGGAGTGCGCGGGTTCCGTGGCGCACCGTCATTGCTTCACTGGCTGCCTGCTCGGCCGTCATGACTGGCACGTGCTTGGCAGACACCGTGCGAACGACGCTCCATCCACCGGGGGTGATTACCAGTGAAACAACGGTTGCCCGGAAGGGCAACGGCGAGGGCTTTTCGGCTGCGTTCTCGGAACCGCTGAAGCGCGGCATGGAGTTCACGCTTATCGAAGCACGCCCCCAGTGGATTCATGTGCGGCTTGCAGACGGCCAATCAGCATGGGTACGCAGCGGCGATGCGCATGTTGCAGGCGCATGGGCCGCCGACCCAGGCGCTGGCACACTTTGATCGATCAGATGGCGGGGCGTCCCCTTGAAAACCAGTGGGACGCCCATTCACCTTTCAATCACGATTCAACGGAGAGGGTGAGATTCGAACTCACGAGCAGGACAAGCCCGCTACTAGTTTTCGAGACTAGCTCCTTCAACCGCTCGGACACCTCTCCAGAGCCAAGCGCAGTATAGCCGCGCGCCCGCCACGCTCCCCAAGTCCGTCGCCCAACCGTCAACCCCAGTTGGCAAGGAGCGTTGTGAGATCGGTACCGTTCACTGTTCCATCGTTGTTGAAGTCTGCGGCAGGAACATTGGTGCCCCACGCCGCCAAGAGCGAACTGAGGTCCGTTCCATTGACAACATTGTCGCCGTTGACATCACCAGGGCGTCCTTCACACACATCCGCAGTCCCGTTGCCATTGCCATCGGCACAGGTCGTTCCTGCGCCTTTCCATGACGCGCCGGCCGCAGTCGCATCGGCTTGCGAGAGGATCAAGCAAAATCCGTTCGGGAAGCAGGCCGCACCTTGGGGCGGAGGGCAGTTCTGCTGCGCACACACGGAGTCGTTTCCACGGTAGTTGCCACCCTGCGCAGAGCATGCGGACGGGCTGACGGGTCCGATGCACGATCCATCCGGCAAACAACACGCACCCGTTGGGAAACAGGTGTAGGTCGCACACGCGCTGCCCTCAGGACCAGGGATTCCGCCTGCACTCAGGCACGACTGGTAGGAGAGCGAGACGCATCCACCCGTCGCCGCAAAGCAGCAGGCGTTGTTGCCTTGCGGCAAGCAAATCGTTGAACTGCAGATCGACCCGTCGCCTCGGTAGGTTCCACCCACCGACTGGCAGTCGGCCTGCGTGGACAGCGTGCAGTTCGTGCCGACACAGCAAGCACCCTGCGCTGGCGCGCACTGCAGCGGCGTGTAGGTCGCGCGCATCACCCAATCACCACTGGGTCGACACAGGCTCGGCAACTGCGCGAAGGTCTTCCAACCAACGCCACAACCGAATGCTCCACAGTTCAGCAGGTACAGCCAATTGCGGGAGGACTGTGCCAACCCACTGACATCCGTCGTCGGAAACGCATTGCTGGCGCTCGGCGGAGCAGTGACGCACGGGTTCTGTGTCTGATTGTTGTGGTCATCGATGCGGTATCCGATCGAAAATGTCTGCGTTCCATTGTCGTCGAGATACATCTGCTCCGGATCCTGCGGATCAATCAGGAACTGCACATTCACACCGCTTGTTCCAGGGGGAAGCACAATGTGCGGAAGGATCTTGGCATCCGATGAGAACTCGTACTTCGGTGTTCCCGATGGGTTTCCCTCCCAGACCAGGATCGACCACTTCGTTGTCGTTTGGACCGCCGCGTTGCTCGTGGCGAAAATCATCTCTGTCATGTCAAGACGCATCGGGAACGCTGCAGCAGGAACCGTGAAGGACACCGCAGCGATCTCCTGTTCGGCGAATCCCCCCTGAACGATGTAGGACCCACCCGTGAAGCTCGCGTCCGTGTGCGCCACCGTTTGCGGTGGGCAGTTGCCCGCCAAGCCGCCTTCCGATTGTGATCCGCGCCGATAGATCGCCTGCATGGTTGGGATGTCCCGCGAAGCAGACCAGATCGGGAACAGACGGCTCGAGTCAACAGTCTGCTGCTCGGCCAAGACAGCGGGCGTCGCATCCCCCCCTGCAGATGCGGCATTCGAGAACCCGAGGACAAGCGCCATGCACACTGTCGTCACGGGTGATCGAGTTGACATTCGGGACTCTCCTGAAGGGGCACTCAGAGCGATAGCCGTGGTACCTGTCACGACTGACAACAACATATCCCACCCGAACGTGGAGGCAAAAGAATCCCGACGAAACAGGCTGAGAACGGAGGCCTAAACAGACCCTCGCCTCGCCCCCAGCGCAAGAATTGCCGTCGATGTCCCCCCAAAAGGCCTTACCGCATGTCTGCGGGCAGGCTGGAACGCTCCCAGTCGATGGTGATCTTGTCCGTCGCGATCTCCTCGATCGCAACCTCGAAGTCGCTCCGACCGTTCCGCTCCACAAGCGGTCGTGCACCACCGATCAGTTCCGCGATGCGGCGCTGGATCAGCGCAGTGAACTTGAAACGACCACCGACCTTGGCAATGATTTCGTCACTCTTGAGCGCGTCGTGCATGATGGGGTGCCCTTGGGGAGCCTTATAGACTAGCGAAGCAAAGCCCAAGAAGCAAGCCGATGCCCGATCCACGCCGAGTCTTCACCCGATCGATGCGAATCACGAGCGGAGCGGACTTTCAGCGCATCTACTCACGCCGAATCCGAAAAGACCTGGGCTGGATCGTCCTTCATGCGGACCTGAACGGTCGAGCCTGCTCACGGCTTGGACTCTCCGTCGGGGCCCGCGTGGGGGGTGCTGTCGAGCGCAATCGGATCAAACGTCTGACACGCGAAGCCTTTCGCATGCTTCATGCCCAGCTGCCCGCTGGATTGGATTTGGTCGTCTCTGCCCGGGTACCGCAGGAACGACCGCTGGGCGACTACATCGCAGCGCTCGAGACGGAAGTACCGCGGCTCGCGCGCACGCTTCTGCGATGACATCTCACGCAGCAGTGCTCATCACGGCACTGGGTCATCCCCGCATCCACCCCATGGATGACATCGTGCGAGTCGGCGGATGGTCAGCCAACCACCCCGCCACGCGCCATGCCGCTCGATCGCCTCTGCCCCGTAGACGGAACAGGATGGATGGAACCTGCACCGCCCACCGAGGATGGGCGAGAGAAACCACTGGTAGAGCCGAACACCCCGCACGCAGCAGCGCGCGGCGATCGACGGTGACCGCCTCATCTCAGTCCGCCTCAACAACGGGGTTGCGAAGCATGCCAACACGCTCAATGCGTATCTCGACAACATCGCCGTGCCGCAGGTAACGCGGCGGCTTTCGCGCGTGTCCAACGCCTGATGGCGATCCGGTCAGGATGATGGACCCAGCGAGCAGCGTCATGCCGCGCGAAAGATCAGCGATGAGACGCGCCACAGGAAAGATCATCGCACTGGTCGACGCGTCTTGCATGCACTCGCCGCTGACGAAGGTCTGTATTCGAAGCGACTGCGGATCGGCGACGGTCGACGCTGGCACCATCGCGGACAGCGGGCAGAATGTGTCGAAACTCTTCCCTCGGCTGAACTGCCCTCCTGCCCCCTCATTCTGCCACCAACGCGCGCTCACATCATTCGCAACCGCATAGCCACGAACGCACTCCAGTGCGCGTTCCATCGGAACATCGCGGCAATCGCACCCGAGAATGACCGCCAGTTCACCCTCAAAGTCCACCTGCGGTCCACCCTCGCGGCAAATCACAGGAATCACGATGGGATCCTCGTGCCCAATCACTGCAGCAGGGTTCTTGAAGAACACCATGGGTCGCTGCGGAAGGGCATTGCCAAGTTCCTTCGCGTGATCGCCGTAGTTGCGACCGATGGCGATGATCGCTGGCGGGCGCAGTGTCACCGCGACTCCGCCTTGGATCGCTTGCTGGTCTCTTCGGCCTCGCGCCGACGCGCCTCTTCGGCGGCAACGGCCAGTCGATGCTCCTCCATGCCGGGCGGCTCGGGCAGTACCTGCGCAAAGGGAACCATCTGCGAGATTGGATCGAGGCTGTACTCCGCTTCCAGTGGTCCGCGCACAAGGTCGTACACCATCCGTCGTTCCGCCTCGCCGGCTCGGTTGTAGATCGTGAGGCGATCCATCAGCGGCTGGGATGGATCCACCAGCACGTTGGCGAACACATCGCGAACGCTCGTCCGCAGGTCGCCGATGAGCGCAGCCATCCGCCGTTCACCGAACTTGTTGACAAAGTCGGCGATCTGGCTGCTTTGAAAGTAGTCCGTCAGATCGCGTGCAAACTTGAGCGCCTCCTCGAGCACCTTCGGCCGGTCGAGCAGCAACCCTTCGCGAAATCCGCGCTGCAGCGAGGCGTAGACATCGCTTCGAGCGACATCCGGTGCCAGTCCGTATTCACCGTACGTCGTGTTTCGGACGAAGACATCCAACGGGGCCTCATACTTGTTGTTGGGGACAAGCCCACCCCGCCCGAAGAGGTTGTCCAGCTTGGTCAGGATCTCCTGCGCCCCCTCCATGTCACCGAAGCGGTAGAGCTCGCGCACCGCCTGCGTCATGTAGTTCTGATAGAAGTCGCAGAAGGTATCGCCTCCACCACCACGCGTACCGTAATGCTTGCGGTACAGATCGCCGAAGTAGCGATCGATTGCCTTGATCCATCGGGGGTCGTTCAACCTCGTTGGATTGTCGGTGCTGAACACGTCGTAACCCATCAGACCGGTGCGCGCGAGCGCCTGCATCGCCTGGATGTTGACGCGGTCATTGTTGAGCACCTTGTAGATGTCGTCGGGCGTCTCGCTGCGCTTGGCGGCTGTCGTGGTCCCCTTGCGCGACCAGTAGAACGCATGACTCTGCGGATGACGCCAGTCAAAGGGTCCAAAGTCGCGTGTGTACTCCCACATCAGCGCGGGATCCATGTTCAGCGAGTCGACGAGCACCTTTCGCCGCAGGAACGGGAGGAACTTGGCGAGTGCCTCGCGCGACTCGGATTTCGAGAGCACGGTGTCGAGCGCGAGGTACACGGGATCGTTGCGCTTGAAGGTCGCCTCCAGCCCAAGCAACTTTGCGTAGCGGCTCGATTGCACGGCCTCCCAGCGACCAAGGTTCATGAGAAAGTCCTTGTCGAGGCGAAACTGAAACCGCGCATCAAATCCAGCGAGATTGGATCGGAGTTCCTCCAGCAACCGCTTCACGCTCGGCTCGCGCAGCTCCAGCTCATCGATCGTGTGCGGAGCATCCTTGATCGCCGCGATCCACTGCAGCCGCTCCGCGAACGACAAGGGCGGCACGCCCAACAGCAATTGCCATTCGCGTGCGAACTCCCGCTTGTAATACAGGTGTGCATCATCGGCAACCCCATCGAGCTTGTGAGCCATCATGAACGCCAATTCCTTGTGCAGGACCAAGTCGTTCGGGTTGTAACGGAGCCCTTCGTCGCGAATGAGGTTGAACCCTGCCCGCACCCACTCCCACCGCTCCAGCGGCGTATCGGTCATGACCGAGATGTTGTAGGCCATGTTGTGGCCGTGGAATCCCCACACATCACTGAAGCGCGGCTGGAGTTTGGTGATGAGCGCCGCATCCGCCATCGCCTCGAAGAAGAGCCCCTTCTCCTTCATCATGTTGGTCTTGATCCAGAGATAGTCGACGATCAGTCCGCGGAGCGCACCGATGGCCGTGCCGATCGCCACAATCGGTGGCGCGCCCTCCACGGACACATCCGTATAGCGCAAGGCCTTCTCGTCGCTGATCCGAAGTATCTCCGGCAGCAGGCGCGAACCACCGAACAGCGCGACCACCGCGATCACGACGCAGGCGAGTTGCATCAAGCGATCGCGCACTTCAGCCCTCGCCCCCGCTGTAAATGGCTATCTCCTTGCGCGAAAACGCCCATCCGCCCACGGCGAACGCCAGGGCGCTCCAGAGCAAACCGATCAGACCCACTGCACGGCCCACCGAGCCCCACGGGATCAAGCGTCCGTCCACGAGATCGGTTGAACTCCCTACGGAAGCGAATGGCGCGAGCAACCACTGGACGCTTCCCACGACCCCACGGATGAAGGCCTCGAAGACCTGCATGAACCACGGTGCATCGATCGGCACTGCGAACTGATCGACGGCAATCTCCAGGAAGGGAGAGATGGAGCCGACAATGAAGATGGTCATTGCCACGAGCACTGCAACGGGGAACGAGAGGACTCCTGCGGCGCTCACACCAAGCGCCGCAATGAAGAGCAATTTTCCCCAGTCCACCAGCATGGCACGCAGAAAGTTCCCCCCGAAGCCACCGACCCGGTGCAGGACTTCGAGTCCGTCGGCATCGAAGTTCATCGACCAAGGCGCTGGCATGATCCGCCCCCCCTCCATCATGGCGCCGTTCACGATGGTCACTCGCAGCGTTCCATCCTCGGCGATCGCCTCCGCAGGGACAGGGATGACGTTGCGTTGAACAGGGACATACTCGACGAGTTGGGGTGGCAAGTCACCGAACAGAAACGACACGGGATACACCTGGTGCGAACTGTCCGGTCCGCTGTGAAAGGAGTACCTCAGCATCGGCGCGATCCCCGCCTTCCGTGCCTCGAGCAGTCCGGAAAAGGAATAACTCCGCGAAGCGCCCGCGGCAATGGTGCGCTGGGCCGTCGAGAACTCCGTGATCTTCTGCACGCGCAGCTGGCGCACCACATCTGCCTCGGACTTTGCGCCCGCCTCGATCTCGCCGCGCAGCACCGAGTCATTTTCGATTTCGCGGTTCACCGCGTCTCGAAGTTCAATCGGATCCATGCCCTTGTAGACAGGGCGCTCGGAGGCGCGGGCCACCAGAACCTGACTCTGGAGCGCCGCAGCGTCCTCCACGCTTCCTGCTGGACGCGCACTCAGCAGTGAAACCTGCACAAGCACTGCGGTACCCGCGACAGACAGGATCAGGGCGTCCAACACAGCAAGCCCCAGCCATTTTCCAGAAAGAAACTGCAAGCGCGAGACGGGCTTCGTGAGCACGCTCCAAATCTGCCGATCACGGATCTCAAACGCAACAGTGGCGCACGCGAGCAGCAGCGTCAGAAATGCAGCGACAAGAAAGACCGATCCGGTGCCGCGCGCGATGAATGTTTGAACCTGGTATCGCAGCGGATCACGACTCGAGATGAACAGAGGGAGCAGCGGAAGCAGCACCAACAGACCACCGATGCATGCGAGCGAGATTCTCTGCCGAGTTGCTTCGAGCAGCAGCGTGTGGGCAACACCCGTGATCGCACCCGCAGGAGACAGCATCCGAAGCGCCAACTGTGTCGCCACCAGGAACAACACGAGCAGGATCCCGATCCCCGAGAACGCGATGAACAACTGCATCTGTCCGAAGAAATAGCAACCCGCCGTGATGGGCACGGTGACCACCGTGATGCCCACGAGCGGCAACGCGAGTCCAAGCCAGATTGCCAGCACGGCGAGTGCCACGATTCCGATCCCGATGCCGCCCACCAGCATCGGCTGCTCCACCACTTGTGGCGGTGCCCAACGTGGCGCCTCCACGGCACCGATGAACGACGCAAACGCCGGAATCTCGTCAACCGTTCCACGCTCGTTGAACATCCCTTGTGCAACCGCTTGGACGCGTGGGCTTCCCACCTCACGACCGTTCACTTGCACCTTGCCACGGTCGACAAGGTTGACCGCCGCAGCGTTGCGCTCCTGGAGGTTTGCCTCGCGAAGAACACCCGCAATCTCACGGACAAGCTGCGCGTGCTGCAGCGACGACCACCAGAGCGGAACCACGGCACCGCTCACCAGCAGCATGGCGACCACCGTGAGGAGAACGCGACTGCTGAAGCGTTCCTGCCAGAGGCCAAATCGCTCGAGAGCACTTCCAATCCAGCTCACTTCGATCGTGCTCCCGGTTCATCCGCTCCTCGGTCCTGCCCTTGTTTGACGCTGTCTCCGAGCAGTCCATCGATCACCGACTTGTCGACAGCATCGGGTACTGCTCGTGCAGCAGGCGCGCTCGCTGGCTTCGCCGAGCGCGTTCCGTCCGACCGCTGCAACTCGGCAATCGTGTCTCCCGAAGGCACATTCGGAGCGGGCGCAGGCGCAGCAACCTGTGCTGCCCGAGTGGACTCCCGTGCTGCACGCTCAAGGTCAGCGATCAATGCACCCGACTGCTGGTCATCGCTCCCTCCAAGGAACGCCGCCGTCGGACCACCCCGCATCGCACCACTTGTCTCCACCTGCTCGGCGCGAGCAGCATCGACGATCTGCAGGAAGAGATCCTCGAGACGCTGCCGCGGCGACTCCACACGGTCCACCGCGATACCCACCTCACGCCGAATGGCAGCATCCACCTTCGCAATCGCCGCTGCATCCAACCTCGGCAAATGCAGCGTGGTGTGCTTCGTGTCGCGAAGCAGTTCATCGGCGGTTCCAGATGCGCGGATCTTTCCCCCGTACAGGATGACCATGCGATCACAGACATCTTCCACATCGGCAAGCAAATGCGATGACAGCAGCACTGTCTTTCCCTTGCGCCGCAGGTCGAGCAGAAGGTCCTTCACCTGCCGCGTGCCGATCGGGTCGAGTCCTGAAGTGGGTTCATCGAGAATCAGGAACTCCGGGTCATTGATGAGCGCCTGCGCAATCCCAAGGCGACGTGCCATCCCCTTCGAGAACTCTCCTACGGCACGATGCGCGGCCCCTTCGAGCCCCACCATCTCGAGCAGCTCATCGGTTCGTCGACGACGGGTCGCGCGCGGCAGCCCGAACAGCTTGCCGAAGTAATCGAGCGTCTCCCTCGGATTGAGGAAGCGATACATGTACGTTTCTTCCGGCAGATAGCCGATCCGAGCCTTGACGGCGACATCGGACGGTTCACGCCCAAACACGCTGAGCCTGCCCTTCGACTTCCGCAGCAACCCAAGAATCATCTTGATGGTCGTGCTCTTGCCAGATCCGTTGGGACCGAGCAGACCAAAGATCTCGTGAGCGCGAATCTCGAAAGTCACCCCGTCCACGGCGCGCGCTTTCGCACGCAACCAGAAGTCGGAGAATGTCTTGACCAGTCCTTCCGCCTCGACCACCGGCGGAGCGCTTCCTTCACTGCGTGGATTCATGGGGGGTTCCCGTCAGTCCTTCCCGAACGCCTTGCCGCCGGACTTGTCGAGGCGCCGCCCAGGCGCATCTGGAGTGATCAGCCGCGACCCGAGTTGGAACGAAGGAAGGTCCGCTCCGATCGCGGCAGCCGCAGCCTTCTTCCGCTCCAGCTCCGCATCACGCCGGGTCTGCATGGTGTCTGGAGAACTCCTCACGCGCAGTACATAGCGCCCAAGGTTGTCTGGTACCGAGAACACTTCCACCTCATCTTGGTTGACCACCTGCCGTACGGCATCAAGCCACAACTGCTGTATCAACTGACGCGGGTTTTCGCGGAAGGTCACCGCCAGACTCTCCACCCGCCGCGCTTCCTGCGCGAGCGCAGCATTCACGGATGACTGCTTCGATCGTGCTTGCGCGATGATGCGCGCAGCCTCGCCACCAATATCGGATTGCTCGAATCGTTGGCCAATGCTCCGAAGGAGCGCGTCAGACTCAGCCACCTCACCTTTGGTCAGCAGCGTCTCGTACTCGTGGATCATGTCGAGTACCTCGGCGAACCGCGGACCAGCAACCCCCACCAACTGTGTGTTGGCATCTTGGCGCGCGCGCTCCACCACTGTCTTCATCTCCTCGCGCGCTGTCTGCACACGGCGCAGTGCGCCACGCACGGCAAAAGGAGCGGTCCGCTCGAGTATGGTGACCGATACCACTTCGATGCCCGCGTCCATGCCGCGAAGCGTCGCCTGCATCCGTTGCCGAATCGCCAGCCCAGGTGGTTCCCGCTGTTCGAGGAACTCTGGCAGGGTCATCTCGGCCACCGTGGAAACGGCGGCGCGGCGGAGCACCGCTCGCATCAGAGCGGCCGCGCGATCAGGATCGATCAGCCGCAGCATGGCGACAGGATCCACCACGGTCCACTCCACCGAGAACTGTGCATGGGCAAGATCGCCATCCGCCGTGAGCAACGAACCATCACGCCCGGCACGGATCGGCTCATCGGCACTCGCCGCATCCGTCGCAGCTTCCATCGTCACATCCTTTAGCGCTCGCTGCGGCCAGAAGGACTCGCGCACCTCGAAAGTCTGCCGCTGCGACAGCGTGATGAACTCTCCGATGGGCGTTGGCCAAAACGGCTGCAGCCCGGGAGTGACCACCTGCCCGTCGCCGGACCCCACCACCCGACCAAACACGGTGCGGATTCCCGTCACGCCCTCGGGAACCGACTGGAATCCCGAAAAGAGAAAGGTCACGACCAGACCCGTCATCGCGATCTGAAGAACCCGGTACGACAGCCGGAGCGCCTCGCCAAGGCTCTGGTTGGCGGGATCCATTGCAGCCCGCAGGCTCGCGCGTTCACTCGCCACATCGGCAACCTGGAGCGTGGCACGCTTGCTCGCGCGCTGGGCACGGTGCGCCTCCTCGGGCGACTCTGGCTCGTCGATGGGATCGACCGCCATGTCAGCGCTGCTCCTTGCCCTTGGGCTGAACGAGATAGGGTTCGCGCGGCTGCGGAATCCCCGCAGCGCTTCCAGCTTCCTGGAGATCGAGCAGATGGAACGGCGCTCGATTGAGATCCGTCACGAAAGTCGTGCTGCCAGAGAGCGAACCCTTGAGCGTGTCGAGCCACGCGAGGAAGATTGCAAGGTCCGCCTCTTGCTTCATGAGCTGGTAGTAACGCGTGGACTCTTCGTTCCCCAGTGCCTCAATCTCCGCAGCCCACTGCGAAGCGAAGTTTCGAATCGTGTCTGCCGAACTGGCTGCCTGACTCTTGATGGCCTCCGCTTCCGAGTTTCCCTTGGACTCCTCCAGATTCGCGAGCGTCTCCTGAACGGCAGCCATTCGCCGAAGGACAGCCACGGAGGTCTTCGGCGGCAACACCACCTGCGAGATGCCCACACTGACCGCTTCGATGCCGGGCAAGCGCGTGGCCTTCATGTCAGCGAGGATCGATGCCTCCGCTTCGCCGATGCGACTCGACTGCCCGATGAGCTCTGCAAAGGTGTACCCGCCGACCGCGCGGACCGCACCCTGCAATTGCACTCCAAGTTCCTTGCCTGCGGCGTCGAGGGTTCCATGTGAAATGAAGAACTGCAATGGTGCGTCGCCCGTCTCCTGCACACGCCACAGCAGATATGCCTGCACAAGGACTTGCTGTCCATCCTTGGTGAGAACGGTCTCCAGGGGACTCTCGATGAACTGCAGTCGAACATCGAGCTTGGTCACCTGATCAATGAACAGAGGCGCCTTGAGATGCAGCCCCGCCGCGCGCTCCACCCCCGCCGGCTTCCCGAAGCGAGTCAGCACGGCGATCTCATGGAAGTTGACCGTGTAAGTGGTGCTGAAGAGAACGAGCACTGCAACGATCACTGCCGCAACAACGACTGGAATCTTTCGCATCATTTGTCCTGCTTCTCCAGATAGTCACCGAGATTGAGTCCCGACTCCGGCTGCTCCATCTGCACATCGATGTCGACGCGCATCGGGTCGACAGCCAGCACATACTTCACTCGAGCCTCCGCGAGGGCACGAGAGAGAACCGCCATGATCGCACGCTCGCGGTAGAGCGACGGCGCCGCCCGGTACGAAGGAGCCTGCCCAAGCACTTCGCTCGCTGTCGCCCTCGCACGCATGAGCATGTCCCAACGCCGGGCCTGCGCGATCGAAATGACGCTCGCCGCCTGACCGCGCGAGTCGATGATCATGGCCTCGATCTCCGCACGCTTGGAGCGCGACGTCGCGGAATCCTTCCCCGACTGGCGCTCGATCGTGCGGAGTGTGTCAATCGCCTCGACGATCTTCCGCGCCTGCTCGGGCGATCCCGCCAGGGCCGACATCGTGGTATTGACGAGTCGATTTGCTTCATCGACGACCTTTCGGGCATTCTGCAGGTCGATCGACAGATCCTCGAAGCGCCCCGATGGCTCGCCCGCGGGCGGTCGCAGCACGGGAATCTGGATGCCCACAACCTCGACTCCGCTTCTCGCTGCATCGAAGGCGCGCTGGATGCGCTCCTTCAGACGGCGGACCAACGAATCACCTTGCGGCGAGAGCACTTCGTCTGCGCTGAGCGTTGCAAACAGTTGGGTGACCTCCCGGAGTGCGAGCGCCTTCAAGGCGCGCTCACGCATGTCGAGCGGCGTTCGGCGACTGCGCGCATCCGAGGAAAATCCAAGGAAGTCAAGCAGAGCACCATCGCGGATTCGATAGTTCAGGACGAGGTCGGCATCGATCAACGCAAACTGCGCCGCCAAGGGCGATCCATCCGAATCCACCGCGGGTGCACCGCTCGAGCGGTTCCCCGTTCCGCTCGCAAGCACGACGAATCCGGGTCGGTTGGGGTCGGGCTCGCCTTCAATCACCCAGGCGTTCACCTTTTCATTTTTCAGAAGAGCAGGTCCAAGCACGACCGACCGAACCTGACCAACATCGAAGCGTTCCACCGACTCCAGGGGCCAAGGCCACTTGAACAGAAGCGTTCCAGAGGCAACATCACCAACGATTCGACCGCCTCGCAGTCGAACCGCCTGTTCGCCTGGCTGCACCACCACCACGATGGAGGTCAGCAACAACACGACTGCCGCCAAGGCGGACAAACGCACCATGCTTCGAAGAAGGAGTTGGTATCCCCACGAACTCGTGATGTCGAATCCGAACTGATAGTTCACGGCCTCGTTGATGCTCCGGACGATCGAATCCGGGGCGGCAGCAAGTCCAAGCAGCTTGGAGTCGAAAGCGGGTCGCGGCGCGTCCTCGCGGCGGCGCGGGCGATAGACATTGAGAATCAGGTTGAGCAGGATTTCTGCCGCGATGATCGCGGCGAAGACCGCAACTCCATACGCCACTGCCTCCAACACATTGGGCTTTCGGAAGACCTCGAAGACGATTCCCACGGCGATGGCAAGCAGGACCAGAGCGTTGCCCACGCTCGTGCCCGCACCGCCGCGAAGATTCGCCCACGCTGTCTGCTGCGACATGCCCGCAACGAAACGCGAAAAGATGAAGGTTCCAAGCGCGATTGCCGTGCACAGCGCCAACTGCCAGCCGAGGTTCGAACCAACCCCGAACGGGTTTGCGGTTGCCGTGGCATCATCCAAACGCCCGAGCCAGTCGATCGTCAGATAGCTCAACGTCCCGAGCGCAACCGCGACTACCCCACTCACCGACGGCATCAGCCAACGGTGCATCGATGCCAGCCGCCGCGACGCGACATCACTCTGCTCACGCCCCCCCTCAAAAACGCTCCGGCCAGAAGCGCGAAGCTGCTCCAGTTCCTCGTTCTCGAGCGCCTCCAGACGCTCGAGCGAGTGCTGGTGAAAGAGCACGATCAGGGACAGCCACGGCAGCATGCCGATCAGCACATAGAAGGAGGCGAGCGTGATTGCTGAATCGCCCGAAACCCGTCCGAAGATCGCGAGAAACGTCCCAAGCACCAACTGAATACCGAACCCGATGCCGCACACTCGGGTGGCCTGCTGATACACGAACTGATCTCGGACCATGTGGGTTCTACTGTACGCCGAATCAACGAGGACGGTTCGAGGTTCGAGGGCTGTCGGCTCCGACCCGATCACTCTCACCCCCGTACCATTGGACACACCAAACCCTTCATGATCGGCTTCGTCGAACAGGTCCTTGCAATTCTTCGAAACACATTCCTCGAGTGTGTTCGCCAGCCCGTCTGCCTTGTCATCATCGCTTCGGCAACGCTGCTGGTTCTCGTGAGCAACCCGCTGTCAGCTTTCACCCTGATGGACGATCAGCGGATGTATGTGGACCTTGGACTGTCGACGGTTTTCATGTCGGGCGCGATCCTGGCTGCATTCCTTGCAACGGCTGTCGTGCATCAGGAGGTGCAAAGCCGAACGCTGCTGCTCGTCGTTTCGAAGCCTGTTCCCCGATGGATCTTCGTGCTCGGAAAGTTTCTGGGCGTCACGCTCGCGCTCCTCTCCGCCACGGCCCTGCCAGCGCTCTCGTTTCTGCTCGTCGAGGTGCACGGCGTGATGCAAACGGCAGCGACGCCATGGCATCTTCCAGCACTCGCGTTCGGTGCCCTCGCGCTCCTTGGCACCGTTGCCATCGCGACCTGGTGCAACTACTTCTACGGGTCGTCGTTTCCCGCGGTCGTGTGCGTCGTCGGAGTTCCACTGATGGCCCTTGCCTACATCGGTGCACTCTTCTTCGATCCGTCCTGGCAGTCCATCTCACCAAGCAAGAAGTTCCGTCCTGAACTTCTGGTGGCGCTCCTGTTGATGGGCACATCGCTCACGGTCCTGGCGGCAATCGCCGTGGCCGCAAGCACCCGACTGGGGCAAATCCTCACCATTGGCGTGACGCTCGCCCTGCTGCTGCTGGGCCTCCTGTCGGACTGGCTCTTTGCCAGGAACATCACCCGCCTGAAGGAGGTACTCGAGGTGCGCCAAGCGGCGAACCTCGACTGGCTCGACACCGACCGCGCTCTCCTGTGGCTCAACGAAGCCGCGTATGCATGCGTACCGAACTTTCAAGTGTTCTGGGTGGTCGACGCCATCAATCAAGGCGTTGCGATCCCATCCGATTATCTCTGGCGAGTCGTCGCATACGGCGCCGCCGTCACGACGGCTGCTCTCGCAATCGCGACAGCGCTCTTTCAGCGGCGCGAGGTCGCCTGACCAGGCTGGCCGACGGGCTCGCCGACAGGCTCGCCGAAGTCAGTTTCCGCGGTTCTCGCGTGGAGCGGCTTGCAGTTCCTTGACCTGCTTGCGCAATTCCTCGTTCTCTTCTTTCAGGCTCTCAATCGCCTGATCGCCAACACCCAACTCATACACCATCTCGGGCCTGCACTTCTTGAACCAGTCGATGATGGCTTGGTTGTTCTTGATGCGCGCCTGCAACTGCGCCACCCCACCCTCGCTTGTCCCCTCGATGTCGCGCTTGCGCAGCAGGAGTGGAACTTTGTCCTTGCAGTCCTTGATCAGCTTTTGCCATTCCGCGGCGATCTTCTTGCCCGCATCGCTGATGATGTACTTCTCGCCATCATCGACCCCAAGAAGTTTGTACAGCTCCGCGTCCGTCTTTGCGGTGCCATCCGAGAACCCACAGTGCTCCGCATTCTGCGCGTTGAAGTCCAGGTTCTCATTGCTGCGGCTGAGCACATAGGTGTGCTTGACATCCGGGTAGAAGGTGACCTTCCCATCCGGGGTCTTCTCGTAAGACAACTCAACCTCGGAGTGCACCATCGCTGGCCCGATCAGTGGATCACGACCTCCGCCGGCACAGGCTTCCGCCACACGCTCCTTCCACTCCTCGCGAACTGCGGAAACCTCGGTTCGTCCCGTCAGCATGGTGATCGACCCGAGCGCAGCCTCGGGCATGAAATACATCTCGTCGCACCAGAGTGCCGTGAAGGCACCACCCGAGATGGCCTTCTCGATCCAGGCGACCAACCGATGCTTCTGCTTGATACGGGTCAGCGACTCGGCAATCATGTCTCCTTCGATCACGAGGCCACCGTTGGAGTTGATGCGAAGGATGATCACCTGGCCCGGGCCGATCTTGTCGGCAACCTGCTCGACCTTTTCCATCTCGTCATGCCGAAGGCCGATTCCCACCATGCCATCGAGCGGCAGCATGAAGACATGCCTCTTGGCATCGGTCGCCGCATCCTTGTCGGCACCGTTCCCAGGTGCAGCCTTTGCCGGGGCAGTCGATTGCTTGCCCGACGATCGGGACGGTGCCGTTGGCTTGGTGCCCTGCGAGAACGAAGCGGATGTCTGCTGCGCACCCGTATCAGGAGAAGCGTCTACGGGCGCTCCAAGAACAACCAAAGCGCAGGCAAGCGCTCGCATCCCCTGCCACACACACGGAAACGGTCGATCCATCGAACTCCATCGCTTCATTGGATTCATGTCTTGATTGGTGGAAGTCATCTCGTGCCTCATTCGTGCAAGTGCGGACAAATCGCTGCAGTCATTTTCGTCGGAGCGGGTCCAAACCTCATGATCCGGCGCCGATACCGCCGCCTCCCCTTTGACGCCCTCCGCTCGCGGGCGCCGTGCCTGACTTGTTCAATCCGCGGAGGCGCTCCTGCAGGCGAAGAATTTCCGTCTCGATCTCCAATTTGGTGATCCCAAACTCCTGACGCAATTTCATCTCAATCGCAGGGTACTTCTTCAACTTCGCCAACACGGACTCGAGAATGCTCTTGGCCTTCTGAACGAACTTCTTCTCGTTCGCGCCCGTGGCATCGCCGAGCGCCTCCTCATACTTGGGGTACGCCTCCACAATGTCCGCGAGGGCCTTTCGCCACCCCTCGATGTACTCATTCACGATCACCGCGCCGTCCTCTGGGATGCGCTCAAACGATCGATAACCGCGCTGGTACATCATGTCGTCGATCATGGTGGCCGGATCATCGGAAACCGTGCCATCGGACACTCCCAGTTCTTCCGCAAGTTCAGCATTGAAGTTTGCCGTGATGCGTTCGGGGCTGCCATCCACGACCCATGTGCCCGACGCGTCCTCCGTCCACACGATTTCGCGTCCCTTGAATGTTGCACTCAGCATCTTGTCATCGCGCATCATGGCAAGTCCGATCGATGGGTTGTAGCCGCCCGCGATGAGGAAACCGTTGCAGATTCCCACGAACGCCTCTCGGAACTTTGCCTTCACCTCGGGATCTTCAACTTCGGTGCGCTCCTTGATCCGTGAGAGCCCTGCGAGTCGCGCGGACTCCGTCATGTACATGTTGGACCAGTTCAGCCCAAGCAGGGCTGAGTAGCCCACCGCATCGCGGATGATCATCACTGCATCACAGCCATTTCTGTCCACGACCTCATGCAGATCTCGCGACAGCGCGCGCATCGAGTCATCATCGAACATGCCGAACTTGCGCGGGTCATCGCCGAGGTAGCGAACCGAATCGAGATCTGCCGAATCCAGGATGAAGACCACCACATCCGGCTTCTTTTCGTCGATGTCCTTCACGACGGCACCATAGGGCTGCGCATGGATGTCAAGCCCAAACACTCCCTTGCCACGAACACCCATGGGAACCACATACACCCGCTTCGGCTTCTCAGCCGGATCCGCAGTCACGGTGGGCTTCTTGGGAGCGGCGGCAGCCTTGCCTGCCGGGGGCGCCTTCGTCGTCGGCGTCGGCGGCTTCGTTGTCGGCGGCTTGGCGGCAGGCTTGGACTGCTTCCCACTCGGCGTCCCCGCGGGTGCACCTTGCGAAAAAGCATCGGGCACAGCCGTGAGCGCAATCGCACAGGTCAACGAAAGCACGAAGAGGGTTCGCATCGCCGAATCATATACGGGGCGAACGGGAATTCGAGGGCATTCTCGTGGACACGCCTCCCGACCCACCACTCTCGGCGTCCTCAGATTCCGTCGAGGCTCCGCAACATCGCGCGCGCTTGCACAAGGGCTTCTGCGGGGTCGATCACCTTCCCCTCGAGTTGCAGGTCGTAAACCCCATCCAGCACCCGCTTGAACGCGGGCCCGGGAACGAACCCCATCTGAACAAGATCGTCACCGCGCACGAAGGGCATGGGCGCAATCCCGCCAACTTCCTGAGCGAGTGCATCCACCTCGCTCCGCACGCTCCGTGAGTGACGGAGATCGCAACCAGCGTGAACATCCAGGGCTGGAGGGAAGCACGGCGAGGATGCGAGCCGCTTGCGAGCTGCCTTCGAGAGTGTGCGCCACTCCGCTGCGATGACACCAACGATTCGGCGGATCTCCAGCAGGTCCGCGCGCTCACGCGACGAGAGATTGACCACCTCCGACCAATGCTCCACGCCAGACGCGGCGTTCCGTTGGGCTCGGTCCAAGCTCCATGCGGCGAGCGTCGCTGCGAAAGACGCATCCGCCGGGAGCGCTGCAACCCGCGGCAGTTCGCCCGCAGAATGCGCCTCCCCAAGCGTCGATGCATCGAGCCGCCACTGTTCGAGCAACGTGATGGCGCGGTGACGGGTCGGATGGGCGAGCATGCGACGCAACTCGCCACCCACTCGCTCGCGGCTGACGCCCCGCAGCTCGGAAGCGGTCGCCTCGATCGCGGCCTGCGTCCGTGCATCCACCTCAAGCGAGAATCGCGCGGCAAACCGCACCGCTCGAAGGGAACGCAATCGATCTTCGCGGATTCGGTCGTGTGGATCACCAATGGCCCGCAGAGTCCGATTGGCAAGGTCCGATTGACCGCCAACGAAGTCCACGACATCGCCTGACTCGGTATCGCGAAACAGCCCATTGATCGTGAAGTCCCTGCGCTGTGCGTCTTCCCTCGCAGTTGCGTATTGCACCTCACTCGGGCGACGTCCATCGTGATACGGACCATCGGAGCGAAAGGTCGCCACCTCCACGGTGCGTCCTTGAAACCGAACAAGCATCACGCCAAAGGACTCCCCAACCCCTCGAGCCTTTGGGAACACCTCTTGAATCTGCTCTGGAATCGCATCCGTTGCAAGGTCATAGTCAGCTGGCTCGAGACCGAGCAGTTCATCGCGAACGCATCCCCCCGCCAGATACGCCACATGTCCCTTCCCTCGCAGCAATCGAGCGATCGCAAGCGCAGCCGCACGGGGAGCGATCGTCGGCGCCTGCTGGGAGCCGCGCGGCGACGGATCAGTTGCCATGATCAGCCGCTCCACGCGCTGGGAACGCGCCGTCGGACCGAGCGCGAAGCTGCGCGCGACAGCGAAGCATGAGTCTCCGGATGCATGCGCGAAGTTCCTCGAGTCCAGCGTCCACGTCGCGGAAAAGGATCGCCTGCTGCTCAGGGCCGATGGGCGCACCGACGGTTGCCCAAATGCGCCCGCTCCACTTCGGAAGCGGTGCATGCGGCGACCACACGTCGTATGCGCCGTCGATCCCCATGGGAACGATCGTCGCCCCCGACTTGCGCGCAAGCAATTCGACCCCGCGTTGAAATGGCTGCACCGATCCGTCGATCGATCGCCCACCCTCGGGATAGATCATGACCGTGCGCCCCGCCTCCAGTTCCCCCAGTGCCGCCCGAAACGCGTCACGATTCCCGCGCTCCGGACGGATCGGGATGGTGCCCACGGCGCGGAGTACGGCGCCAAAGGCAGGATTTCGGAAGAGTTCCCCCTTGGCCATCGGCCGGGGAGCTCGATCCGCGACCGCGAGGCAGTGAATCATGGGATCCAGGTAGGACTGATGGTTCCCGATGAAGATCAGAGGTCCCGTGCGCGGAACCAGATGCGCGCCCTCGACGCGGAAGCGATACCGCCATGACAACACGGACTGGCAGACCTGTGCGCTTGCATCCCAAACCGCCGTGCGCAGCAGCCCGTAGCCAGGGCGTCGACGACGATGGTCAAACGAGTTCCTCACGCCGATACACCACCGCACCCGACGTTGGCGGCGGCGAGGCGCTCGCGGACGATCGCTTCGAGACCATCGACAACCTGCGCAAATGAAAGATCGCTTGTATCGACCACATGCGCTCCTGCGGGCTGACGCAGCGGACCCTCCGCGCGCCCGCGATCGGACGCATCGCGTGTCACGATATCGCGGAGGACCGCCGCATCATCCACGTCGATTCCCTGAGCGCGGAGTTCTTCGGCGCGTCGGTGGGCCCGGACTTCCGGACGCGCATCGAGCCAAATGTGAACGACTGCGTCTGGAAACACGACGGTTCCCTGATCACGCCCCTCCGTCACCAACTTCGCATGGGTCCACGCGACTTGTCGCTGCGCTTCCACCATGCGATGGCGGACATCGCGGTGCGAGGCCACCTGCGAAACAATCCTGGTGACATCATGATCTCGAATCCGCAGGTGCACATCTCTTCCATCGAGCCGAATGATCGGAGGTTGGACGGAGAAGTCCACTTGGAGTGTCGATCGATCCATGGCGGCTGCGATGAGCGCGCCGTCCGACGGCAGTATCCCCGCCTCGATCGCAAGAAGCGCGACGGCTCGGTACATCGCGCCCGTATCAAGCATGTCGAACCCCAGTCGCTCGGCGAGCATGGCCGCTGCGGATGACTTCCCCGTTCCCGCCGGGCCATCGATCGTCACGATGAGCGAGCGGCTCATGTCACCGGATCCCCTTGCCCCAACTTCTTCATCATGTGTGCGCGAACACCCTGCACTGCCTGCGCCCAATTGCCGCCGCCGCGCCAATCGATCGACAACTTGTTCGAGAATCCGAGTTGCACGAGCATGTCGATGTGCGCATCGAACGACTCATCCTCCGGCACACCCGCCTTGCTCAAGGATGTCACCGTGGCTTCCACGGCAAGTGAATAGGGGATGAGCTTGCGCAAGGACTGCTGCGCATCGCCCGTCGCACCCGCGTTCGCGAAGGATGGCATCGCACCAATATGGAAGCCGCCGATCTTGCGAACCAAGTCGATCACCGCGTCCGGCTGGTCGCACGGATCTTCGGAGGGACGAATCAGCAGATTCACCTCGAAGCGCTGGAGTCCATCGAGCGCAGCCTTCATGAGCGGTGCGATCTGCGCAGAGGCCGTGGCGATGTTCGCGACCCGAACGGCAACTTCGGCACAGCCAAGCAGACGTGCCCGCTTGCCCATCTCGCGCAGGACCTGCGCAGACTTTTCACCATCCGCCACGAAATCGAGCGGCTCATCTCGGTACAGCACGAGGCACGGGCACTGTGCGCGATCTGCTTCATCGCGGAGGCGTTCGAGCGTCTGCGGCGTTTGTTGCCGGATCATCTGAACAGGAATCTGGATCCCACGCACCTCCAGCTCCTCCGCCACATAGCGCGGCACATCCAGCAGCGCGATGGGCGACTGCTGCCTCGGCAATGGCTGCAGGAGGCAGGAGGCGGAGAGCGAGATATGGATCTCGGAACCCATGTGGTGGCGACCCGACACGCGAGGATAGCAGGCGGCTACCATTCCCTGCTTTCCCGAAGCCTGCTCACGAGAAACACACGAATGCCAAGTCCATCCACCTGCCGTTTCACCGACTCGCACGAATGGTTCCGCACGGAGGGCGATGAAGTGGTCGTTGGGATCACGCAGTTTGCGGCGAACGAACTCACGGATGTCACTTTCGTGCAGTTGAAAGGTGTCGGCACGACGGTGGCGGCGGGCAGTCCGGTGGGAGAGGTGGAGAGCGTCAAGACGACGAGCGATGTCTACAGTGCGGTCGGCGGAACCATCACAGCGATCAATGACGCGGTCACGAAGGATCCTTCGCTGGTGAATTCCGATCCCTTCGGCAAGGGCTGGCTCGTTCGTCTGCGCGCAGCTGACACCAGCGGTCTTGCGGCGCTGATGGACTCGACCACCTATGACGCCAAGCACCCCGTCACCTGACCCTCGCATCTCGGTTCGCGGCGTGGAGAAGAGTTACGCCCCCGCTGCTCGTGGTGGGCGAGCAGTGAACGCGCTGCGCGGCGCCGACCTCACCATCGAAGCTCCGGGGTTCTACGCGGTGATGGGCCGATCCGGCAGCGGCAAGAGCACCCTGTTGCACTTGCTTGCAGGCCTGGACCGCCCCGAGCGTGGAGAGATCGTCGTCGGCGGGACTGCCGTTCACTCGCTGAGCGAAGCGGATCTTGTGCGCTATCGCCGCCGTGGCATCGGCATCATCTTCCAGCAGTTCAACCTGATCCCGACGCTCGATGCGCTCGGCAATGTGATGCTGCCGGGGCTGCTCGATGGCATGCATGAACGCGACCTTCGCGAGCGTGCGCGCGCACTGCTCGGTGAGCTGGGTCTCGCGGACCGCAGCATGCATCGACCGGACACGTTGTCCGGCGGTGAACAGCAGCGCGTGGCGAGTGCACGCGCGCTCCTGCTTGATCCGCCCGTGGTGCTCGCCGACGAACCGACCGGCAGCCTCGATTCCACCACGAGCGCTGCACTGTGGAGGCTGCTCGAGGACACCGCGGACCGCCGAGGACTGACCGTGCTGATGGTCACGCACGAACCTGTTGCCGCATCGCATTGTCGTCGCACGTTCATCCTCCACGACGGACGCGTGGCTGGAAGTCTGGAAAGTCATGGCATCGATCCCTCCCAGCTGGCACATCGCTCGACTGAGCTTGCTCGGTCGGCCTAGCCGCACCCTGCTCTGCGGCTTGTCGGTCCTGCTGGCTTCCACGCTGGTGGTTGCCATCAGTTGCGCACTGGAAACCGCGCTCGCGAACATCGATGCGCGCATGCGCTCGCTGATCGGCGAAGCGGACGTACGCGTGGTGCATGAGCATGGCGCGGCATTCAGCGTCGACGCGCTCGATCGTGCGCGCGAACTTCCCCACGTGCAGGCTGTATCAGGGCGAATCGGAGGAGCCATCTCGGTGCGGCGCGCAGACGGTGGCACCGATGCGCTCGGCCGCGTGCGGCGCGCAACCCTGCAATGCCGTGGCGCGGATCTGGAAACCGAAGTGGTCTTCGATCAGATCAAGTACGCAGAAGGTCGCGCACCCGCAAGCGACGCGGAAATCGGCATCGACGCACTCGCTGCCCGAGCGCTCGGAGCCACCGTGGGCACCCAGCTGGAAGTCGTGCATTTCGGCGCGCCCATCGTCCTCCAAGTCAGCGGCATCCGCGATCGCCCCGCCTTGGGTGCACTGCAGCGTCCACTCGGGCATCTCTCCCGCCGCGTACTCGCTGATGTGGTGCAAAGTGAGGGTGAGGTCGACCTTGTCTCGATCGTGCTCGAGGAGGGTGTCAACCCATCTGCGTGGATGGAGGCGCACGCGGCCACGTTCGATTCACCGCTGAAACTGGAACCGACCGAGTTGTCATCGAGTGGACTGGACCGCCCCGCTGCCGGCGGCAGGATCGCCATCGCCGTCGCCACGATGCTTGCATTCCTTTGCTGTTCGTTCATCGTGACCACAGCGATGACGACCGCGCTGGCCGAGCAGCAGCGCCTCTTCGCCATTGCACGCTGCATCGGCGCGACCCGCGCACAGTTGTTCCTCGGCCAAGTCACGGCTGGCGGCATGCTCTGCCTCGCGAGTGGTGCGATCGGCGTTCCCGTGGGAGTCGCGCTGACCGCCATCGCCGTCTGGTGGTATTCGGCACTCCTGCCCGCGGGGGTCGCACTTTCCTGGACTGGCATCGCGCTCGCCGTCGCCGGTTCGACTGCAGCTGGAGTGGGCGGCGCTCTCTTCCCGGCCTGGAAGGCGTCACGCGTCTCGCCGCTCGAAGCTCTGGCCGTTCACGCGCGTGCGGCATCACCGCGCGGCATTGTCGCTGCGGCGTTCGTCGGAGCTGTATGCATCCTCGCCCAACTGCTGCTGCTGCTCGTGCCCGACCGCGACTCGCGTTTCTGGTGCTACATCCTGGTTGGACTGCCGCTGCTGCATGTCGGCTGGTTCGTGCTCGCCGTGCCGATCCTGCGGGCGCTCGCACGCCTGTGCGCCCCACCGCTCGAACGCATCCTCGGAGTGCCTCGCGGTCTGTTGGCGGGATCGCTGGCTGCCACACCATGGCGATTCGGACTCGTGGCAGGCGCGCTGATGGTGGGCGTCGCCATCCTGGTGAGTACATGGTCCAACGGCGCTGCGATTCTCTCCGACATTTCCGAACGAGTCCGATTCGGCGATGCCTTTGCGTTCAAGACGAGTGGGTTCAACGCTGACGAAGTGGAACGCATTCGGCTGCTGCCCGGCGTGCGTTCTTCGGCGGCCGTCGGCTACCTGCCTGTGCGCGTGCTCGGCGAGCAGGTGATCGGCCTCGAGGGTCTCTCCTCGCCGAATGTCGTGTGCATCGGATTCGATTCTCAGCCGTTCCTGGCGATGAATCGGCTGGACTGGACAGCGGGCGATCCCGGACGCGCGGCGCAACGACTGCGGGATGGCGACGCGGTGTTGGTCGCCAAGGAGTTCCTGCTCGCACGCGGCGTGACGGTGGGCGACCGCGTGCAACTCGGCGCGGCCGAGTCGAGCCACTCGTTTGAAGTGGTGGGTGTCGTGGGCGCCGCTGGCCTCGATGTTGCCACGCAGTTCTTCGGGATACGAAGCCTGTACATGGAGCATGCGGTGAGTTGCGTCTTCATGGACTTTGCGGCTGTCCAGCGTTGCTTTGGAACGCGCGAGGCGTACCTCGTGCAGATCGAAATGGGCGAGGACGCGCAGGATGCAGACGAGACGCGCCTCGCGGAAGCAGTGGAAGCTGCCGCGCCTGGCGCCGTGTTTGCCAGCGGAAGGGGAATCCGCCGCGAGATCGTGCGCATCGGGGGCCTCATGATGACGGTCAGTTCGCTTGTCGCCGTCTTGGCGATGGCGCTGGCATCGCTTGCCGCCGCTGGCGTGATTGCCGCCGGCGTTGCCACGCGCGCGCGAGAACTCGGCGTCCTGCAGGCGGTCGGGGCCGGACGCGGCACGCTGCGCGGACTGGTGCTCGGCGAAAGCCTTCTCGTGGGAGTCGCAGCGGGCATCGTTGGAACCTTGTTCGGACTGCATCTGTCGTGGATGGGCGTCCGTTCGTACCGCGATATGGCGGGTATGGAACTGTCCTTCGAGGTTCAGCCGCTGGTGATTTCGGCTGCGTTGTGCGCAGTCTGTGCCGTGTCACTGCTGGCGGCACTGCCCTCGGTGCGTCGCCTGCTGCAGCATGAGCCGCGTGAACTGCTCAGTGCTGGCGCAGGGCTCGGGGGCCGTCGTCGGATTCATCGTGGGGAACAGCCCACAGCGGCCTAACCTCTCTCGGCACGAGTTGCTCTGCGAGTATGGACCACGCTTTCGCCCTGCAATCCCCGTTTCAGGCTGCGGGTGATCAACCGCGCGCCATCGCACAGTTGGTCGAGGGAGTCCGCGCAGGTCGATCGCACCAAACGCTGCTGGGCGCGACGGGGACTGGAAAGACCTTCACGATGGCGAGCGTGATCGCGACCTGTCAGAAGCCGGCGCTCATCATGAGCCACAACAAGACGCTCGCCGCGCAGTTGTACGAGGAGATCAAGGCGCTCTTCCCCTCGAATGCCGTCTCTTACTTCGTGTCGTATTACGACTACTACCAACCCGAGGCAGACATCCCGCAGCGGGACATCTACATCGAAAAGGATGCATCGCGAAATGCCGATCTGGACCGTCTTCGACTGGCAGCGACGAGCAACCTCCTGCATCGACCAGACACCATCGTGGTCGCGAGCGTGTCCTGCATCTACGGTCTCGGATCGCCCGACGAGTATGCCAATCGAACGGCACTCGTCGTTCGTGGGCAACCGCTGAGTCGCCGCGGATTCCTGACTTCGCTCCATGCCATGCAGTACAAGCGCAACGATGTTGCCCCCGAGCGCGGCTGCTTTCGCGTTCGAGGTGAATGCGTGGATGTGTGGCCCGCCACCGAGCAGTTCGCCATTCGCTTTGAGTTTTTCGGCGATGTGGTCGAGCGAATCGAGCGGTTCGATTCGCTGACGGGAGAGGTATTGAGCGACGAGGAGCGCGTCTTCGTGTCGCCCGCGGTGCACTACATGATGCCGGAAGACCAATTGCTCCGCGCGGTCGAGTCGATCCGCGGCGAGATGGAGGCGCAGGTGCGCGCGCTGCAAGAACAGGGCAAGTTGCTGGAAGCGCAGCGGCTGCTCGGTCGGACGAGGTGGGATCTCGAACTGCTGCGCGAGACGGGAGTGTGTCCCGGCATCGAGAACTATTCCGCGCACATGGAAGGACGCGGACGGGGCACGCGGAGCTTCTGTCTGCTCGACTACTTCCGGCACATTCCAGGGCGAGATCCGAACGATTGGCTCCTGTTCGTGGACGAAAGCCATGTCACCGTGCCGCAAGTTCGCGGCATGTACTTCGGCGATCGCCGCCGCAAGGAGACGCTCATTGAGCATGGATTCCGTCTCCCGAGCGCTCTCGACAACCGCCCGCTCACATTCACCGAGTGGGAGTCGATCGTGCCACAGACGATCTTCGTGAGTGCAACACCATCCGCATACGAGTTGGGGCGATCGGAGGGCGTCGTCGTCGAGCAGGTGATTCGTCCCACGGGACTTCTCGATCCGCCCGTCACGGTTCGCGATGCGCGGGGACAGATCCCCGACCTGCTGGAGGAGATTCGTCCCGTCATCGGCAAGGGGCAGCGCATCCTGGTGACCGCGCTCACCAAACGACTGTGCGAGGAACTGACCAACTTCCTGCACGACAAGGGCATTCGCGTGCGGTATCTGCACAGCGACATTGAAACACTCGAGCGACTCGAGATTCTCCGGGATCTTCGAGACGGCGCATTCGATGTGTTGGTGGGGGTCAACCTCCTGCGCGAAGGACTTGATCTGCCCGAGGTGGCGCTGGTGGCGATTCTCGATGCGGACCGTCAGGGATTCCTCCGAAGTGAGGCGAGTCTCATTCAGACGATGGGACGCGCCGCGCGCAACGCGGAGTCCAAGTGCATCCTGTATGCCGAGCGGGTCACTCCAGAGATGCAGCGAGCGATGGATGAGGTGACTCGCCGCCGCACCAAGCAGCTTGCACACAACGCCGAGCATGGGATCGTGCCGCAGACGATCGTCAAGGAGAATCGGCGCGCGCTGGAGGATCAAGTGGCCGCAGACCGCCGCGCGAATGCTCCGCGCCGTGATCGCGCGATGGTCCCGAAAGGCGAGTTGGTGGCGGCACTCGAGGAAGAGATGGTCACAGCGGCCCAAGAGCTCGAGTTTGAACGCGCAGCCCGACTGCGCGACGAACTTGCGCGGGTGCGGTCGTTACCCGAGGACCTCATCGACCAGAACGCCTTCGACGACGACCCACGAACCGCACGCTCCGCGAAGCCTGGTGCACCTGGGACTCGACCACGCAGAAGCAAGCGCCGGAAGGCAAAGCCGAAAGAGTGAAGTCGTAGAACCCTGCTGCAACGACAGACCAAGACTCGAAAAGAGTGCAACCACGCAGCCAAGGCCACGATCCTTGCCCCCGACACTCGTCGGTTGTCCCCCAAGTACTCGAGACCGCCTTGGATCAGTTTGCCCGAAGTCGGATGCGCTGCACGCGGCGGCGAACTTCAGCATCGAGATCAACCACCGCCGTCCCCATGGCGTTCGGGAGTGAACGCCGCTGATCCAACTTGGCTGGATTGGCGGAGGCGCTCGGACGATCGAGCGTCGAAACGGATGTGCCACGGGATGGAGATGATGGGGTTGGCACGCTTCACTTCCTTCGTGCCATGCGATTCGACCAAACTTGGTCGACGGATGCACATTTGATCTGCATACGATAACGCGATCGAGCGGTCAGACCACTTCCACCTGCAATTTTTCAACGGAACGCTCCTCACCCCCCCCTCCCTCGTGCCCAAGATCGCGAATAACCAAACCGAGAAAACGGACGGAGTTCGATGCATCCGCGTCCGTGGAGCTGCGGAGCACAACTTGCGGCGCGTGGATGTGGATGTCCCGCGCGACCAACTCGTGGTGATCACGGGAGTCTCTGGCAGCGGCAAGAGTTCGCTTGCGTTCGACACCATCTTTGCAGAGGGACAGCGCAAGTACATGGAGAGCCTGAGCGCCTACGCGCGCCAGTTCCTCGATCAGATGAAGAAACCGCAGGTGGAGTCGGTCGATGGTTTGCCGCCCACCATCGCGATCGAGCAGCGCTCTGGCGGGCATACGCCCCGCTCGACGGTTGCGACGACGACCGAGATTCACGACTACCTGCGGCTGCTCTTTGCGCGCTGCGGCGATCCCCGCTGTTGGCATGTTGATGCGCATGGCAACATCTGCGGCAAGCCGATTCGCGCTTCATCGGCTACGCAGATCGTGGACAGCATCCTCGAGGATCTCAGCGGCCGGCGAGTGCAATTGTGCGCGCCCGTCGTTCGCGCGCGGAAGGGTTTCCACAAGGACACGTTGGAAGACCTCCAACGGGCAGGTTTTGTCCGCGTGCGCGTGGACGGTCGCGTGCTCGATCTCCGCGAGGCGCTGAAGGCGGGCGGCGAGAATCCCCTGAAGCTCAAGCGCTATGAGGTGCACGACATCGAGGCGGTCGTGGATCGCCTCGCGGTGGCTGCCGACGCGCGGCAGCGCCTCGCCGAAAGCGTGGAGACGGCACTTCGTGCGGGAGGCGGAGCGCTGCTTCTGTTGGCGGAGAAGGGCGAGGACTGGGAGCAGATCCGCTACAGCGAGCACTTCGCCTGCGCGGAACACCCCGAGTACTCGCTCGACGAGCTGGAACCGCGTCTCTTTTCCTTCAACTCGCCGCAGGGCGCCTGCCCCGCCTGCGCAGGACTTGGCACGGTCGATGAGTTTGATGAACGGCTGGTGGTGCCTGACCCCTCGCGCGGTGTCGCGGAGGGCGCGATCGAACCGTGGCGACGCAATGGCCGCCGCATGAATATCTTCTATTCGCGAACACTCCGGCGCTTCTGTGCGGCAGCAGGCATCGACCCCGCCACGCCATTCGCATCCCTCGCAGCACCTGTCCGCCGTGCTCTCCTGCATGGCAGCAGCGAGGCAGAGGGACCGCTCGCGTTTGAGTTCGAGGGCGTCCTTCCGAACCTCAAGCGGCGCATGACCGAGAGCGAGAGTGAGTTCGTGCGGGAGCGACTCCACGCGTACACCAGCAATACTCCCTGCACCGCGTGCGCCGGCACCCGGTTGAAACCCGCCTCTCGCAGCGTCTTGCTGCACGCCGAGACCTGCAGCCTGTCGCTCCCTGCATTCACGTCGCTCTCGATCGACCGCGCCCGTGGGTTTGCCGCCTCCCTGAAACTCACGGCGGCACAGCGGAGCATTGCAGCACCGATCCTCAAGGAGATCGACGCACGACTCGGTTTTCTCTCGTCGGTAGGGCTGAACTATCTCACGCTGGACCGTGCCTCGTCCACCCTGTCCGGCGGAGAAGCGCAGCGCATCCGTCTTGCCACACAGGTGGGTTCTGGTCTCGTGGGTGTCTGCTATGTGCTCGATGAGCCGACGATCGGATTGCATCAGCGCGACAACGACCGATTGATCGCCACGCTGCAGCGGCTCTCCCACATCGGGAACACCGTGGTCGTGGTGGAACACGACGAGGACACGATTCGGGCGGCGGACCATGTGATTGATGTCGGACCAGGTCCCGGTCGACACGGCGGAACAATCGTCACGGCGGGATCGGTCGCCGCGATTTGCGCGAACCCAGCCAGTCTCACGGGGCAATACCTCTCCGGCAGGCTGAGCATTCCAGTCCCCGCATCCCGAACCCCAGTGCAGGAATCGCGGGCGATCGTCGTGCAGGGAGCGTGCGCCAACAATCTTCGTGGCATCGATGTGCGCTTTCCGATGGGCGGACTGATCTGCGTGACGGGCGTCTCGGGGAGCGGCAAGAGCACTCTCGTGGGCGACATCCTCCTCAAGACCGCGCTGCGGGATGTCCTTGGCAAGCGAATCGTGCCGGGTGCGCACCGCAGCATTCGCGGGCTTGACCAAGTCACGCGAGTGATCGAAGTCGACCAGTCCCCGATTGGTCGGACACCCCGCTCGAACCCCGCCACCTACACCGGGATCTTCGACCAGATTCGCCAGTGCTTCGCGCGCGTTCCAGAGGCACGCATCCGCGGCTATCCCATCGGACGATTCTCCTTCAATGTGAAGGGCGGCCGATGCGAGGTGTGCCAAGGGCAAGGCGTTCGCCGCATTGAGATGCACTTCCTGCCCGATGTCTTCGTCGAATGCGAGGCATGCCGTGGCACTCGCTTCAACAAGGAAACACTGGAGATTCTCTTCAAGGGCAAGTCGATTGCACAGGTGCTCGACATGACCTGCGAGGACGCACTCGCATTCTTCGAGGCGAACGGCAAGATCGCGGCAATGCTGCAATGCCTGTGCGATGTCGGACTCGGCTACCTGCAGCTCGGCCAGGCATCCACCACCTTGAGCGGCGGCGAGGCGCAGCGCATCAAGTTGGCAACGGAGCTCGGAACGCCATCGAATGGACACACGCTCTATGTGCTGGACGAGCCCACGACGGGGCTGCACTTTGCGGATGTCGCGAAGTTGGTCACCGTCCTGCACCGACTGCGCGATGCGGGCCAGACCGTTGTCGTCATCGAACACAACCTGGATGTCATCAAGGTCGCAGACTGGATCATCGACCTCGGTCCAGAGGGGGGTGAGGGCGGCGGTCAAGTGATCGCCGTCGGCACTCCAGAGCAGGTTGCCGCGCAGGACGGCAGTTCCACGGGCATGTACCTGCGACGCATGCTGGCAAGCCCAACCACCGCTTCCACGAAGACGGATCCCCATGTGCGCAAGTCGCGTGCGAGAGCGAACCAACAGCGCACCGTGCGTGGTGCCCACTAGGATCGCACGCCATGCAGCATCCTGACGGCGAAATCGTCCTCCGTGTCATCACGATGCCGCGGGACACGAATCACTCCGGTACGGTGTTCGGCGGCGTCATCATGAGTTACATCGATCAGGCTGCCTATGTGCATGCGCGCACACTCGGGCTGCACCGTTGGGTCACCGTCATGGTCGAGCGCATCGAGTTCGTGGCCCCGGTCTATGTCGGCGAGATGGTCACGCTCCGTGCATGCACCGCCACGACGGGCCGCACATCCGTCTCCGTTCGCGTCGTCGTCGAAGCCGAACGCTATACAACTGGTGAATCCGCGCGCGTGACCGTGGCAACGGTCAAGATGGTCGCCATCGATCGCCAGCACCGCCCCATCCCCTTCTCCTCGCCCGCGACACTCGGGCCCGAAGACGGACTGATCCCACGCTGATGAATCTGCCGCGCGTCTGGAGGGCTGCCATCCTCGTTTCGGGAGGCGGCACGAATGCCCTGAACCTGATTCGTGCATCGCGCGCTGGCGAGATACCTGCCGCAGTGCTCGCCGTCCTTGCGCATCGTGCAGACATTCCGGCAGTGGAACGCTGCCGCGCCGTGGGAGTCGAGCCCATCATCCTGCCCCTGCCAGCGGGCGATGCATCGAGCGATGCGATCGATGCAGCGCTCCAAGGCGTCGGCGCGGAACTCGTTCTCCTCGCTGGATACCTGCGCCACTTCCGACTCGGCCCGTGGAGCGGACGGACGCTGAACATCCACCCTGCCCTGCTCCCGGCGTTCGGTGGGAAGGGAATGTTCGGCGATCAGGTGCATGCGGCGGTCCTCCGCAGCGGCGCTCGGGAGTCGGGATGCACCGTCCATATCGTCGACGATCAGTATGACCACGGTGCCACGATCGTTCAGCGGCGCGTTCCCGTGCTCGACTCCGACACGCCTCAGACCCTCGCCGCTCGCGTGCAGCAGGAGGAGTCGGCCGCGTTCTGCGAAGCGATACGCCTCTGGGCATTGCGGCAGCATCCTCATGCGTGAGAGACGGCGCGCCTGTGGGGTCTAGCATGGCGCGGTGATGGGTTCGGCTGCACTCTCCATCCTTGCAGCAGTCTGCCTGCTTCAGGATCCGCCGTTGCCGCCGCTTCCAGATGCTGACGCTCCTATCGCGACATCGGCACGACCGCGCGAGATCACCCGCACGGACTACGACCGGCAGTTCCCGAGATGGATCACGCAGGGGCGCGTGCAGGAAGCGCTCCAACTGGCGGAGCGCTATCTCGAGGCGAACTCGGATGATCCTCAGGTGCTGTTCGATGCGTGCCGCGCGAGTGCGTTGCTGGGCGATGGGCGCTCGAGCGTGGCGTTCGCGCTGCGGGCGCTGCGGGCGGGGTGGGTGGATGAGCGTGCATTGGATGACCATCCCGATCTTGCGCGGTTGCGTGCGCATGATGGGTGGCAGCGCGTGCAGGAATTGCGGAAGGAACTTCGTGCCAACGCGCCGCCCCCACCACCAGCCGAGGGGCAACACGAGGCCGACGGGCTCGCCACGCTGGGCGATTCCATCGCGCGCTCATCCCTGGCAGAGTGGATGCGGCGCTTCGGCGGCGGTCGATACCGGATCGATGAAGACAAACCGATGGGGTTGCTGATCGCGTCGGCACTGGAGCCGGATGCCGTGAGGCGAACCCGCACTGCACTCGAAATCCTGTCGAAGCAACTGACGGGAAACTTCTTCGGCGATCGCCAGCCAGACACGGTGCTCCTCGTGCTGATCGCACCCGACGACGCCAAACAGATCTTCGAGGATCCTCGTCAAGGCGGCATCTATCAGCATCACCTGCGCCAACTGCTCGCCTGCTCCACGGGCGCGATTCTTCGGCACGAGTTCACGCACCTGCTGCACCGCGGCCACATGCAGCGGCTCGGGCAGAGTCACCCAATCTGGATTCTGGAGGGCTTCGGGACACTCCTGGAAGATTGGACCGTCGGGGCGGCTGGGGGAATCGTGATTCTGCCCAACCACCGCACCGCAGAGACCTTCGACCGTGTGAAGAAAGGTGTACACACCCCTTGGCGTGAGTTCATCGCATTGAGCGGCGGGGAGTTCATGAAGGATGCACGCTGGAACTACGCGCAGGCTCGGTCCATGCTGGCGTTCCTTGCCCATCAAGGGCAACTGGCGACTTGGTACCGCGAATACACCGCCGGCTACGCGGAAGATCCGAGCGGTCTGCGCGCCCTCGAGCGCGTCATGCGGACTCCCCTCGCGGCGATCGAGGCACAGTGGCGGGACTGGGTGCTGCAACGCGGCCGGCAGGATGGAACCATCGAGGGCGGCGAGGGAGTCCTCGGAACAACGCTGGCCAACCGACCCGAGGGAGTTCGCATTGATTCGCTTGCCGCAGGCAGCCCTGCGCAGCGTGCGGGGCTCCGTCGCGGCGATTTCCTCCTGGCCATCGATGGCGAGGAGATTCGGTCCGTGGGGGACTACCTGATGGCGCTGGCAGGGCGACAATCGGGGGAAAATGTCGAGATTCGTTTCCGCCGCGGGGTTGTGAATGGCACGATTGTCGTGAACCTTGCGGCAGGTCGAACCGTAACACCGTAGTTTCCGATATCGACGCAACGATCTGAGCCGCACGAAAGGAGACCATCATGCTCATCACGATCAGCGCAAAGCACATGGAACTGAGCGAGGCCATCAGCAAGTACATCCGCTCGAAAGTCAGCAAGTTGCCACGCTTCTTCAGCGGGCTTCAGCAACTCGCCGTCACGATCGAGCGGGCCCCGCGAGGGTTCCATGTGGAAATCCGCTCCGATGTCGAACATCACCGGGACTTCGTCTGCAACTACCTGCACCGCGATCTGTATGCATGCGTCGATCTGGCCGTGGACCGCAGCGTGCGCCAACTCTCGCACTACAAGGACCGCGTTCGCCACCACCACCGCTGACTCTCGGCAATCGCAGTATGATCTGCGCCGCATGAACTTGCGGGACATCGTCGTGAAGGATGCGATCGTTCCGGGGCTGGAGTCAACCAAGCGTGACCACGCCATCGGCGAGCTGCTGGACCAGTTGATCGCGTGTGGCGCCGTCCATGGAGAGTCGCGCGCGCTGCTGTTGAAGGAGGCGCTCGCGCGTGAAAAGCGGGGCTCCACAGGGTTCGGCCATGGGGTTGCCGTTCCCCACACCAAGACGAACCTCGTGACCAAGCCAGTCGCTGCCTTGGGCGTTTCCCAGGCGGGCGTGGACTTCAGTTCGCTCGATCGCCAACCCGTTCACTCGATCATCTTCATGCTGAGTCCGAAGGATCATCCCGAGTTGCACCTTTCGGCGATGGAAACGATCTTCGGGGCTCTCAGCCAGGAGACATTCCGGCGATTTCTTCGCCAGGCTCGGAATCGCGATGATGTCCTGACTCTTCTGGACGAGACCGACGGAGCCGCCAACGCGGACTCGGCGTGACCAAAGGTCAGGTCACCATCAGCAACTCGCTCGGGCTCCACGCGCGGCCAGCGATGACCTTCGTGCAATGTGCCAATGCATTCACCTCCGGGGTGCGGGTTCGCCGCTGCGATGCCGCCGAATGGGTCGATGGCAAGAGCATCATGCAGATGCTGCTCCTGGCAGCGACCTGCGGCTCGCGCATCGAAGTCGAGTGCATGGGCAACGATGAGCAAGCTGCACTCGACGCGCTGCTTGATCTGATCAACCGCCGATTCGACGAGGAGTGACGGGCTCCGCACCGCGCGCTTGCTGGACGGCACTCCAGACGTTTTCCAGCACATCGCGAACGCCGCCTCCCGTGGCACCGCTTGCCACCAAGGGCGTGACACCGCGGTCGCGCTTGAACCGCTGCAGGACTGCGTCCACGACACTTGCACGATCCTCGTCCGCGATCAAGTCCACCTTGTTGAGCACCACGATCTCGCGCTTGCGCGCCAGCCCTTCGCTGAACTCGGCAAGTTCGCGGCGGATCATGCGGTGATTCTCGAGGGGGTCCGACCCATCGACGGGTGCAATGTCGACCACGTGCAACAGGACTCGCGTTCGCTCGACATGGCGCAGAAAGTCATGTCCAAGCCCCGCGCCCTGCGATGCTCCTTCGATCAGTCCCGGAAGGTCCGCCAGCACCAATCGTCGCTCACCTGGCAGTTCGGCGATGCCGAGCTGGGGCGAGAGCGTCGTGAAGGGATAGTCCGCCACTTTGGGATGCGCGCGCGTGGTGGACTTCAGCATCGTGCTCTTCCCGGCATTGGGCAGCCCGACAAAGCCCACATCCGCAATCAGCAACAGTTCGATGCGAAGGACTCGCTCCGTCGGCTCGCCAGCGGGTGAAGTCTCCAACGGTGTCTGGTGAACTGCGCTCTTGAAGTGCACATTGCCCTTGCCACCCACACCGCCCGGGGCCACGACCACGGACTGATCCGCCTCGGTGATGTCGGCCACCAGCTCGCCCGACTGCGCATCAAACACGCGTGATCCAAGGGGCAACTCGATCACGCGGTCCACACCCTCCTTGCCATTGCAGTTCTTTCGCGAGCCCGGTTCGCCGTCGCTTGCAATCCAATGGGGCTGATAGGCAAACTGCACCAGTGTGTCGAGATGCGGATTGCCTCGAACAACGACATCGCCACCCTTTCCACCATCGCCGCCATCCGGACCACCCTTGGCGTTCCCTTTCATGCGCAGCAGATGGCGAGAGCCCGTCCCCCCGCGACCGGAGCGCACGGTGATGATTGCGGAATCAACAAACATGATGACGAAGGCGCGATCCGATCAACAACTCAGTCAGGGCACCAGGACGGGCGCGCCGAGGGCGCGACGGGCGCGGACGGAGGACAACCCCCACACTGGGGAGCCCCGCTCTGAACGACCGTGATCAACGATCGATGGCGAGACGCGGCGTGGATGGATCGAGCGGGATCACATCCACGCATCGACCTCGGAATCGCACCGTGCCGTCCACGAGGGCGGTCAGCGTGTAGTCGCGACCCTGATGGACCATGAACCCCGGACGCCACTTGGTGCCGCATTGGCTCACAAGCACACAGCCTGCGCGTGCGATCTGCCCACCATAGAGCTTGATGCCGCGGTACTGCGGATTCGAGTCGCGGCCGTTCTGGGTTGAACCTTGTCCCTTTTTGTGTGCCATAGCAGGTGACTCCGAGTGGGTTCTGTTTTCCGATCGAGCTCCACAGGATAGCGGAGCTTGGCGGGTCGATCAAGCGCTTTGGACGGTGTTCAGCGCAGCACCCATTCGCGCTGTTCGCACGGAACGGGCTCTCCCCCACGATCCGCGGCGTCCCCAGCCACCCGATAATCAAGCTTGAGGGTCTTGTACATCATCACTTCACCCTCCTTGGTTTGGACCTTCTGCATCTCACTCGACATGCCGCGAACGAACAGGTGCAGTTCGGTTGCGCGAAGATCGTCCTCACTCCACACCACAAATCCTTCCTTCGCGTGCTCTTCCCCCTGCTTGATCTCGCCAAGGACCTGATACTGATCCGCAATCAGGCGATTGCCGATGAGCGCTTCGACACGCTTCATGATGATGGGATCGACATTCTGTCCCGAGCGGCGCACCTTGCCGTGATCCTCGAGGAGTTCGAACTTCGGCGCCCACCACCGGTCCTGCCCCGTGCGGTTGACGACCTTGTAGGTGAAGTACCAAAAGTGTTGATTCGTCTGCGGATCGGTATAGACGCGAAGATCGCCTGGAGTGAAATCCAGTTGCCACTGCCCTGGAGCCGCTTCTGGCGAGAGCGTCCGATCGCGCTCCGTGGGCAGCGGCACGGCGGGCTGCGGTACCGCTGGCGGCGGCGCCTTCGGTGCGCCAATCGGGCCCGAATCCTGACGAGCCGCAGCCAGCATGCTTGCCGCTGTGACACAGAGCAGTCCAGGAACCAAGATGGTGGTGAGAGACTTCCGTCGCATGCGTCGTGAAGTGTAACGGCTGGCAGCCTATACGCTCACATCATGGGACGGCTCCCACCAGCTGATCAGCAAGTGCACGAGGTCTCGGATGCGCTCCGAGATGAGGCGATCATGCTCGCCTTTGGCGGCTCGCGCATGCGTGCGCAGCGCGTTCTAGACCGCTCTCGCGATCCTTCGCGTGAAGCGGTGCTTGCTCTGCGCGATGACAAGGGGCGTTTGCAGCATGCCGCGGTTCTCTCGCGGGCACCCGGGCGTACGGCACTGTTGACGCTTTCGCCCCTGCGCGGCACGACAGATCGCTCGCGCGGAGCGCTGCTTGTGCGGGAAGCCATCTTGACTGCGCCGCGGATGGACGCCGCGGTGGTGCAGGCTCTCGTGGAACCGCTCGCCAAGGACGATCTGGCCGCGTTGGAGTCGGGTGGCATGCATCGCATCGCGACGCTTGCGTATCTCGAGCGACCAGCGGCGCGCGAGAGCCGCCCGCTGCCACCCGCGCACGCCGAGATTTGCATTCGCCCATGGGATGGAAGAGAGCGCGACACGCTGGAGTCGCTGTTGTCGCAGACATATGTCGATTCGCTCGACTGCCCGGGACTCGCAGAGATGCGGCGCACGCGAGACATCCTGGATGGCCACCTGGCCACTGGCGTGCTCGACTCGCGCTTGTGGCTCCTGCTCGAGTGGCGAAGCGAATTGGTCGGCGCTTGCTTCATCAGCGAGATCCCATCGTCGCGCTGCATGGAACTTGTGTACTTCGGCTTGATTCCGCGGGCGCGTGGCATCGGTCTCGGTCGCGTCCTTCTCGATCATGCACTCTCGCTGCTGAAGAACGACCCGCGAGGCCCCGTCGCACTTGCCTGCGATGAGTGCAACACGCCTGCCATGAGGCTGTACGCATCACGGGGATTCGCCCCGCGACTGCGGCGCGCGGCGTTTGTCTGCCGAGTGGCGCCAGCCAGCGAGTCGCCTTCCTGAGTTTTCCACAAGTCGTGGACAACTCTGCACCCACGCCGCGGAAAAAATGACGCGAAGTCGCATATCCCGTCCAGAGCGGCACATGGGAAACAGGAACTGAACACGGCCCGAGGCGGCTTGCCAAAGCTGACAAGCGGGATAGTTTTCGCCCTTCGTGCCTCAAGGATCGAGGTGCGTTCGTTGGGCTGAAGGCAGGTGGGCGTCTCGCTTGCGGACCGCATCCGAGAGCAAACGCCCCCCCGCCTCCCCACGACTTTCGCGGACGGATCCGATTGCCCACTTTGGTCTCGTGCAGAACTGCTCGCGTCTGTGCAGCGCGCTGTCCTTCGGTCTTGCGAATCCTCCCGCCCCCCACAATGATCCAAATGCCCCTCCAACCCGCTGCGCACCTTGGCAGCGGCAAAACTCGTCGGCTTCACGAGGAGCTGATCCGCCGCGTCGGACCCGCGCGGCACGGCCTGTGGCTTGTCGACAACGCCACTCTTGTTGCCACCGAGCGTCGGCTCTGCGTCCACGCGTCCAGTCGATTCGCAGCAGAGTGGATCGAGCGTCACTTTCACGGACACTTGCGCGCCGCCGCGGATGAAGTCCTCGGCACTGACGCAGTCATCGACATCTCTGTCGCTGCCGTGCGCACAGTGGTGGCGACCTCTCCCGCGGCAGCGGATGCGTCGACGACCGATTCGCTCTCACTGCGCCTGACAGACCCAACGGCCAAGCCCGTCGGCACCCGTTCATCGAAGGGCCGACCGATGGCTCAACCCCATCCGCTGGCGCAGCGATCTGCGTGGAAGCGTTTCGATGAGTTCTTGGTCTGCGGCGGCAATCGCATGGCGTTCGACAGTGCCGTCCGGATGGCGGAACGCGCGGCGGGTGCGCCGCAGATGCTCTTCTTGCATGGCGCGTGCGGCGTTGGCAAGACTCACCTGTGTGAGGCGCTGTGCCGGCGCTTCACCGAGTGCACGCCGGGCGCGCGCATCCGTTGCATCACGGGCGAGCAGTTCACCAATGAGTTCATCGCAGCCATCCGCGACGGTTCCATCGAGTCGATTCGCCGCCGGCAGCGAAGACATGACCTTCTGGTGATCGACGATGTGCACTTCCTCGGCAACAAGAATGCGACCCAGTCCGAGTGCCTGCACACGCTCGATGCGATCGCTGCAGGCGGCGGTCGAGTGGTGCTCGCTTCCGATGCGCACCCGCGGGCAATCGCGCGGTGCAGCCCAGCCCTGATCAGTCGTTTCCTGGCAGGACTGGTGGTGCAGGTGGAGCCTCTCGACCGAACTGGTCGGATCGCACTTGCCAAGCGTCGGCTGATGACGCGAGGAGTCGATCTGGTTCCGGCGGCTCTGGAGACCCTGGTGGACCGATCTGGCACGAGCATCCGTGAACTTGAGGGAGCGGTTTTGACGGTGTGCGCCCACCAAGCATCTCTCGGATGGACCCCGGAGAACGGGCATGTGCTTGTGGCACGGGCACTTGGACATGCAGAACCCTTGCGGAGCGGTCGCCCCGTTCGGCTTTCGGAGATTGTTACCGCGGTGTGTGCAGAGACTGGACTCGAGACATCCGAACTGCTCGGCGCTGGTCGTCATCGTCGGGTTGCCACGGCGCGTGGACTCGCCGCACTCCTGGCACGCGAACTGACGACCTGTTCGTTTCCAGAGATCGCCACTGCGCTGGGGCGTTCGAGCCACTCTGCGGTGCACGCAGCCTCCACAAAGTTCCGCGCGTCCGTGGAGCAGCGCGAACAGGTGGATGTGGCTGGGCAGCGGATCGGCGCAGACTCGCTTGTGGAACGCACCCGCCGCAGCATTCTGAGTGGGCGCAGCTGACGCGAAGCGAATCCTGACCGATACACTCGCAGCGCATGGTGGCTGCGATTCTCCAAGGTGGAGTAAGTCGTGTCTTGGTCTGCGCCGCGCTGACCACGGCGCTGTGCATCGCAGCCAAGCCTGCTGCGGCACAGTACGGGCGCACCGATCATGTCGAAGGCGCCATTTCAACGCTCAAGCGATGTTCACTCCCCACGCCACGAGGAGACCATCACACGCTGATCGTTGCACTTCGGGCGCTGGAGGATCCAACGCTTGCCCCGTTCTATGAGTCGCTGCTCAAGTCTTCAGACTGGCGCTCACGGATCGATGGCATTCTGGGGCTGGCCGAGTTGTCGAAGGAGAGGGATGTGGATGTCGATCTCGTACTGGCCCTGCCCAATGCCGAGGATCGGTCCACAGCCATCCGCGCCGCGATCGGCTTCGAGTTGATCAAGCCGAAGAACCTTCGTGCGCTGCTCGATGAACCGAATGTATCCCCCGTGGATGCGCTGGTCATCTGCGGCGAACTGCATCGACAAGGACAGCCATTCCCCGCGAGCATGGTGCGTCCAGTCTGCGCGGATCCTGCGGATGACATCGCGGGACTGGCATCCCTTCTCTTGATGGAGTCGGGTGATGAGTCCGCGTGGCAAGCCTTTGTCGCGCGGTGGTCTGGTCGGAGTGACGATGTACAGAACGCAACGCTGCAGGAATTGGCGCGCGTTGCACTGCTGTACCGCCTGAAGACCTCCGTTCGTGGTCTTGGGGAGCTTGCTCGGAAGCCACACATCAACGCGGCAACACTGATGATGGTGAACGCCACCGCGCTGGCTCTCGAACCGAAGTTGGGTGCGCGTATGTGGGGCACCTTCGTGGAAAAGGAGCGGTCGCAGTCCCTGCTGCTGAGAGCAGGACTGCAACTGTTGGCGCACGAAGCAGCGTGCGAACCTGGTCTGGGTGCGAAGCTGCGCAACGGCGAACCCCTTGTCGATGCCATTGCCGATGCGATCGATGCCAGTGCTGGCGGTGATTCCGATGCCATGGCATCGGCACTTGAGGTGGTCATCGACCGTGCGAACAAGACCAGCGCCGAGTGGGCAATTCGACGCGCTGCATCGCTGCCGCTGCCGCAAGCGACTCGCGTCTGGAAACACTTGATCGATGCATTCCTCGGAGCGCCTGCGAATGCCATGGCACTCTCGCCGGTCGTGCTCGATGCAGCCACCCGACTGGCGGCGAGCAACCCTGCTCTCCTCGAGCCGTTGATCCGCCGCGCAGATGGTGAGCATCAGGTGCAGGAGTTGCTTCTGTTGGCACTCTGCAATGCCAGTTCACCTGAAGCGGCGGATGTCGCCGAAAAGGTGCGAGGGCAATTGACCCGCCGCGGTGATGCACTGGCGCTGCTCGCGATCGCTCGCGGCCGCGTCGAGTTGACGCCACCGATTCGAAGCGACTTGGGCATCGTGGCTGCTGGCGGCGGCGATCTCGATCAAAGCCTGCTCGTCCAGGCGGCATGGCTCTTTGTCAAGGGCAGCGGCAAGCAGGAGACTGCGCTCGAGCAGATGCGTTCGCCATGAAACTTGAAATCCCACTCAGCAAGCCCGACCTGACCGACGACGATCGCCAAGCCGTTCTTGCGACGCTGACGGGTGCGCGGCTGACGATGGGGCGCGCCTTGCTGGAGTTCGAGGCGGTGCTTGGCGAAGTGACGCAACGGACATTCGCCATCGGCGTCTCGAGCGCATCGAGCGGACTTGAGATCGCCCTCCGAGCGCTCGGCGTGGGTCGCGGCGACGAGGTGCTTGTGCCGGCGTTTTCATATCCCTCGAGTGTCAATGCAGTCATTGCCGTCGGCGCAGCGCCCGTGTTTGTCGACTGCGATCCGCGAACGCTCTGCATGAGCGTGGAGGGAGCCGAGCGTGCAATCACGAGCGCAACGAAGGCAGTGGTCGGCATCCCCGTCCTCGGCAATCCGTGCGGACTGCCCGAGCTCATCGCCCTCTGCTCACGGACGGAGCTTCCGATGCTTGAGCATGGTTCCGAGGGCCTTGGATCCACAATCGGAACGGATAATGTCGGGCGATTCGGCCGTCTGAGCGTGTTTGGATTCGGACCAAACCGCACGATCTGCGCGGGCGAGGGCGGCGCCATCGTGACGCACGATGATCGGTTGGCCGCTGCTTGTCGGTCCCTTCGCAACCAAGGGCGAGACGATCGGCGCAGTTTCCCCGATCAGTCTCCGGATCTTGGCATGATCATGAGTTTCACGGGCATCGGTTTCGATGCCCGTCTGGCGGAGCCGCTCGCCGCGCTCGCCGCGAGCCAACTGCGCCGGCTCGAGAGCATCCGCGCCTCGCGAGCCGAGATCGCGGCGCTCTATACGCGTGCGCTTGCCGGACATCCTGACCTGCTCCTGCCAACGGTGGGCGAGAATGCGCAGGTGTGCTGGCCGCTTTTCTGGGTTCGGCTGTCGGATCGCTTTGGGCGGGAGGATCGCGATGCAGTCATCGACGGACTGCATCGACATGACATTGGAGCTGCCAACCATTATCCGCCCGCACATCTGCTGCCGCATGTTCGGCAGCACTTCGGCACGAGTGTCGGTGATTGCCCCGCGGCCGAGTCCATCGGGGATCGGATGATCACGCTCCCGATGTTCACTTCCATGCAGGAGCGCGATGTTCGGCAGGTTTGCCAGGCACTCGAGACGGTGCTCTCCCGTTCGGGCATTGATCGCGCCTGAACGCACTCGGCCACGGCGCACGCTGGCGCACGCCGGCGGACGTGCAGGAAAGCCACCCATGGGATTCGAACCCACGACCTATGCTTTACGAAAGCATTGCTCTACCACTGAGCTAGGGTGGCGATGGAGGCGCGAGAGTGTAGCGCGGCAGGTGGCGGGCAGTGTCGCTGCCGAGTCCTTCGCCGCCCGATCATCCTCGAGGATCGACGATCAATTGAACGACATCCGAGGCGGGCAGCCCGAGCGCACCGAAAGCGTGAGCAGCCGCCGTGGCCACCGCCGAGTCATCGGAACGCAACAGCGCCTTCAATGCGGCAATCTGGCTTTGCGAAAGTTGATTGCCGTACTTGCGCGCACTTGCGGCAACCGCATCGAGCAGAACGATCTGCATTTCACCCGTCGCCGCGAGTGCGCCGTCCGCCAGCGCGCGCTGTGCGGAATCCGTCGGAATCCATGCCAACACCATCGCCATTCCAGCGATGTCGCTGCCCGACTCGCCCTGACTCAGCCCCTGCGCAAGTGCACTCTCGGCATCGCGGATGTCGAACACCGGAGAAGCGGACTCCGCGATCACTCGCAGCGCCGCCAGTGCCTGTCCGCTGTACTGCTGCATCTCCTCGACCGACAGCGCCAGCCCGCCAGCAGCGCCCGAGGCTGCCTCGATGGCGCGGCGCAGCTGATCATCGGTGGCCGATGAGAGAAAGACCGCGACGCGAGGATCGCTTTCGTACTGCTGTGACAACACAGTCGCATCCTGCCCGTTGGCGATGACGACCACGGGTGCAGTGGCGGTCGATCGGGCCAAACGAGCCGAACGGACGATGTCCTGCACGGCAGCGGTTGCTCCCTGGACGACGAGCACATCGATGGACTGCCCCTGCGAAAGTCGCGATTCAATCTCTCCGATCGAACTTCCAGTCACCGCATTGGATATGCCCACCTCGACCAGCCGGGCACCGAGCGACTGCCGATCCTCCTCGGTCGTGGCGATCACGGCACCCGTCATGCCATTCGATCGCAGCATGGATGTCAGGGTCGGCACGACGGAACTGTCCTGCGGGAACTGAACCTGAGGCAGAGAGCGCGCAAGCACGAGCGCTGCATCAAAGCGAACGCGACGATCGGCATACGCAAGGCACTCCACGACAGGCGAACGCCCCTTGGAAGGGCTGACAAGCGAGGACGCACCGCTGTTCCATGCAATCACACGAAGACACTCGCGGACGAGCAGCACATCACTGGCATCGAGTGCCATGCCAAGCGCCATCTGCCCCGCGGTGGACCCAGCCGCAGTCGCAAGCAGTTCGGGAGAAAAACGAGGCTTCAGGAGCTCTGCCCGCAGCGCGTCCTCCTCCTCACTTGCATCCATGTTCATCAGGCGCATGAGAACCGACCGCCGCAGGTCAGCGGCAATGAACACCGCCAACGCCATGGACGAATTGGGATCGATCCGCAGTGCACTGCGCGACAGCAACACCGCCATGGTCTCGCAGTACACAGGCGTCGGAATACTTGTTCCGACCAGTCCAACTGCCGCATCGTGCGACCAGATCACGTTGCCCGAGTCGGATGGAAACGGAATCAGACTTGGAACCTGATCGAAGTACCGTCGCGCGAGCGCGGTGTACTGACTCGACACATCCTGACTCGTCCCACCGAGACGAGCGTAGGCGCGCAGCGCAGCGCTTCTCACATCCGCAGATGTCTCCGCCCTGCTCGCGAGATCGAGCAGGAAAGGCTGCGCACTGGGGTAACCGATCTCGCCGAGAATCTCGCAGATCTTCCGCTGCGTCGACGGATCGACGGACGGCAGCGCAGCACACAGCGGATCGACTGCGAGCCGCTTCAGATCGACGAGCACGGCGCGAGCTGCGTTGGAGATCTTGGCATTGTTGCCATCGGAAAGCGCCTTCAGCAGTGCAGGAACTGCAAAGGGGCCAGCCGAAATGAGGCGCGTGCGTGCCATCATCTGTTGCCGCATCGAACCACTGAGCGCGGCGACCGACTCTTCGATCCGCAACGCGTTGCGACTGGTCGCGCGGGCGCCCTGCCGCAGACGGGTCTCGAACTCCACCACCAGCGCACTCGTTCCCTCCATGCCTCGTCCGCGGGTGATCGATCGCTCCACCTTGTCTGCGATGCCTCGCTCGTCCACCAGCCGCACGATCTGCTCGTCCGTGATGCCAGAATCGAAGAGCTCCTGGAACGCCGTCGCCGCCATCGTCGCGTTGCCGATCAGGAGGTAGTGCAGCGCCATATCGAGCGCGTGGGCCTGCTGCGCCGTCGCGGCTTCGGCTGGATCCGAGAGATTGAGTGGTGCTCCGCCAGAACCAGACGGAGAATCGGTCGGAGTCGCGTCCGTGCCATCACTGCTGCCTGTGTCCGTTCCTCCTCCAGAAGCATCGCCCTTTTCCGCCATCGGGTCTTCCTGGGGCTCACCCGTTGGTTCCTCGGTTGGTTCGCCGGAGGGTTCGGGTGGGGTCGGGTCGTCCGCCCATGTGGAGGATGCCGTGCCGAGATGAAACGCGGCAAGCAGACAGGCGGTCAGGAGTGAACTGCGGATGAGGTCTTGCACGATCGAAAGTTCCTCTCAAGGGGCACAGACCCTGCGGTCTGTTCACGAAACGGGTCCAGCGACCGAGCGGACGAACAACCCTCCGCTGTGGGGAAGCCATAAAAGTAGCGGAAAGAGCGGGTTCCCGCAACGAACGACGGATGGTTCCGACGCGTGTACTCTTTCGCCGTGCTTGATCCTCGGCACTCGTGAGCCGAGGCGTATGCATGCGTCGGCTGGCCCGATTCGTGCATGCGAGGGAAGGCGGTGAAAATCCGCCGCGGACGCGCCGCCGTAACGGGTGAGACCGATGAGGTCTGATGCCCGAGCCAGAGAAGCCACTGGAGCCGCATGTGCGGAATCCGGGAAGGCAGGCTCGAGTGCCCGAAGTCGGAAGACCTGCCTGCAGTGTTGTGCCGCCCCCTCGCGTTCTGTTCAGGGGTCACGGTGCTCGGCCAGGCGTTTCACAATCCCCATGTTCAACTTTGCGCAGGACCGCGCAGCGATGGCGTGCTTTCAAGCATTGGCTTTTGTCTGCGTTCTCACGAGTGCTTCGCGCGCTCGATCGGACGACTTCGCTTCCACCGTCGTTTCCTATGTTCCTGGAACGAACCCCGCGAACGGTTTCACCAATCCAGCTGCCGCACTCGGCGCTCCGGAGGCGTTCACTGGCGAGGGCATTTCTCCGGGAGCCGTCACGCCATTCGTGCCCCCGTTCGGCACATCCGAGATTGTCTCGATTGGTGCGGGTGGAAGCCTCACGCTGGCGTTCCAACCGCCCATCTTGGATGACGCCAACAATCCCTTCGGAATCGACTTCATTGTCTTTGGCAACTCGTTCTTCACCGACGGTGAGTGGCCGACTGGTGTGTGCGCGGGACTCGCGGCAGACGGCGGAAGCGTGCAAGTCAGTTCAGACGGAGTGCAGTGGATCACGGTGCCCGGCGTCGTCGCGGATGGACTCTTCCCCACCATGGGGTTCACCGATGTGGGGCCCTACTCGCCGACCGCCGGCCAGGTTCGATCGGATCCCCATCTTCCCATCGATCCATTGCTCACGTTGGCGGATCTCCAAGGGATGTCCTACGAGCAATTGGTGGAGGTGTACGCGGGCAGTGCAGGCGGAACAGGCATTGATCTCGCAAGCGTCGGGCTCGCGAGCGCTGTGGCCGTGCGCATCGTGGTGCCGAGCGGCTTTCATCCCAATGTGGAGATCGATGCTGTTGCTCGCGCGTTGCCGCGCGCGCGGTCTGCCGACTTGAACGCGGATGGGATCGTCGGCGGCAGCGATCTGTCGATCCTGCTGTCTTCCTTTGGCAGCAGCATGCCGTCGGCAGACCTGAACGGTGACGGCATCGTCGGCGGCAGCGATCTGTCGCTGTTGCTCGCGGCATGGGGTTCCACGTGATGCGTCGCGCCTTCACACTCGTGGAATCGCTTGTGACCATTGGAACACTGGTGCTTCTTGCATCCCTCCTCGTTCCCGTGGTCGGCGGAGTTCGTGAAAGCGGACGAGGCGTGGAGTGCGCAGTTCGCTTGCGTCAGTTCGCCGGCGCAGCCATTGCCTACTCCACCATCTACCGCGGCACCTTTCCTGCCGCAATCCTTCACGAGCAGACCGCGTCCGGCGTTCGTACCACTGCCTGGGACTTCGCTCATGGTGCGGGTGCACTCCATCCTGGACCACTGAGTCTGTTCACCGACACTCCCTATGCCATGCGGCAGTGTCCATGCTGCGCACTGCCCACTGCGACGGACGATGCTCCGTGCACGGGCTTCAACTACAACACTTCCTACATCGGAGCCGAGGGCGCGTATCCATCCGTGGGCGACGATGGAGTCCTCCGAAGCGGGTGGCGCAGTGCCCGCCTTGGCATACCCGCGAACGCACATCTTCGACCATCGCAGACCGCTCTCTTTGGCGACGGCGGCTGGAGCGGTGGAACGAACAAGTTCATGCGAGCGCCCGAGGCACTGGTGGAGATGGATCTTGGGGTGGTCTATGCGGGTGCGCAGGCATTTCGCCATCAGGGCTGCACCAATGTTGCCTGGCTCGATGGGCACACCTCATCCGTGTGCGCGCCGTGCGAAGGCCAGCACGCGCTCGCCGCATCGGGCGCATCGCTGCTCGCACAGCCTCTGGGTTGGCCGCGCAACGGATTTCTGAGCCACAACAACGCTGCCTATGACCCGAGATGAACCGATGAACGACTGCAGCACTGTTTCCCCATCGCACACGCTGCGAATCGACCGCTGTGTTTGCGTCCAAGTGACCTTCGCGCAGATGCGCGTCTTCGCCGACACCCACGGCGCTGCCGACGTGGCGCAACTCCGCAACGCGTTTGGATGCGCAGAACGGTGCGGACTCTGTGAGCCGTACATCCAGCAGATGCTTGGGTCGCGAACGGTTGTGTTCACCTCGCCCCTTCCCCCCTGCTCGCCGCAGCACGGCCTGTGATCCTCTCGACGGCGGTTTCGCGCAGTCCGACCCCGCGTGCGGACGAGCCTCAGCGGCGGCCGAATCGCCGCTCGATGTCTCCAAGCGGAATGCAAACGGATGTTGGTCGCCCATGCGGACAGTGCGTCCCACGATCCGTGATCGCGCCATCCGCAATCAACCGCGCCGCCTCCTCGCGGCTCAGGCGGTCACCTGCCTTGACCGCCGCCTTGCATGCCATCATGTCAAGCACATCCGCGAGCGCCGCCTCCTGCGCGTGATGGATCTGTCCCGCCTCCACGCCGCGTGCGAGCGCCTCGTCCGCAAGCATGTGCGCCATGAACGCAACTGCATCGACACGGCGCTCGAGCAGAAACACGGGGAACGCATGGATCGCGATCGAACGCGGGCCCGCCGGACTCGCCTCGATGCCGAGCCGCTGCAAGAGCGGCGTGAGTGACTCAAGTGTGGCAATGGCCTCGGGCGGTACGGCCACGGGCAAAGGAACAAGGAATCGCTGCTGCATCATCGTGCCTGCGGCGATGCGCCGTCGAAGATCGGCAAACATCACCCGCTCATGCAGCGCATGCTGATCCGTGATGACGATGCCATCTTCGCTCGCGTGCACGATCCATGTGTCGTCCACAAGCAGCACATCCACGCACGGTGCGGGCGCCTGCAGGAGGTGCTCGGGAGGCGGCGACTCCATCGTGCCCGAGGCACTGCGGGGTGATCCTGTGCTCCCACGCTCACGAATGGCGGCTGTGAAGACTGGTTCACCCAGAGCCCGTGAAGCCCATGGCATGTCGGCGGATTGCATCGGCGCACGATCGAGATGGGGTCGAGACGCGCCGAGCAGCGTGCCTCCCTGCGCGGTACCCACATGCGCCTCAAGTGCATCCACGACGGCGTGGTGGATCATGCGGTGCATCTGCGCAGCATGTCGCCAGCGCACTTCTGTCTTCTGGGGATGGACATTCACGTCGACCCCGTGAGGATCGATCTCGATGAACAGCACGAATGTGGGCTGCAGGTTGGGTGCAGCGCGTCCTCGGTACGCCTCCCGCACCGCGTGCTGCATCGAACGATCGGTGATCGGACGACCGTTCACAAAGATGCGCTGCGTTCGACTGACCGACCGAAGTCGCTCGGGGCGACACGCAAGCCCGACCACCCGTGCGCAGACTCCATCGAACTCCGCGTCACTCGCGATGGGCAGTGGCTCCGAGCCGAGGACATCGGGGAAGACCGCGAGCGCTCGCGCGAAGAGATCGGCCATGGGCTCGAGCGCGAACACCTCGCGCCCCGAACTTTCGAGTGTGAATCCCACCGAAGGATGCGCAAGCGCTGCGTTCGTCACCACTTCCGTCACGCGTGCCGCCTCGGCAGGATCACTCTTGAGGAACTTCCGGCGGGCAGGCACATTGCCGAACAATCCAAGAACTTCGATCGCCGTGCCAGCCGCGCCCGCCGCGGGACGCACGGGTTCCACCTGCCCAAAGCGGCTCTCGAGCATCGCCGCATCGGCGCTGCCCAGACGCCTCGAGCGGATGCGCACATGGGAAACCCCCGCGATGGCTGCGAGCGCCTCGCCTCGAAATCCGAAAGTACGGAGGGCATCCAAGTCGCTGGTGGCAGCGATCTTGCTCGTGGCATGGGCTGCAATCGCAAGCGGCAGTTCGCACGGGTCGATGCCGCAACCATCGTCGACAACCTCGATGGACTCCCGACCCCCACCGCGGATTCGAACCGTCACATGTGTCGCCCCAGCGTCGAGCGCGTTCTCCATCAGCTCCTTCACGACGCTCGCGGGTCGTTCCACGACTTCCCCAGCCGCAATCTGCTGAACAATGTCGGGAGGAAGTATGCGGATGGGCATATCGGGAGTATGGTAGAGCGATGCGCGACACGGTTGTCGTGGGAGATGTGCATGGATGCGGTGTGGAGCTGCGAGCGATGTTTCGTCGCCTCGCGCGCCGTGATGAAACACCACGCATCGTCTTGCTTGGCGATCTGCTCACCAAGGGACCGCGACCAGACCTGGTCGTCGAAGAAATCGTTGCGCGCCGACGCGCTGGTTGGCGCATCGATCTTGTCTGCGGCAACCACGAGCCGCGTGCTCTCGCTGCCATCCGACGTGCAGGTCCTGACGCCGACACTCGCGATCTGCCGCCGCGACTCGGCGAGATGGTCGATGTGCTTGCGGATGCAGACCTGCTCGATGAGGCGCAGTCCCTGCTGCGCGAGGCGATGCGGAACAACTCCGTACGCGGGCGATTGCCCTACCAGTGGACGGCAGTCCACGCCGGCATCGATCCTTCGCGCGGCTTTGATCGAACGCCGCCGCGCGTTCGCATGACGATCAAGGCTGCGGACGGGGAAGCGGACTGGTGGTGGGATTACGACGGTACGGATGGTCTCCTGATCGTTGGTCATCGACCTCTGACTCAACCACTCATGCTGATGCGGGAATCGGGGCGCCCTTCCGTGGTGGCAATCGACACGGGCTGTGTGTACGGCGGTGCGCTCACCGCGTACTGCCTGCGGACAGCCACCTTCCTCGTGGTGCCGAGCGAGCAGCCGCGGCTGTTCAACTTCCGGCGGCGAGTCAGCGCGCGTCCGGAGTCCAGCGCATGGCGAGTGGCATCCGCCGCCCGGGGCCGAACGCTCGTGCGCTGACCTTCAGGATCAGCGGGGCCTGGAAGCGCTTGTACTGCGCGGCATCGATGGCACGCGTCCATCGACGAACAACCGAAAGATCGAGAGCGTTCCGCGTGGCGATCTCCTCGACCGTTCGCTCCTCGTCCACCCAACCCTCCACAATCGCATCAAGCGTGTCGTAGGGTGGAAGGGAATCCTGATCGACTTGCCCAGGGCGGAGTTCGGCCGAGGGTGGTTTCTCGATGCTCGAGGGCGGGATCGGCGCGGTCGACAACCCGATGACTTGAGGGCACTCATTGACTCGCCTCGCGATCGCGTACACCTGACGCTTCGTCAGATCACCCAGCGGTGCCAGTCCGCCGACCATGTCTCCGTACAGCGTGGCGTAGCCGACGGCCAGTTCGCTCTTGTTCCCCGTCGACAACACCAGCGCACCCGTCGCATTGGAGAGCGTCATCAGGGTGATGCCCCGCAAGCGACTTTGAAGATTCTCATCGGTCAGCCCGGAGAGATCGCAGTGTGCGCCGAGGTGTTGTCGCGCGAGAACATGAAGATCGTGGATTGGCAGGAGATCGGGCGATCGCATCCCAAGTCGCTTGGCCGTATCGATCGCGTCGCTGCGAGACCCCTCGGATGAATACTGGCTCGGCATCGAAACGCCGCGCACGGCATCCGATCCAAGCGCCGCCACGGCGAGCGCGGCGAGCAGAGCGCTGTCAATGCCTCCCGAGAGACCGAGCAGGACTCCTCGATGGCCAGTCTTGCGCACATAGCCGCGAATCCCCGCTACCACCGCACGAGCAAGTTCATCCGCCTCGGCAGCCGCGGCTGGTGCTTGCTCGCGCACATCGAGCGCCGTCCGAAGCTGATCATCACCGAAGGGCTGCGTGAACGCTCCACGACCATCGGGGTGCAGCACGCACGAGCCACCATCGAAGATGAAGTCGTCGTTGGCGCCCGTCGCATTCACCATCGCAATCGGACGCCCCACACGTTGGGCTGCAGCGTGGAGCACACGCAGACGCTGCACATGCTTGCCCGCAAAGAACGGCGATGCGCTCATCGCCACCAGCAGGTGCGCGCCCTCGCCGACACTGTCACCCACTGGATCACCGAAGTATGTGCCCTCGCCGACATCCTCGCCTCGCCACAGATCCTCGCACAACAGCAGCCCGACCCGCTGCCCCATCACATCGATGCATAGGGGCTGGTGGCCCGCCGCGAAGTAACGCGCTTCGTCAAACACGTCGTACTGTGGCAGCAGCCGCTTGCGATACACGCATTCCACTGCACCGCGACGCAACACCACACACGCGTTGCTGATCCCAGCGCCCGATTCGCACGGCCACGGGGTACCCACGATGACTGCACTCTCCCCCGCTCCTCCGCGCGCCAAATCCACCGCAAGCGCTCGTGTCGCCTCGATGCAGCGCTCGATCAGCCCCGTGCGCAGCAGCAGATCGCGCGGCGGATAGCCCAGCAGAGACAGTTCAGGGGTGGCGATCAGTGGAACGCCCTCGCGCGCGATCGGTTCAGCGGCCGCCCGAATCCGCGCCGCGTTGCCAGCGAGATCACCGACGATGGAATCGAGGGACAGGAGCGCGAGGCGCATCACGCGGGATTCGCAATCTGACGGAGACTTCCTCTCGCGAGGACATCAATGCCGCGCGCCCGAAGTGCCCCGAAGACCTCTTCCGTGTGGTCCGCTCCCCGCACCTCGATTTGACACAGCACATGCACGCGCGAAACATCGTCGTCGCCGAACGCTCGTTCATGCGAGACCTGCTTCACGCTCGCACCGGTCGAGGCAATCGCAGATGCAAGTTCCGCCAGGCCGCCCGGTCTGTCGCGAATGACAGCGAGGAACTGGATGATGCGCCCATCGAGAGCGAGTCCATGCTCGATGACGCGCGCCAACACCGTCGGGTCGATGTTGCCGCCACACAGCATCATGCACACCCGTCGGCCCCGCAGGCTTTCGAGCTGTCCCTCGAGCATTGCAGCGACCGGCGTTGCCGCGGCACCCTCTGCAACCACCCGCTCACTCTCGAGCAACCGGAGAATCGCGCGCGTGATGGAATCCTCACCCACCGTACACACCGACTCCAGCCGCCCACGAACGATTTCCAGTGCCGTGGCACCGACCTCCGGAACGCCCAAACCATCCGCCAGCGACGGCTCCGCAGAGACGCGAACAGGCTTCCCTGCGCGAAGCGCAGCACTCATGCTTGCGCAGCGACCCGACTCCACACCGATGATGCGAAGCGTCGGCCGCACAGCTGCGGCAGCGAGCACGATGCCTGCCACCAGTCCGCCGCCGCCGACGGGCGTGACGATGGCATCGAGATTCTGGACCTGCTCGACCGCCTCGAGTGCGCATGTCCCGGCGCCCGCGATGATCGCTGCATCGTTGAACCCGTTGACGTAGGCAAGTCCATCCGCGGCAGCGACCACATCCGCATGGTCGCGCGCATCGGCGATGTGGTCGCCATGCAGCAAGACGCGTGCTCCGTACTGTTGGCAGCGCACCTGCTTGACCAGGGGAGCGAAGCGCGGCATGACGACCGTCACTGGCACGCCGAGAGCCTTGCCGTGGAACGCCAGCGCCAGCGCGTGATTGCCTGCGCTCGCCGATATGACGCCACGTTTGCGCTGCGCTGCTCCGAGCGACAGGAGCGCGTGACGAGCGCCGCGTTCCTTGAAGGAACCTGTCGCCTGCATCAAGTCCAGTTTGCACCAGACTTCAGCGCCGAGCATCTGCGACAACGCGATGCTGGGGAGACAGGGCGTGCGAACAACGCCACCCGAGATGCTGCGAGCGGCATCGAGAACATCCTGTGCAGTGGGCAGCGGCGTGGAGGCGACTGCCATGGCTCCGCTCACGAGATGATCGGACCCGCAGCGCGAACTTCGGGCGTCACGGCGAACTTGGAATCGTTCGCTCGGAAGCGAGCGGCCAGGTCCCGCGCCTTCGCGTCGTACGCGGCCTTGTCCGCCCATGTGTTTCGGGGATCGAGCACCTCGGAGGGCACGCCGCTCACCTGCGATGGAATTGCCAGACCGAAGATCGGATCCTTGCGGAAGGATGCGCTGCGCAGGGAGCCGCCCAGGATGGCGTTGACGAATGCGCGCGTGTAGGCGAGCTTGAACCGTGATCCGACGCCGTAGGGACCGCCCGTCCAGCCCGTGTTCAGCAGCCAGACATCCGATCCGTGCTTCGCGATTCGGTCGCGGAGCATCTCCGCGTATCGCATCGGCGGGCGCGGCATGAATGGACCGCCAAAGCACGCGGAGAAGTTCGGCTGCGGCTCGGTGACGCCCGCCTCCGTCCCCGCGAGCTTCGAGGTGTAGCCGTTGAGGAAGTAGTACATCGCCTGCTCCGCGGTGAGTTTGGAAACGGGAGGCAGCACGCCAAAGGCATCGGCGGTGAGGAAGATCACATTCTTCGGATGCCCCGCAACGCTCGGAATCCGCGCGTTGCGGATGAATGACACGGGGTAGGTGACACGCGTGTTCTCCGTGCGTGCCGCACTGTCGTAATCGGGGATGCGCGTCACGGGATCGATGGTGGTGTTCTCCAGCACGCTGCCAAACCGGATCGCGTCCCAGATCTCTGGCTCGCCCTCTCGCGAGAGCTTGATGCACTTGGCGTAGCACCCACCCTCCATGTTGAACACGCCCTTGTCGCTCCAACCATGCTCGTCATCACCAACGAGGTCGCGGTTCGGATCGGCTGAAAGGGTTGTCTTTCCGGTTCCCGAAAGCCCGAAGAACAGGGCAACATTTTGCGGATCCTTGCGGTCCACATTGCACGAGCAGTGCATCGGGAAGACCTTCATGGGTGGCAGGTCGAAGTTCATCGCATAGAAGATGGACTTCTTCATCTCGCCGGCGTAGCGCGTTCCCACGATGAGCACGGTCCGCTTTTCAAGACTTTGTGCGATGCAGACGGGCCCCTTCGCTCCGTACTTCGCCGGATCATCGAGCCGCAGACTTCCCGCATTGATGATCGTCCAGTCCTGACGCCAATGCTTCAGGTCTGCACTCTCGGCGTTGATGAAGAGCGTCTTGGCAAAGAGGCTGTGCCATGCTTCCTCGGTGAACACCGAGACCTTCAGGCGGAAATCGGGATCCGCACCCGCGTAGCCGTCAAATCGGTACAGCTTCTCCCGACGACCGAGGGTCGTCAGCACCAATCGCTCGAGAGCGTCAAAATGCTCGGGGCTCATCGGCTGATTCACCTTGCCCCAGTCGATGTCACCGTGAATCCCTGCCGAATCCTCGAGGAACTTGTCGTTGGGGCTTCGTCCGGTTCGGTCGCCCGTATCGCAGGCAAGCGCGCCGTTCGCTGCCAACCGCCCCTCCCCGCGCGCGAGCGCATGCTCGATCAGTTCGGCGGTCGGCACATTGCTGAGGATTTGTGCGGAGCCGAAGGAATGGCGCATCGACGATGAATGGGCAGTCAGTGTGGTCATGGAAGATTTCCCAGTGGGGAGGGCGAGAAGTCTATCACGAATGACCGATCGATTCCCTTTGCAGGGTCCGTTGCAACTCCCTACTATCCTGCGCTTTCCATGGCGGCCGTAGCTCAGTCGGTAGAGCGCCGGGTTGTGATCCTGGATGTCGCGGGTTCAAGTCCCGTCGGTCGCCCTCTCCGATAAACCATGCGGTTTCACGCGTTGCAAACCAATCCCCAGTGGGAACGCATCCGCGAGAACCGGGCAGCGATCCGCGCCGCGCTCGAGGCACAGCGCCCCGAAAGGGGCGATCTCGTGGTCCTGCCCGAACTGTGCGAAACGGGGTTCACCATGCGCGCCGATATTGCGGCGGCGCCCGATTCCGCGGCTTGGATGGGGCAACTTGCCAAGGATCATGGGATCTTCCTGCAAGCTGGCATTGCGCGGAAGGTCGGTGGCGGCACCGCCAATACTGCCACGGTGTTTGCCCCTTCTGGCGAGGAAATCGGCTGCTACAGCAAGGTGTTCCTGTTCTCCCCCGGCGGCGAACAACGCGCCTACGCGCCGGGGAACAGTCCGGTCGTCATCGACTGCGGCGGCGTACGCATCGCCCCAGCAATCTGCTACGACCTGCGCTTCCCCGAGCTGTTCCGGCACGCGCTTCTTGCTGGTGCCGAGCTGTTCACCTTCTCCGCATGCTGGCCGTCCGCACGACTGCACCAGAAGCGTGCCATGTTGATTGCGCGTGCGCTCGAGAATCAGGCGGCAGTCGTGGCGTGCAACCGCACCGGAAGCGAGCCAACCATCGCTTACAGCGGAGGTTCCGTCATTCTCGATCATGTCGGGAACGAGATCGCATCGATCGGTGCGCAGGCAGACACCTTGGTCTCGGCTGACATCGACATGGATGCACTTCGGTCGTTCCGATCATCCTTCCCTGTCGCTTCCGATATTCGTCGCTCTCTTCTCGGACTGTGAACAACTGCGAACGCGTTGACGAGAGAGGTGGGATTCGTAGACTTCCCCCCAACCAAGTCGCGGTTCCAACGTGACTCGCGAAGGAGACAGATGCCACACCACACTGATGCTGGTCGGTCCTCTGCGTTGAACAAGTCAAAGTTTGGGGCAAGCCAAGATCGGCGTGTGTCCAAGCGCTTGCAGACGCAGCGCGTGGCGCATGATCCCGCTGCTCGCGAAACACTGGTGCGCCGCGCCTATTTCGCCGCAGGTTCTGGACGCCCCCTGTGGAGCGTTTCCCTCGATGAAGTTCTCGAGCGCGTTTCGACGGCATGTGCATGGAGTGAGCGAGTTGACCTCTGGATTGGAGATGTTGCGCTCACCTGCGCATGCATTCGCGGAGATCAATCTGCCTGGAGCGAACTGGTCACGCGACATCTTCGGAGCCTCTGCGAGGGAGCTGAACTGCGCCTTTCGCCGCAACAAGCTCGCCTGCTCGTGGAGCGGTTCATCCGTGAACTCCGCGCCGCGACGCTCTCTGTGGCGCAAGGCAAGGCTGCCGCATCGCCTGCGCGCAGCGCAGGCGAACCGTCGCTGCACGATTTCCGTGGCGGTCAGACGCTTGCTCGTTGGCTGCTGGCCCACGTTCTTGCTCGCGTGGAGACCATGCCGCTTGGCATCCCTCTGTCGATGCCCGGCAGCTCAGGTAATCAGCGAGTTCTCCGCAGCGTCCCACGCAGGGCAGCACCCGTTCTCTCCCTCGAGTCAGAGGCGGTTGTGTCGATTCTTGACAGCGCCCTCGCTCCGCGTACCCTCGCCAACGACGCCCCCGCATCCGCGCGGGTGCCGCAGGCAACATAGCTCAGTTGGTAGAGCATCGCATTGAAAATGCGAGTGTCCCCGGTTCAAGTCCGGGTGTTGCCATTCACACCGTGCAGCGATTGCACCGTCCGCACATCGAGCCCGTCCATCGGATAGTGCGTTTCGAGTGCGCTGCTGAGTTCATGGGAGTCCACGACGACGAAAATGGCGGGCAGCCCCAGCACGCTGCTGGCGAACCTGCACGCACGAGCCAAGTGTGCAGGCGTGGTCGCAGCAACGACAGCACCATGCTCAAATCGCAGCGGGAAGAATCGAAACTGCCATGCCTGTCGTGCCGTGACGAGCGCCGCGGCGCCGGCGTCGACTCTTGCGAAGTCCGCATCAAACGTGTGTGCAAGCGCTCGGTATTGATCGGTCCACGCGCCCTCGATGATCGTTGGATCGATCCCGAACATCTCCTCGCAGAGCACGCCGAAGGGGCGATCCTGGGTCTGCTGCCGCTCCAACACCGCATCCACCTCGCTCTGTCGCAGGACGCCCTGCGCCACAAGAAGTTCGCCAATGCGCGGAACGCGTACGTGCGGGCGAGGCGCGGAAAGCTGATGGGTTGTGGCAGCGGAACTTTGCACGGCTGGTGGATCGGCGGCAACGGATCGTCACTTTCGGCAACGCCGAGATTTTTTGGCAAGTCTTGCCTCGACCCATCCCTCCCGACGGCGCGATAACCATGCCCTCCCCCACTCGTGATCATGCCACGCAAGCCCTTCGCTGGCTTTCCACGCGCCAAGCCCGCTCGCTGCGCCCCATGGCGCGCCGAATCGAGCGTGCTGCAGGCAATCCGCGGTTGCAGGCATCTCTTGCATCCGAAGCGCGTCTCGCACGCACACTGATCAAGGCAGGGTTCGATGTCGGCAGTGAGGTGCCAACGCCCAGCGGACGCGCGTGCGATCTCGTTGCTCGCAAGGGCGATGTGCTGCTTCACTTCCATGTGAAAAGCATCGAGGACCAGCACCTGCCTGCTGCCCATTCCATGCGCATGCCACGCTTGATCCACGCACTGGAAAGTATCGAGCGGCGACTGGAAGTCGAGATCGTGTGGCGCAGCGGTCTCGCGACCTCATCACTGCGTGCACTCTCCGCGAACTTCGCGGACTTCCTCAAGCGTGCAAGCATCGGTGACGAGCACTCCGTCCTCGGGCGCGATGGACGAGTGCAAGGACGCTGCCGCGTGCGCTGTGCGCACGACGGTCGCTTCATTCGCCTTCATGTCGGCATCGCCGATGACCGTGCGGAGATCATCGAGAGAATGAACCGGCTCATGCGGAAGGCACGCGCGCAGTTTCTGCCGGGGGGCGAGAACATCATCGTGCTGATGGGCGCCGAGCGACTCGAGTGGCTCTTCGCACAGGCACTGCTTGGCACACCAGTGGAACGCTGGGATCGTCTGCCACGCCGCGGCGAGCGAATCGCCATCGGTCGTGCCTCGGACGGATTCTGGAAGCCGGGGCGCGACCTTGCCAGCCGCATCGCCGCATGGCAGTCGACCGACTCCCCACGCGCATCATCCGCCGCATGGATTCGCGATGGCGGCTCGCACGGATGGAGTGCCGTGTGCCGCACACTTTTTCATCGCTGCAGCGAAGTGGAGTGAGCCCCCCCGTCACTCCCCGATGCCGAAGAGTCGCTCGTGCGGCGGGACGCGTTCACGCGCATCGTCCGAAGCAGGCGGCCAGAGCCGCCCAAGCGCCGCGTGCGGCGGCTCGCCATCCACCGTGAATCGAACGCCTCGAGCGAGCAGGTGCTCGATGTGTCGGCGCGCCAACCGCGTCCGAAGGATGGACTGCACCTCATCCCAGTCGCGCGAGAGAACCTGCGTACGCGACTCCAGAAAATCGACGGCCTTGCTCTCGCGCAGCGGGAGGCGGATGGTCACTTCCTGCAGTTGTCCGAGCAGCGTTTCCCGAACGCGCTCCTTCAAGCGGTCCAAGCCAAACCCCGTCCGCGCAGACACGGCGATGGCGGTGGGCTCGGCTGTCGACCACGCCGGCAAGGCGACTTCGTCGGGGAACCGAGGGAGGCGGTCCACCTGATTCAGGACAACCATGCGCGGCTGCCCAGTGGCTCCAATCTCGCCCAGAACCGTCCGCACAGTATCCAACTGCTGCGGAGCCCGCGGATCGGCCGCATCCACCACTACCAACAGCAGATGCGCATGAACGGTTTCCTCGAGCGTCGCGCGGAAGCTGGCAACAAGGTGGTGCGGGAGCCGCTGGATGAATCCCACCGTGTCCGACAAGAGCGCTTCATTGCCACCGCCCAGGTTCCACGCCTCCGTCCGTGTCTGAAGCGTGGCGAAGAGTTGGTCATTGGCAAACGCGCCGCCAGCGGTGAGCGCATTGAAAAGCGTGCTCTTGCCCGCGTTGGTATAGCCCACGAGCCCGACGGTGAAGTGCTCCGCCCGGCGCGCCTGCACCTCTCGGGTCTTGCGCGCCTGAACCTCCGCGAGTTCCCGCTTCAGGGCGACAATCCGACGCGAAACGAGGCGGCGGTCAATCTCCAGTTGCTGCTCGCCAGGACCGCGTGTTCCGACGCCCACGGGCGATCCGCCCGTGACCTGCCCGAGGTGAGACCACATCGCACGCAGCCGCGGCGCGGTGTACTCGAGCTGCGCAATCTCCACCTGCAATTGCGCAGCACGCGATGTCGCGCGGTTGGCAAAGATGTCGAGGATCAATTCGCTCCGATCGATCACCTTCTGGCAGACGGCTTCCTCGATGTTTCGCAGCTGACTCGGGCTCAGTTCGTGATCGAAGATGACGACACCTGCACCAAGCTCTTCCACCATGGCCTTCAGTTCGGCGATCTTTCCCTTGCCAAGGCATGTCCGCGGATCCATGTCTGCGCGGTTTTGAATCAGCTGCCCGACCGTTTCCACGGCGGCCGTCTGGGCAAGCGCACGGAGTTCGGCCAGCGGATCATCGCTGCCACTGCGCGTGTCGGATCCGCCGAGCATCACTGCAGCGAGCACTGCCCGCTCTGCTCGGATCGATCCGCCGCGAAGTCCTGTCTCCATGACTCGCAGTCTAGGCTGCAAGGGCTACGCTCCACCGGCGATGAAGGTGCTTGGCATCGAGAGCAGTTGTGACGAAACATCTGCTGCCGTTGTGGAGATGGCAGGAGATGCCCTGCATGTCCGCTCCTGCGTGACCGCAAGTCAAGACGCGCTGCACGAGGAGTACCGAGGGGTCGTCCCGGAGATCGCCAGCCGCGCACATTTGGAGTGCGTCGTGCCGGTCGTGCGCGCTGCACTTCGCGAAGCAGGCGAAGCGCTCGACTCCATCGATGGCATCGCCAGTGGAACACGACCTGGACTGATCGGCTCTCTCCTCGTCGGAACGAGTGCGGCAAAGGCCATCGCCTGGGCCAGCGGACGACCATTCGTCGGCGTGGATCATGTCGCCGCCCACCTCGTGGCGTGCCTGCTTGATCGCCCGCCCGTGGCGTGGCCCGCGCTTGGACTCGTGGTTTCCGGCGGGCATACGAGTCTCTTTTCCATGAACGCTGCACTCGAACCCACCCTGCGCGGCGCGACCATCGACGATGCAGCGGGCGAGGCATTCGACAAGGCCGCGGCAATCCTCGGGGTGGGCTACCCGGGCGGCGCACGGCTTGATGTCGCTGCGGAGCAAGGCGATCCTTCGCTCATTCCCCTTCCACGCACACGACTGCGCGGGCATGACTTCTCATTCAGCGGCCTCAAGACAGCGCTCGCACTCGCGCATCGGCGTTCACCCCACGAAACGAACGCGCTTGCCGCGTCATTCCGCTTTTCCGTCGTCGATCAACTCCTCGACCGCACTTGGCGCGCGAGTGAAGAGTTCGGCGTACGCACACTGCTTGTCGGAGGTGGGGTCGCCGTGAACGCGCTTCTGCGGCGCGAACTGGCACGAGGATGCGAGATCCGAGGCATCGATCTGCGACTGAGCGAGCCGCGCTACTGCACCGACAACGCGGCGATGATCGCAGCCACCGGTGCGCTGCGCTTGGGACGAGGCGACCGCGATGGATGGGACACCGTTGCAGAACCACTCTCATCGCTCGCGCGCGGTCGTCGCGGCGAGCGCCGCCGAACCGGGTGAAGAAGCGTGGAACCAAAGCAGTCGATCGACCATCCAGCGTGCCTGCCCCCAGAAGAGTTGCTCGCCGCCTGCGAGGTGCGGACGGGCCGAGTCAGTGGTCCAGGCGGGCAGCACAGGAACAAGGTGGAGACCGCGTGCTTCCTCACCCACATGCCCACGGGGATTCGTGCACAGGCGAGTGAGCGTCGGAGCCTCGGCGAGAACCGCACGGTCGCACTCCATCGACTGCGCATCGCCCTGGCTGTCCATGTGCGATCCACGCCCTCGACAGGCGCGATGGTGACGAGTGCGCTGTGGCGTTCACGGTGTGTCGCTGGTCGAATCCGCTGCGCCACAGAGCACGCAGACTTTCCATCGATGTTGGCCGAGGCACTCCACGCCTGGAATGTCGCCCTCGGCGATTGCAAGACGGCAGCAACCATCCTGCAGTCCACTGCCACACAACTTGTGCGCTTCACTGCGCGCGATCGGAGCGCTTGGGCGTCAGTCCAGGCGCTTCGGAAACTGCACAATCTTGGGCCGCTTCGTGTCTGATGGACAGAGTGAACGCAGCAGCGAACGCTGGACCGCTGCGCTCCGACTCCGGACGGAGTGCTGTATGTGCAGAAACTTCTGCGGTTTGCTTTGACTTGCTCTTCATATTGATCTCTAATTGCCTGATGCTCCATTCACATGCTTGCTGCGCCGCGGCTTCCGCCGTCGCCATCCTTCTTGCGGCGCCATCCGTGGCACAACATTCGAATCCCGTTCCACCGACACCCATCCGCTCTTTCGTGCGCTTGGAGTCGCCCGTTGGAGAAGTGGAATCGAAGGGGTCTGGCGCACGGGCCGTGATTCCGATGCATCTTCAAGGCATTGTCGCACTATTGGAAGTCGATGAAACCCGCTGGCAGGCACTCGCCGCGGTGGATGATGCCCTGGTGACGGGGCTTCCGATTGCGCCTGGACAGACCGTCGATGCCCTGTTGCACCGCCGAAATCCGCTTGAGGGAGTCCACGTGGTCGCTGGATCGCGCGATGCTGAAGGACAGATCATCGATGTTCCGCTTCCCCTGCCGACGCTCACCTGTTTCGGCGGATCGCTCGTGGGTGACCCCGCTTCTCGAGTCATGATCGCTCGGCACGAGAGTTTCTTCGTTGGCTTCGTGATCACGGCGGAAGGACGCTGGATCATTTCCAGTGGCGCGGCGGATCAGAACGGGCCGCTTGTTGCCTTTCGCCACGGCGCGCTTCCTCCAGGCACGCTGCAGACCCGAGACTGGACCTGCGAGGCCTTGCTGCCGCCCGAAGAGCGCGGCGACGCAGGTCACAAAGGACGCGGAGATGCTGGCAACGATGAAGGCGGCATCGCTGGATCTGCAACATGTCGTCAATCGCGAATCGCCGTGGAAACCGACCATGAGTTCCTGCTTTTGTTTGGCGGCAATCAGGGCGCAGCGGCTGCCTACGTGGCGACGCTGTTCAGTGCACTCACGGACATCTACTCGCGCGATGTTGGACTTCGCCCAAGCCCTTGCTTGATTCGCCTTTGGCCAACCGCCGGCGACCCGTGGGATGCAACCGGCACAGGTGCGCAGCTCTACCAGTTCCGCGATCTGTGGGAAGCCATGCCGCCAGCCGTGCAGCGGGACTCCGCCACTTTCCTTTCTGGGCGTGGTCTCGGCGGTGGCGTCGCATGGCTCAATTCGGGCTGCGGCAGCTACGCATACTCCGTGTCCGCGAATCTCGGCGGGGCGTTCCCCTATCCGCTCGTCGACAACAGTTGGGACAACTGGGACATCATGGTGGTCGCGCATGAGCTCGGCCACAACTACGGCGCGCCGCACACACACAACTACTCCCCCCCCGTGGATGGGTGTGGATCCGATCCGCAGGATTGCACCGCGGCGAACAACGATGAGGGCACCATCATGAGCTACTGCCACATCTGCGATGGCGGCATGTCGAATGTCGACCTGCGGTTTCATCCGGTGACCATTGGCTCGATCACTTCGTACATCGGCGGAGGCGCGTGCAACTTCTCGCCGTCCGCCCAGCCGCCCGCCGCGCTTCCGGACTACCAAACATGCCTGGCGGGATCGGTCATCGACATCGATGTGCTCGCGAACGATCTTGCACTCAACTGCGATGGGATTTCTTCCATCTCGGTCGCGCAGCCTGCCGGTGGCGCGTCGGCGGTTGTCGTGACCGGGGCAGGACCAAATGGGCGCAGCATCGTCCGGTTCACTGCTCCGGGCGGCAGTTCCTCCTCGATCACCTTTGCCTACACGGTTGTGGAAGCCAGTGGGCAGAGCAGCGCGGCCAATGTCACGGTCGATGTTCAGTCCTTGCGTTACCCCGAAAACCCAGGCAACTCAGCTCCTGGCGTGATCGCGAGCTACTTCCAACTCGCCGCACCACAAGTGCTGCCGGATTTCTCGGCGCTGACGCAGTACGCGGGCGGCATCGTGACTGACATCAACATCCCGAGCACGAATGGGAACTTCGGCGCAAGCGGACGGGCGGATGAAGTCGGAGCCGTGTTCCGCGGCTGGATCAACATTCCGACATCCGGATTCTGGACCCTGTTCACGAACTCCGACGACGGCTCGCGACTGCTGATTGGCGATACGGTGGTGGTGTCCAACGACGGGCTGCACGGCATGGTGGAGCGGTCAGGCACGATGGCGCTCGCGGCCGGCAAACACGCAATCCGCGTCGAGTTCTTCGAGAACGGAGGAGGCGCCGGCCTCATCACCTCGTGGCAAGGTCCCGGCGTGGCAAAGGCCGTTGTCCCTGCCGCCGCTTGGACGCGCGGCGGCACCTACAACTGGGCGGACATCGATCGAAACGGATCGGTCGGCGGCGCCGACCTCTCGCTCCTGCTCGCCGCATGGGGTACTTTCAACATCGCAGCAGACATCGATCAGGATGGCATCGTGTCGGGAACAGATCTCTCCGCGCTGCTTGCAGCGTGGACCAATTGAGCGCCGCGGAAACAGCGCTGCCGAGCCATTGGATGTGAACGCTCTGCGCCACCTCAGCGTGCGAGTGCTGCGGTCTTGCCCTCGATCGCACCGATCAGGTCCGTCCAACTCTTGTTGAAGGCATCGCGGCCTTCCATCTGCAACTCGCCCGCGCACCGATCCAGGTCGATGCCCGCCTTGGTGACCGCATCGAGCGTCGCCTGCCAGGAACGATCACTCGGCGCAAGCACGGTCGGCACTTCCATGCCGCGGCATACGGCGAGGAGCGTCTCCTCCGGCATCGTGTTCACTGTGCGCGGAGCAGCGAGGGACTGCACATACAGCGTTGGGGAAAGGCTCGGATCCTTTGTGCTCGTGCTGGCGAAGAGCAAACGCTGCGGCCGCGCACCCGCCGCCTCAAGAGCAAGCCACCGATCGCTCGAGTACAGCGCGCAGTAGTCCGAGTAGCACTGGCGGCACACGGCCACACCCACGGTGTTCTTCAGGTTGGCTGGGAGTTTCTGCGCGGTCTTGCGATCCCACCGCGAGACGAACAAACTGGCCACACCACTCACAACCCCGAGCGGCAACTTCGCTGCGGCGCGGCGTTCGAGGCCTCGCATGTATGCATCCGCCGCAGCCTGGCAATGCTTGGAAGAAAACAAGAGCGTGACGTTGACGGAGATGCCCGCGAAGGTCAGCTCCTCGATGGCAGGGATGCCTTCGGACGTGCCCGGAACCTTGATGTAGAGATTCGGACGACCTGCCTTCGCATGCAGCTCGCGCGCCTGCGCGAGAGTCGCCTTGGTGTCGTTTGCAAGAAGGGGCGACACTTCGAGGGACACCCAGCCATCGATGCCGCCTGTGCGTTCATGGACGCCCCGAAACAGATCGCATGCGCGGGTGAGATCCGTGATCGCACACTCGAAGAACACCTGCTCGGCAGGCAGCCCCTTGGCGGCAAGCGCGCAGACTTGCGCGTCGTAATCACTCGACCCCGTCACAGCCTTTTCAAAGATCGATGGGTTTGACGTGAGACCAACCACCGAGGAGTCACGGATCCACTGGGCCAGTTGCCCTGAATCAAGCAACTTGCGGGTGATGTTGTCGAGCCAAATCGACTGGCCAGTCATGCTGAGGAGAGCGGTGGACTTCATGCATCAAAGCATAGCGCGTCCATTGCAGGTTTTTCGTGTGTCTGTTGCCCCCATCGGAAGTTCCCTGCCACTTTGCCCCTACATTGGCCTCCATGAGCACCATGCAACAGTCCTCAGCGCACACTGCACCTCGACTCGACGCCCGATCGGAGTGGAAGACTCTTCTGCAACTCGCGAAGACAGACGGAGCCCTCCACCTGCGCGATCTGTTCAAGGGTGACGTGGGCCGCGCGGCGCGGTTCAGCGTGGAGGGTCCGCGCGGGATCTTCATGGATTACTCCAAGCAGCGAATCACACCTGCGGTGTTCGATGCGCTGCTCGCGCTTGCCCACGCGTGTGGCGTCGCGGAGCGGGCGAAGGAGATGTTCAGCGGCGCGAAGATCAACATCACGGAGCAGCGCGCCGTGCTGCACACCGCTCTTCGTGCGCCGCGGGGTGCCACCATCCTCGTCGATGGTCGCAATGTGGTACCTGATGTGCATGAAGTCCTCGGCCGCATGGCCGCATTCAGCTCTGCCGTGCGCACGGGAGCGTGGCGGGGTCACACGGGAAAGCCCATCCGCGCCGTGGTCAACATCGGCATCGGCGGCAGCGATCTGGGCCCTGCGATGGCGTACGACGCTCTTTTGCCCTTCACGCAGCGGGACCTCTCCGTGCGCTTCGTGTCCAACGTCGATGCGACCGATTTCGCCGAGAAGACGCGCGACTGCGATCCAGCGCAGACCTTGTTCATCGTCTCCTCCAAGACCTTCACGACACTCGAGACGATGGCGAATGCCCACACCGCGCGGGAATGGTTGCTGCGTGGACTTGGCGGGGATGCCGCTGCAGTCGCCCGGCACTTCGTTGCCGTCTCCACCAACGCGGAAAAGGTCCGGGCGTTCGGCATCGATACGGCAAACATGTTCGGTTTCTGGGACTGGGGTGGCGGTCGATACTCGATGGATTCCGCCATCGGTCTCTCCACCATGCTCGCCATCGGACCGGATGCGTTCGAGGAGATGCTTCGCGGCTTTCACGAGATGGATGAGCACTTCCGAACGGCGCCGATGGAACGGAATCTCCCCGTCCTCATGGCGCTCGTGGGAATCTGGAACGTCAACTTCCTCGGTGCGCAGACGCTCGCCGTGCTTCCCTACGACCAGTATCTCGACCGTTTCAGTTCATACCTGCAGCAGCTCGAGATGGAGTCCAACGGCAAGCATGTGACACTCGACGGGGGCCGAGTGTCGTGGTCGACCTGCCCTGCCGTGTGGGGGCAGCCAGGCACGAATGGGCAGCATGCGTTCTATCAGATGATCCACCAAGGAACGCCGCTCGTGCCCTGCGACTTCATCGCGTTCTGCAACTCGCACAATCCGATCGGCAACCATCAGGACCTGCTCGTGGCGAATGTCCTCGCGCAGGCTGAAGCGCTGGCATTCGGAAAGACGCTGGCAGAGGTCGAGGCCGAAGGAAGTCCGGCGTGGCTCGCGCCTCACCGACAGTTCGAAGGGAATCGACCGACGACGACGATGCTGTGCCCGAAACTCGACCCGGCGATGCTCGGAAGTCTCATCGCACTCTACGAGCACAAGGTCTTCGTGCAGGGAACGATCTGGAACATCAACTCCTTCGATCAGTGGGGTGTCGAACTTGGCAAGGTTCTCGCGCAGCGGATCATTCCAGAACTCAGCGGACCATCACCGAAGCCAACGCACGATGGCAGCACCCAACAGCTCATTGGCCGATACCGCGCCGCGCGCGGCGTCTGATCAGGCGATTCAGGGCATTGCACGCGCAACCGATTGCACCGCTTGAACGACGCGGGCAGCTGCATCATCCATCTCGCGCCGCGTCGTGAGCCGTGACATCGAGAACCGTACGGCACCGTGAGCGACCTCGCGGTCCAGTCCCATCGCCAACAGCACGGGCGATGGATCGAGTAAGCCCGATGAGCAGGCGGCACCCGCCGAAGCGGCCACATCGTGTCGCCCGAGTTCGATCAGCAGCGCTTCCGACTGCAGCCGCGGGAACGCGATCAGGCTTGTGTTCCAAAGGCGTGGAACGCGCTCCCCAATCACGACGGCTCCGCGAACGGCAGCCACCACAGCCGACTCGAACTCATTTCGCCACTGCGCGAGTTGCTTTGGAGGTGTATCAGGGCGCGCGAGCCACTCGGATGCTTCCTGGCACGCGGCGCCGAACCCGCAAATGCCTGCGACATTCTCCGTTCCGCCGCGACGCCCTCGCTCTTGGGGACCGCCGACCACTTGCCCAACGATGGAGACACCGCGGCGACAGAACAGCGCCCCCACACCCTTGGGCCCATGGACTTTGTGCGCAGACACACTGAGCAGATCGCACCCAATTCGAGCGGCATCCATCTCCACCCGACCGAGGCACTGCGTGGCATCGGTATGAAAACGAACCCCATGCTCTCGGCAGATCATGGCAATCTGCTCCACGGGCTGGATCACGCCCGTCTCGTTGTTTGCCCACATCAGTGAAACGATCGCGACCTCACGAGCTCGTCTGCCGAGCAGAAGGGAAAGCTGTCCGAGATCGACCCGCCCTTCCGAATCAAGCGCGACCCAGGCGACCTCACCACGGTCCGATCCTGCACGCCACTCCCCGCTTTCGACGGCCGCCGCGCACTCCCGAACTGCCGAGTGCTCCGTGTGTGCGGTGACCAGGAGATCGCGCCCAGGCTCATGGCCGAGCGAACCAAGGATTGCCAGATTGCAGGATTCTGTTCCGCCAGAGGTGAATACAACCTCGCGCGGGGAGGCACCGATAGCCTGCGCCACCTGACTGCGTGCACGCTCGACGGACTCACGCGCCTCGGTGCCAAAGGGATGCACACTCGACGGATTGCCCCATCCCTCCTGAAGTGCGCGCCGGACAGCCTCCATGACCGCGATCGATGGCGCCGTCGTTGCGTTGTTGTCGAGATAAATCATGGACGGGAGGTCGATGTCCAAATGAAACGCGCCGCCTTTCGGCGGCGCGTCCTTGCGTCAACAGTGCGGGCGAGAGGGATCGAACCTCCACGGGTTTTACCCCACAAGAACCTGAATCTTGCGCGTCTGCCAATTCCGCCACGCCCGCAGCGGATCCAAAGTCTAGCAAGGACGCGCATGACTCGTGTCAGGCAAGTGTCCACGGCGCATTTCTTGGGGTGTACCCAAGCGTGGGATGCACCCAATGGACCACTCCAAGGGACCACTCGGCGACCGGCCCCTTTCGCCGAGTGATCCTCCGACACACGATCTCCAACCGATGATCCACCAGACGCATCATCCGCACCACGGACCTCGGTTCGACACGGACCTCGGTTCGAACCCTCGGCTGCGAGACACTGACCGTCACGGAGACGATCCCGAAGGATGCATCGCCTTGTGCGCACCGATACCGGCGAGCACACACATCAGCCTGATCGACATTTGCTCAGTCGTCGTTGGAGCCCGCGCCACGCTTGGCAGTCACTGGCGCGGTTGGATCCTTGGCCAATTTCGCGATCACGGCGGATCGAATCTCCGCAAAGAGATCTGGATTCTCGCGAATGAACGCCTTCGAAGCTTCACGCCCCTGCCCGAGGCGAACCTGCCCGAAACTGAACCATGCGCCCGACTTTTCGCACACGCCGTGCAGGACCGCGATGTCAATCAAATCACCCGAAGTGCTGATTCCCTCGGAGAACATGATGTCGAACTCCGCCTCACGGAACGGTGGGGCAATCTTGTTCTTGACGATCTTCGCACGAACCCGATTCCCGACATTCTGCTCACCGTCCTTGATCGCACCGATACGACGGATGTCCACACGCACCGATGAGTAGAACTTGAGCGCTCGCCCACCCGTTGTCGTCTCTGGGCTGCCGAACATCACCCCAATCTTTTCCCGCAGCTGGTTGATGAAGATCACGACCACATCGCTCTTGGCAATGGCGCCTGTCAGCTTGCGCATGGCCTGGCTCATGAGACGGGCCTGCAAACCCACATGGCTGTCACCCATTTCGCCTTCGATTTCGGCGCGTGGGATCAGCGCCGCTACCGAATCGACGACGATCACATCGACTGCGTTCGACCGGACAAGCAGTTCACAGATCTCAAGCGCTTGCTCGCCGGTGTCCGGCTGAGAGATGAGCATGTCCTCGAGCTTGACGCCAAGCCGCTTCGCCCACGAGGGATCAAGCGCATGCTCGGCATCAATGAACGCCGCGTTTCCTCCAGTCTTCTGTGCGTTCGCGATCACGGTCAAGGCAAGCGTTGTCTTGCCCGAAGACTCCGGGCCGAAGATCTCCACGATGCGCCCCTTGGGAAGGCCCTTTCCGCCAAGTGCGATGTCAAGACTGAGAGCACCAGTACTGATGCCTTGAATATCCGGAAGGTTGTCGCCCACGAAGCGCATGATCGAGCCCTTGCCGAAGGTCTTCTCGATGTGACCGACTGCGGTTTCGAGGGCGCGAATCTTCGCAGCGTTTCCAGGCGTCGCGGCGGCAGCGGCTGACTCCTTCGCGCTCCCCTTTTCGCTTGATGCACTGGCTGGCGACTGCGACGACCTCGATGATTGTGTGGTGGCTGGCATGGTTGCAGTTGTATCCACACTGCCGCGCGCGGGCACGCCAAGACCGGGTCGCGGCGTGCCTGACTTTGCTGCCGCGGGTCCCGCCACCGGTGCGCTTCCGGACTGCGACTTGTTTCCCTGAACTCCGTTTGGTGCTGCTGCGATCATGTTGTCCACTGACTCCTTGTTTTCCGCCCAAGGTCTCGAATCCACGCGACTCTTCGACCGGGAGCATCCTTGCTTCGTTTGGTATCTGTACGGTATTGACCCTATCGGCATCTGTCAACGATCTGTTCGTATTTTTTTAGGGTCATTCTTGCGACCCCTTTCCCCACGGCGACGCTAGCCGTCCGCCGAGAGCTACCCCGCAGATCCGCCCGTTTTTCCTATCCACTTTTCAGTCCCAGCGCGGCGTTTACCCTTCCACACCAATGGCCACCCTGCCGAGCATTCCCCACGCCTGTCCAAACTGCGGCAGTACGGACCGTTACACCACCAAAGTCAGCTCGGGCGGCGGCTATGCGCCGAACTACCTTCCTCGACTTTCGACGAAATGGTGGGCAAGCCCGACCTTTGATGTCGTGGTGTGCGCCAAGTGCGGTCTCACGCAGTTCTTCGCCCCGCAAGACAGCTGCGCCAAACTGCCAAACTCGAGCACTTGGACCCGCCTCTGAACGGCGCGGTCCACGCGTGCATCACCACGCGCCCCTCCCCCCTTCATCCCGCTCGCGCGAACTGCTCAATAGTTCGGCGTCGGCGCGCGGAACTGCGTCATGTCCACACTCTTGAACCACTCCACCGTCTTCGGCAGACCCTCGGCAAGCTTCACGCGCGGTTCCCAACCAAGGACTCGCCGCGCCAGACTGATGTCAGGGCAACGCTGTGCCGGATCGTCTTGCGGCAGCGGCCGAGCCTGCTCGATCCGCGCCGAGCCGCCGACCGCCTTCACGACCCGCTCCGCCAAATCACGGATGGTGAACTCCTCTGGATTGCCGAGATTCACAGGTCCCGTGAAGTCATCTTCGGTTGCCATCGCACGGATCAGTCCCTCCACGAGATCGTCGACATAGCAGAACGATCGCGACTGCATGCCATCGCCGTAGAGTGTCAGCGGTTCGCCACGAATCGCCTGACGAATGAAGTTGCTGACCACTCGACCATCGAACGGCTGCATGCGGGGACCGTAGGTGTTGAAGATTCGAACCACCTTGATGCGCACTT
>SXGR01001937.1_pt1 | contig 82092 bp, 66 predicted proteins | sample 3174711 | NCBI WGS metagenome assembly SXGR01 (sample SAMN11356860, study PRJNA531348) | freshwater metagenome | isolation source: freshwater sample F1-60 | place: China: Fuxian Lake, Yuxi | collected 2017-12-25 | reverse complement strand
GCGCCGCGGCGGTGGGCGCGCCACGCTGCCGTGCCGTTGCACCCCTTGGCATTGGTGCTGAGGACGAAGACGGTGCCGTAACCACCGGTGCCTAGCACCACCGCGTCAGCGGCGTGGGAACTGATGGCGCCCGTGACGAGGTCGCGCACCACGATGCCCACTGCACGCCCCTGATCCACGATGAGATCGAGCATCTCCGTGCGCGCGTGCATCCGCACACGGCCGAGCCCGATCTGACGCGAAAGCGCTGCGTATGCACCGAGGAGGAGTTGCTGTCCTGTTTGTCCGCGGGCGTAGAAGGTGCGGCTCACCTGCGCTCCGCCGAAGGAGCGGTTGTCGAGCAGCCCGCCGTATTCGCGCGCGAAGGGCACTCCCTGCGCGACACACTGGTCGATGATGGCCGTCGAGACCTCCGCGAGGCGATGGACGTTGCCTTCGCGCGCGCGGAAATCGCCGCCCTTGATGGTGTCGTAGAAGAGGCGCCACACCGAATCGCCGTCGTTCGGATAGTTCTTCGCGGCGTTGATGCCGCCCTGCGCGGCGATGGAGTGAGCGCGGCGCGGGCTGTCCTGGAAGCAGAAGGCGTCGACCTGGTAGCCGAGTTCCGCGAGCGTTGCCGCGGCGGATGCGCCGGCGAGCCCGGTGCCCACCACGATGACGCGGTACTTCCGCTTGTTGGCCGGGTTCACGAGCTTCATGCCGGCCTTGAAGTTCGTCCACTTTGAAGCGAGCGGACCTGACGGGGTGCGTGCGTCGAGTTTCATCTCAGTTTCCTCCCGTCCAGCCACAGAGAATTGCAAGCGGCATCGACAAGTTGCCCGCGAAGATCACGAGGGCGACGAGGCGTCCCGCACACATGCAGCAAGAGCGCGTGCGGCGGTTGGTGAGGCCGAGGCTCTGCACGAGGCTGCCGAGGCCATGGGAAATATGCAGCGCGAGCAGGAGCATCGCGAACATGTAGCTCACCGCCACCACGGGCTGCCGGAAGGCGTGCACCAGCATTGCGTACACGTCCGGCGTGGCGCCTTGATGAGCCATGCGATACGACTCTGCATCGACGCTGCCGAAGGTGAAGTGCAAGAGGTGCCAGATGGCGAAGGCGAGGACGATGAGCCCGCTCATCAGCATGGTGCGGCTCGCGAAGCTTGACTGGAACGGCTTGTGCACCGCGTAGGGGATGGGCCGGGCCGCCCGGTTCTGGCGCGTGATGCGGATGGCCGTCGCCACATGCAGCCCGAACATCAGCAGGAGTCCGATGCGCGCGACCCAGAGCAGTGCGCCCAAGCTCTGGAGTTTCGCGGCGTAGGCATTGATGGCCTCCGGTCCGAGGAACACCTGCATGTTGCCCAACATGTGAGCGATGACGAAGAGAACGAGGCCGAGGCCGCTCGCAGCCATCAGGAACTTGGCTCCGATGGACGAGCAGAGGCCGGGACAACGTGAACTCATGGGAGCCCTCAGTGCGCGGGAGGGCACGCGCCCGAACCGGCGGGCCATGCTAGCCACGTCGCGGGCAGCCGAAAGCGCATGCTCTAGTGCGCGAGATCTGCGGCGAGCAGGCGTGCTTCGCGGAGTCCGTGCGGCAGGATCAGGTCCCGCAGCGCCATGGCGAAGGGTGCGTGGGCGGATCGACGCGCTTCACCGAGCAGGCGATCCAGTTCCGTGCCGCAGGTGCGCTGAATGCGGGCGCGCGCATGACGCTCGTCAAAGCTCGCGCCCTCTTTCTCGCGCACCGCCGCATGGATGGCACCGCCGGCCGAGGCGATCCAATCCGGCACGAAGAGAATGCCTGCGGCGTTGAGAGCGCGCGCGAGCTCGAGTTCCTCGCGCAAGTTCTCGGCCGCGAGGATGTTGTTGGCACCGCCACAGATGGCGCGGCAGCGGAGCTTCGGAATGCGGGCTGCAGTGATGATGCCGCCCATGGCCGCGGGCGAGAGCACATCCGCCGCCAGTTCGACGATCTGGTACGGAGCGACGACCTGCACTCGTGCGCGCTCGTCTTCATGAAGATTGTCGAGGAGCTGGTCGATGCGCCGGTGGTCGACATCCGTGACGGAGAGCTTCGCAACCTCGCGCGCGAGTTGGCGCGCGAGCGGCTGACCAAGCGTGCCAAGCCCTTGCACCGCCACATGCAGTTCCGTGAGTGGTTGGCCGAGAGTGGCCGCCACCGCGGCGATGGACGCATGGACACCGAATGCCGCGGCGCTCGTGAGTGCTCCGCAGCAGGTGACGTTGCGGCTGCGCGCCGAGAGCGCTTCGAATACCGAGGGCGGCAGCCCCATGTCCGGGCCGGTGGCCGTGCCGGAGAGGTCGATCTCCTCTGCGAGGGCGCCGAGGAATCGGTCGCGGCCGTATTCCGGCACGCCCGGAGAGTGCAGGATGATCTTCGAGCCGCCGCGCGCAATGCCGCTCGCGGCATGTTTCATGGTCATGGCGCGCGAGAGGTGCAACGCATCGCGGACGACTTCGCGTTCCGGTGTGACCAGCTCGTGTCGGCGGAGCCCGCCAGCGGGCGGACCGAGTTCGCTGCTGTGCACAGCCACGATGAGCCGGAGGCCGAGATCCTCCCTGTGCACGAAGTCGAGGCGTTCGTGGCCACCCTGCTCGAATGCACGGACCAGTGGCAAGAGCTCTTCCGTGGTGAAGAGCCCGACCGCCTCAGTCCAGCCACCCTCGGGCGTGGCCGCGAGGAGCTTCACCGGCCCGTCCGTGCGCCGGAAACGCACACGTTCGCAGTGGCGTCGCGCCATCAAATCCAGCAGACCGTCCTCAAGCATGTGCCGCGATTCTCCGGGGCCCGGGCCAGGTTTCAAAGGCGCGTCTCACGGCAACTGCAGGTTGCGCCAGATGAGCGGGCGCTGTTCGACACGCCAGCGGCGGACGGTCATGATTCTCAGGCTGGCGACCGCGGCAGCGCCATCAAAGCTCTGGCGCGACACACCCTCATGTACATCGCCGCCGGAACGCGGCAGATGCAGTGTCTCTCCCGCAGCATCGAACAGTTGAATCTGATCTTGCGCGCTGACCCCCGACACGCCGGGGAGCGCCTCCGGTTCGACGGCTGGCCAGGCGATTTCAAGCCTGCCGTTCGCCTTGAGAATCGCGAACGGTGCACTGCCCGCAGGTGAGTTCTCCTGCCGCAGAGGCTGGAGATCATGCACGGCCACTTCGTCGGGCACCACAAAGACCAGAGTGAGCTTCAACTCGGCGAGGGACTTCGCGTCGCGCGCAGGTGGCTCGAAGCTCGCATTCAGCCAGGACTGGCGCATGGGGCCGAGGAAGTTGGCATGTTGCTTCACGCCCGCGTTGGTCATGGGGGCGATCAAGCGTCCTTGATCGTCGGTTGCTGTGCACTCCAGCACTGGTTGCAGGATGTACAGCGGCAGAGGACCTGGCTCGAGATCGAGCTGGAACTGGGTGTGCATGGCGGCATACGGCGGTTGTCCATGGCTCAGGCTGCGCGAGATGTTGATGCTGTTGAGCGCACAGCGGATCGCCCCGTCCTGGATCACGTGTCCTCCGGGCTTGCGGCCCGGAGCAAGTGTGATGGAACCATCCGGGTCGCGCCGCCACCAGGCTCCGGCGGCCGAGGTGAGGTACTCGAAGGCCTGCATCCAGGTGAGCTCGATCGCCGGGGGCGTGAGGCTGGCTCTCGCCCAGGCTGTCTCGGGCGCCGGGTTGCCCGCTGCATCGAGATCCGTGCCGGGGTTTCCATCGCTGCAGCGGATCACCGAGTTGTTCGCGCGCTCGAGGACCTGCAACAGCTCCACAAGCGGGCGCGGTTCTGACGGGAAAGCGACTCGCGTGCCGGAGAACGTGAAGCGAGGCGCCTCCAAGCGTGCGCCCGACTGGAGGAGGAGGGCTTCAATACGCAAGCGTGCTTCAGGACTCGCACGCTCCCGCGCCGCACGCAGGGCTTCCGCGGCGGCGGCACCAACCGACTGAAGGGACTTGCTGGCGGCCTCGCGTCGCGCGTAGTCGGGGGATTCAAGATCCGCGATCCAGCCGCGAATGCGCTGGGAGTCTTCTTGGGCGAGAAGCAACAGCGCGCAGCAGGGAATGAGGAGTGAGAGGCGGAGCACGGGGCTGATTCTAGGGCCGCGCCCGATGCTATGGTGCGCGTCAACCACGCGGGGATTGCGCCGGGGTTTCCGGAAGGCGGTCCGCACTGGTCAGGAATCATCGCGCGGCGCGCCACGCCGCCCTCAGGAGTTCGCCATGGAAGAGAAGCATCCGCACGATCAGTTCGAGGAGCCAACGGGTCCACAGGGCGGCGACGCCCCCGCTCCGGAGCCTGAAGAGAATTGGGAACAGGGACTCCGCTTCGACCCGGATTCTGACAGCGGTGCCCAGCGCGCAGATGAGGTCGAGGCCACGACCGAGTCCCAGCGTCCGCAGCAGCGCGATGAGCGGCGTCGGGATTTCGGGCGCGATCGCGATCGCGACCGCGGCGGCCGGGACCGCCGGCGTGGCGGCGGCGGGCGTGGACAGCAAGTGGAGGAGCTCGGCGCCTCATCCGGCATCGATGTCCTCGACCCCCATCGCGTCAGGAAGCCGGGCGCCCCGAGCGCTGGCCTCACGCTCTCCGATCTGCTGCCGTTCCTGCGTCCTCCACGGACGGTGCTGCTCCTTTCCGCGACCACAGGCTGCGGGCACGGTCGCATGGCGAGTGCACTGGCGGAGGCCTTCCGCGGTCTCGACCGCAATCTCATTGTGCGCGAATCCGACATGCTGGACCTCCTCAATGAAGCTCGCAGCGCCACGGAAGTGCGTTACGAACTCGACGAGATCAGCAGGGCCGAGGATCTGTTCGGCAAGCCCTTCGCGAATGGTTCGGAACATGAAGGGCAGACGGCCGAGGAGCGCATTGCCGCTCTCGCGAAGGACCTCTTCGGTGACCGCTTCGACCACGCAGTTGTCGAGAAGCGGCCCGACCACATCGTGGTCACGCACTGGCTGGCACTCCAGCGTCTCGCGGGGCTCAAGGAAGCCTCACGGCTCACGGCGTCGGTCACCATGGTGATCGCGGAGCCGGACATTCACGCGCACTGGGTTTCCCCGGTGGTGAGCCACTACATCGTGGCCAACGACTACGTGAAGACGCGCCTCGTGCGGCGTGGTGTTGCTGAGGATGCCGTGAGTGTGTGTGGCGTGCCCGTGTCTCCGGCGTTTGCAGGTCTTCCCGAACGTGATCGTCAACGTCAGGCCCTCGGCCTGCGCGGCATCGTTGTGGCTGTGAGGACAGACGGCTTCGGCGCGAAGGCCGTGAAGTTCGTGCGCAGCATCATTGATGCCCATGCGCAGACGGCGCTCATCATTGCCGCAGCGCGCGGCGACGCGGCGCTGAAGGATTTGCAGGCTCTCGACGGAACGAATGCATGCACGGTGCGCGTGGTGGAGGGGCCTGAAGCCTTCCGCGATGTCATGAGCACGGTGGATCTCGTGGTGACGCGGGCCAATCTTCACTCCGCCGCGGAGTGCATGGCGGCGGGCGTGCCCATGCTGCTCATCCGGCCACACGGCAGCACGGAAGAACGCATGGCAGACCGGTTGCTCGCCCGCGGCATTGCCGCACGCGCCAACTGCGAAGAGGACTTCGCGGACCTGCTCGCGGAGCTCCTCCGCAATCGCCGCGCTCTGCAGCAGATGCAGGATCTCGCACTGCAGGGGAAGAAGCCGACGGCTGCGCAGGAAACGGTCGACCGCATCGCCCGCCTCGTGCGCTGAGCCCGATGCGACTCGTCGGTCGCGAGGAAATCCTCGGGCTTGCTGCCACTCCGGCGGCACGTTCCGAGGCTTTCCTCGAAGTGGGTGAGGCCCGCTTGCTGGTGAGTCTCGACCCGACTTGGGTTTCGAGCGCAGGTTCCCGGCGCGCCTTGGCCGTCACGGAGCTGCTGCGGCTGCTTGCCATCTACGCGAAGCGCGCGCAGGTGGACGAGTGGTTTGTGGCTCCCGGCTATTCGCCGGAAGCTCTCGCCATCCGGGCTGCGCTCGGACACGCGGCGTCTTCCATGGCGGAACGCGTGCAGCAAGCGACGACTGCCGAAGCGGCCGAGTTGCTGCTTGGGCTGCATGGTCTGCTGCCCCGTGCCGGGAGCGTTTCCGTACCGCATGTGCCTCTCGCGCTCGCCGTCTCGCCGCAGGAATTGCCGCAATTCCTCGATGCCCTCGTGCTGCACGGTGGACCGGCTTTGCAACTCTGGCTCGCGGACCGCGCGCTCGAACTCCGCTGCTCCGTGCGGCGCAGCGGCATCGTGTTCCGCGCAGCACATCCGTTGGTGCATGCGGGCTTGGTCCAGCGTTGCGCGAAGGACGGCATCGACCTCGCGTGAGCATGGAGCCGGACTTTCCGGCCCCATGCTGCTGCGCGTTAGGCGGGGATCAGGGCAGCGGAGGCGTGGACTTCCGCGCGGGCGTGCGCTGCTCGTAAAGCCAGACCGCGGATGAGCGCTGCGTCCCTGGTTCGAGCTTCGCGATCTCGGCGCTCACGCGCGTGCGCTCCTTGCCGAGCTTCGCGTACTCCTCCTCGTGGGCCTTGTAGTGCTCTTCGCGTTTGGCCTCGGCGGCATCTCCCTCGAGTCCCTGCGTGGCCTTCGTCGCTCCGGCGTTGAGTTCGGCGTATGCCTTCACGGATTTCTCCAGCTCCTTTTTCAGTGCTGCGAGTTGTGCTGTCTCTTCGGCGCTGAGCGTCTTCGCTGGTGGGGTCCAGATGGAGTAGCCGCCGACAGCCATGTCGAGGTCGCCGTCGTTGTCCACGTCCGCGAAATCCATGTAGATTCCCGCGTCCGGACGTGTGGCGCCACTCGCACCCTTCGGGCTTGCCGCGAGCAACGTCTGCATCGTTCCGAAGCGCGCGTTCTTGGCGTCGCCAGCGTTCAAGAAGAGATAGACGCCACCGCCTTCGCCAGCACCATAGGCATCGCCCATGCTGCCGACGGCGAGGTCCATGAGTCCGTCTCCGTTCCAATCCACGAGGCGGAGTGTTGCGACGGTGCCCGGCACGTCGGTTGGCTTGCCGTCCACGAGCAGTGCTGTGTTGCGCGTGGCGAACGCGGGTTCGCCTTTCTTGCCCTCGTTCATGCGCACCCAGATGCGCCCGGACTTGTGATCCCCGAGAAGGAGGTCGGGATCGTCGTCGCCATCGATGTCCATGGCCACGGCCGAAGTGATGTGGCCGTCCTTCTCCGCTGCGGGGCCTGCGGGATCGCAGCGTTTCGTCGAGTCCCACTTCTTGGCATCAAAATTCCAGAAGGCATTCAGGACGATGCGTGCGCCCTCGCGATCGAGGATCGAGGTGGGCTGTTCAAAGCCCTTCTCGGTGCCGCGCGCGAGATGCGGCGAACCATCAAAGATGCCGGCGACGATGTCAGCTTGGCCATCCGCGTTGAAGTCCACGAACTGTGGACTCATGCCGATGCATCACCAATTGTGAAAGTTGAGGATCTCGCCGTCAGCGGCCTGCACCTTCTCCTCGGCGTCGAAGCTTCGATCGGCCTTGCCGTTCGCGACGGTGAGTTTGCCCAGGAGGTCGCCAACGACGACGTCGCGGAGGCCATCGCCGTTGAGATCATGAAACACCGGCGACGGGAAGAGTCGCCTTTCGCCCAGGATCTTTCCGCCCGCCTTCATCTGCACCGGTGGCGCAAACTCAGGGACTTGAGCGACCACGGCGGCGGCGAGCGCCAGTATCAGCCAACAGCTTTTCATGTTGCAGCTCCAGGGCCCCGGAGGGATGGGACCCGCAGAGCAGCCTACAACCGCGCGCCGTGCGCGAGGATCACTTCTTCTCGAGGCCCTTTTTCGCCTTGGCGAGTTCGCGCAGCGCCACGCCACGGCCGGGCTGTTCCTTGAGGAGCTTTTCGAGGAGCGGCAACGCTTCGTCGAACTTGCCCATGAGGTTGCAGCAGATGGCGAGGTTCTCGATGGCATCGCCGAAGTTCGGGTCCAGCTCGAGGGCGCGACGGTAGTACTTCACGCCCGAGGCGATGTCTTCCAGGTGGTAGTGGAACATGAGGCCCGTGTCATTGAGCGTCTGCGCCTTCATGGTGCTGTCGGCAGTCGCGGACTTGATGACTTCTACCGAAGCCCTCTCGTACCAGTCCTTGGAGCGGACCCAGAGTTCACGTGCGGCCTGCTTCGATTCGCGGGCCTTCATGCTCCCGAACTCGCGCAGTGCGAAGCCGAGGTTGTTGTAGACGCTGAAGTTGGGTGGCGCGAGCTTGGCATAGCGCTCAAGCGCCGCAATGGCGTCGCCGAACTTGCCGGCTTCGAAGAGCGGCCCGAGCACGATCAACAGTGCATCACAGCCGCGGTTGTCGTTTTCCGGAAGCCCCTTCTGGGCCTTGGCCCACCATTCCGCCGCTGCGCCGAGATCGCCGAGTTCCTTCGCGCACTTGCCTGCTTCGAGGGCGGCCTCGGGGTAGGCACCGTTCCAGAGTTCGAGGGCAACAGTGTAGGACGCGATGGCCTCCTTCCACTGCTTCTGCTGCGCGAGGTAGTAGCCGATCCACCACTTGGCGCGTGCCTCGCCGGGATGAGCCTTGGCCCAGGCTTCCATGATCTTCTGGGCGCCAGCGGCATCGCCGGTGGCTCCGCGCAGCGCCCAAATGGCGTTGCCTACTTGCTGGATTGTTTCCAGATCCACTTCTTTGCACGTGAGTGCACTCTGATAGGCGGGGATGGCCTGGTCTGCGGCGAGAGCGCCACCGCTCTCCATGGTCACGTGTCCCTTCTCACGCCAGAGCCATGCGGCATCTGGTTTGATCTTCAGTGCCTTGTCGAGGTCCTCAAGGGCCTTGCCGAAGTTCTTGGCGCCGCGATGGCCGCGAGCCGCAAAGAAGAGGTGATTCGATTCGCCCGGCTCAAGCAGCGCAGCCGCTTCGTAGTGCGCCGCGGAATCGGAGAACCTGTTCAGATTCCAAGCCAATTCGCCCGCGAGGGTGACGGACTCGATGTCCTTCGCGTCGAGCTTCAGCGCGGCCAGCACGAAGCAGAGGGCTTCTTCGTAGTAGGAATCGATCTTCCCTTGCGTCGCTCCCGGTGCGGTTTTCGCTTCTTCCGCCCGCGCCCAGAAGATCTGGGCCGCAAGCTTCTGGTATCCGGCGTTGGCGGCGTCGAGGTTGCAGGCCTTCACGATCACCTGCATGGCGCGGTCGCAGTCCTCGAGTTCGTAGTGGCAACGCGCGAGGAGCGCGAGGCCCTTGGCGTTCTTGAGCAGTGCGTCCCATTGGCTGCTGAGGAGGTCCGCGGCTTCCTGAACCTTGCCGTCCTTGTGGAGGCCTTCAGCCTTCGCCACCACATCATCTTGGGCGGCCAAGGGCGTGAGAGCGAGTGCGAACAGCGCGAGTGTGGTGGTGAACAATCGGAGCATGGGATGCCTCAAGATCGGTTCCGGGAGGGGATTGGAGCCATGGTACCAGCCGGGCCGGCAGCGACGCGCCCTGCCGCGCGCCGCTGCGTGTCGCTATAACCCGCACGGGAACGCGAACATGAATACGTCCAGCGGCAACGAACAGCGGGATGTGCGTCTTTCAAAACTGGAGCGCATCCGCGCTGCGGGCATCAATCCTTGGCCGGAGCGCTTCGTCCGCACGCACACGCTGGCGGAAGCACGCGCGCTTCCGGCCGGAACGGCTGGCGTGCGTGTGTGTGGCCGCCTCATGACCATGCGCGTCATGGGCAAGATGAGCTTCGCCACTTTGCAGGATCAATCCGGCCGCTGCCAAATCTCGGTGCAGTGCGAGGCCGTGGGTGAGCCTTTCTACAAGGAGGTCTGGAAGAAGCTGATCGACCTCGGTGATTTCCTCGGCATCGAAGGCGAGATGGTGGTGACCAAGACGGGCGAGCCGACGGTGGCAGCGAAGTCCGTCCAGTTCCTCGGCAAGGCGTTGCGGCCGCTTCCTGAGAAGTGGCATGGCGTGCAGGACCAGGAAACCTGTCATCGGCAGCGCTATCTGGACCTGACCATGAACCGCGAGACCATGGAGCGTTTTCTGCTCCGCTCGCGCGTGGTCTCGAGCACGCGGAACTTCCTCGACCGCCACGCGTTCGTTGAAGTCGAAACACCTGTTCTGCAGACCAAGGCCTCCGGCGCCGCAGCGAAGCCATTCTTCTCGCACCACAACAGCCTCGACATGCAGGTGACGCTCCGGATCGCGCCGGAGACCTGGTTGAAGCGGCTCATCGCCGGCGGCTTCGACCGCGTCTATGAATTCGCGCGCTGTTTCCGCAACGAGGGCATGGACCCCTCGCACTTGCAGGACTTCACCATGCTGGAGTGGTACGCGTCCTACTGGAACTACGAGGACAACATGCGCTTCACGCAAGCGCTGTTGCAACACGTGATCCAGGAGTCACTCGGCACGCTTCTGCTCACACTGCGCGGCCGTGCGGTGGACTTCTCGGGCGAGTGGCCGCGCGTGAGCTTCCGCGAACTCATTCTGAAGGACTGCGGCATCGACATCGCGGAGTGCAAGGACGCGGATGCGTTGCGCGCCGCCGTGCGCGCGAAAGGCATCGCGCTTCCGGAGGAGGAAATCCGCGCTCTCGGATTCGGGAATCTCGTGGATCAGCTCTACAAGAAGGTCTCGCGGCCAGCGCTCACCGGCCCGGTGTTCCTTGTCGCGCATCCCATCGAACTTTCGCCTCTTGCGCGGCGCAACGATGTCGCTGGCGAACTCACCGACCGCTTCCAGCTCGTGGTTGCAGGCTGGGAGATCGTGAATGCCTACTCGGAGCTGGTGGACCCACTGGACCAACGTCAGCGTCTCGAGGAACAGGCTCGTCTGAAAACCGGTGGCGATGATGAGGCCATGGAGATGGACGAGGAATACCTCCTCTGCATGGAGCACGGCATGCCGCCCATCTCGGGCTTCGGCATGGGCATCGACCGCCTCGTGTGCCTGCTCTCCAATCAGGACAATCTCCGGGATGTGGTGCTGTTTCCGCTTCTGAAACCCCAAGCCTGAAGCCACTGTCGGACCCTCTCTCTACAGTGCGCGCGCCTCCCCGGGCGGGGAAGAGGCGAAGGAGAGATCAGCATGAGTTCAACAGAAGGGATCGGTCGGCGCATGAAGTTCCTGCGCAGACGTCAACGTCTCAATCTTGCGGCCCTGGCAACCAAGCTGGACCTTCCGGCGTCGCTGCTCAGGAAGTGGGAACAGGGCCATTTGCCATTGCCTGTTGGCTACCAGTACTCCATCGCGGCAGCACTGGGCGTGGATCACGCGGCCATGCTCGCCGATGCGGAAGGCCCCGTGGAAGTTCCCGCGGCGCGCGCGGCCAACGGCGCGCGGTTGAAAGCGGTGCGTGTCGCACGGGAACTGAGTCCAGAAGCTGCCGCGGCAAACCTCGGGATCACCGCGGAGGTCCTTCTTCTCGCCGAATCCGGCGAGAGCGTGCTCGACGTGCCTTTGCCGGTCCTCACGGCGTTTCTCGGGAAAGGCGAGCGGGACGCGGATGCACGCAATCTCGCCCTCGAGATCATGGAGTGGCATCGGCCGTCGGCAGGTGGCGTACCTCGTCACCTGCACGCACGCGGTGCACCGCAGGTCATCGACCTCGAAGCCGACGATGATCTTGATGATCAGTGCGAGAACGAATACGAAAGAGCCTGGCCTTGCTGTCCATGGTGTGGTCGCAAGGTGCCCTACGACACGGATTCAAAACCACCGTGTTCCCATCTCGCGTTCATCTGGGAACCGGAGAGCGCCGAGTTCATGTTCGCGACACCCAGCACGACGCAGGCATTCGATGCATGGCAAGCAGAGGTGGATGAAGACAGCGATGAGTTTGACTCGCCCATGTCTCCCGAAGCCCTTGCGTCCATGGGGTTCGACAGCCGCCTCGTGCTCATCGCGTTGAGCTCGTGCGGCATGGCCTGCGGGCCGGTGTCTTCCACCATCTACTGCGGGTTCATGCTCGCAGTTCCTGGCGCCACCGAGTCGCAAGGGTGACTGTGCGCGCACTGGGCGTGCGCGCGGCACGCCCGGCGACTCGTGCACGCTCAGCGCGCGAGCTTCTTCGGCAGGCTGGCGAGGATGTCCGCGGCAAAACTCTTCATCACGGCTTCTTCAGCCTCGCGCATGGCACCGGCTTGCACGGTGCCGGGGTAGAGCACGGTGCGCTCGGTGAAACGGCGTTCCCAGAGCACCGCGCCGTTCTTGCCGGTGAGCGTCAGTTTGCCTGCCGCCTTCACGCGTCCGCTGGAGAGGAAGGCGTCCCGGTTCCATTCATCGAGCGCGAGCGTGAGGATGCCGTCGGAGTGCATGGCCTCGGCGCTCGCGCTGCCGCCAACGAGTGTGCCATCCACGAAGTTCGAAGTCGGCACGGCATAGCTCTTCTCGCTGATGAGTGTCTTGCGCACCGCTTCGCGCAGCCGTGCGGAGAGATGCTCATCGGAGCCTGCCGGCACAACGGGCCGCACGACCGCGATGTCCACCACGTGAGCCTTCGCGAACTCCGGGCTCTCGCTGACTTCGTCCACTGGCGGCGTCGCCGGCGGTGTGGAGCACGCGACGGCAAAAAGAAACAGCAGGCTCGCTGCGATCGGCTTCATGGCATCCCTCCCGTGGGTGCTTCGAGAACGTGCGGATTTTCTCAGGATGGCTCTGCCGCCGCAAGCGCCCGCGCAAACCGGCGGCAGGATTCACAGCTCCCGCAAGGGCGGTCACCACCGAGGTAACAGGACCAGCAGTGCTCGAGGGGTGCCCCGACCCTGCGTCCGGCCTCCACGATCTCCTTCTTGTTCATGCCGATGGTGGGGGCGAGCACAGAGACGTGGTTCCGCGTCGAGAGCCGGAGCGCTCCATTCACGGCCTCGATGAACTCTGCGGAGTTGTCCGGGAAGGTGGCGGCCTCTTCGCGGTTGAAGCCGCACACCACATGCTCGATGCCGTTGGTTTCCGCCCAGGTGGCGGCCATGGCGATCAGGGCGAAATTGCGGTTCGGGACCCAAACCTGTGCTGCGTTGGTCTTGGCTGCGCCCTCGATGTCGTCGAGGTCTTCGGTGCTGGGGCGCGGAAGTTCCAGCTTGGGGTCCGTGAGAGCGCCACGGGCGGCCTCACGAAGGTAGGGAATGAAGACCGTCCGGTGCTGGATGCCCAGCGTGAGGGCGAGTCTGTAGGCGGCGGCGAGTTCGCGTCGCGCCGCCTTCTGGCCGTAGTCCACGGTCAAGGCCAACACAGGCTCGACCGCGGGCCGCAGCAGCCATGCTGCCACGGTGGAATCGAGGCCTCCAGAGAGCAGGACGATCGCTTGTGCCACGCGGTGATCTCGCGCGACGATAGACGGTTGACACCGCGCGGAGAAGGCACCTACCATGCTCCCACGGCGCGGTTGTTGTCCTTTGTCCGGCATTCTTGAGGGTCGCGCCGCAGCCAGAGTTCGTGATGCAGACGACCGCCGTCATCAATCAAAAGGGTGGAGTCGGGAAGACCACGACGGTGATGAACCTCGGGGCGGCCTTGGGGCTCCTCGGCCGGCGCGTTTTGCTCATCGACCTCGATCCGCAAGCGAATCTGAGCGCCCACCTCGGGGTTTTCGATTCGGCGCCAGGAGCTCCGACCAGCTACCAAGTCCTGGTGGACGAGGTGCCGCTTTCGGAGAGCATTCTGCCGACCGCCGAGGAGAACGTCTTTCTCGTGCCCTCGACGCGCGACCTCGCCGGTGCCGAACTGGAACTGGTCTCGGCCATGGGCCGCGAAACCCGGTTGAAGGAAGCGCTCGCGGCGCTCGAAAAAACCGCGAAGCCCGCTTTCGACGACATCCTCGTCGATTGCCCGCCTTCGCTCGGGTTGCTTTCTCTCAATGCACTGGCGGCAGCGGACCGGGTACTCGTGCCGCTGCAGGCGGAGTTCTTCGGCCTGCAGGGCTATGCGCGGCTGATGGACATCATCACGTTGGTGCAACGCCGCTTGAATCCCCGGCTGGTTCTTGGTGGCATCGTGGCGTGCAAAGTGGATCGGCGTGCACGCATCACCAACGACGTCCTTGATGAAGTGAAGAAGTGGGCCGGCGAGAGCTTCTTCGAGAGCATGATCCGTCCGAATGTGAAGCTCTCTGAGGCCACCAGTCATGGCCGCTCGGTCTTCCGCTATGCCGCCGCCAGCAACGGCGCCGAGGATTATCTCGCGCTGGCGCGGGAATTCGTTCAGCGTGCCTCAGGTGTCGTCGTTCCGGAAGCTCCAGCCGCATGGTTGAAGCTGGTGCAGGATCAGAAGGACAACGCGCGCGCCACGGCACGGGCCATGAAGCAGGCCTGGCGTGAAGCGGTTCCGGTGCCTGATCTGGAACCCGAGGTCGCGAAGTCGCAGTCCGAGCGAGAGCTGGAGGCACCGGCCGCTGCGAGCGTGCGCTCGCGTCGCGCCACGCAACAGCCCGTCACCGCGGCAGCGGAGAAACCGGCCGCTGCCGGAACAAAGGCCGAGCCAAGACCGGCATCCAAGTCTGCGGCGAAGTCGGCTGCGAAGCCGACCGCGGCAGAAACGGCCGCTCTGCAGGTTGCGGCGGCAGCGGTGAAGCCCGCAGCGACTGTCAAGCCGGCGGACGGCACGGGTGCATCGGAAGCAACTCCGAGAAAGTCGCCCACGGTGATTCGCTCCGCGGCGCGTCGCGTGCCGCGCTCGGCGAAGCCGGAAGATCCTCAGCCCTGAGTGCCGGTCTCGCGCGCGGATTCGCGCCGCCGTCCGACCGCGCCGCGGTTTCAGAAGGGCATGTCGGGGGGCATCAACTCAAGTGCGAGCAGGATGAGGGAGTGGTCGGCTCCCATGCGCACGGCGAAGGGCTTCCGCGTGCCAGCGTCTCGCCTGCCCGCGGTCGACGGGATCGCCGCGTCTGAGAGCAGTTTGATGACGGTCTCGCGGAAGGGTGTGTAGGCGACGCCGTGTTCGATACAGAGCCGGTAGATGATGTCGCCGAGCTCCGGCGCGGCCACGGCTTCCACTTCGAACACCTTGGTGGCGTCCTGCGGGCGCCGGAGAGGGCCCAGTTCGCGCAGAGCCTGCTTCAGGATGAGTTCGTAGTGGGCGAGGATTTCCATGGTGTCTGTGAACGCTGCGTCGGGCGCGGGTCACACATCCGTCGGGGCGTCTCTGATGGAGACTATCCCCGCCACGGGCCCGCGGCGGCGCGCCGTTGCGCATCCGGATGTTGATACGGGCAAGTCGTGGATCTTGCGCCACTTGCCACTGCAATCTGCGCTGATTTTTTCTCGAGCCGCTTTGCCGCTGGAAGGGAGGCCTTACACTCGGCGCTCGTTCCATGACCATGCCGCAAAGACTTCTGCTGCTTCTCGTGTGCGTCTTCGCGGCGCCGCTGGCGCACGCCCAGTTCGGCAACGAGGAGGCGAAGGTCCGGCTGACCCGCTTTGAGTTGCCACCCAAGGTTGCCGCGGGCGCGACTTTTGAGGCTGTGGCGCATTTCAGTATCGAGCGAGAGTTTCACATCTACGGCCTGAAGGCCGTGGGATTCGAAACGGTGACAGAGTTCCAACTGGCGGCAGGGGCGGCCGGGTTCTCACTCGGAGCCGCACGGCCGGACCGTCCACCCGAACGCCATCAAGATCCGCACAACACCTACGACTACTGGGCGGGCAAGGTCAGCTTCACTCTGCCGGTCACCGTGACGGGCGAGGCGGGAGCGAGAGAGCTCAAGCTCGTCATGTCCTACATGGCGTGCACCGAAGAGTTCTGTCTGCCACCCGCAGAGCTCGAACTCACAGGCAAACTCGAAGTGACGCCAGCAACTGCGGCGTCCAGCGTGGCTGTGGTCCAGCCTGTTGCGGATGCGCCGCCAGTTGCGGTCGAGCCGCCCGCGGCCAAAGTCACAGGCGCCGAGGCGGGCTCGGTCCCGACGCCCCGCCCCGTGCAGCCGCAAGTTCCACCGCTCGGCGACTTCTTGCTGGAAGCCATGCTCGCGGCCCTCGTGGCATTGATCACGCCCTGCGTGTTCCCGATGATTCCGATCACGATCTCGGTGTTCACCAAGCAGGCGGAGAAGGAACAGGGATCCGTCAAGCTGCTAGGAAGCGTTTACGCCCTCGGCATCGTGGTGTCCTTCACGGCCATCGGGGCACTTCTCACGCTCGCCCTAGGCCAGGATGGCGCCAGCGCCTTCTCTCTGCACTGGGGCACTCAGCTCTTCATCGGCGTGCTCTTCGTCGTCTTTGCGCTCTCGCTCTTCGGGCTGTTCGACTTGCAACTTCCCGCCGCGCTGACGAATCTCACTGGCGGAGCGCGTGGCAAGGGTGGCGTGCTCGGCGTGTGGTTGCTCGGCATGCTCTTTGCCGTCACGAGCTTCACCTGCACCGCACCGTTCGTCGCCCTCATTCTCGCGAGTGCAGCCACCAGCGGCGAATGGACGCGCCCGGTCCTCGGCATGGTGGTGTTCTCATCCGTGCTGGCCGTGCCCTTCTTCTTCCTCTCCATCTTTCCCGGCAAGCTCAAGGCCCTGCCGAAATCCGGGGGCTGGCTGAACGAAGTGAAGGTGGCCATGGGTTTCGTGGAGGTCATGGCGGCCTTCAAGTTCATCGCGGCAGCGGACGCCACGCTCGGCTGGGGTGTGTTCACCCGGCCCCTCGTGCTGTGCATCTGGACGGTTTGCTGTCTGCTGCTCGGGCTGTATCTCCTCGGCAACTTCCGCCTGCCCCATGACTCACCCCGCGAGCGCACGAGCGTGGTGCATCTCATGCTGGCGATGGTCGTGCTCATCCTTGGCGTCTACCTCTTCCGCGGGCTGCTTGGCGGGAACATCAACTGGAGCATCGCGAGCTACTTGCCTCCGGAACTGGAAGGCGAAGCGATGGCGCGTGGCGATGCACATGCGCATGGGCAGCAAGGCGAGCATTTCAAGAACGACTACGACGCGGCGCGTGTTCGCGCCCGCGAGCTGAAGCTGCCGCTCTTCATTGACTTCACGGGCTATGGATGAGCGAACTGCCGGAGCGTGGAGGAATCCACGTTCAAGGATGCGCGGGTCCGCGCGTCCTTCGAGCGCATGGTGAAGTTGACGGTCTACGTGGATGAGCGGGACAAGGCGCTGCGCAAGGAGAATCAGGACTTGCAGGAGCGTCTCGTGGGGGCGCCGAACTTGCCGGCCTATCTCGTGCTCGACCCCGCGGATGAACGCGTCTTGCTGCAACTGGCGTTCAAGATGGAGTACGTGACAGCGCCGGCCACGTTCGCCGTGGAACTCGAGCGCGCATTCTCCGCCTTTGCTGCTCGCTGATCCGGGCCGGGATGCCCGTCGCGGCAGTCTTGCGCCGCGAGGTAAACTGTCACGGCAACGAGGCCGCCCTTGACTGATCATGACCAGACCAGCACGCGCTTGCTCGTGCAGCGCATCCAGGCTGGAGACGAGTCCGCCTTCAACAAGCTCTTCATGCGCTACTACCCGCGCATCAAGCTGCTCGTGCGTCTGCAGATGCTCGACAAGCTGAAGGCGCAGGTGGAAGCGGATGACATCATCCAGGAGATCTACTTCGAGCTCTTCCGCAATTTCCACAAGTTCGAATGGCGCGATGCGGACTCGTTCTACAAGTGGGTGGTGACGGTGGTGGCCTGGAAGATCAAGGACTTCGACAAGTACTTCTTCAAGACCGCGAAGCGTCAGGGTGCCCATGCGCTTTCACTGCAGCAAAAGCCCCCCGAATCGACGGAGTGCGGGCCGAACATCGGAGACATGGTGGAGAGCGCTGGCTACTCGCCGTCGCAGGTGGTGCTGCAACGCGAGGGCTATCAGATGCTCGAACGCGCGTTGGAGCAGTTGCCATCGCATTTCCGTCAGGTCATCCAACTCCGCCAGATCGAAGAGAAGTCGGCTCGTGAAACGGCTGAAGTGCTTGGCACCACACCCAACGCGGTGAACGTGCTTTATCACCGTGCACAGCAGCGCCTGCACGAACTCCTGCGCGACATGAGCTGGTTCAACTGAAGGCGCGCCAGAGCGCGAACGCGAGCAGCAGGAGCAGGAGCAGCAGAGCTGCGAGGGGGCGCGTGCGTATGATCAATGGGCGGCGCGCCACCATGTCGGCACGCGCGCGATGGCGTTCTCTGCGTGCATCCGCAGCGATGCGTGCGCGTTCTTTTTCGGTGGGCTCGGGATCGGGCAATTCCACCTCCGCCAACATCTGGTCTTCGGCGGAGAGCCAGCCGGTCTCCTTGTCCGCACCGCAGTGCGGGCAAGAAGACCTTCCAGCGCGGAAGCGCTCGCCGCAGTGCGGACACTCTTCTTCCGGATGTCGTGCCATCGGGGACCATTCTCCCCGGAATGGTCACTGCCAGGGAGAGGGATTCGGGCGGACCGCGATGCCGTTGCCGCCGGTATCCGTGACGCCAGCGAGCGAGAGCTTGCCGGTCGTGCTGGTGACCAGCGGGATGTCCCCGACGCGCTGCTGGGTGCTCACGTCGATCACCGAGACGTAGTTCTCGAACTTGTGGGAGACGTAGGCATAAAGTCCGCCGCCGGCCTTCGCACCGAAGGCCACACCGTGGGCTCCGCGTCCCGTGGCGATGGTGGCATCGATGGCGTCCGCGGGGTTCGGCCAGTTGAAGGGGTTTGCAGCGCGCGCCACATCAATGATCGTGCACTTCGAACCGTTGGCCGCGAAGATCTTGGTTCCATCCGGCGAGAAGGGCACCTGCACCGCGCCGCCGCTCACGGGGATGTCTCTGATCCGGATCTTGTTCGTGAGGTCATAGATGGAGACCGACGCGCCGAGCCCGTTGCCCGCGGCGCCATAGGTCGCCTGCGCGTTGCATGAAGCGCCGAGAGGCAGGAGGCCCGCCGGCAGGCGCGCGAGTTCGGGCATGGGGAAGGGCCAGGTGGTCGAACTCACGTCGTAGATGCTGAAGGTGTTGTCCATGGAGTTGGACGTGACGAGGCGATCCTGTCCGTACCAGACTCCGTGCGGGCCGTAGCCCGAACTCCACGCGCGCGGCGCCACGACGAGGAGACCGCCCACGGGCCAGCTGCCGAAGGGGTCCTGCGTCATCAGCTGCACGTAGTTCGAGCCTTCCATGCTCACGAACCAGCGCGTGCCAGTGAAGTCGGACGTGACGTGGGCGGGCGCAGCGCCGGCGACGTAGGTGCCGACTTCCGTTTTCGTGGCGCCGTCAATGAGAGAGACCGTGGCGTCAAACCAGTTGGTGACCAGGGCTTGCTGGTTCGCGGCGCTGAACCAGAGATTGTGCGGGTTGTTGCCCACAGGGATGGTGTTCGTGACCGTGAAGGTGGAGGCATCAATGACCTGCACCACACCGTCTTGTGTGCGCCCGGGCCAATCCTGGAACTGGCAGTTCACCCAGACCTCACCCACACCGGGCACACTGGGCAACGCCATGGGCGGGGCGGGTGTGTAGGTTGGCGCAGTGAATGGCCTGTTCACATGAATCTCGCCGCGCATGTACGGGTGCATGCCGCAGAGGAACGTGAAATCACCTTCGGTCATGAAGGTGTAGTCCCATGTGCCGTTGGGCCCGATGTTGCCGGAGCACGCGCCGTCACCGCCGGCAAGGAGATCCTGCAGGTCCACCACGGGGTGATAGGTCTTGCCGACGTTCCTGAAGCGCACGGTGTCACCCGGCGCGATGGTGAGCTGCATGGGGCTGAACCACGGATCTTCATCGGTCACGAGCACGAGGTGATCGAACGCGGGGTCCGGTTCCGCGCTCCCTGGCAGACCTTCGATGTACAGCGCGAGGGCCGTGAGTTCTTCGTCCGAAATCTCCTGCACCGGAATGGCCGGCATCATGGGTGCATGGCCGTTGCGGACGTGCGCGCCGAGTGCTGCGGATGGGTAACCGACAAGTGCAGGCGCAGGCCAGATGGGATCGACCCACGACCATCCGCCTTCGCCCACGTTCCCGTGGCATGTGCCGCAGTTGGCGCGCATGATCTCGCCGGGCGTCTTCATGTCAGGCATCGGTGCCGCCACCTCATGGTTTTTGAAGCATCCGGAAAGCAGCGCGAAGCTGAGTGCGAGGGCGAAGATGCCGGTGTGGCGTGCGGTCGTGGACATGAGCGGGGCCTCCGGCGTGAATCGTAGGAGGAGCACCGCACTTCATCCAAGCCGCAGGATCTGCGGCGCGTCAAGATGGCGCGGTTTGCGCGCGGGTGCAGGAATCGGTCAGCGCTGTGCGGCGCGAGTGACGCAGAGAGCCAGCGCTGGCAAGCGCGTCAGGACTGGAGCTTCAAGGCACGCCGGGCCGGCTGTTCCGCGTTGCGACGAGCGAGGGCCGCTTCCACAGCGACGACCAGCTTCTGGAAGGGGCGGGCGAGGTCTTCTGCCTTTGAGAGCACCGCAGGAACGCCTTCGTCGCCAGCACCGCAGGTGCGTGCGTCCAATGGAATGGTCCCGAGAGGTGCCACATCCTCGGCTTCCGCCCAGTTGAGGGCGCCGCCCGTGCCGAAGACCGAGCCTGACATGTTCTCGACGATGCCGAGCTCGGGCACATTGGTTTCCCGGAACATCTGCAGAGCCTTCTTGGCGTCCAGCATCGCGACTTGCTGCGGCGTCGAAACGACCACGGCACCAGAGAGGGAAATGGTCTGCGTCATGGTGAGCGCGACGTCGCCTGTTCCGGGCGGCAGATCCACCACGAGGCAGTCGAGCTCGCCCCACGCCACGTCCTGGAAGAACTGGCGCAGCGCGCCGTGCAGCATCGGCCCACGCCAGATGACAGGCTTGCCTTCTTCAACGACAAAGCCCATGGACATGAGCTTGAGCCCGTGGGCCTCCACCGGTGCGAGCATCTGTTTCCCGTTCACGGTGACGACGGCTGGCTTGGCTGTGCGCACACCCAGCATCATCGGGATCGACGGGCCGTAGATGTCGGCGTCGAGGAGTCCGACGGCGAGACCGCGTGCGGCAAGACCAGCCGCGAGATTGACGGCCACCGTGGACTTGCCGACGCCACCTTTGCCTGAGGCCACAGCGATGATGTTCCGGATGGGGGATTGGTCGGTCGGCGCGATGGGCTCCACGACGCTCAAGCGCACGTCGCGCACCCAGGGAAGTTTCTTGAGCGCCGTTTCCGCTGCTCGCACCGTGGCCGCAGAGTCAGCATCGAGGAGGAGTTCGGCCTTCACCGCACCATCACAGTGCGTGAGACTGCGGATGCGCCCTGCCGCCAGTCCGTCCGCTTCGCCGTTCAGGACGACGCTCTTCAAGGCTGCGAGGATCTCATCCGTGCGTTGGCGTCGGTCACTCATGGCGTCGATGGCTCCGGAGCACGGGTTAGCATGCGCCGCCGTGCGGCTCCATGAGGCGCAAACCACCGGGAAGGCCGTGGGCGGCAAGGGAGAGCGCTCAGAATGCCACGACTTTTCGTGCTTGGCTCGTCAGGCTGGATTCCCACACTCGCGCGCCAGACCGTCGCGCACATGATCGAAACCCGGCGCGGTCTGATCTTTCTCGATTGCGGCAGCGGCATCGCGCGGCTGCATGACCCGCTGTTCCAGGAGATGCTGAAGCGCCACCAGCGTGCACTGGTGCTGCTCAGCCACTGGCATCACGATCACATCGAGGGGCTGGCGGCGCTCCCATTCTTCCTTGGCCACATGGAAGTCACGCTGGCGGGGCCCGGCCCGGAGATCTCGGGCGAGAAAGCGGCCGACATTCTCGCGCGCTTCGGTGGCGCGCCGCTGTTGCCGAAGCCGCTGCCCGATTGGAGCGAGCTGTTCAGCGGCGGGTTCAACATCGTGGATCTTCGTCCGGGGAAGCAGAACATTGGCGGCGAGAAGGTGGAAGTCATCGTGCAGCCGCACACCCACCCGAGCGTCGGTCTGCGCGTGCGCGATGTGGCCTACATCACGGACACCGCGGAACGGTCTGAGTCGGCTGCGTTCGCAAAAGGTGCAGCCTTGCTCTTGCACGATGCCTGGCTCGACAACGAAGGTGCAGCGGAGGATGGACCGAATGCGCTGGTCCATGCAAGCGGGAGCGGTGCGGCGCGCGTCGCTCGTGCGGCGGAGGCGAAGCACCTCGTGCTCACGCATCTCAACCCTGCCTACGACGTGGCGCGGCTGGAGCGCATGTTCCTCGCAGCGGCCGCGATTCACCCCGCGACGCAGCTCGCATCCGATATGGCCACTTTCAGCTTTACGGGAGGCGATGAAGCGCCATCTCCCACTGCCGCCGAGCCGACGGAGAGCGACGCAGGCTGAATCTCTCCACGGACTTTCAGCGCCAAATTCCGCAGGTTCTTCAGGTTGCACCATGGCCGCAAGTCGTGAATGGCTCATTGGTTGCAGCGACCGCTGGTGCTGCGCCGTTTTCTTGTTGACTCAGCTGTCCACAGGGAGGCATACTCCCCCCGAACCTCACAAGCGAAGCAGGCCATTTCTATGAGATGGCATGCGCCGACGGTGTCGGCAGCTTCCATTGGCCCGGAAGCGTTCGGGGGTTCTGGTGACGCACATGAAGTGGACATCCATCGCTACGGCGCTGGCCTTGGGGGCGTATCTCTCCGCCCAAGGTGTCGGCAACAATCGCGACCTCCGTCTGGAGACCTCCTTCGCGGGGGGCGCTCTCAGCACGGCGGCGAAGTATCTGCCGGGCGCAGGAAATCTTGACCTGCGAGTGACGAGCCCCTTAGCGACCCAGAGTGCAGCCCCTCTGTTGATCGCCTTCGATCTGCGTGCCCGAACTGATTTCGCGGGCGCTCTTGCGCTGCCCAATGAACCCGATGCACTGGGCCTCGGCCTTGGCACCGTCCTCATGGTGGATGGCACTGCCAGCGGCATGGGGATCATCTCCATTCCGACCACGGTGGGTTCGCTGGGTTGGAACATGACGGTGCCGTTGCCGGATCTCCGACTGCTCGGCACCCCGTCGCTCCGGATTGCCGCGCTCACCTTCGACAGCGCCGCGCCCAACGGACTCGCGATCACCAAGACCATCCGTCACGACGTGGAAGCGTTCACAGGGCAGGTCATGCTCACGGGCACCGAATACGCGGCCTCCACCATCATGGGTTACGGCACCGAGTGCGCGGATGTGAACGGCGATGGCATCGCGGACGTTCTTGCCGGGCTGCCCTGCGCGGATCCTCTCGGGCAAACCGATGCGGGGGAAGTACGCGTCTTTCTCGGGCCATCCATGACCCTCGCCCACACGCTGCGCGCACCTGTGCCTCAGGCGCAAGGTTGGTTCGGCAACGTGGTGCGCGCTGGAGATGTCACGGGTGACGGAATCACCGACATCCTCGTGGGCGCGCGTCAGGAAGACGTGAATGGTGTGGTGGACGCGGGGCGTATCTACGTCTTTGCCGGTCCCCAATTCACATCGGTGACAGCGCTGATGGCGCCGGTGCTCGAAGCCACCGCGCGCATCGGACACGCGCTCTGCACCACCGACTGGAACGGTGATGGCATCCAGGATCTCGTCGCGGGGTCGCCGAAGTCCAGCGTCGGCACGGTGCCGCAGGCCGGCAACCTCCACATCTACGCGGGTGGCAGCCTCGCTTGGCTGGCGAGCCTGGCGAACCCGCTGCCGACCAACGGCGCCAAGTTCGGCTACGCACTCACCGGTGGCGATCTCAACGGCGACGGCGTCGGCGACATCGCCTCATGCGTGCCCTATCACGATGTGGGCGTGGCGGATGACACCGGTGGAGTGGCTATCTACTTCTCTCCGGCCTTGACTCCTGCAGTCTTCTACACACAAGCCCTCGACCCTGGTGCAGTTCTCGGCGACGCCATCGCTCACGGCGATGTCAACGGCGACGGACACATGGACCTCGTGGTCGGATCCGAGTTTGACGATGAGGCCATTCTGGATGGCGGCTCGGTCCACATCCTGCTCGGGCCCGCATTCATGTCTTGCACGGAAATCACCTCGCCGGAAGCAAGCGTTCTCGGCGGGTTCGGTTCGGATGTCGCACTCGGCGATGTGAACCGCGATGGCTTCCTCGACATCGTTGCCGGCGAGTTCTACGCCGATCCCTTCGGACTCACGGACGCAGGGCAGGCATGGGTCGCCTACGGCCCGGATTTCATGACACGCGTGAAGAGCGTCGCGCTGGATGCCAACGCCGGCGCGAACGCCGGGCGCAGGATGGCCTGCGGCGATACCAACGGCGATGGCTTCGCGGACCTGGTGTTCGGCGCGCCGCTCTCCGATCCCTCGGGCCCCGTCAACAACAACGAGGGCGCGCTCTACATCGCACGCTAGGAACTCGTGGGCGCAGGCCCGGGGCTCCGGCTCAGTGCGCGTTCAAGGGCCCGCGTGTGGCACGCGCGGAGCCGGTGGAACATGACGAAGTAGCAGCCGAGCGCGAAGAGCATCTCCATCAGTTCCTTGATCAGCCGCCGGTCTTTCAGCTCATACAGCAGCGCACTGTCGTTCCTGCGCAGCACGATGTACACGAAGAGCGCGAGGAAGTAGGGGACGTAGCGGACGGGAACGGTGAAGTGCTCGAGGAATGTGAGGCGCTCTCCCCAGCGTTTCTGTCCACCTCGGACGCGCCGACCGAGCAGCAGCGCCGCGGATGAGAATACGCCGAATGCACCCAGCACCAGGCACACCCTGATCTGGTTCACGCCATGCATCAGTGGCAGATTGTGCAGATTCAGTTCCTGCTGCATGTTCACGGCAGCCAGAGCTTCGGGCGTCTCGAGGAGCAGCAGGCGTTGACCCCAACTCATCTCTTCCATGCCGATGAAAAAGAACGCCAGTGCGCCGACCCAGTGCAACCACGCAAGGGCGCGAGATCCTGCCTGCCGATGCTGCAACGCTACGAGGTGGGCGAGAAAGGCCGTGAACAGGAAGAGCACGACCGTGAGTGTTTCGACAGCGCCGTCTTCTGCATGGAGCGCGACGAACTGGTGCCACGAGCGCAAGCCGAGGCGCACGACCACGGCGACAAGTCCGGCCACGAAGACGAGGTGCAGCGTGAAGGCAGCCAGTTCGCGGCCGACGGCGTGACCCGGCTTGGATGGAATCGTCGGCGTGGGAGGTGCCATGGCTGCGCGGCAGCATAGCCCCCGTTGCTAGGCTCCCGCCGTGAGCTCGTCAGAACTCAAAGTCCTCTTCTTCGGTGAGTTGCGAGACATCAGCGGAGCGGAGTCCATCCAGGTCGTCTTGCCAACCGCAAGTCGACTTGCTGACCTGCTCGTGTTGCTGGAGTCCAGATATCCAAGGCTCGTGACGCATCGTGAACGGATGGCGTGCGCCGTGAATGCCCGCTGGTCGGACGCTGCCACAACACTCCAACCGGGGGACGAGGTGGCGCTGCTGCCGCCCGTGAGCGGTGGATGAAGATCGACGTACGGATCCAGCGTGAGGCTCTCGATGAAGCCGCCGCGCGCGCACTGGTTGCGGCGTCCGGGCACGGAGCCATCGTGCTTTTCAGTGGCGTGGTGCGTGACTTCCATGAAGAGCTTCCAGTGAGCGCTGTGGACTACACCGCCTACGAGCCGCTCGCGTGCACGGAGCTGGAAGCGGTCGCGCGCGAGGCTGCCGACGGGCTCGCAATCGGCGCGCTGGTTGTCTGGCATCGTCTCGGGCTGCTCCGCGTCGGCGAAGCGAGCATCGTGGTGGCAGTGGGCTCGCGTCATCGACTTCCGGCTCTGCGTTGCGTCGAGCGCCTGATGGATCTCCTGAAGCGTCGCGTGCCGATCTGGAAGCAGGAGCACGGGCCTGATGGACCACGCTGGGTGCAGGGCGAAATGCCTCCCGGGCGTTGACAGTCGCCGCGGAACTCCTGAGACTCTCGCACATGGCCAGCGTGGATGAACGCGTCCGTTTCTGCCGCCACTGCAACGCCGTGGTGGGCTGGCATGCGCGCGCCTGCTCCGAGTGCGGCATGGCACTTGAAGGGGATGGACAGCAGCGCGCGCGGGAGGCAACTCCCGAGGCGCAAGCTCATGAGTTCTTCAAGGCGCAAATGCGCATTTGCCATCGCGCGCGTGAGGAGACAGCTCGACTCGTCGAGAACACCGCGACCATCGAACGGCGCTTGTCCGCACTGGAAGGACGCAAGGCCAGCACAGAGACGCGGGGGGACTTGCTCGTTGCGAGTGAGCGGCTCCTCGATCTTGAGGGGAACTGGGAAGACATCCAACGGCGCTTCAACGCGGCCACGGAATCTCTGGAGGAGGTCTTCACTTGCGAAGTGCTGGATGTGGAAGCGGCATTCGTGATGCCCGCGCAGTTCGAAGATGCGTTGAAGCAGGAGGCCGAATCCCTTGACGCGGACCTGAGGTCCGCCGAGGAGGGGATCACCAGCCTGCGGCGGCACCATGGTGTCGTGCACGCGCGCCACAAGAACGATGTAGCCGGATTGGCGACCGGCGCCAGGGGGACACTTGTCCTCGGTCTCGTGGCCATGGCCGCCGCGGCTGCGGGCGGCCTGGGGGGCATCCTGCTCGGAGGCCTTGAGCCAACGGCACTTGCGTTCAGTCTCTTGCCGGCCTGGATTGGCATCCTCCTGCTTTTCTTGAACGCACGCGCGAAGTCCCTCTGACGCGCGAAATCGGCAGGAAAGCCCTGCCAGATCCGGAGTTCTGGCCGTTATACTCAGGCTAGCGGAGCCGAGCGTGCCATGCATGGCGCGCTGTGACCCCGCTATTTTCGGAGGCCGCGTCATGACAGTCCTTCGCACGCATTTCTTGGCCGCGTTGTTCGCGGTGCTCCTCGTTCCCGGGCTCACGCTGCTCGCCCCAGGGCGCGCCGGGACGCTGCCCAATGTGAACGAAGTGGTCAGTGTGCAGATGACAGTGGAGCCTGTGGGGCAGAAGCTCCACATTCACGTCACGGGAGCTGCGGGGCAGGTTGGTGTCGTGCGCATGGCGCTGCTGCCGCTGGGCGGAAGCAGTCTGGTCTTCATGGATGTGCCCTTCACGCTGACAGCAGCCGGGAACCACACTTGGATCACAGATCTGGTGAACTTCGAGGTGTGGCCGGCCTTTGATTGTGTGGCCCAGGTCCTGACGACCTCCAATGATGGATCGATCCAGTACTCGGATCCGTGGGGCCTCAGGATGCGCCGCTACCCGCTCGCGCAGGTGGCCGGCATCCCGCTGCCTTCCGGCGGTGCCACGAGCATCCCGATGCCGGGCACCACGACACCACTCTTCCCTGTGACGTGGACCGCGATCCAGGGACGTGCTCTCGGGAGTACGTCCTACGAATGTCTGATCTTTGCCACGGCCGTCCCCGGGATCGAAGGCGTCCTGCCGGTGAACTGAGGAGAACTCCATGCTGCACCATCCACTCACGGATGTTGTGGCGGAGGCCTCCCGCAAAGCCCCGCCACGCTCCCATCAACAAGAACTCCTGCTGCGCGCGTCCGCCATGTTGGCAGAGATCACGCGCCAGTCCCACGATTCCGCCACACCCGAGCGCGTTCGCGCCAAGCAACAGCTCTTCCTCGCATCGCTCGAGGCCTGTTCGCGCCGCCTCGGCGCGCGCTTGCTGGAACCTACATTCCTCATCAATGCGGTGGGTGAAGCGATCGGCCGATCCGAGCTCATCAGCCAGAGTGTGGTGAGCTTCATCCAGGTCGGGCTGTACTTCTTCGGCCTCGATCAGATCGAACGCCGCTGGCCGCGCGAAGCCGTGAGCTGCAGCGCGGTGCACGCCGAGCATCTCGGGCTTTTCGTCGGACGCGACGGACTGAAGGCCGTGGTCGCCCGTGCCAAGGCCCGCGAGGCCGAAGGGCGCCCGTACTGCCTTACATGGCACTACCTCAACAGCCTGCGGACCGCGGTTCTGAGCTACTGCAGGAAGTCGCACGACGCACTCGACCATGCGTCCGCCGGAGAAGAGATGGATGCGCTGGCTTCGGCACCACTGGCCGATGCTGCTCCACACGAACGCATACAATTGGTGCTCGAAGTATTCCAGACGGAACTCACCCCCGAACAGAAGCAGATCTACCTGGCACAACATGCTGCGGAGCTCCAGGGCGATGCACAGTCACCGCTCGCTGAGCTTTTCGGAATGGCGGGCACCAGCATGGATGAGCTTCATCCCGGGTGGGCCGAGATCGCGACGCGTGTGGGAATGAGCGAGAAGTCCGCGAAGCGCGAGTATCTCCGCGCGTTGCACACGCTCCTTGCAGGGGTGGCGCGGAAGACCTTCGGTTCCGGGCCGCTGCCTGTCGCCATGGTGCGCCGCATCCAGGATGCATTGCTGGCCAGCATCCGCGAGAAGGACCTGCGCCTGCGGGACCACAACACCGGGCGTGGAATGGGTGTGCTGGTCGAGAAGTGGCAGGTTGCGCTGCGCTTCGTTCTTGCGAGCGAGCGCGTTTCCGCCTGAGCATGGATCCCGATTGCGAGCTTGTCGCGAAGTGGATGAGCCGCTTCGTTGCTTCGCGGGGCACAGCCACGTTGGCCGAAATCTCGGCCCACGCGGAGGCCTGTGTCGTCTGCCAGGAGAAGCTGGCGCGATTCTTCCACACGGCCGAACTGCCGGAATCGAGTTACCTCCGCGAGACGGTGGACGAACTGGCGCTCGCGTTGCTCAACCTCGCGCGAGCTCTCATTCGTGACGAACCCGGTACCGAGGAGACAGAGAATGTCCGCATCACCGAAGAGGGTGGCGGCTCCGCCGACGAGAACCGGGCGGCTGGAGTGGAACTCATCGCGGACGCCGAAGACTTCTCCGGCACGAGCCGTGTGGGCGGAGTTGATCTCGATCTGGTGCGTGGTGAACTCGACGCCACGGAAGAGCGGCGCGCGCGCCGTACGGACCTTGCGCGTTCGCTCTTCCGGCGCATCACCGGGCTGGACTGCCGCTCGCGCGCGAAGGCATGGAACTGGCTGGGAGTGCTTCACTACCAGCGTGAGGAATTCGTGGATGCCGAGGCGGCGTTTCTCGCGGCTCTCGCCGAGCCGCACGGCGCGCGGGATGCCAGAGCATTCGCGCATTGCAACCTCGCCTACGTGCACAAGCACCGCGGTGATCTCGACCGGGCCGTGAAGTCCGCGGACAAGGCCTTGGTGTTGGCCGAAGAGGATGGCCGCGACCCCTATTTCGCCTCGTTCGTCGGCATCTATGTGCGGCTGCTCCGCAGGGGGGACGGAGATGAAGAGCGCGCCCGGAGCCTCCTTGACCAACTCCTGCAGGCGCCAGGGGGCCGGCTCCGTTTCCTGCAGGATCTCGGTCTGCCCAGCAATGTCCCGGTGAAGGACGTCGTTTCCAAGTCTGCTCTCGGCAAGTGCTTGGGGCTTGGCGCCTGAAATTCTGGTTTTCTTCGCCGTTCCGGGACGCTTCTTTGCCATTCCCAGTGGACACAACCGCCGCACGCAAGTGCGGCACGGCCCTCCAAGGGGGCTGGATGGAATAGAACCGCTGGGCTTTATCGGGACCGACACGGGGTTGGCACCGATGGCAGGGGAGCTCGGCGGAGATCGAGGGGTGGGGCCTTCGTGATCAGGGTGATCACGGAGGCCCTCCTTTTTTCAGCGCCCCTCGAGGGCCCCGAGCCCGATCCGCACATCTTCCGAGCGCTCCGCCACGAAGGCGATACCCCAGGCGATGGCTGCCAGCGCGGTGACGAAGAGAATCAGCGTCGCCACGCGCGCACGCTGAGCGGTCACGAGACGCGCTCGCCCTTCGAGGCAGTGGTCGAGAAGAAACCCCGCCGCGAAGCCGCCAGCGTGGGCGGCGTTGTTGACGTTCGGGATGATGATCCCGAGGACGAGATTCACGATGGCCCAAGTGATGAGTTGGCGACGCAACTGAAGGGCGACAATGTCCGTGCGACGGCGAAAGTGGGCGATGAGAAGTCCCATCAACCCGCACACCGCGCCGGATGCCCCAACGGAGAGGCCTGGCTGTCCTTGCAGGCAGAACCAGCCGTCGGAGACGAGGCTCGCTATCAGCCCTGTGAAGAGGAAACTGGCGAGGAGCAGCGTGCCACCGAAAAGAGACTGCACGGCTCGGCCGAGTTGCCAGAGCGCGAAGCCGTTCATCAGGAAGTGGATCAGACCGGCGTGGAGGAACACAGCCGTGAACGTGCGCCACACCTCGCCCTCGACCAGGAAGGCCGGGCTGTCAGCACCCAGCGCGTAGAGCGTCGCGAAGCTGATGTCCTCGCCGGCGTAGCCTCGCGTGGCATTCCAGGCATTCAGCGTGCGATCGAGAACCACCTCGCCGAGGAACATGAGCCCGAGGAGAGTGAGCAGCAGGTTCAACGCCGGCATGGGCACGCGGAACCGGCCGAGGAGCGGTGCTTCGTGGTGCATTGCCGGACGTTAGCGCGCCTTTGCGTTGACCTCGGTTCGTGCAACGCATACAAGACGCCCGTGGCGGTACGGCTTCAGTTTTCCGTGCTTGGCAGCGGCAGCCGGGGAAACGCGGTCCTCGTTCAAGCGGGAGCCAACGCGATCCTCCTGGACGCGGGCATCTCCGCGTCCCAAGTTGCAGAACGCATGGCCAGCATTGGATGTGCAAGCCGACCGGAAGCCATCCTGCTCACGCACGAGCATGCTGACCATGTCACCCATGTGCGCCGAGTGGCAGACGCGACGGGGGCTCGTGTTCTCGGCACCGAAGGCACACTCGCGGCGACTGCGAAAAAAGGAAAGCTCGGTTCTGCATCCCATACGGCGTTCAGAGCGGGCGAGTCCTTCAGTTGTGGCGCGCTGGAAGTCGAGGTGATCGCCAAGCCTCACGATGCCGCCGAGCCCGTGGGGTTTCTCGTTCACGCAGGGGGCTCCACGTTGGGATTCTTCACCGACCTCGGTCAGGTGGATGCCACAGTGGGCGCTGCACTTGAGCGCTGCACGGCCCTCATCCTCGAAGCCAATCATGACCGGGACATGCTCGCGGCGGGGCCCTACCCGCCATGGTTGCAGGCGCGCGTCGGCGGCGCACGTGGCCATCTCGCCAATCACGCGTGCATGGAGGCCCTCGCGCGTCATGCGGGGCCGGGGCTCCGCGAAGTGGTGTTCGCGCACCTCTCGTCGGAGAACAACTCGCCGACAGCGGTGCGGACGGCCGCGCAAGCAACATTGGGGCTGCAGACGCGCTACTCGCGGCGGCTCAGCCTTCAGGACAGACCCACACCACTTCTTGAAGCGGGGGTCGTTGAAGCTCAGACACTTCTGAGAAGAGCATAGAGCGCGCGGCGCGTGGCGTCGTCCATGCGCGTGAACTGGATACCGGTGCGCCCCGTGGAAGCTGCGTCCGTCCAACTGGACCAGACCACACGCCCGAGAATGCGGAGTTCGTTCGCGGTGCCTTCCGCGAGGCAGAGCTCGATGGTCTCGGGGCCTTCAATGGCGCACGGCAACTCGAGACACGCACCGCCGAGGCCGAGATCTCTCAGCCGGGCACGGCCGCGTCGCGCGAGCCGCGGCAGCAGCCAGGTGACTTCTGCGCCGCACGGGAACCGTTCGTGACTGCGCGTGTCCGGTCGTTCGAGCGTGATCGGGTTGGGTTGCGTCATGGAGGAATGTCCCAAACCTCTTCGACCACGCAGGCTTTGCTGCTGAAGCCGCAACGGCTTCTGGATCAGGAATTCGCGAAGGCGGCAAGCCCGCCCGTGACCCAGCGCTGCAGGTGTGTACGGTGGTTTGCGCGCTGTTCGGCGTTGCCCCCGTCGGCACGGGAGAGCTTGAATCCGTCGTGGAGCATCAGGCCGGCATAGCGGATGTCTGCGGAACTGAGGTGATCCGTGCGCATGACCGTGTGGTTGCCGCCGTAGTGGTCCCAGGCGAGCTCTTCCAACCAGTTTTTCGCGACGGCTTGTTTCCAGAGTTCCGTGCCGGGAAAGGGCGTGACGCCGGTGACCCCGAGGGTGCGGGCTGGCAGTTGGGTCAGGAGGTCGTAGGTATTCGCGATGCTCGCACGCGTTTCTTCGGGCAGCCCGACCACGACGAGGAGATGCGAGTGGATTCCGTGCGCGTGCACGGCGGCGAGAACTCGCCGGATCTTCTCCACATCCACCCCTTGCTTCGCACCCTTGGCAAGCACTTCGTCGTCGCCACTCTCGATCCCGAAGTTGATGCCGCGACATCCTGCCCCTGCCATGCTCTCGAGCAGGGCTTCATCCAGACAGTTGATGCGCGTTTCGCACCACCACTTGAGATCGAGTTGCTCCGCGCGGATGAGGCGGCAGATTTCATGCACACGCGCCTTGTCGAGGGTGAACGTGGCATCGCGGAAGAGAACGCTCTTCAGTCCGCGGGAGGCGCAGTCCTTCAATTCCGCCACGACATGTGCCGCCGGTCGTGCGCGAAAAGTCTTGCCCTGCGTGAGGGGGTAGGGGCAGTAGAAGCCGCAGGAATACGGGCATCCACGGCTCGATTGCACGCTGGTGAAGCCGCTCGGCAGCAGGCTGTAGGTGTAGCTGGCGTGCGACAAGAGGCTGCGGTCGGGGAGCGGGAGCTTCGAGAGTTCCTCGAGGCGTATCTCAGGAACCGCGTGCAAAAAGCCCTTTTTCAGGCGCGCTGTCCCGCGTTCATCCTGCCCGAGCAGGACCTCCGCGATGGTGAGGTCGCACTCGCCGGTGAGCACGAAATCCACTTCACCCTCGCGCAGGAGGCGTTCGTGAAAATGGGCTTCGGTGAGTGCGGTCTTCGCGACGATGCGTGCGGTCGTGAAGCGCTTGAGTTCGCTGAGGAAACGGATGTCCTCCTCGAAGGTCGGAAGATTCACTTCGGCCACCACGGCACGAATACCCTCGCGGTTCACGACATGGCAAATGTGCGTTGCTTCAAGAGCGTGGATGCCACCGTCGACGATGGCTACAGGCCAGCCCTTCGCCTTGAGGGTCGTGCCAAGCGAGAGGAGGTCGAGCGGCGGAAAGCGATCCGAACTGTCGTGCACGAAGCCCATGCCACCGCCCATGTCGCGGTTCAGGCGCAGGGCGAGGCTCGGGGTGTTGAGCAGCAGCGTTGGAAGCACACCGGCCGCCACAGAGGCATCGAGGCGCGGCCGTCCGAGTCCGAGTTGATCCATCAGATCGAGCAGCCCGGTGCGGAAAGAAAACCGCGGGCGATAGCCGAGGTCATTCCAGGCGCGGTCCACGCGGTAGCGGAAGTGGACTCTCTCCGCCGAGGGCTCCATGAGCGTCGGGCGCAGGCTGGGCGCGACGGGAATGCCGCGCCACTCCGCGGCGGTTGCCACATCTTCGGCGAGATCACCCACGCGCGGCGTGTGCCCATCCGTGATGTGGAAGACACCATCTCCACGCGTGAGGGCGAGGCACACGGCTTGCACCACGTCCTGGACGTGCACTGGTTGCCAGCGGTGATTGGCCCACTCGCGTTGCAGCTCCGGTGCGCCGTTCAGAACGGCGCGCGCAACGACTCCGGCGACGCCCGTAGTGCCTTCACCGTAGATATTGCCGGGGCGGAGAACCACGAGCTCCATTCCGAGCAAGCGCGTCAGGTCACTGGCAGCCTGTTCGGCAGCGAGCTTCGAGCGTCCATATTCCGTTGAGGGTTGAGGCGTCCGGTCCTCGAAGGCGTCGCCGTCGGAAAGCAGAGTCGGCCCCGCAGCTTCGAGGGAAGAGATGAGCACGACGCGACGGGTCAACGAGTGAGCGGCCGCGCGGAGCGCGTGGATGGTGCCGTCGCGGTTGATGTTCAGCAGGCGTTCGGGCGTTGCCTCGTAGTCCGTGCAGGCGGCCGCGTGCACGAGCACATCGAACTGTCGTCCGGTGAGGAGTTTCGGAGGCACCGGGTCCGCGAGGTCCGCGGCGAGGATCTTGATCGCCCCCGGCAAGTCTTGCGGCAAGCGGCCTGCCTGACGCACGATCACAGTGACCTCGTGGGACTCTTCCAGGAGGCGTCGGAGGATGTGTCGGCCGAGGTAACCCGTGGCCCCCGTGAGGAGGATGCGCATGCCGGGACAATCTTACGGAGGCGAGCACCAGATCCCATGCATACTCGGCACGGAATCGGGCGTTAGCATCCGCGCGATGCTGCCGTTCCTCGTGCTCTTCGACATTGACGGCACGCTGCTCAGGCCGATGGGCCTTGGCCGCCGTGCGCTCATGCGCACCTTCGACGAACTCTTCAGGCGTCCGGATGTGTTCGATGGAGTCAGTTTCACGGGATCCACGGACCATGACATCTTTCGCGCGGGGTTGAAGGCGGCTGCACAGCCGGAAGCACATCTCGTTGCCGTGGAAGCTCGCTACCTCGAACACTTGGCCGACGAAGTGGAACAGTGCGGCGATCCGGCGGAACCCGCCATGGTGCGTCTGGTCGAAGCGCTCGCGTGCCGCGCCGAGGTGCACCTCGGTCTGGTGACCGGCAACGTGCGTGCTGCCGCGGCCATCAAGCTCGCGCCGTCCCGACTTGAGCGGTTCTTTCCGCGCGGCGCGTTCGGTTGCGAGAGCTCGGATCGCGCGGAACTCGTGCGGCTCGCCATCGCGCGCACGCGCGCGGCGACGGGCAGCGAGCTACGGCAGCAGCGCATCTGCCATGTGGGCGACGCGCCGAGTGATGTACTTGCGGCCACGGCCAACGGCATCATCGCCGTGGGGATCGGAACGCCGGAGTCCGGCCTCGCGTTGAAAGCTCTGGGTGCGCACCACTTGTTCTCGGCTGCCGAAGCCGAGCTGCGTTTCGTTGCGGAGGTTCTCGCGTGAAAGAGGTCGTCGGACTGGATCTCTCATGTCTTGAGGCAGAGCCGGAGACGGGGGTCGAGCGTTATGCGCGCCGTCTTGTCGAGCAATTGCCGGTCGTCGCACCGGATCTCGATTTTGTCGTGCTGGTGAGGCCGGGGAGGCCTGCGCCGCAGGTCACTCCTCCTGGTCGCATCGTCGAGGTCCCGAGCATCCTCCCGCGCGTTCTCTGGCGTGAAGGTGCCATGCCTTCAGCTCTCCGCCGCCTGGGTGTCACCCTGCTGCACGCGCCGGTGGCAGCGCTCCCGATGCACAGTGCGACGTTGCGGGTCGCCACCATCCACGACGTGCCGCGTTTCGGTGAAGCGGGCCACCAGGGAAAGCTCTCGCGCCATCGCCTGCGTTTGCTGCATGCCGTGCGCGCTGCCGATCACATCGTGGTGCCGAGCGAAGCGACGCGTCTCGCGTTGCTCAGCGTCGAGCCCAGGATCGCGCCGCGCGTGAGCGTGATTGCGCATGGTGTCGATCCGGATTTCCGCCCGTTCGGCGTGCCGTTGCGGCGGGATCGCTACGGCATCGCACCCGGGCCGTATCTGCTCTGGGTTGGAACGCTGAGACAGCGGAAGGATCCGCTGGTGCTCGTGGAGGCCTTCGCGCGCCTGATCCGTTCGGGCCACGAGGATTTGCAGCTCGTCATGTGTGGCAAGGCCCTCATGGCCGAAGACGAAATCCGCGCACCGCTGCGTGCCGCGGGAGTCGACGGGCAGCGCTTGATCCTCCCGGGATATGTTGCGCGCGAGGATCTACCGGAGCTCTATCGCGAGGCGCTCGCGGTGGTGGTGCCTTCCCGCCTCGAAGGCTTCGGACTGCCCGCTCTCGAGGGCATGGCTTCAGGCCGACCGTTGGTGGTGAGCGAAGACGCTGCCTTGGCAGAGGTCTGCGGTGATGCCGCCGTTTCGTTCCACACAGGTGATGCGCACGATCTCGCGCGTGTGCTTCAACATCTCTTGCGCGACGAGGCCTTGCAGCGCCGACTCGCGGGGCACGCGCTCGAACGCGCGGCGCGTCACAGTTGGGAAGCGAGCGCCGTGGGTCATGCCGAGGTTTACCGTCGCGTCATGGCCGCGGCGGCGTCGCGGCAGCGCTGAGTCGTTCGAGTTGCGCGCGCGCGCTGGCCATGCGGAAGGCGGCCTCGGTGATCTCATGCCGGGCGGCTGCGAGCGCGCGACGCGCCTCGAGCTCCTCACGCGCGGTGAGCGTGCCAGCGCGTACGCGCTCCTGCACAATGCGGTGATTCTCTTCCGCAGCGAGCGCGCCCTGACGCGCCAGTTCGAGGGCCGAGCGAGCTTCCTCATGATCGAGGTGCGCGCGCGAAATGTCTGCGTGGAGGCGCAGGATCGCGGAGCGCTCACGGGCATCGAGGCCGACGGCGTCCGCATGCAGTGCCGCTGCCTGAGCCGCGCGGCGCCCGCCGTCCACAAGCAGCCAGCGCAGGGCGAGGGACAGATCTCCGCTGGTCGCGGGCGAACCGAAGGTGGGAGTACCGTCGTGGCGCGCGTTCAACTGGAGCGAGAGTTCCGGCAGAGCACCCTTCAGAATCGACTCGCGCGCGAGGAGGGCGGCTTCGCGCCGGCGGCGCAGCGCAAGCAACGTGGGCTGGTGCTCTTCCGCCGCTCTGAGGACCTCCGCGAGAGGAGCGAGCTCATGCTGTGGCGCTGGAGCTGGCGCGAGTTCGGTGGGAGCGTCGACCGAGCGCGCGAGCAGCGTGTTGAGCACGCGTCGGGCGTGGATCAAGGCATTCCGCGCCACGACAAGATCCTGTCGTCGCGCGAGAAGATCGACCGCCGCCGTGAGCAGCGTGTCGCGCGTGCGCTGGCCCGCGTCCACCAGAGCCGTTGCCTCCGTCACTTGCTGTTCGGAGAGCTTCAGCGTTTCTTCGACGACGCCGACATGGCCGCTGGCGGCATGTACGCGGTGCCATGCAATCGTGACGTCCTCGAGTAGCTCCGCCTTGGTTGCCGCGAGGTCATGCTCGGTGGCGGCGCGCTCATGCCGCGCCGAAGCTTCCGTGGCCTTGTCCCGCCCAAACGCGAACAGCGACATGCCCGCCCCTGCGGTCCATTGATGCTGCCAGCGGGGACGGATCGTGAAAGGACCTGCACCGGGCATTTCGAAGGAAGCGGCGTCATCGTTGAGCGTGCCGGTTCCGCCAAGTTCGAGCGTCGGCCGGAAGGCGGCGCGGGCTTCGGCAAGGCGGGCTTCCGCGCGGCGCAGCGTGCTTTCCGTCACGAGAACGTCTGGATGGCGCTGCAGGGCGAGAGCTCGGGCATCCTCCAGGCTGAGCGCGCTGATGGCGCTGCCGTCCTCCGCGGCGATTTCCGGCGCTACGGGTCCGGCCGCGTGGAGGATGGGTCCGGCGTCGACGGGTTCGCGCGGAGTCGCGCAGGCCGCGAGGACAAGAGCGATGATGACGAAAGCGCGTCGCATGCGAAACTCCGTGTGCAGCATACGAAGCTCTCCGCCGCCGAGCGGCGGCGGGAAGCAGCCTGCGAGGACAAGGGAGCCCCGACATGGAAGTGGCCATCGGTCTCGATCTCGGCGGTACGGATCTCAAATGGGCGCTCGTGGATGCCCGCGGGAGGAGGCACGGTGGGGGCACCACGCCGACGGTGGCAGATCGGGGTCGGCGCGGCCTCGCGCAGTGTTTCCGTGCTGCCGTCGCGGCGGCAGAGAACATGGGGGCCCGGAAGCGACTCAGGATCGTGGCCATCGGTCTCGGTCTTCCGGGGGCCGTGAAGGGCCCCCGCGGCATCGTGACGGTGGTTCCGCCGCAGATTCAGGGCATCCGCGGGCTCCCGGTGGCCGCGATGTTGGAGCAGATCTCCGGCGTGCCGGCCGTGGCGGAGAACGACGCCACGGTGGCGGCGCTCGCGGAGGCGCGCTGTGGTGCAGGGCGCGGCAAAGCAGGCGTGTTGCTGGTCACGGTCGGCACCGGGTTGGGTGGCGGACTCGTCATCAACGGGCGCACGGTGCGCGGAGCTCATGGCACGGGCGCCGAGATTGGTCACGGAGTTTTCATGCCCGGGGGCATTCCTTGTCGGCATGACGGCATCGCAGGGCAGGGTTGCCTTGAGCTCTACACCTCTGCCACTGCGCTGGTGCGCATCCACACCGAACTCGGCGGAGCGGCGGACGCGAGTCCGCGCGAGATCGTGGCGAGCGCGCGGCGTGGCGCACATGCGGCCTGCGCTGCTCTCGTGCAGATTGGAACGAACCTCGGTCTCGGTCTCGCTTCCGCCGCGGCACTCGTCGATCCCGAAGTGATCATCATCGGGGGCGGGCTTGCCGCAGCGGGTGAATTGCTGCTGCAACCGGTGCGCCGGGCGTTCCGCAATCAGACCATCCGTCCGCTCATCCGCGGAGCACCCATCGTGAAGGCGCGGCTCGGCAACACGGCTGGTGCCGTCGGAGCGGCATTGCTCGCTCTGGAAGAAACCGTGCGGCCTCCTCAGCGGCCTTCGATGAACTCGAAGAGCAGGCGGAAGGTGCCGAGGGTCTGAGAGCGGTGTTGTGGTCGCATGGCAAACAGCGCCACTTCGCCGATTCCTGCACGACCGGCCATGAGGGCCGCGTGACCTCGCAGCAACTCCGCGCGCGCAATCCAACCGCTCGCCAGTTCTCCGTTGAACGTGAGCACTGCTTGCAGGGAACTCTGCCGCGGCGAGGCGTCCGCAACTGCAGCGAGGGTGGTCGAGCCTTCGAAGAACACACACGAGAGGTCGCGGGCAGCACGCGCAAAGCGCGCCATGACGCTCCGCGCTGGAGCGCCGGTTGCATCCGGCGGAGTGACTCCGAGCAGCGATCCAGGGCAACTGAAGCCATCCTTGCCCTTGAGCGGTGCGTCGCGGAGGCCGTTCACCACGCCGAGATCGAGTGCGCGTGAGGTCCAGAGCGCTGCGTTGCCGAGGGCTGCGAGGCGTCCGCCGCGCTGCACGAATTGCTGGAGTCGTTGCACCCCAGCACCCTTCAAACCGCCGTGCCAGCGCGCGGGCAGACGCGCCTCATCAGGTCCAGCGTCGAGTGTTGCCGCACTGACATCGGGCAGGATGAGTGCGTCGAGTTCATCCAGCGCGCCCGCGAGGATGTCGCGCGCTTCCACCATGCGCGGTGCGTAACCGTGTTCCTCGAGCACCAGCCGTGTCCAGCCGCCATCCATGGATGCGGGCCACGATTGGAAAATGCCCACACGCGGGCGCGCCGTAGCCGACCACGCCGGGGGCACGGCCTCGGCGCTGAGGTGCACGTCCAGGTGCAGACCTGCGAGAATTTTCGGCCAGTCTGTGGTGCCCGTTTCATCCGCGACGAAGGTGCCGTCCTCGGTGCGATCCAGCGCGACCCCGAGTTGGCGCAGGCGATTGGCGAGCGTGAAGGCGCTGTTGGTGTCGGCCGCAAACCGCGCCACCTTGCCAAGGCCATGAACACGCGCGCTCTCCGGCCATTGATCCACGACCGTCGCGAGCGGCGCCGATGCGTCCGGCAGTGCCTTCAGCTCGTGACAGCGCAACCCGAATTGCAGCGGCAGCGACCAGCCGGCGGTGTCGTAGGGTCGCAGCACTTCTCCGTCAGGCGTGGACCTGAGCTCCGGGTAGCGCTGGATTTCGAGCACGTCCTTTGCGTGGGCGCGGAAGGCTTGATCCATGCGCACCACGAGACTCCCCGGCGGGAGCTTGTGTCCCTCGAGTGCGCAGGCGTTCGTGGTGCGCTGGATGGTGATGCCGGTGCGTTGAAGGTTCTCCGCGAGTCGTGCGAGAGCGCTGCGATCTCCGGTGGAAGGGATGGCGAAGGCCGCGGGGCCGCCGACGGGCGGGTGCTCTCGACACGTCGCGTTGAGCGTCGCGAAGTTCTGCACGAAGCGTCCGCGCCAGCGCGCGAGAAGGTCCAGCATGGCGACCGTGCTCACGCGCTGGTAGTGCACCGCGTCGGCAAGGGTCCAGCGGCCGCCCGGCCACGGATCGGGGAAGTTCCCCTGACGTTTGTATTCCGGCAGGCCAGCGCCATGACCGCGGAGTTTCTCCGGTTCGATGTCGATAGCGTGTGCGAGCTTGGCGGCGGCGGTTTCCGTGATGATGCCGGCCATGTTGTGGCGGCACGGCGTGTTGCGTGCTCCGCCAGCCCAGTAGTTGTCGTACACCACGTCCTGCACCACACCCTGCAGCCCCGCCTCTTGCAGAGCCATGGCCATGTGAGCGCCGATGAGATCGATCTCGCGCGCGATGAGTGCGGGCACATTCACATTCAAGGGATCGCTGCACGGTGGCACGAACATGCGTGCGCCATGGCTTCCCATCTGATGGATGTCCAGGACGACTTCCGGGAACCACTCCTCATAGAGCACGCGCGAGATCACACGCGTCTCCGCGAGGCTCAGCATGAACCAGTCGCGGTTGTTGTCGTGGCCAGCGTAGTGCTGGTAGAGCGCCGGCGGCGAGGTGCCTTCGTGGCGTGTGCCCGAGGTGTCGCGGTTCCAGTCGTGGACGAGATCGAGACCGTCCGGGTTTGCGCTGGGCATGATGAGCAACACCACGTCTGAACGAATGCGTTGCGCGGCTTCATCGCCGCTGGTGATGAGCCAGTGCACGAGTGATGGCAGCATCATGGACGCTGCCACCTCGGTGCTGTGCAACGTGCCCTGGATGAAGGCCACTACTGGCTGATGGGAAGTCGCCGGTTTCTCGCGCGCGTCGCCCGGCGCACCGAATACCAGTTGGCGTTGCCCGGCCTTGACCTCCGCCAGCCCCGCGGCCGTACGGTTGCCGAGGACCAACAAGACCATTGCACGCCCGTCCGTGCTCCTCCCGGTCTGCTGGAGGTCGAGGTACGGGGATGCGGCATCCAACGCGGCGTAGTACCGGAGCAATTCCGTCCAAGAGATGAGCCTGCCGTCGGCGCCAGGCTCAAAGCCAAAGAACTGGTGGGGGGACGGGGGGGCCTGAGCGAGAAGCCCGGCGCCATAGATGAGGCAAACCAGAAGAAATGGTCTGATCAGGGGTGCTTGCCTCGGGACAAGGGCTTCCCCTATAGTACCCGCAGGAACTGAACCCGGACGCCGCAGGTTCGCGGCGGGAGGTGCCTGATGTTCGCGAAATCACTACGCCTTTCGCTCTTGGCGTTGCTGCTGGTTGCGGCGATGCCTGATCTGCTCTTGGGGCAGTGATGAAGCAGAGGCAGGGGCCGGGTTGCCGCTCGTGCAGCGGCAGCAACGCGCCCGATGGGTCGTGCCACACCGACGCCAGGCATGAAAGTTGCCGGTGGTGGAGGCGCAGCGACAACGCCAAGCCCTGAACGCGCCCAGCGCGTGACGGTGCGCTGGCTGCCTGCAACGTTGCCCATGTCCGCGGGCGGCGAGTACGGCGAGAGCGCCTTGCCTTTGGCAACGCTCGCGTCAGAAAACCAGCGCGTGGGTGGATATCGCGCCGGGTTGCCGCTGCTTGTCTACTTCTACAGTGCGCGCAACGACGAGAAACTCCTCGAGTACGAAGGCCGCGTTTTCTACGACGAACGCGTGGGTTTCAGCTCGCGGTTTTTCAACTGCCTGCGCATTTCCTTGGATGAGATTCGGGACGCCGGAGTGCGGAAGAGCTATGGCGGCGAAGAGCCAACCCTGTTCGTGCTCGATCGCGAGGGCAAGCAACTGAAGCGTTTGGATGGCTGGCGGACCGAGTCCGTGGAGCTCTTCAAAGGCATGGAGCTCGCCTTCAAGGAGACGACGGGCAAGGCTCTCGCAGGCCTCGTCGAGAAGGAAGCGCGCATCCTCCAGAATCTTGATCGCATCCACTGGGAGGTTGAGGATCTGAAGGAGGCCATCAAGGGCACCGAGGAACACCTCGCGTCCCATGATTGTGACCGTGGCCGCCGCGAACTTGCCGAGAATCAGGCCGACATGGCCAAGCTCGAAGCAGAGAAGGCGAAGGTCCTCGATGAAGAAGCGAAGCTTCTCGAACCCGTGAGTCCCAAAGCACCGGAAGCGCCCAAAGGCCTCTGAGGTTTTCTCACGTTGTTGCGGCGGCCCCGCACTCGGAAACGAGTGTGGGGCTGCTGTCGTTTTGTTCACGTGGAACCCGTGGACGGCACCTTGGAGCGGGCCTCCCCGCCGGTCTTGAAGGGCACGTGTAGCATCAACACGGGGACCAGAAAGGCCACGGCGATGCTCAGAGTCGAAATCCCGACAATTCCTAACACCGCACAGGGCAACAAGTTCCGGGAGACATTCAGAAAAAAGCACAAAAACAGAAAAATCAGATTGACGCGAGGGGGATGCTGGGACGATGATGAATCCGCAATAAAGATCACAACCCGCGCGGAATCGTCTCTCTTTCTCTATGGAGCTGATGAGTCACGAGTTCGCCCAGCGGCTGTGAGAGATTCGACTCGAGAACTTTGGTCACGAGGCCGAAAAGGAAATGGTTCCCCCTATGGACACTTTTCAACCCAGCTCAGGTATCCAGACCGCAGATCGCTCCCGTGAGGTCGAGGCGAAAACTTCTGCCTACCGCCAGCTCACCGACGCCGCTCTGCGCTTCCACCAAGCTCAGGACGCCGAACGCCTCCTGCCTCTCACCGTCGAGGGGCTGAGGGCGGTCTTTGGCCCCACCGTGGGTGTGGTGGTCAGCCGCGTGGACGGTCAGGACCGGCATTACCCGTTCGGCGGGAAGGTCATCGAGACCATCCCCTCTGCGCACATCCAGTTGCTCACCCAGAAGTCCATGTCCAGTCTCAACGCGATCCTGGACGGCCAAGGCCAGACCCGCGTGCTGGCGGTTCCGCTGCTCGCCGGACCGCGCGTCCACGGCTGCCTCGTTGTGCTGATCGGTGACGCCGAGCGTCGCTTCGGCACGGCGGCCATCGACCTCGTGGGCCTCATGGGACGGCACCTCGGCATCGCCCTCGACAACGCACTGCACGCCGAGGAATTGAAGAGCCTTCAGGCGGCTGACAACGCCGAACTGCAAGGCGGTTTCTCGCTGTGTGATTCCAAGCGCAGCTTCGAGCGCAAGCTCATCAGGGCGCGACTCCGCGAATCCCACGGCAACATCGCCCTCGCGGCCAGATCGCTCGACATGGATCGCGGCCAACTTTCGAGGCTCCTCAAGAAGTACGCTGTGGACAAGAAGCAGTACAAGTCCCAGTCCCTCTGACCGCGAAAGACCCGACTTCCCGAACAGTAGACTCCGTGTCAGCCACGTGCTGGCGCGGAGTTTCTTCATGAAATCGACACTGCTCGTCCTCGCCTGCTGCACCTTCTCACTGTTGGCGCAGAATGCTCCGGAGCCCCGTCCTGCCCGGCCAGTTGCCGACGCGAGCGACCCCGAGGTGGTGGCATGGGTCACGCAGCTCACCGAGAAACTCGCGCATCCCAACGAGGTCATTCGCGCCTCTGCGCAGGATGCTCTCGCACGTCTCGGGGCTGCGGCGGTGCCGCAACTGAAGGCGCTGGCTGAAGTGAAGGACGGCGCTTCGTCAAAATCTGCAAAAGACGTCCTCACACGCATCGAGCAGCGCCGCGCAGGGGGCGTGGATGCCGAGCGTCGCGGGCCCGGAGCGCCGCAAGTGGACGCCTTTCTGGCGGCGCTGAAGGCGGCCAACCCCACACCCGAACAGGAAACGAAAATCCGCGCCGCCTTTGACGAACAGAAGAAGAGCATCCAAGAGCTCTACGCCCAGCGGATGAACGGAGCTCTCACCAAGGAGGAGGCACACGCAGCCATGCGTGCGCTGGAAGTGGAGGTCGGGAAGACTCTGCGTGGCATCCTTGATGAAACCCAGTTCGAGAGCTTCATGGAGGCCATGCGCAAGTCGCGCGGACCGGCGCGCCGGAAGCCCGACGGCGACAAGTGAGTTGCGCGTTGCCCGGAGTCCGCACGTTGTCCCGATGACTTGGTGCGGCCTCTGCGTGAAGTATGAGGGCGCGTTTTTCCTTTGCCCAACGCCGCCTGGCTGCCCATGTGTCCGCTGCTTCTGGTGCCTATAGTGCGCACGTGAACACCGGATTCGTCGGCATCATCGGTCTTGGTCCCTGGGGGCGGAATCACGCGCGCGTCCTTGCGGCGCGGGGCTGGTTGCGTTCAGGATTCGATCTCGATGCGGAGACGCTGCAGGCCCTGCCTGAGTCCCTGCGTGCGGCATCGCTTGCCGCGTTGCTGGATGATGCTGCTTTGCGTGCAGTGGTGGTTGCGACACCGGCCCGTACGCACTTCGCCGTTGCCCAAGAAGCGCTCCTTGCGGGCAAGGATGTGTTGGTGGAGAAGCCGCTCACCCTCGATGAAGAGGAAGGCGAGGAACTGGTTCGCCTTGCGCGACGCAGGCAGCGTGTACTCATGGCGGGGCACATCACGCTGTACCACCCCGCGTATCAGCGTCTGCGAGCGCTTCAGCGAGCGGGAGAACTCGGGCGCATCCGCTACATCTACAGCAACCGCTTGAATCTCGGCACCGTGCGTGCAGAGGAAGACATCCTCTGGTCTTTTGCACCCCATGACATTGCGGCTTTCCTCGATCTCACCGGCCACTGGCCGGAAAAAGTGGGAGCGCACGGCGGCTCGTTCCTTCGCGAAGGGCGCTCCGACGTCACCGTGACTCATCTCGAATTCCCGGAGGGCGTGCGCGGGCACATCTTCGTGAGCTGGCTGCATCCGACCAAGGAGCACCGCCTCGTGGTGGTGGGCGAGCGGCGCATGGCGGTCTTCAGTGACGACAGGAACGGAGGACGGCTCACACTGTTCGACGCCGGCGCCGATGCGGGCGTGGCCCTCAACCTTGCGGCGCGGGATTGTGGCGAAGTCATTCCGGTGGAAGCCGCTGAGCCGCTCGAGATCGAACTCGCCCACTTTGTGGACTGCGTGCGCACGCGCCGCGAACCGGTGACAGGCGCACGCCATGGTCTCGAAGTGCTGCGCGTTCTCGAAACGGCGCGTCGGAGCATGCTCGCTGGCGGCACTGCGTTGGAGTGTCAGCGCATCGGGGTGCTTGGCACGTGAATGCAGCTGTCTTCGTGCATCCCACGGCCGAAGTCGAAGCGGGGGCGCTCATCGGCCCGGGCACGAAGATCTGGCGCCACGCGCATGTGATGGCCGGTGCCGTTATCGGTGCCGACTGCATGCTCGGGCAGGGCGTGTTCGTGGCCGGCGGCGTCATCATCGGCGCCGGGTCGAGAGTGCAGAACAACGCGAGCCTCTTCGCGGGCGTCGAGCTTGCAGAAGATGTCTTCATCGGACCCTCCGCGGTCTTCACCAACGTTGCGCGGCCGCGTGCCGCGCATCCGCGTCATGGTGCCTTCGCCAAGACCCTCGTGCAGCGTGGAGCAACGATCGGCGCCAACGCCACCATCCGCTGCGGGGTCACCATTGGACGAGGGGCCTTTGTCGCGGCGGGCGCCGTGGTCACGCGCGACGTGCCTGCCTTCACGCTCGTGATGGGCGTGCCCGCGCAGCGGCGCGGCTTCGTGTGCTGGTGCGGCGCCACGCCAGGTTCCGATGGCGTGTGCCCGGACTGCGGTGCCGCGTTCGTGTCCGCGGGTGATGGACTTGCTCCCAAGGGCGAATCCGGAGGAGCACCTGCGTGAAGGTCCCCTTCGCGGATCTCACACGCATCCCGGCCGCACAGCAGCAGGCCATGGAGGGCGCCGCCCTGCGCGTGTTGCGCCACAAGCGATTCATCCTTGGTGATGAAGTACTCGCGTTCGAGCGGGCCTTGGCGCGGAGACTCGGGGTCGCGCATGTCGTCGCCACTTCCAACGGTTCTGATGCGCTGCTGATGGCGCTGCAGGCGGCGGGCGTCGGCCCCGGCTCCACCGTGGTGACATCGCCCTTCTCGTTTTTCGCCACCGTGGGGGCCATCCTCCGCCTCGGTGCGCGACCACGCTTCGTGGACATCGAACCCCGCCACTTCGGCATGGACCTCGGTGCCACGCTCCGTGCGGCGGCGCCGGGCGATGTGGTTCTTCCGGTGCATCTCTTCGGGCATTGCCAGGATCTGACGCCTGTGAAGGAGAAGCTGCCAGAGTCGCCGGTCGTGGAAGATGCGTGTCAGGCCATCGATGCGCGCACAAGAGCGGGTGCGCTGGCGGGCGGCCAAGGGCAATCCGGAGTGTTTTCGTTCTTTCCCACCAAGAATCTTGGTGCCGCAGGGGATGCGGGCGCGATCGCAACGCACGACGCGGCCATGGCTGCACGCCTCGCGCGCCTGCGTATCCATGGACAGAAAGCTCGCTACGAGCACGAGGAACTCGGCGGCAACTTCCGCATGGATGCGCTGCAGGCAGCCATTCTCGCGGCGGCTCTGCCCTTCCTGGACGAGAGCACGCGCTCGCGCAGGTCGGCCGCCGAAGGGTATCTGGAGCTCATCCGGGAGCGAGGCCTTGAGGGCCTTGTGGCTCTCCCCGACATCGGACCCGGGCACACCGCGCACCAGTTCGTCGTTCGCATTCCCGAGCGCCGCGACGCGCTGCGTGAGGCCTTCGAGCAGGCGGGGATCGGTTCGGCGGTCTACTATCCGAAGCCCTTGCACCTGCAGGCCGCCTGTCGCCACCTCGGCCATGCCGCGGGCGATTTTCCCGAGGCGGAACGGGCTTCGCGCGAGGCGCTGGCCCTGCCCATTGCCGGTGTCACGCCCGAGGAGCAGGCTGCGGTGGTGGCCGTGATGGCCGAAGCACTTTCTTGACCGTGTGAAGTGTCGCGGGCGGGTGCCAAAGGCCCTGTGGAGTAGGATGCAGAGCGTGACGTAACGGGCGGGTCCCCCGAGTGGGGCCGCCCCCATGCTGATGGCACCGGAACGTCCTTTGACAGCCCCCGAAACTCCGCTGGAGTCCACGCCTGAGGAGTTGATGGCCCGCTTTGTCGCGGGCGATCGCCGGGCCTTCGACACCATTTACGAGTACTTCGGTCCTCGGGTGCGTGCCTTCATCAACCGCTACGTGGCGCACCCCGACGCAGGGGATGACATCCTGCAAGAGGTGTTCCTGAAGGTCTACAGGAAGTCCGAGACCTTCGACCCTGCGGCGCACTTGAGCACATGGCTCTTCGCCATCGCACGCAACGCCTGCATCGATTGGCTCCGCCGTCGCAAGCTTCCGACGGTCTCGCTCTCGCCCACGGGCGACGACGACACGGCCACGGTGCAGGTGGCGGATCCTGCGGGTGTGACGCCAGCGGACCGGGCCTCCACCTCAGAACTCAGCACCTTGTTTGATCGAGCGGTCGAACGCCTCTCACCCAAGTTGCGCGAAGTCTTCCTGCTCTGTGGTGTGCAGGGACTCGCCTACGAGGAGGCTGCCGTGATCCTCGGTTGTCCCGTGAAGACCGTGTCTTCAAGACTCTCTCGCGCGCGGGCGCAACTGCAGGAAGAGTTGGGTGAACATTTGGGAGTGGCGGGCGAGCGCCGCGAAAGATGACGTCATGAGTTGTACTGCTGCTGTCCTGCAAATCTCCGAGTACGTGGATGGGCGCCTTCCGGATCCGGAGGCCGCCACCCTGGAGCGCCATCTCGCTCTCTGCCCTGCCTGCGCGCGTCTGCTCTCTGAGCAGCGTGTTCTGCAGAAGCTGGCACGCAACATCGTGACGGACGCGCGTCCGTTGCCTGCTCTCGATCTCGGCGTGCGTCCGGAAGTCCCCGCAATGGCACGTCCGGGGAGGTTCCATTTCATCGGCTGGCGGCGCGTGGCTGCAGCAGCGGTGATTCTCGTGCTCACGCATCTCGTGGCCTTCGAAATCGGTCACGATGCAGGTCCTGTGGATGGCGCCGGGCTGGGAGAGAGGCCTGCTGCTCTGGAAGCCGGGTTCGTGCCCGAGAGGCTGCGCGACCACAGCGCGGCCGCGAGGATGCTCGCCGGTCAGATCGCGCTCATGCCCTCCGAGGCAGGCGAAGAAGCGGCGCAACTGGTGGACCGGCAACTCGCGCTGCTGGACGCCGACGATCTCGCGTCTGCCGCCAGGAAATCCTCGTGGGTGCGCAGTGGTGACCGGCGCCGTGTGCTGGACGGCTACCTCGCTTCATGGGGACGACTGAACGAGGGGCTGCGCGCGCGCCTTGCTGTTCCCGGGCATACCGTGGCCGCGATGCAACAGGCGCTGGAGACGAGCGGGTTCAATGGCGCGTTGGCTGCCATGGAGCTGGAAGTCGAACATGTGCGTCAGGGTGTGTGGTTCGGAACGCGCGAAGGCCAGAACCGGATCGCGGCTGCGTATCTCGCGCCTCGCCCGCTGGCTGCCATGGACCACGCTTCCGCGGACGCGAGCCAGTTTCTTGCTGCACAGGCCTCCATGCTGCGGGGCAATCTGACCGAGGCGAGTGCTGCGTTCGCGGAACTGCAAGCTATGCAGCACTGCATGGGGGAAATGCCGCGTTCTTCAGCTCTCGCCCACGTCGCTCGCTACATGCAGGCGGGGTGCCTCCAGCGTGCGGGGCAGTTGCCGGGTGCCTATCAGGTGCTGGCTTCCGGCGAGCCGTTTGCCTTCGTGCGCGAACTGAAGCCTTGGTACTCGTCCGATCCGGTGCTCGTTCCTTTGCTCGCGGCTGCGGAGCATGCAGAGCGCCAGCCCGGCCTGCCGATCCGGGTCACCCCGGGTGGCATGCGCATCGTGATCTCATCGAGCGGCGGCATGGTGCGCTGGGTCTCTGCAGGTTGCCGCTGCTGCGGCGGCCACTGAAACGCCGAGAACCCCGGGTCCAGCGCGGCGTCCAAGGGGCGGGGGTTAGCATCCCCGGCATTCATGCGCTGTGCAGCCTTGTGTTTCTTTCTTCTCGTTGCGGCGACCCCGGGCCAGGTCCTCGTTGATCTGCGTGCGGCCGGAGGGCGGATCCCGGCTGCAGTGCCCGCGGCCAAGTCTCCGCACCTGCCTTTGCGAGTGAGCGTGCGCAGCGCGCGCATGGAGCTGACGGACGAGGTCGCGCACACGGTCGTTGAACTGCGGATTGGCAACCCGAATGGCACGGATCTCGCCGGCCGGTTGCTCGTTCCGTTGCCACCACGCGTGATCCCGAGTTCCGTGAAGATCAAGCTTGCGGCGTCCGACCTCGCTGCGAGCACCATGGATACAAGCGCAGCCTCACGGGCCTTGCGTGATGCCGTACGGGCCGGAGCGCCTGCTGCCATGCTCTCCGGTGCCGGAGCGCCTCACCTTGTGGCCGAGGTGCCAATGGTGGCTGCTGCGGCGGAAACGGTGCTGCGCATTGAACATGATGCGGCCGTGGCGAGCGAAGCTCGCACCGTACGTCACGAACTCGTCTTCGCGAGTGGCCAGCAACCGGAATCCTGTCAGGCGCGCGTCACCAGCCAGAAGCCCATCAGCGTTGTGCACGCGGGCGGCGAAGACGTGACGATCGTGCGCCTCAATCCAAACACGGTCGATCTGAAGTGGCTGAGACCATCATCCCGTCCGCGTGTCGTGTCCCATTGCGATCTCGTTCAGTGCACGCCCCAGATCAGCTTGGCGAAGGATGTGGACGACAGCAGGGTGTTCGCGCTCTACTTCGCCGCTCCCGAGGCGACAGCGGAGGACGCACGTCCCGTCGAGGCGGCACCGCGGGACATCGTGTTCGCCGTGGATACGAGCGGTTCCATGCGCGGCGAGCACGCGTTGCTCGCACGGGAAGTGTGTCGTCGTGTGACCGCGAAGCTGAGTGCGCGGGACCGGGTGGCAGTCGTGAACTTCAGTGGAGAGGCCAGAGTGGCCCAACCGCTGGTCGCCGCTGACGCCGGCGGAGTCGCAGGCTTGAGCCGTGCCCTTGAGGCGCTGCCTGCTGCCGGAGGCACCAATCTCGTGGAGGGACTTGAGACCGCGCTCCGCCTCGTCGATCCGCTGCGGGAGCCGCACGTGGTGCTTTGCACAGATGGCTTGCCGACGGTCGGTGCCACATCCACGCGTTCGGTGCTGAAGCATCTCCGTTCCGCGAACTCGCGGCACGTTCCAGTACACGTGGTCACTGTTGGCCAGGCGGAGGAAGCGCCCCTGCTCGACATGCTCGCGGATCTGTCTGGCGCAACTCGACTCCGCGTGCCGTCACTCACGGATGCCGCTGATGCCGCGGCGCGCTTGCAGCGTGATATGGGCCCCGCGGTCCTTCACATCGGCGCCATCAGCGTGGAGGGAGGCACACTCACCGAGCTCACGTTGCCGGGTCGTCGCGGGATTCCTGCGGGGGGGAGGGCCCTCGTCACAGGGCGCATCGCGTCGGCGACCACTGCGACGCTCAAAGTCGAGTATTCAACCGGCAGCGGTCCCTCGAGCTCCACATACTCCGTGCCGCGAGAGCTCAACACCGACGAGAGCTGGGTTGCGGGTTTGCACGGCATGCGTTGGCTCAGTCATCAACTCACGTATTGGCGTGAAGCAGGTGAAGCGGAAGCGGGACGTCGCGAGATCGAAGCGTGGGGCCGCCGCTACGGGATCCCGACACCATTCGGAGCCAGAGTGTTTGGCGGAGTTGCTGCGCAATGGCCGCAGGAGCGTGGTCGCGCAGGCGGAGCAGAGGCTCGCGACACGCCCGGCTCGGCGCAGCCCGTCCCTTCCAAGCAGGCAGGATTCGCGTGGGCGGTTGTGCCTCTCTTGCACGAGATGCGTCGTGTCGGCGGGAGAGTCTTCGTGCGCGAGGAGTCCGGTTGGATCGAGTCGCGGCTCTCAGGAACTCCGTTGCCGACAGACGCTCAGCGCCTGCTCCGCATTGGTGAGGGCTCCGACGCTTGGGATGTGCTGCTCGACGAGGCGCCGGAATTGTCTGCCGTGTTTGCGCTTGAAGCGCCGATCCTCTTTGAGTCGGCCGGGCGCCTGGTGCAGATCGTGGCCCGGTAGCTCAGGGCTGAAGGCCCGCGAGTTCGTGGGCGCGTTCAAGGGTGCGCTGCGCGCGCGCATCGTTTGTGAGCGCCGCTTCGCTCTGAATCAACTGCGCCGCTTCCGCAGCGAATCCGTGGTGCAGGTAGACGTTGGCGGTCACGAGGCGACGTGCCGGGCCCTCGGCAAGGAGGCGCGCGCTGCCGGTCAGCGCTTCTTCGAGCCGCGCTTCTTTCTGCTTGTCCACGACCCAAGTGGTGAGTGCGAGGCGGTGACCGTCCACGTCAAGAAGCTCTGCACTGAGCCGCCCGCCAGCGAGCGGGGCCGCCGGAATGGCGATGCGTTCCGCTCCGGATTCAGGCAGACGCACATTCAGAAGTTCCACTTGCGGTGAGCCGAGCGTGTGCACAACAAGGCGCGCTCCGCGGGGAGCACCGCGGATGATGAAATGCGTTGCGGCGCTGGTGACGAAGTCGCGCGGCAGCATGAACTCCGCGCGCGGCGTACCGTCGCGCATGACGCGGCGACCGACGGCCGGACTGCTGAAGGGATGCCCGCCCACGTCGTCGCCGAGGCTCATCTGGGCCAGAGCGCGCAATGGATTCTGGCCAGCGGATTCCGAGTCGTGCACGAGCTCTGCAATCCGGTGCGCGTCGCCGTTTCGCAAGGCTGCGTGCATGGAGTCATCCCACGGCACCACGGGTGACAGGATTTCGACGGTCAAGAAGGCCACCACGAGCACGGCAGCAGCGGCCGCGCAGACACGCATGCGTGTCGCATTGCGTGCGGAGCGCAGAAGTTGGCGTTCATCAGCAACCGCGGCAGCGAGAACAGGATCGTGAAGCATGGCGCGTTCAATCAAAGCCGCTCGCGCGGCGGGGAGCCGCCCGTGGATGTAGGCTGCCACATCGTTTCCGTCTGGGGCGTCTTGTTCCGCGGAAGCCATATGCGCTGCTCCATAGTGGCTGAGCAGCCATGCCGTCATTTGCTCGCTCTTCTCGTCGTCAGAAGCATGCATGGGGATGTCGCGTGGCCCCCGGGTGGAGGCGGGGAGAACCGACGCTTCAGAGGGAGGATCAGCAGGATGCTCGGGATTGCGCATTTTCCGCTCCGGCCGGTCCAGGCGCCCCCGTCGTGTCGAGGCCGGCCAGCCAGGCAACGAGGCGATCTGCCTGCAATTCCGAGAGCTGGACCTCCAGTTGCAGGCCCCGCCGTACCGCCCGCAGGAAGCGCTCCCTCACGTCTTTGTACCAGCGGTTGATCTTGAACGGACTGATGCCCAGTTCTTCCGCGAGCGCGACCTGGGTCAGCTGGCGCCCTGGCAGAACCGCCAGCATGCGCCGCTCGTCGCGGTCGAGTTGTGCGAGCGCCTCCGGCACCACGCGCGCGAGGATGCGATCCCACTCCTCGCGACTGGCGCATTCGGCAGGATCGAGATCGCGGGCGGCCGGGAGCAGATCCTCTGCAGTGCCATCCTCTGCTGCGAGTTGGGAGAGGGGCACGCCGACGCGGGGATCCTTCCGCCGCGAGAGCCCGGCCCGCCACAGATTGAACACCACCTGACGCACCCACGCACCGATGGGTGCAGTGGCGCGGTAGCTAGCGATGCGACCATCAAGGTAAAACGCTCCCAGCGCGCCATCTTCGACATCTTTCAGTGTGAGGCGTCCCAGCAGTGATCTGGATTCCGAGCCGAGGCTTCGTACCGCTGCGGCGACGATGCCCTCAAAGTGGAGCCACGCATCCTCGCGCCCGAGGCGGAGCGCTTCGGCAAACCAGGCGTCCGCGAGAACAACGCGCTTGATGGCGCTGCGCGGAACATCGCCCTCGATGCGGACGATGGCGCTGGCACAGCGGGCGAGTGCGCGCGCAGCATCGGTGGTCGTGAGTCCGAAGGCGCCGAAGACCGCGACTCCAGCACACTGCATGGCGTCAATGCGCTGCGACTCGGACTCACTCAACAACCGGAGGGATTGCTCGTCTCCATCGGCTGCACGCTGCAGGAGGTCCGCTTCCACCTGCGCTTCCGCAGTACACACGGCGCTCGCGAGTCTGGTCTTGCGCATGGTTTCTCCTCAGGGATGTCCAAAGGCGAGCCATGGCGCCCAGTGGCCTGGCCAGCTCGTGCGCGCTGTGGCGGCGCAACTGCGTTGCACCGCGCACAGCGCCGCGCCGGGGGTTCGTGTTGGTTGCGCTCGCAACTCTTCATAGAAACCTGAAAGCAACGTGGCGGAAGCAGTATCCGCCACCGGCATGCAGGCAGCGACGACGCAACGCGCTCCTGCTGCGAGGAACGCATGGGGCAAGCCGATTCCGCCTTCATAGCCGGCGTTGTGGCTGGCAGCGCTGCAGCAGGATGCCAGCACCACCAGCGGACGCGAAGGAAGCTGGAGATGGCGGAGGTCCGCGCTGCGCAGGCGGGCATTCTTGTGGTCAGATCCAGAGAGAGCGAGCTCCGAACCACCCCGCTCGCCGACGACAGCATGGGTTGCGAAGTGAATGATGGTCGGGCTGCTCCGCAATTCATCCAGCACGGCGCCGCGATGGGCTGCCGTTCCGGCGAGCACACTGGCCTTGTCGCCATAGAGGCGGCGGAACAGGTCTCCTTCGAGACGACTGCCGGGAAGCGGCGGCAGAGAGGTCACGGGATCTGCGACGAGCAGGACCCGCTCCGCGGGTGCCGGTGCAGCCGTCTTGGGTGCTGCATGAAGCGTGGCGAGACAGGGGATTTCTGCAACGGATTCAATGCCCCGGCGCGCCACGAGGAACGGCGCTCTGGACCAGTCCGTGCAGCCGGGCGGAGGTGCGAAAGGCTGGGTGAGGAGCGCGGCGAAGGGCACACCACTCAGTTCCGCCGGCGGGAGACAACAGATTTCGCGCGCCCCTGTGAGTACATGGGCCACAGGATCGAAGAGGATCTTCCACAGCGCGTGCCCTTCGCTCGACGCGACCTCGGTCTGGAACGGGGCGGCCGTCCATTCCATGCTGCGGCGCCAGACATGCAGCTTGCGCATCAGCGTGTCGCGATCCAAGGCGATCCGCGCACAGGCGATGCGCTCCGCACTGCATGCGAGGACGAATGCGCCGCGCGTGGTGAGCGCATGGGCCACGACGACGCGGCCGGCAGCAAGCAATCTGCGAGCCCCCATCCAGGAGAGGGATTCAGTCAACCCCGCTGTCCCTCCGCGAGAGCTCATCACACGCCTGATCTTCAGGCTGCGCGCGCGCAGGTTGTCCAATTCGAGCAACGCCTCACGGGCGGCGCCCTCCGTGGCCAGACTTGCCGCTCGTTCGAGGAGGAGCCCGGCGATGCGGTCATGAATGAACTCGAAGCGCATGGAGAGTCCATCCGGCGCCATCAGTCCCATCTGAGCGCGCAGTTGCGTCTCGCAACGCGCGGCTCGTCTCCAGGCATCAAGGGCATCGCCGCAGGCGCCCCTCGCCTCAAGGTCGCGCGCGCGGAGGGCCTCGACGAGAGCAGGGGCCTCAAGCCCCGCGGGACCGTTCAGCAAATGGGGATGATCTCTGGCGATGGTCTCGAGCCAGGACTGTGCGGCGCGCACGTACGGTTCACCGGACCGCGCACCCCGGTCGCAAAGATCGAGTTCTTGCAACAGCAGGTGCCCGCGCAGCACCTCCAAGGCATCCAGAGGCGCGAGCAGCGACGCCGATCCGTACTTCTCCCGCGCGAGGTTGTCCACCGCGTCAGCAAGCGCCAGCCGCATGGGCGCGAGTTCGCGCATGCTCTCGCCATTGAGACGGTTTCTGCACCAGAAGATCTCCGCTTTCAAGCGCAGAATCCGGGCACGGGCCAGCCTCTGGTGCGCATTCTCGTCCTCCGCAGGTGCGTTCAACGCGGGGACCTGCGCTTCCGCCTCGGCGAGGCGGCCGAGGCTCACGAGAATCGTGGCGAGATTGATGCGTGCGGCTGCATTGCACAGCTCCGGGTTCCTGCTGGCACAGGGCGCGAGGGCCGCCGCATCCTCAGCCGCGGCGATGGCTGCATCACCCTCGCCAAGTTGGGCGAGCAGACGCGACTGCGCCCAGAGGGCCCTGATGCGTGCGTCAGCCGCGGCAGGTGTCGTGGCGACCTTGATGGCGTTGTCGACAGCGGCCAGTGCTTCGACCAGATTGCCTTCGACGGTAGCCATCTGGGCGTAGACCAGTTCCCGTTCGGCACGGAGCTCTGGCTCAGCCCCCGAGAGAGCCTCAGGATCGATGCTCGCAAGGGTGGCGCGCGCGGTCACGGTGCGCTGCAGGCGCAATTCCAGATCGGCCCGGAGCACTTTCACTTCCACGACGAGGGAACGGCGCAGCGGTGCTTCTGGCTCCGCCGCGCTGATCTTCACGGCTGCGCGCAGAGCGGTCTCGGCGTCTGCATGAGCCTCAGAGAGCCTGCCCAGTTCCAGTGCGGCTCGCGCCGCAACGATCGAGAGTCTCGCAGCGATTCCCGCGCGTGGTGCGGGATCAAGGGGCGCTTCGCGCACACACACGAGAGCCTCGGCATTGCGCTGCTTGCGCAGCAAGTGATCGGCGGCCTGAAGGCGCCATTCTGCCAACAGCGCTCGCGAAGCGGTGTCGAGAGGTGCGGACTTGAGCTGGACAAAGAGTCCGGCGAGATGGTCCAGATGCACGGCAGCCTCTTCGTCAAAACCACGCCGTGCAGTCAGAACCGCGCGAAGCGATGCCAACTGCGCTCTGGCGAAGGGCGGCAGGTCATGTGCTTCGCCGAGGCTTGAGAGCAGCGACTCGGCCAGCACGGCGCCGTCATGTTGAAGAGCAAGAGCTGCAGCCTCGATGAGCGCGAGACGCGCGAACCCGTCCGCGAGGAGGTCATGGTGTTGGAACAGATCCGTGCAACGTCCCAGTGCACGAGCGCGATCCTTCCACGCCGTTGCCGGGAGTGCGCGGGTCCTCGCGACTTCTGTGAGCGTGAGGTGGCGCTGAAGCTCTCGATCTTCGAAGCGTTCTGCAAAGGCAGTGCATCCAGCGATTGCTCCAGTTGTCACGGTTGTTGCGTTGAGCAGCGCGGGGTAATCAGCACTGGCGTGCGCATCGCGCTCCACTTGCCGCGCCTTCGCGAGTTCGATGAGCAATTCCGTCCGGTGTGCGCGTTCGCGAACCGGGATGTGGCGCAGCGGTACGAGGTCCTCGCTGAAGGCGCGGGTCGTGAGGAGCTGGTCCAGGGCCTCTGCCACACGGGTCGGAAAATCCGGTTGGCCGGTTGCATCCACTGCGCGGAGTTCGGAGATGCAATGTTGGAGCAGGAAGTGCCACAGACCTCCCGCTTCGTGGCGGTGCACGTGCAGGCCGTCCAGCAGCGCGGCGGGGTCTGCTTGGCGGAGGAGATCGAGCCGCGCGAGGCCTTCGGTATCCTGCGCGACGCCGAGTTGTTGAACGGCGAGCAGCATCAGGACGGCCATGCAGCGATGGACGCTGCGCCCGACCACGGACCTCTGGTTGGAGGAGCAGACCACGTTCTTGCGGTCGACCAACGGGGCGCCGTGGGGACAGGCGGCGCGGCGCACGGCCGGCACATGAGTTCCATAGAAGCCCAGCGGGCGTTGATTGTTCGAGGTGGAGTTTTTTGACCATGGCCAGCCGTGGGGCCCTATCACCGGCAGCATGGTTGGAGTCCGGGCGGCTCGCTGGTAGCCTCGGCACGGGAAATCGCAGCGCGCCGCCATGTTCGTCCTGCTCAAAGAAGGCATCTCGGAAGCTCAACTCAAGGAAGTTGTGGATTCGGCGGAAGCTGCCGGTGCCGCAGAGGTTTGCGTCACCAAGACCGGCACCAGACCAATGCTGCGGGTGCGGGGTGGCTCCAGCCAACAACAGACGAGATTTGAACGCCTTCCCGGGGTTGAACGAGTTCTGCAGACGGATGGCCCTTGGGTTCTCGCAGGCCGCACATTCCAGCCGGAGAACAGCATCGTGCACGTTGGCCGGGCGGCATTCGGCAGCCAGCGCGTGGAAATCGTGGGCGGGCCGTGTGCCGTTGAGTCATTGGACCAGCTCCGCGAGGTCGCCGAATCCGTCGCCCGTTCGGGAGCACGCGTCCTGCGTGGCGGGGCATTCAAGCCACGGACATCGCCCTACGCCTTCCAGGGCCTCGGCGAACGAGGGCTCGAGCTCTTGCGCACCGTGGCCGATGAGTTCGGATTGGCGGTGGTGACCGAAGTGATGGCGCCGGAGCAGGCGGAGTTGGTCGCGCGTTACGCCGACATGCTGCAAATCGGTTCGCGCAGCGTGCAGAACTTCCCGTTGCTTGAGGCCGCTGCCCGGACGGGCAAGCCGGTGATGCTCAAGCGCGGCATGATGTCCGAGATCGACGAGCTTCTCGCCAGTGCCGAGTACATCCTCCTGCGTGGCAATGCTCAGGTGGTCTTGTGCGAGCGCGGGCTCCGCGGCTTCGACCGCCAGACGCGCAACGTGCTCGATGTTGTCGCAGTGCCGCTGCTGAAACTGCTCACGCACTTGCCAGTCATCGTTGATCCGAGCCACGCCACCGGACGCTCTGAGCTTGTCATTCCTGCGGCACTCGCTGCTGTGGCTGCCGGCGCCGATGGTCTCCTCGTGGAGGTGCACGAACACCCGGAGGCCGCACTCTCCGATGGTCGGCAGGCGTTGAATGCCGCGGAGTTCGCTGATCTCATCGCGAAGGCAGCAGCCGTCGCCACGGCGGTCTCCCGCTCCGCATGATGGCGGGTGCGTTCCGCATCGCCCTCCCCGCCGGCCTCGTGCTGGCGAGCCTCATCCTGTGCGCGCCGTTTGGAATTCCTGGAACGAACCCACGCGCTGGCGTTGAAGCAGCGTCAACGCAGCTCGATCCCGAAGAACGCGAGGGTCTCGCACGCCTCGTCGGCACCTGCAAGAAGTGTCACGAAGACGTGTGCAAGGAGTGGGAAGGCACTCTGCACGCCCAGAGCTGGACGGATCCCGTTTTTCAGGCGGAGATCGCCGAGCTTCCGGACAAGGGCGAGTCTTGCGCGCCCTGTCATGCACCGCAAGAACTGTTGCTTGGCGGCCTCGGCAAGCTGCCGCGTGCGCGCATGAAGGACCGCGAAGTCGGTGTGAACTGCGTGACCTGTCACATGCTCGGGAACCGCTACTCAGGGCCCTTCGACAGCACCGGGCACGGTGGCGTCGATGCCGATGAGGCCTTCAGGAAACCGGACCTCTGCACTTCGTGCCACGGTCAGCCAGAGGTGCGACCTCAGCATGATCAGGGCACCAGCTTCCGTGCTGCGGCGCGGGGCGAGCGTCCGGCGGGTTGTCAGGACTGCCACATGCCGCCCGTGACACGCAAACTCGTGACCTCGCCGACCATCAAAGAGAAATACACCATCGGCGAGCAGGCGTGCCGCATGCACACGTTTGTGGGCGCGCGGCGCGGTGACCTGCTCCGTCTCGCGGCGCTGGTCGAAGCCGTGGTGCAGGGTGATCATCTTGAGGTGAGCATCACGGCGACCACCGGGCATGCCCTGCCGGCTTCCGAAGGCCGTGTCGTACGGCTTCTTCTCGAAGTGACGGAGCCGAAGGAAGCGGCCGCGCGGGTTCTGAAGACGTGGAGCCACGGCGCGGGCTCGCTGCCCGCCAACGACGTCGTGAAGATCTCCGCGCCACTCGGCGCGGTGAAGCGGGCACAGCTCCGCCTCGAACAAGTGCTGCCGAAAGTGCCCGGGCGCACAGAGGAGATCGTGCAGGTCTTCACGCGCCAGGAGATTGAACGGTGAGGGCCGCAGCGGTCTCTTGCCAAGGCATCGTCCCGCATGCGGCCCCTGCCGCAAGGAGTTGATCACGTGAGCGCCAACTACAGCGACATCCAGGCCCAACTCGCCGACAAGGCATCCATCCTTGATTACGAGTGCAAGACCATCCCGAAGTCCATGCTGCACCTTCCCGGTCCGGACTTCATTGATCGCGTCATGGCGGCGACCGACCGTCGCCCGAACGTGCTGCGCAACCTCGCGGGGCTCTTCAACTCCGGCCGCCTCGCGGGCACGGGCTACGTGAGCATCCTGCCCGTCGATCAGGGCATCGAGCACAGCGCGGGCGCATCCTTTGCACCGGCACCGATGTACTTCGACCCTGCGAACATCTGCGAACTCGCCGTTGAAGGCGGGTGCAACGCCGTCGCTACGACATACGGCGTGCTCGGTGCGGTCGCGCGAAAGTACGCACATCGCATTCCGCTCATCTTGAAGTTCAATCACAACGAACTGCTCAGCCACCCGAACGGTTACGACCAGATCATGTTCGCGGAGATGGAGCGCGCGTTCGAAATGGGCTGCGCCGGAGTTGGCGCCACCATCTACTGGGGCTCGAAGCAGTCCCAGCGCCAGTTGCAGGAGGTCTCGAAGGCCTTCGCACGCGCGCATGAGCTCGGGATGTTCACCGTGCTGTGGTGCTACCTCCGCAACGACGCATTCAAGGTGAATGGCGTTGACTATCACGCGGCTGCGGATCTCACGGGGCAGGCGAACCATCTCGGTTGCACGCTCGAGGCGGACATCATCAAGCAGAAGCTCCCCGAAAACAACGGCGGCTACAACGCGCTCCCCGGCTTCGGCAAGACGCACAAGAAGGTCTACGAGAATCTCAGCAGCGACAATCCCATCGACCTCACGCGCTACCAGGTCGCGAATTGCTTCATGGGTCGCGCGGGTCTGATCAACAGCGGTGGCGCCTCCGGCAAGAACGACCTCGCCGAAGCGGTGTACACGGCTGTGGTGAACAAGCGTGCCGGCGGCATGGGGCTCATTTCCGGGCGCAAGGCCTTCCAGAAGCCCATGGCCGACGGCGTGAAGCTCCTCCACGCCATCCAGGACGTGTATCTCTGCTCCAAGGTCACCGTTGCCTGAGAGGGCGCGGGAGCTTGCAGAACTGAAACGCATCGCCGTCGCCACGGAAGTGGCGGCGCGCGCTGCGGGCGCGGCGATCCTCGCTGTCAGAGAGAGTGGGCGCGCAGACGTGCAACGAAAGTCCGACCACTCGCCGGTCACGGCGGCGGACCTCGCTGCTCACGAAGTGCTCGCGCGTGCGCTGAGCGCCATCCTCCCGGGAGTGCCTCTCCTCTCGGAGGAGGACCCGGAGCACTTCACCTTGCCGACATCCGGTCCTTTCTGGGTGATCGATCCTCTTGATGGCACGGAAGAATTCATCCGCGGCGGAAACGGGTTCTGTGTGAATGTCGCTCTGTGCGATGGCACGCGGCCTGTGCTGGGTGTGGTGCATGTGCCCGTCGTGGAAACCGGGTTCGCGGGCGTTCCGTCAGACGGGGCGTGGCGCGTCAGAGCCTCGGGCGGGGAGGAAGCGCTGCCAGGCCCGTTGCGCGCACGTGCGGGCGAGCAAATGCTGGTCTTCGTCTCGCGTTGGCACATGTCGCGGAAGGTCGAAGCCATGCGCCATGCGCTGCCGCTGCACGTGACCGAGGTACGCGGTGCTGCGCTCAAGTTCACGGCGCTCGCCGCGGGTGAAGGCCACGTGGCTCTCGGTGGCGGTGGCACGAAGATCTGGGACACCGCGGCAGGCGAAGCGCTGCTCACGGCCAGTGGCGGTTTCCTCTTCGGACCGGGTGGTCACGCGCTCGCCGCAGAAGCTCCCACGTGGAAGAACCCGCACTGGATGGCCAGCGGGGACCCGGCACTCTTTCCCGCACCGTGAACCCCGCGCTTCCCGCATAGTCGCCGCGTTTTCCAGCGTCTCCTGAGCCTCCGACGTGCGGCCGCGCTTGTCGCGTTTCCTGCCCGCTGGTATCACGGCCCCACGCCATGGCGGCGTAGCTCAGTTGGTTAGAGCAGCGGATTCATAAGCCGCGGGTCATAGGTTCGAATCCTATCGCCGCTATCACGTCCGGAGGGCCAGGCCCGCCGGACGTGTTTCATTTTCCGGAGCCGAGACTCTTCAGTTCCGCGCGTTCGATCTTCTCAAGGCGGAGATTCGAGAAGCGCACTTCGGTGGGGCCGCCCGAGTGCACCTGCAGACCGATGACGCCCCGGGTGGCGACCTTCACGTCGTCTACGTCCGCAGCGATGCGACCGTCGATGGCGGTCATCACCTTCGAACCGCAGGCGACAATTTCGTAGTGATGCCTGCCGGCGCCACCGGGTTCCGTTCCCGTCGGGTGTGAGAGCACACCGCGTCCGGATTCCTCGTAGAGCACGCCCCACCAACCGGGGCCGATGTCCGCTTGCAGGCCCTTCATCTCGCCGCTTGCAAGTGGTTCGCTGCGGAATTGGATGCCGCTGTTGCCCACGTTGCCCACGAGTTCCACATCCACTTCGAGGCGGAAGTCAGCGAGGAGCAGCGCAGAGACCAGGAATGTGTTGTGTGCGAGTCCCGTGCTGGTCTTTCCAACGAGGGTGCCCTTCTCGACGGACCACACGGCAGGATCTCCACGCCAGAGCGTGAGACTCTGCCCATCAAAGAAAAGCGGCAGCGTCTTCTCGTCCGCAGCCATTGGTACTTGTTCCTTGTTCATCAGGTAGGCGAGGAGGTCGCGCACATCTGCATCGGGCCAGCCTTGCAACTGGTCTTCGGGCATCATGCTGCTCTCGCTCTTCCAGAGATCCGGCGTGCCATCACTGCCCATCGCGATGTCCGTCCGGGCGATGACAAGCGCGGCCTCCTGCGTGAGGAGCTCAAGGTGCGTGGCGCTCTCGCTCTTCACCACGCCCGAGAGCAGGCGGCCATCCTGGAGGCGGACATTGGTGAGCACGTATTCGCGCGGCACTTCGCCCGAAGGATCGAGAATGTTGGTGAGGAGATACGTGATGTCCGCGCGATTGGCGCCAGTGATTTCCGGGCCGACGGAGCGGCCATCATCGAACAGGCGGTGGCAGTTGCGGCAAGTGTGTGCGAAGAGCGCGCGCCCGCGGGGGAGGTCAGCTCCTTCGAGAACAGAGAACCTGGTGCGCATGCTCGCGATGCGATCCGTGGCGCGCCCTTCCTTCCGCACCCGCCCCCAGACCTGTTCGAGCGCGGCATCGAGGGCGGCGTCGCCATGCAGCGCGATCTGGCGCCGAAGGGCGGCGTCGAGAGTCTCCTTCGGCAGGGTTCCGGCCGTGATGGCCTCGAGTGCCAAGCGCGCGCCATCCCTGCGGGTCATGAGTCCCGCGAGGCAACGGCTGCGCGCGGGTTCCTTCAGGTGCTGCGCAGCGCTGAGAAGAGCCGCAGCCACTTCGGCAGCAGGGTCTTTCGCGAGGGCGTCCGCGGCAAGAGCCGCAACATCATCGATCTTGAGGGCTGCGAGAAACAGCGGCCGATCAGTGACATCACCGCGGCGAGCGAGGGTATTCAGTGCCCGGGTGCGCGCCTGCAGATCAGCGGATGGGCTCAGAGCGATTTCACGCGCACGTGCCAGTGCCTCGGGCCGCCCCAGCAGCGATGCGATGTGTTCGGCACGTTCCTGCATTCTGGCGTCGCTGCTGGCGCTCGCGAGCAGCGCACCCAGTTCCGCGGAATCCGCGATGGCGACATGCTTGCCGAGTGCAGCGGTGATGGCGTCGAGAGCGGAGTTCATGCGTTCAGAATCTGTCACTGCAGCGAAGAGTGCGCGCTGAGTATCCGCTCCGCATTCGAGCATGCGGCGTGGAATCCAGCGCTGCAGCTCTGGAAGTCGGGAGCTGGAGAGGATGCGCAATGCAGAACTGGCTTCCGCAGGCAGCGTCGGCGCGAGGTTGCGCCAGAGAAGGAGTGCCGTGGTGAAGTCACCGGGCGTGGCTGTTCTGGCGAGGGTCTCCAGAGCAGGGAGGCGCGCCCTGCCGGGGACACGCAGCAACGCAGATGCGATCTCACGGCGCACTACCGCGTGTGATTCAGCGCTGGCGAGTTCCGTGAGCGCGCCGGGCAGCGCGCTCTCCGGCACGACCTCGCGCAGGAAGCGAACGCCGAAGGCGCGGACAGATGGGTCTGCGTCGGAGCAGGCCTGTTTGCACTCGTCGCTCCGCAGTGTGGCCGTCGCCATGCGCGCCCAGAGCGCGGGCAGACGCACTTGCGGGAGCGGGTCCGTGAGTCGCGCGGCGAGCGCTGCGTCATCAGCGCTCGTGAGCGTGCGGGTCGCGAGCACTTCGCGCGCCTTCCTTTGATGCCATGCGTTGGAGTGGCTGAGCAGCGCGATGAGTTCCAGATTGGAGCGGCGCGTGAGGTCCTCTGTCCATGGACGCATGGGTCCGTAGCGCAGGCGATAGATCCGACCGTTCGAGCGGTCCCAAATCTCGGGCTCGTTCCTGTGACAGGCTTGCCGGTCGTACCAATCGGTGAAGAGCACGCTGCCATCCGGAGCGTGGCGGAATGCGATGGCCCGGAAGAAGCGATCTTCGCTCAGCAGCAGATCCCGGCCATGACTGCCGTTGAACGTGTCACCCAGCGGGGAGAACGCATCCGCATTGATGCGGTTGCCATGGATGTTGTCCATGAGAGCACGGCCACGCCACTCGGCCGGGAATGAATCACCTTGGTAGATGAGGAGCCCGCAGTGCGCGTGCCCACCGCCCGCGCTGTCGGAAATCCCATTGCCTCCGTGCGGATTGCCTCCGACATAGTGCCGGTGATCCGCGATGGTGGGGATGTCCTCGTAGATCCATGGCTCGAAATGCGTGCCTGCCTGCCGCTCATAGCGACCTTCTGGCACGAGGTGCCAGAGATGCGGGATCACACAGGCGGACACGAACGCTTCGCCGTCGGCATCGAAGTCCACGCCCCAAGGGTTCGATGTGCCTTCAGCAAAGGTCTCGAACACGCGCCGCACCGGGTGCCAGCGCCACACGGCGGCGTTCATTGGCACGCGTTCGGCTTGTGGCGTACCTGGCTTCCCTACGCGACTGTGCGTGAACACGCCATGGCAACCGTAGAGCCAACCGTCGGGACCGAACGTGAAGGCGTTGAGAGTCTCGTGAGTGTCCTGAAAGCCGAATCCATCGAGGAGGACTTCGGGTTCAGCATCTGGCACGAGATCATCGTTCTTGTCGGGGATGAAGAGCAGGTACGGCGCGGCACCTACGAACACACCGCCGTGCCCCACCTCCAGCCCGCTCACGAGATTGAGCCTGTCCGCGAACACCGTCACTGTTTCGAAGCTCCCGTTCGCATCGCGATCTTCGAGCACGAGAATGCGGTCATGGCCTTCGCCCTCAGGCATGCGCCGCGGATAGGCATAGGCCTCGGCCACCCAGATGCGTGAGCGCGCGTCGATGGTCATGGCGATGGGCTGGTGGATCACCGGCTCCGCTGCGATGGCGTCCACATTGAAACCGTCGGGAACCACCATGCGCCGCGCGGCGATGGAGGCCGGGAAACCGGAGCGCTGCTCATCAGTGCCCGCGGGCGCGGCGCGTTCCCCGAATTCCGGGCGCGTGGCGTGCAAACGGAGATGATCAAAGTTGATGTGTGCCCAGTGGCCTTTCCGTTCATCCACAAGCACCACTTGCAACAGCGCACCCACGTGCTCCGTGAGGTCGTGCACGGCGGGGGCGAGTTCCTCGGTCTCATGCCCGCGCGAAGTCGCGAGCACGCGGCCATCGGAAATGCGGATCACATCCACGCGCGTCTCCGGCCATGCGCCTCCCGCGACAAGGAAACTGAGAAATGGCCTGTCGAGACGGAACACGGGTGAGGTGGCCCGCCCGGTGCCTGCGTCCTTCACGCGCCCCTCGTAGCCGCCCACCCACCACTCGCCGAGGTGGCCGCTGCGCATGTCTGGGCGGCGCGGTCGCACGCTGTCCCCACGAATGGGCTGTTCCTTGAAGGCATCGCCCGTGAGGGTCCAGCCCTGCATGTCGCCGCCTTCGAAATCGGCGTTGATGGGACGGCCGTCAGCGTCGGGCGGTGCGAGACCGAGGTTCGACCACTCCACGTGCGGCCGCGCTGCAGGATCGAAGTCGCCGATGGCGCGCGGTTGATGCTCCTGCCAGTAGTGGCGCGGTCCGACGTTGACCTTGCCCCGCACGACGCTGAAGCCGAGCTTGTTGGAGACCACGATGTCCGCGGCGCCGTCATGCTCCACGTCATCCACCGTCACCTGCGTGCCGACGCCTGTGACCTCGTCGATGACGTGCGGGATGAACTCCACATCGCCCGCCGGGCCGCGGAGAGTCTCGAACCAGAGCAAGGTGGCAGCGCCGCGGTCCGCCGCGTCGTGACCGCCGTGGGCGAAGGGCCGGTTGCCCGTGACCACATCCGGAATCCCGTCGCCTGAAAGATCCACCAGTGCCGCTGCGTGCAGTCCGCCGACGCAGCAACCAAAGCGGTTGTGGCGGCGTTCAGAGCCCATGAAACGGTGCGCCTCAAAACTGATGCTCCCGTCTTTCGTCCGCACTTGGCGGTGGAAGGTCATGCCGTAGCCGTGGGCATGGTCGGCCGAGACCACGTCAGCCAGCCCGTCGCCATCCGCATCGAAGACCAGCATCTGCGCGCCGCCGGCCTCCGCGAAGAGCTGATCGTGTCGCTGCCAACCGAGGGTCGTGTGCTGCGGAGGGTGCTGGAACCAGGCGTTTTTCAGCAGCACATCCTTCAGGCCGTCGCCGTTGATGTCACCGACACCGAGGCCGTGAGTGAAGCGTCCCCCGATGCCGGTCGGGGTGATGGCGGAGAAAGCCCAAGGCTTCTTCGCGTCGCCGTCGCGGTCACGCGCGATGAATCCGAGCGCGCCCTCGTGCATGGCCACGATCTCGCGTCGTCCATCGCCGTCCATGTCCTCGAAGGCGGGGGATTCGTTGTCCACGCCCTCGAACACGGTGTGAACGGGCCAGACCGTGTCCGTGATCTTGCCGGGGTTTTCGTGCCACCGCAGTTCGCGTCCCGGAAAGCCCACCACGAGGAGATCCTGATCCTTGTCGTTGTCGAGGTCCTCACTCCAGATGAAAAACGTCTCAGAGTAGACCTTCGGATCGAAGATCTTCGCCGTGCACCAGAGGTGTGCCTCCTCGAAAGCCGGCCCGCGCCACCAACGGTCCGCATTCACGGCGTCGAGAACGCCATCGCCATCGATGTCCACAAAGGCCGCACCTTCGGCACGGAACGCGGGGTCGAGCTTCTGAGTACTGAATGCGAGCACCCGCTCTTCTTGCGCGCAGAGGGGGAGAAGGAGGGCCGGAATCACGGCCACGATCCAGCGGATGTTCATGCACGGGTCCTCGCTGTCGATTCTAGATGCGCGTCGGCGCTGGCGCTCTGGACACCTTGGCGCCGCCGTGAAAAAATCATCGCCATATGGGGACGGGAAAGCGTCCCCGCGCGCGAAAGCACACCCGGGCGGGCGGTGAGTCGTGTGCGGGGACAGAAGAGCGTCCACCTCTGCAGCGGGAACTGCGTGGGGTGGCGCCAACGCGGCGCGTTCGCGATCCGGACGCGCTGCTGGAAGCGGTGTCGGCAACTCTTCGGGCTGCCGCCGTCGTGGCCGCGTTGCCGCCGCGAATTCCGGCCGTGCGCGCGATACTCACGGCTGCTCTCGCTGGCTCAGGTTCCGCTGCGCTGCTGCAGGCCCTCAAGCACGCACCCCTGCGCCGCCATGCGCGCGCGGACATCGCGCGCCGCTTGGATGAGGTCTTGGCGCTGGATGCGGCCACGGCGCGTCGCGCACGCCGCCGCTCCGGCAGCTTCTATACGCCACCCTTGCTGGTGGATGCGCTCCTCGAGGATGCGCTTGAGCCGTGTCTTCTCGGGGCCGTGACCATTGGAGAGCTTGCTGCACTGCGCATCGTCGATCCTGCTTCAGGCAGTGGCGCGTTTCTCATTCCGGCGGCGCGCCGATTCATCGCGCGCGCGCAAGCGTGCGGAGCGACCGAACAAGAAGCGCGTGCGCTGGTGGCCACTGCTTTCACGGCGGCAGATATTGACGAGTTGGCACTCATGGCTCTGCGTGTGCGTTTCAAGGACGAAGGCCTGCCGAGTCCGCTCTGCCTCCACGGCAACGCTCTCTGCGGCAGCGGGTTCACGGAGCCGAGCGCTGCACGAGGAACAACGCCGCGTCCAGCGGTCATCAACTGGCGCGCGGCGTGTCCCGAAGTGGCCGCACAGGGGGGCTTCGACCTCGTCCTCGGGAATCCGCCCTTCGCGAATGCCATCGAAGGTGGGCTTGCGTGTCTGGATGCTGAGGCACGCGCATTGCATTATCCGGATCTCCCGGCCAACGCGGATCTCGCGGCCGTGTTTCTGGCGCGGGCGTTGCAACTCGTGAGGCCGACCGGGCGCGTTGGATTCGTTCTTCCACGAAGTCTGCTTGTGGTGGATGGCGCGCGACCCGTGCGGGCGCGTGCCCTTGCGGCCCATGGTCTCGAACGTGTGCGTCTCCCCGAGCGCGCGGATCTCTTCAGTGGTGCCGACGTGCACGTCGCGCTCTTGACACTCGGGCCCGGTCGCGAGACTGCCGTGGAAACAGCGACCGGTGAAGCCAACGCGCGCTGGCATCAAGGTCGTATCAGCGACTCAGGATGGTGGGAGAGCATCGACAGCATCATTCATCCCGGCCAAGGCGGGGAGGTTGGAGCAGCGACCATTGACGAGTTCTTCGAGGTGCGCAGCAATTTCTTCGTGCAGGACTTCTACGCGCTGAAGCCTTGCGTTCGCGACATGGCAGGGGGTGAATTTCCACGCCTCATCACCACAGGTCTCATCGAACCGGGGTCCACGCTCTGGGGTACGCGCCCTTGCCGCTACGGCGGCCGCGACTATCTCCATCCACGTCTCGACACGACGGCGATGCCGGAGGCCTTGCGGCAGAAGGTGGACCTTCAGCGCGGGCCGAAGATCCTCGTGGCGGGGCTTGCTCGGCGCGTGGAAGCAGTGCTCGACGCGCACGGCGATCTCACGGGCGCGGTGCAGACCTTCCGCATCACGCCGAAGAAGGGCGGGCTCCGCGCACTCCGAGCTCTTGTGAGCTTCTTGAACGCTCCCGAAGCGACGGATTGGCTGCGGCGCCGTCTCGGGGGCAATGCGCTCTCCGGCGGAAACATCTCGCTGCGTGCGCCATTCCTGCGCACATTGCCGCTGCCGCAGGAATTGGTGCAACGTCTTCAGGCAATGACAGCGCGGGCCACTTCGCCTGACACATTGGTCAAACGGAAGTCCCGGCCTGCATAGCGGTGCGTCAGCTTGGTGTGGTCGAGACCGAGGAGATGAACCGGGTAACGGTTCAGAACGAGTGGCTGCTCACGGTGGAATTGAGGTGACCCCATTCTCTGGTCCAGTCGCAATGAGAGTCTGACGGGTTGTTGAGTGACGCCTCTGTGCCTCCGGAGGCGACGCGAAGCGGCGCCGGAGGGATCGGTCGGCAGAGGGTGCGGATCGATGGACAGCACGCCATCGAGTCTCGAGTAGCATTCAGATTGATGTCGAGAGACCCAGTGAACCTACCCACCGGCGGTGGGTAGGTTCAGAACAGCAAAGTCGGGCGGATCAGTCCAACAGCCAATTCACCAGACGATGACCGTGCGCGCGGGGGTGAGCGCGAGGTTCAGGCCGCCGAGATTCGGCCCCAACGGGTCCAGCACCGCCGCCTGCGCATGGAACGGCACCCCGTGCAGCAGCGGATTGTTGGGGATGGGTAACGGCCAAGTGAGGCTGCCCAGCGCGTTCGTTGTGCCGGGCAGGTAGGTCGTGCTGGCGAGAGTGTCTATGTACACCCCGCAGGCGTTGAGTGGGTTGATGTTCATCCCGAGAGAAACCGCAATCACAGCGGCCGCACTCGGAACAGCCCCGGACACACGCAGTGCATGCAGAGTATTTCCGACTGCCGCAATGCCGTGGTTGAGCAGGGGCGCGGCCAGTGTGCCGGGACAGCCGGTGCCGACGCTTGAACGATTGCGGAAATAGAATTGCAGCCCGATGACGGCGCCTCTGAACACATCCAGATCTCCATCGCCGTCAAAGTCGGACACATGAGATCCCTTGCCCATGCATCCGTAGGTGAAGGGGTTCACATTGAATTGAGGCGTAATCGTTGCAAAGAGGACGGGATCAAAGGCTCCACCACCCAAGCCGCGGGCGGTCAGCGTGCGCACTTGAGCGACACCGGCGCCTGTAGGAGGTGAGTTCCACTGGATGAAAGCCTGCTCAAGAAAAATGTCGCGGACCCCGTCGAGGTCCATGTCGTGCAAGCCGCAGGCGCTGGCCTCGCTCCCCCAGCCCGGAGATGGGGGATAGGCCGAGGGAATACTGAAGATAAAACTGAGAGAGAATGTCCTGTTGGCGTTGCCGTAGTAGAGAAGCTCCTGCCAGACGGGCGGGGTGGTGCTTCCTGACGGTGGAGCGCAATAGTAATTGATCAGGGCATCATCGCGACCGTCAGCATTGGCATCGCCTACCCACTTGACGGAGACCTGTGAGCAACCGCTCCCTACAGGAACATAAGGGAGTGTTGAATTGGCGAATGACGGCAAGCCGGTGAATGTTCCGTTGCCGACACCCCAGAGAGGAAGGCTACCGGTGTTGGTCACACTGTCGCTTGCCGTCATCAGCAGATCGAGATTGCCATCTCCGTCATAATCACCAGCGCCAGTCAGTGTCGCGCTCACAGGAAGCGTGTTGGCGGTGATGTATGTCCATGTTGGGTGCTGATTCCGCAGACTTACAAGAGCGCTCGGCGAGGAAGGCGATGTCGTGGTTGGCCGCATGACCACAATGTCGAGCACTCCATTGCCATCGAAATCAATGGGAAGAAGTGCTGCGGTCCATGAAGATGGAGGCAATGCAACAGGCAGCACTACGGCCGTGCTTACCGCTAAGGTCCCGTTGCCGAGCCCGGGGTAGAGCACGACCATCCCAGCGAGAGGGAAGAGCAATACAACATCCATGTTGCCATCCCCGGTGAGCTCGGCGGCAAAACCCTCTCGTGATCCATTATTGGAAACCCCAGGCAAACCACTTGGTGGACCTCCAGGGAATACCAGACTGGCTGTTGGAGGCGAACCAAGTCCGTTGATACCAGGATCCAGCAGAATCGAATACGATGGAATATTCCCGTCAAAATAGAAAATATCATCCGTGCCGTTGTTGTTGAAGTCGGCGCAGATGCTGTGCGCGCACAAGGCACCCGAGCTGAGAGTGCCGGCCCCTGCGATTTCCAGATACTGAGCTTGGGCTGGCAAGACGGCAGCGAGCAGTAGCAGCAGACCTGCCGCGCAGGCGTTCAAGTTTCGCACGACAAGACAAGGGCTGACGCAGCAGGTATTCATGGCATCGCTCAGTAGATGACCATGTTGCGTCCGACAACGCTGGGCGCACTGCCTGGTGCGCCTGGCACTTCAAGGGCGGTCACTTCCACTACTACTGGAGAAATCGTCCCCGCTGGTATGGTCGCCGTGTACTGCGTGATGACTGGAACGGTGGTGGAAAGCAGGGGCAAGGCGAAATTCGTGCTGACCAAAGTCACGGGCAGTTTTTGCCCGTTCCATGTGCATGTGATCGACTGCAACGGAGGCCCGATGATCGGATTGATGGAAGTGCAGGCAGTTCTGTTGTGCCAGACGGTGATGCTGATCAGAGTGCCAGGTCCGGGACGCGAGGTGCGCGGCGACACATGGATCAATGGCCGAGAGACATTGTCGATCTGGAACGGATTGGTGGCGCTGTTCCGAATGTCAATTGGTCGCTCCAGTTGGATGGTTGTTCCCGCAGAGACCGCCAAGCTGCTGAGCACTAAAGCGGGAGTTTGCCCTGTGCCCGTGTAGATAACCGGGATGGTGGTTGGAGTGGGGATGTTAACTGAGGCATTCAGGAATGCCTCGAACCACCATTCACCCAGAAACATGGTGCTGAAATTGGAGGCCGCGGGAGACTCCAAGTAGAGATTGTAGGCATAATACCCTCCCCATATCGCGGGAATTCCGTCAATGCGGAAATCTCCGGTGCACCGAGCGCCTGTTGAAGTGTCGAATACTCCGGTGATGGCGTAGATGTCAGGTCGCGCCGTTCCGGTGATTGTTCCAACAGCGGGTGCCGTTTGCGATGGGGTGAGCGGTATGGTGCCAGGTACGGGAGCTCTCACGACATAGGCGTTCATTCCGAAGACACCCGCGTTACCGGTGGCGCCGTCGATCACCTTCCCGGTGATGACCGCTGTTGTGTTGATCATGGGGAGCTTCGATCCCACGATGGTGTTGACAGGGTATATAGCAGAGAACGCAGCAAGGTCGTCCGGGCGCCAAGGATCATTGACTCTGTTCGAAGTCGGAGTAGTAGTGATAGTGGCGCTGTTTGTGTGGCTTGCGACCATAGCGGGCAAGTCGTAGCTGGAAGCGTACGCAATGCCAATGCTGGCTGGTGGTATCAGCGTTGCCAAGCCTCCTGCATGCAGATTCGTGTGATCGAGGCCCCAGAAGTGCCCGACTTCGTGAGCGAGACCCGTGTGAGCTTGATTTGTGCGACCAGTCCATTGGGAAGGACTACCAAGACCTACTTCGAAAATGACATCGCATTCGGAAATGACTCCTGTACCGGGGTCCACCAGCATGCTAGTCAGTCCGCCGGTCACTCCGCCCAAAGTGGCGGCTACAAAAGTGAATTCGTTCACGCCATTGCCAGTGGGACCACCGCAGCCTCCCGCTGGCCCGGTCCATGCCCAGATGAATTGTCCACTTCCGGCGATGATCGAGCCCACAAAAGCATAATAATCAGGCGTCACCATACCTGCGGGGTAGCTGGTGAGGCGCATTACCGGAGGAGTGTTGGCGGTGGGGAGTGCACTGACGCCATTCATGAGTGTCTCGATCTCGGTCGTGAACGTCGCCCATGTGTAGGTCGCCCCAGTTGGCAATGCGCCACCGAAAATGTCCATCCCTGCGGTCATGGTTGGAGGCATGCTGATGATGTGTGTGACTGGCGCTCCCCCCGTAGACCAGTGCCGTGTCACGAGTGGATGGATGCTGGCGGGATTGTTCGGATTCGGTGTAGTTGCCGGGTCTAACGCGGTAGGCGTATAAGGCGCAGCATTGGGGCAACCAACACCGGGGGGCGTTCCCGGTGGCGGCGCCGGCATAGCCATCACATACCAGAGCACATAGGGATCGTCGCCGTCGCAGGCGGTGTCTGCGCAGGAGTGTTTTTCGGAGTGTCCGCCGCAGGGCTCCACGATGTGAGCAAGGCCGGAAGGCAGCAGAGTGACTGAAGCCCCGGGAGAAGTGCGCAGGTGCTTGCCTGCATGCTTGTGCGCACAACGCAGTTCGTGCGTCGTGGGATCCATAGTGGTCGCGCAGGGAGTGAGAGCGCGGGAACCCGGCGGGAGGTGCGCCATGATGGCTTCAGAGAGAGTGGGGTGTGGGGAGCGAGTGCAAGCTTTCGATTCGTCGGTGGTGTCGCGCATCCACCCGCACAGCATAAAAGAAACGGTCAAAATCGAGAGACAGAGAGAGCGCGCGCTGCCGTTACGCCTTGAGTCCTTGAGTCCTTGAGTCCTTGAGTCCTTGAAGCATTTTTGCCTCCGTTTCGCCCGAAGGGCGCCTGGCACCTGAATCTCCTCGCAACCTACAGGCGGGTTCGAGGAACAAGCAGAAGTTTACATCAGCCCGTGAGGGGAGCGCCACCCCAATCCTCCAATGATCCGGAGGGCAAACAGGACAGAATCCGGCCGACTACCCACCGCTCGTCAAGAGCGTTGTTGTACGGGGTGAGGTGCCCCCGTTTTCTGGTCCAGTCGCTATGAGAGTCTGACGGGTTGTTGAGTGACGGCTCTGTGCCTCCGGAGGCGACGCGAAGCGGCGCCGGAGGAGGCACAGAGCGCAGCGTATGCGGCCGGTGACATGTAGTCCAGACTCGAATGTGGTCGGTGGTGGTTGTAGTCGCGAAGGTACGCCGCGAGATGCCGGGCTTCTGCCATCGTCTCGAATACTTCACGGTTGAGCAGCTCATCGCGCAGCTTGCCATTGAAGGTCTCGATGAGAGCATTCTCCCACGGCGCGCCCGGCGCAATGTACGCCGTCGCAATGCCCTCTTGCTCAAGCCACCCACGCACCGCCCGCGCAATGAATTCCGGTCCGTTGTCCGAACGGATGTTCTCCGGTGCACCACGCGCCTTGAGCTGCCTTGCCAACACGGCAATGACGTCCTCTGCCTTGAAATGCCGCCCCACATCCAGCGCCACACACTCGCGTGTGTGCTCATCCACGACATTCAGAAACTTCAGCCGACGACCATCCTCCGTCACGTCGAATTCGAAGTCCCACGTCCAGACATGATTCGGATGATGTGCACGAAGCCGCCCGGCAGCTGTTCTCGGATGACCCCAGCCGACGTTTCTTGTGCTGTTTCTTTGGCACTTTCAGCCCCTGCTCCCGCCAGATCCGCTGCACCCGCTTCAGGTTCACGAGCCAGCCTTCTCACGCGAGCAGTGCCTTGATGCGCCGATAGCCGTAACGCGGATGGCGTCGTGCGAATCCCAGGACCGCTTGCACGAGTTCCTGCTCATCATGACCTTCCATCGCCCGGTAACGCTGCGTCGAGCGGTGCTGCTCGACCACCTTGCACGCTCGACGCTCGGATGCAGCGAGTTGCGTGACAAGGTGGCGAGCTGCCTTCCGCTTGCGCTCCGGGCTCAGAAGTTTCCCCGGACGACCTCCTTCAGCATCGCGATGTCCAGCGTCTGGTCCGCCACGATCTTCTTCAGCCGACCATTCTCTTTTCGAGCTCACGAAGACGCTTCGCATCGGCCACCTTCACACCTGCAAACTTCCGTTTCCAGCGGTAGAAGGTGTGCTCGCTCACCTCAAGACGCTGCAGCACGACCGCGAGAGACTCGCCTCGGCCCAGTGCCATCTCCGCATCGCGGAGCTTTCTGATGATCTCTTCGGTTCCATGACGTTTGCGCTTCTTCACAAGAGATTCCTCGCCCCCAAAGGGGCTGAACTCTCTCATAACGCGTGGACCAGTTTGTGGGGGGCACCTCACATTCGCACAGTGGCTGGACTGAGTGAGGCACGTTACTGAGAAGAGACGCGTCTTCAGGCAATGACAGCGCGGGCCACTTCGCCTGACACATTGGTCAAACGGAAGTCCCGGCCTGCATAGCGGTGCGTCAGCTTGGTGTGGTCGAGACCGAGGAGATGCAAGATCGTGGCGTGCAGGTCTTGCACCGTGAGCTTGCCTTCCACTGCGGCGGCGCCGTATTCATCGGTGGCGCCGTGACGCAGCCCGCCTTTCACACCACCGCCCGCAAGCCAGAGCGTGAAGCCACGATGATTGTGATCGCGTCCATCGTCGCCTTGAGCGTAGGGCGTGCGTCCGAACTCGCCGCCCCAGACAACGAGAGTGTCCTTCAGCATGCCGCGTGCATCCAAGTCCGCGAGCAGCGCTGCGATGGGCTTGTCCACTCCACCTGCCGAGCGCGTGATGTCCGCGCGCAGATTGCGGTGATGATCCCAGCCGCCCTGTGTGAGCTGGATGAAGCGCACACCCTTCTCCGCGAAGCGGCGTGCGAGCAGGCACTGGCGCCCGAAGTTCGCGGTGTCACCGCCATCGGCGCCATAGGCTTCGCGCGTCTTCGCGGATTCCTTGGCGATGTCGAGGAGTTCCGGGACTTCGGTTTGCATGCGGAAGGCGAGTTCCGCGGCTTCAATGACACCCTCCGTGCCTGCGTCACTGCCGGTGCGCTTCAGACGCTCGCGGTTCAGTTCCTGCACGAAGTCGAGTTGCTCGCGCTGGCCCGTCGCGCTGAAGTGTTCGTTGTCGATATTCGGCACGGCTTCCGCGCCGCCGCCGCCACCCACAAGGCCTCCGCCGCGTGAAACGCCGATGCGTTGGCCCTGATAGATCGCCGGGAGGAAGGCGCTGCCGTAGAGCTGCGAACCGCCACCACCTGCGGGTGGGGAGAACGATACGAATCCCGGCAGATTGTGGTTCTTCGTGCCGAGTCCGTAGATCGTCCACGCACCTACACTCGGGCGCACGAACTGGAAGCTGCCTGTGTGCAGCATCAGGCTCGCTTGCGCATGCGCGGGCACATCCGTGGTCATGCCATTCAAGATGCAGAGCTTGTCCGCGTGCGTCGCGACGTTCGGGAAGAGTTCAGAGATCCACTGCCCGGACTGGCCGTGTTGAGCAAACTTGAAGGGCGAGCCGAGCCAGCGGCTGTTGCCGCGCCCGGCTGCGGTGGCTGCTTTGCCGTCATCTTCCGCGAGCTTCGGCTTCCAGTCGAAAGTGTCCACGTGGCTGGGCGCGCCGGCCATGTTGAGCCAGATCACGCGCTGCGCCTTGGCGGCGAAGTGCGGTGCCTTGGGTGCGAGAGGATCGGCATCCTGCATGCCGGGCAAGGCAAGTTCGTTGAGGCCACCCATGGCTCCCAGAGCAAGCAGGCCGAAGCCGCTGCCAAAGGTGCGCAGCACTTCGCGGCGCGACGTGGATGCGTCGGGAGGAACGCAGCAGGGGTCAATCGACATAGCGGAACTCCGCGGTGAGGAAGAGGCTCTGGCAGAGCGCGGCGAAGGCGTCAGGTTTCGCCACGGACGCCGCCGGAGTGCGGCGATCCCGCGTGCGGCGCGGGCGTTCACGGGGCGCTGGATTGTCTTGCTCGCGGCGGGCATCCACCTTGGCATTGGCCGCGACGAAGTCGCTCATGAAGCGCCGCGATGCGGCAAGCTCGTTGCTGCTGGGACGGCGACCGAGTGCGAACAGGAAAGCGTTCTGGATGCGTTCCTTCTCGTCGGTGGAACCCTGACTGACGCGCGTGGCGAAGGCCTGCGCTGCCTTCCACACAGCTTCGTTGTTCATGAGCAGCAACGCCTGCGAAGCGACGTTGGTCTCCTCGCGCTGGCCGGTGACGAAACTCGGGTCCGCGAAGTCGAACACGTCCAACTCATCGGCCACTTCGTCACGGAAGACCGGGAGGTAGACGCTGCGCACTGGACCGGGCAGGACGTTTGCGCGTCCGCCACGGCGCGTGACCGTGCGACCTTCGATGAAGGCAGCGGTGGACCCTTCAGGGCGCTTCAGGTCGAGAGCGCCGCTGCAAGCGAGCACCGCATCGCGGATGGCCTCGCCTTCGAGGCGACGGTGCGGCATGTGGGAAAGCCAGTTGTTGTCCGGGTCGGAGTCGTGCGCGCGGAGTGATTCCTTCGAGGACATGCGATAGGTGTGCGAGAGCACCAAGGTGCGGATGAGCGTCTTCACGGACCAGCCCTGCTTGACGAACTGCCTGGCGAGATGGTCGAGGAGCTCCGGGTGCGTGGGCGGAACGCCATTCACGCCGAAGTTGTCCGGCGTGGCGACGATGCCCTTGCCGAACAGGTGGCCGAAGATGCGGTTCACGGCCACGCGCGCGGTGAGCGGATTCTCCGCTGCAGCGACCCACTCCGCGAGTTCGAGGCGCCCGCTGCCGCGCGTGATGGCGGTGGGGTCGTTCTTCGAGAGCACCTGCACGAAGCCGCGCTGGATCTGCTGCCCCGGCTTCGTGGGCTCGCCGCGTTCGAGGATGCGCGCATCTTGCGAGCGCTCCTTGTCCACGACGCCCATGTAGAGCCGGTTCTTGTCCGTGGCGTGACCTTCCTTGTCGTAGCGCGTGGCCATGTCCGCCGCGATGGCGATCGTAGAGCGCGCTTGCAGCAGCTGCACTGCGCGGATGGGGTCGTTGCGCGGCTGCGCACCGGCGCTGTTCGCGTCGAGGAGCGAGCGCGCTTGCGTGGCTGCGGCCTCAAGCGCGCGACGCACGGCCTCCGGCTGATCGGGGCCGTTGCCAAAGCGGCTCGCTTCCGGCGCAAGGGTGAGCAACGCCGACGGATGGTTGTTGCCAAGCGTGCGATAGGTGCCGTAGTGCGTGTCCGTGCTGAGGAAGATGCCGGCGATGGCGTAGTAGTCCGCCTGCGGGATGGGATCAAATTTGTGATCGTGGCAGCGCGCGCACGCGACAGTGAGCCCGAGCATGGCCTGTGTGGTGGCGTCGATCTGTTCATCCACGAGGTCATACTGGAACTGCCGCCGATCGCGGTTGTTCATGCCCTTGCTGCCGAGTGCGAGGAAGCCCGTCGCGATCTGGTGTTCCGCAAGGTCATCGGGCGACGACGCGGGCAAGAGGTCTCCCGCGAGTTGCTCCTTCAAGAACTGATCCCAGGGCTTGTCCTTCTGGAATGAGTCGATGACGTAGTCGCGATAGCGCCAGGCGTGGGGATAGGCGAAGTTTGTTTCCTTGCCGCTGGATTCCGCGTAGCGCGCCACGTCGAGCCAGTGTCGGCCCCAGCGCTCTCCATACTGCGGAGCGGCGAGAAGGCGGTCCACTACCTTTGCGTGCGCGGCCGAGGAGGAGTCCTTCTCGAAGGCGAGGATCTCGTCCGGAGTGGGCGGGAGGCCCGTGAGATCGAAGGTCACTCTCCGCAACCACGTGAGCTTGTCCGCATCCTCGGCAGGAGCGAGTTGATGTGCTTGCATGGATGCGAGCAGGTGGCTGTCCACCTCGGTCCAGGCCCAGTCGCTCGCGCCGGAAACCTGAGGCGTGACTTCCACCGGCGCCCGAAAGGCCCAGTACTCCTTCGCCTTGGCGATGTCGATATCCCGTGCGCCCCAGAGTTTCCCCCCGGCCTCTCCACTCGCGCCCTTCGCGCTGACAGGGAAGGGTGCACCGCGCTGCACCCACTCGGTCAGCGTGGCGATGGCCGCATCGGGGAGCTTCTTCTTCGGCGGCATGGCGAGGTCCGGATCCTCGTAGCCGATGGCCGCAATGATGCGGCTCCGTCCGGGATCGCCGGGCACCAGCGAGGCTCCGCGGCTGCCGCCCGCGAGAATGGACTCGAAGTCATCGAGCGAGAGTCCGCCCTTCACCTTGCCGCCCGCCGTCGAGTGACAGGAGGTGCAATGTGTGGCGAGCACTGGGCGCACGTTCTTCTCGAACCAAGCGAGGCCTTCTGCTGTGGCAGGCTTCGGAGCCGCGGGCCCAACGGCGGGCGCGCTGGTTGGTCCTGCGCTCGCGAAGTCTGCGGCCGTCAACCAACCATCACGATCGCGATCGAGTTCGTTGAAGCGCTCTTCGATGGGGTATTCGATGACGCTCAGCTTGCCGTCCTTGTCCTTGTCGAAGGCGCTGAGCAGCGCTTCGAAGCGCCGCGGTGCAGTGCGCCCGGCTTGGGCCGCGAGCGCGGCGGCGAGCGCGAAGACGAAAACGTGGATCACGAGGACATGGCGCATGGGTGCCGCTCCGCAGTCAGGCCAGCTTACGCGCGGGAGGGGCATTGCTTTCGTCCTCGAATGGCCCACGCAGCGGCGGTGGGAACGCTGCTCGCACGTGCGCTTGCATGTGCAGGAGCTCAGCTCAGGCGCTTGAGCTTGATGCTCTCCATGTTGAAGGCGGCGCTGCCGCCAGCGGCCACGAGTTCGAGGATGAACTCCACATCCCGGGAAGCCTCCGTGACTTCAAACTCGCAGGAGAGAAGCCGCCAACCCGAGCTGCCCGTGAGGCCCTCGCCGCGGCTCACGTTGCTCACGCGCAGCCCAGCGCCGCCGATGGGGGTTGCCGGGAGGGTGACCTTGTCCACACGGCCCTGTGCGCTGAAGCGGTACTTGCCCGGCGCGAGGGGAACCAATTTGCGCCACGAAGCGATGCAGGGAGTGACCTTGCCAACGCCGATCAGCAGTTGGCGTTCACCGCCGAGCTTGATCTCTTTCAGCACCGCGTCCTCCGTCTCGGGAGCCTTTCGCCATGTGCGCAGCACCGTGCTGGCACCCACAGCAAGCGCGAGGGGCTTCGGGTCCGGGAGCAAAACCTGTGCTGCGACGAACTCCGCACGTTGCGTGATGCGCTCCTTCAGCCCGCGCACGCGGCGCGCATGCTCATTGGGCAGCGCGGGATCGACGGCGGCGAGCGCACCTTGCAAGCGCAATACCTCCGCATCCACGCGAGCGAGCAGTGCATCCGGAGGCGCAATCAGCTTCGCAACTTCCGAGAGACGCTTCCTGAACAGAAGGCGCCACGGCGGATGGCGCATGACAGCGCTGCTCAACATGCTGGTCGGCATGTCGAGCACCGCAGCGCCGGCGTCGCCGAGGATCTGGTCCATGCCGTGGGGAAGGAAGAGGGCCTTGCCAAGGACGGGTTCGAAATAGAGGCGGTAGTTGTTGCGGCTCTGCGTGTAGCCGTCCCAATGTCCAAGCAGCAGTTCCATGGCCATGAAGTTCGTGAAGGCCTTGATGTCCACGAGCTTCTCGATGGTCTCGAAGCGCGCCGTGCCATGCGGTAACGCGAGCGCTGCGCGGATGTGCGCGAGGTCCGCATGATCGTCGGGGCCCTTGCCCTCATCCTTCTCGAGGTTCACATCGAGGTCCTGACAGAAGCCGCCATCGTAGAGATTGCCTTCGGGCCGCTCGAAGTGTCGTGCGAGGAAGTGCTCGTCAAAGCTCTCCTTCAGCACGTAGAGTCCGACTGGCCTGCCGTTCAAGGTGACGCGCGCGTGAGTGACGCGTGGTGCGGCGATGCCCGCGCGGTTCATGAGATCCGACGCGATCCAGTCGTGCAGGAACGTGTCGTCCTGAACGGCGTTGTTGAGGTGGAATTTCTCGAGATCCTTCCAGCGCTGCCCGGTGGTGAACTTGCCCGTGTGAATCGTGAGCGCAGGGCGGTCTTCCCATTCGCGATAGCTGCCCGCTGCACCCTTCAACTTCATGCCCACATCGGTGCCAGCGAGCACTCCGTTTTCGAGCAGTGTGGCGCGCACGTAGTTCCGCGCGTCCGCCTTCAGCTTCGCCAGTTCCGCGTCGCTGACGCGCAGTTCGAGATGAGGGAGCGGAGCCTTCTTGAAGAAAATCTCCGTGACATCCGGGGCTTTCGCGGCTGTGGAGGATGCAGGCTGCTGAGCAACGATGAGCGGCAGCAGCAGAGTGCAGAGCACGAGCGTGCGCAGCGCCATGTTGTGGTGCGGGATCATGGCTCGCCGCACCTCAGCAGTACATCTTCTTCTTGCCGGCTGCGAGTTGACGGATGGCGCCTGCGATGCGCCGCGCACGGGCCTCCTCCGTCTTCACCCCCGTGACGTAGTCCACGAAGTCCGCGCGCATGCGTGGAGTGCAGGCGTCAGCGAAGGTCGTCTGCGCGACCTTGTTGGCTCGCAGCGCGCGCGCGAAATCCGGCGGCAGCTCGGCTTCCACGCCCTTCTTGACAGCGGAGTGGCGCTCGATGGCACCAGCACCGAGTTCGTAGGCGGCCTGCACAAGTGCGCCGAGTTCCTTGTCGATTTCGGAAGCTTTGCCGATGCGCACCACATGCGTGATGCGATTGCCCTTGCCCGCCACCAGCAATTCGAGCCGGCCAGCGGCCTTGCGTTCGCCGAGGGCAAGGCCCACATCCAGACGCGTTGCCGTCGCGGCAGTGAGCTGCATGAAGGCGTGTTTGCGGTAGAGCGGCACCATGGTCTGGCAGGAACGCACAGTCACGTCCTTGCCACAGCCAAGACCCAGCCACACCAGCCGTTCGTAGAGCGGGAGCAGCGTCGCCTTCGCGCCTTCATATTGCGTCGCGACGCAGCGCTGGGGGTTGTAGGCACCCGCGTCCTCATATCTGTCCGCGGCAATGAAGTGCGCGGTCATGGGGGAGAGCTTGTGCTCCTTTTTCAGCCAGGCCACGCGCGCCTTGCCTTCCGCGGGCCCCTGTTGCTTGACGAGGTCCCGCCACGCCGCGTAGCTCTTGCCAGTCTTCTCTTCGATGCGCGCGAGCCACTTCGCTTCCATGCTGACCACAACGCTGGCCGCGTACGGGATCTTGCGCGGGCGCACCTTCGACTTCGGGCTCATGGGTCCGATGCTAAACCAGAGCCCACCTGGTCCCGTAGCTCAGATGGATAGAGCAGCGGTTTCCTAAACCGCAGGTCGCGCGTTCGAATCGCGCCGGGGCCGTCGAAGAATCTCCGCGTTCAGGGCGTGTGTGCGTTCTCCGTTGGCACAATGCCGCCCGCTTCACGTGGCGTAGAGACGGCGACCCCATCCTCTCAAAGTTGTGAGCTTCCAAGAGACCTTGGGCGATTCAGTGCGGTGCCCTGTCACGCGCAGGGCACGGCTCTGCCGGCTTTGCGCCTCGTTACAAGCCGGGGGCGCACCATGTCTCCGTGACGAAACCCGGGCACATTGGAACGGGCGCAGATGTATGGTCGGGAGTCGTCGTGTCGGGCGAATCCACGTTCAAGATCGAGCTCAAGCGGGCCCAGCAGCAGTGGGCGCTGCTGTCGCTCGATGGTCGGCCACTTTCGAATTGCAATATACTCAAGGTGACAGATCTTGAGCCAAGTTCACTATTGGGCCGGATTGATTATCCAATTCCTCAACTGACGAATCAGGCAAGGCTCCGTTTGAACAACTGGTGCCGGCGCGAGAATACGCAATCATGGCTGAGACCGCCCATGGCACGCGCCATCAGCAGTTCAAGTGGGTTCCTGGCGTAACCATCTCGTTCTGAAACGGATGGTTGGAAAAACGCTGTCGGTTTGACGCGGCCGTCCGTTGCACCCAGCAGTGGCCCGGTTCATTCGCGGGCCGCACCTGCTGATCGGCGATCGTCAGGAGCATGTCATGAACAATGTGCATCTCGGCCTTGTACTGGTTCTCGTGTCTTGCAGCGCTGATCAGGAGGTCATTCCCCCCGGCTGGAAGACCATCGATGCGAAGTACTTCGAGTTTCAACTGCCGCCCGGGATGGAGCATGACACGAAAAGCTTCGCATTTGACTCGTTTGCCCGCTCCTATGAAAGTGAGTCAATGAAACTCGGATTCGATTACGGCAGATACTCGGACAGCTTGGATCTCACTTACCGCAGCGACGGCTTGTCAGACGTTGTTCGAGCGCCCGAGGTCATTGATGGGCACGCAGCCACGCTCGTCAGCTACACGACAGAGAAACCGACGTACTTCATGGCGGTTCATTTTCCTGAAGTAGCGCAATCGAGCCATGGCGTGATCAAGTTGACGATGCACTGCAGCTACAAGTCGGAGAGCGACCACGCCGTCGTTGAGAGGATTCTCAAGAGCATCAAGTTTCGCAGGTGATGGGGAGGAGCCCCCGCGCCGCTCAGCGGTAGATGTAGATCTCACCCTCATGATTGTTGGAGGGGCCGAGGGGGTCGGCGAGTGGGGCGGCCACGATCACGTCGAGGAAGCCGTCGTTGTTGACGTCGGCGCAGGCAATGCGACGGCCGAAGTTGGCGTCGAGCGCGGGGTCGTAGGCCTCGAAACGCTTGGATTGCTGGAGCGATGGCCCGAGGATGGCCCAGGCTTGGCCTGCATGCGTTTGCCCGAGGATGTCGGCATACATTTCGCCGACCACGAGGTCCGGGTAGCCATCGCGATTCACATCGCCAGCGGCGATGGCACTGCCGAAGCCGCGGAGTGCCCCCGGGGACGGCGAATCCACATAGGCGCGCGTCGCGAAGGACGGGCCGTAAATGATCTGCACCTGGCCGGAGTCCGTGAAGGCACCGTCGGCGAACTCGGTCGGTGCGACGAGATCGAGGTGGCCGTCCTGATTCATGTCCGCAGCGGCGAAGCCGTTGCCGAGCTCGGATTCGAAGTCGGGCGGCTGCAGCAGAGTGACGGAGGCGGTGGTGCTGCCATTGGGGAACAGGAACGCCGCGCCGCAATCGAGTTGAGGCGCGGTGTCGTGGCCGGGTGCACCGATGAAGAGATCATCAAGGCCGTCGCCGGTGAAGTCCGCGCCGATGAGCGCGTCGCCGAATTTGTCGCCCGTCGCAGGGAGCGGATTGTCGAGCGCACCGAGGAAACTGAACGGACCGCCGCGGAAGATGAAGATCTTGCCCGCCTGGCTCACGCCGCTGGTGGACATGGCACGCGCGGCCCCG